>Ga0335081_10006965_pt1 | contig 18038 bp, 16 predicted proteins | sample Lox_Sample_35_FD_206713 | JGI IMG/M metagenome (GOLD analysis project Ga0335081, IMG submission 206713) | Soil microbial communities from Loxahatchee National Wildlife Refuge, Florida, United States - Lox_Sample_3.5 | ecosystem: Environmental > Terrestrial > Soil > Wetlands | place: USA... | reverse complement strand
GCCTTCCCTCCTCGCTCCTTCGTCGCTCGTCAGTCCCGGCGGCACCGCGGCCCCTTGGCTCGCGGCGGGGTCGGGGCCGCGGCCCTTCAGTTCGGTCATGAGAACTCTCCCCTCCGCTTCCGGAACAGCAGGGACGCGGTCGAGATCACCACGATGACCAGGCCGAGGATCACCGCGCCGGCCGCCGCCAGGTTGGTCTGGTCGGCGGCGATGGCCGTGTTGTAGAGGTACAGGGTCGGCGTGAAGTTGACCGAGACCGAACCGGTCTCGAAGTACGACAGGATCAGCGGCTCGGTGAACAGCTGCAGCGCGCCGATCGTGTTGAGGAAGATCAGCAACACGATGGCGGGCCGCACCAGCGGGAGCTTGATCCGGACGATGATCCGCCACAGCGGCGTGTCGTCCAGGATCGCCGCCTCCACCACATCGCGCGGAACGGACTTCAGCGCCGTGTACAGGATCACCATGTTGTAGCCGGTCCACTCCCAGATCACGATGACGATGATCGAGGGCAGGATCAGCGACGGCGAGAAGAAGTTGGTGCCGCTGAAGCCGAACGCGTTGGCCAGGTGCACCATCGGTCCGAACTGCGGCTCGAGCAGGAAGGACCACATCACCGCGCCGACCACGGCGGGCACCGCAAACGGGATGAAGAAGATCGTCCGGAACGTCCGGCCGAACTTCGCCACCCCCAGGTCGAAGACGCAGGCGAAGAAGAACGCGATGGCGAGCATCACCGGGATCTGGATGGCCGCATAGATGATCACCCGGACGACACCCGACCAGAACTGCGACGACTGCAGCGTCTGGGTGTAGTTCGAGGCTCCGCTGAAGACGGTGCCGCCGATGATCTTGGTCGTGTACAGGCTGGTGTAGACCGCGTACACCAGCGGCACGATCATGAACAGCACGAAGCCGACGAGGAAAGGCACCACGAACCAGATCCCGCGGCGGTCCCGGCGCTGGATCCAGGCCGAGCGCCGCCGCCGTCCGGTGCCGGTGCCAATTCCGGTGCCCTGGGTGGCGGTTACTGCACTCACGTCAATTCCGTCCTAGTCGGGGTCTTTCGGAGCGGCCCTGCCGCCAGCCGGGTCACGGCTGGCGGCAGGACGTCGTGACTCAACCGGTGGACACGGTGAAGCCCTGCGCCTTGGCGTAGTTCACCAGGACGTTCTGGAAGTTCTTGAACGCCGTCTGGAGCGTCTGCTTGCCGTTCATCACGCCGGCGAACACGGTCGCCGACTGGGTCAGCGCCTCGGTCATGAACGGCGGCCACGGCACGCCCTGGATCTGACTGGCCGCCGCGGTGAACTGCACGCCCGGCGTCGAGGAGCCGGACAGCGGGACGGTGATGGTCTTGTACGACGCGCTGTTGAGCAGCGGCAGGTACGTCGGGAACAGCGACGACGGCGCCGTCTTGGTGATGTTCCACGACGCGTCGGTGGCGTTCAGCCACTCGGAGAACTCCGCCGCCTCCCTGGGGTGCTTGCTCTGCGTGAAGACCGGGTAGGTCGAGCCGCCCCAGTTCGCCGCGACGTTGGCGCCCGCGGTCCACTGCGGCAGCGGCGCGGCGCGCCAGTCACCGAGGGAGGTCTTGGCGTCGGGAGCGAAGTAGGACGGGCCCCACGCGGAGCTGAGCCAGCTCGCGTCGATGCCCTTGTCCAGGTCCGCGAACGACGTGGCGGACACGTCGGTGGTGGCGTTGACCTCATGCGCGGACAGCAGGTTCTGCCAGTAGCTGGCGAACGCCATCTGCTTCGGCCCGGTCCAGTTGATGGTGACGTTGCTGCCGCCGGTGTAGGCGAACGGCCACGCGTTGTCCTGGGCCATCAGGCTCATCACCCACTGCAGGTCGATGGCCGAGAAGTTCGTCATGTACGCCTTCGGGTCGGCCGCGTGCAGCTTGGCCGCGTCGGTGGCGAACTCCGCCCAGGTGGCCGGCGGGGTGATGTGGTACTGGGCCAGCAGCTTGGTGTTGTAGTAGAAGGCCATCGGGCCCGCGTCGCCGGGCATCGCGTAGACCGCGCTGCCCTGGCCGACCTCGTCCCAGGCCCAGGGGGTGAACTTGCTCTTGTAGTTGTTGGCGCCGTACGGCACCAGGTTGACCACTTGGTGCGTGACCTCGAAGGACGGCAGCTCGTCGAACTCGATCTCGGCCACGTCGGGCGCGCCCGAGCCGGCCTTCAGCGCGTTGGTGATCGCCACGTACTGGGGATCACCCGCGCCCACGTCCTCCTGGGTGACGCAGATGTTCGGGTGCGTCTTGTTGAACTCGGTGACGGCCCGGCCCATCCCGGGCACCCAGGCCCAGAACAAGATCTTGGTGGCGCCGGAACTGCACGAGCCGCCGGCCACCACGCTCACGCTGGGGCTCGCGCTGCTGGCCGGCGAACTCGTCGTGCCGCCGCCGGCGCTGCTACTGCTGCCTCCGCTGCTGCAGGCGGCGAGCATCCCGATGGCGGCCGCGCCCGCCACTGCCGTGGTGATTCTTCGCTTTCTCGACGACATAGTGGTTAAACTCCTATGTTCGGTATTGCCGTGTTTGCGTGCGGTGCCGGTGCGGTGCCGGTCCGGGGGGACAACTTCCACGAGGCCCTCCGGGCCGGTCGTGCGGTGGCCAGGCCGCGATGACCGCTGGCTGCTACCCGTCGGTCATCGCGGCCTCGATGACGGTGAACGACCGGGGTGGCAGCCGGACGGCCACCATCCCGTCCTTCGGATGTTCCGATCCCTCTTCCAGTTGCGCTGTCTCCACGTCGGGCAGCGTGCGGGCGTCGCCGGGGCGGGCCGCGGTCACGGTCCTGATCTGAGCGGGCCCGGCGAAGGTGAAATCACGCAGCAGCACCTCGGCCAGTTCCTCCTCGGTGCTGCGGTTGACCAGCGTCACCGCGACGCTGTGAGCGTTAACATCGGGCCCGCTGACCGTCGCGGCGGCATCAATGAGACCGAACGGTCCCAGGTCACCCACCCGGAACGGCCACCGGCTCGCCCCGGCGGGCAGGTCCGGGCTGACCGCCGGGCCTTTCACGTGCACGTCCACGGCCAGGTCACGGGCGGCCTGGCTGTGCAGCAGCACCGGGTACCAGATTGGCTGCACGGTGGCGGCCTCGGGGCTGGTGACGATGGGCGCGATGGCGTTCACCATCTGCGCCAGGTTGGCCATCTGCACCCAGTCGCAGTTCCGGGTGAAGATGTTCAGGTAGGTCCCCACGGCCAGCGCGTCGGCGAAGGTGTACCGCTCCTCGAGCGCGCCGGTCATCTGCCGGTACCAGACGTTCCACTCGTCGTAGGCGATCCGCGGCGGCGCGGCGAGCTTCTGCCGGTAGGCGGCGCGCTCGATGAGCGCCCGGGTGCACCGGATCGCGCGCTCGGCCTGGTGCGGCTGCAGCACGTTGGTCCAGTAGTCGTCGCTGCCGGTGTAGATGTGCAGCGAGTGGTAGTCGACCAGCGAGGCCATCCCGTCGATGACCACCCGGTCCCACTCGTTCCAGCCGTTCATCCCGCAGCTGACCAGCTTGGCCCGCGGGTCGAGCATCCGGATGGCCCGCGCCCACCGGGTCGCCTCGCGCACGTACTCCTCGGCGGTGAACGCCCCGACCTGCCAGTCGCCGTACATCTCGTTGCCCAGGCCCCAGTAGGTAACCCGCCACGGCTCGCCCCGGCCGTTCGAACGGCGCCGCTGCGCCCAGGCGGTGCTCGCGGCCGAGTTGCAGTACTCGACCCAGGCCAGCGCCTCTTCCAGCGTCCCGGTGCCCATGTTCAGGCAGATGTACGGCTCGGTGCCGAGCTCGGCACAGTAGGCCAGGTACTCGTCGGTGCCGAACCGGTTGGATTCCTCCCCGCCCCAGGCCAGCTCGGGGCGGCGCGGCCGGTTGTGGACGGGCCCGATCCCGTCGGCCCAGTGGTAGTTGCTGACGAAGTTCCCGCCCGGCCAGCGCAGCACCCCGAGCCGCAGCTCGCGGAGCAGGCCGAGCACGTCTTTGCGGAAGCCGCGGTCGTCGGCCAGCGGCGAGCCTTCTTCGTACAGCCCGCCGTAGATGCACCGCCCGAGGTGCTCGACGAACCCGCCGAACACCTTCCGGTCGAGCCGCCCGACGGGCCGGGCAGGATCAATGGCGATCCGGGTCAATGGCGCTCCTTCGTCGTGGGGATTTTCCGCCCTCCGCAGGAATCACGGACGATCAGCTCCACCGGCAGCAGCGGCGTCCGCTCGGGCACCGGCTCGCCCGCGATGCTGCGCAGCAGCAACTCGACCGCCTGTCGGCCGGTCTCCGCCAGCGGGATGCGCACGGTGCTCAGCGGCGGCGTCAGGAACTCGGCGAACGGGATGTCGTCGCAGCTCACCACCGCGACGTCGGCAGGCACCCTGCGCCCGGCCTGCCACAGCGCGGACAGCACGCCGATGGCCATCACGTCGCTGTGCACGAAGATCGCGGTGAGCCCGGGCGAGCGTTCGAGCAGCAGCCGGGTCGCGAGGGCGCCGCCGTGCGGGGTCCAGTCGCCCTCCGCCACCAGGTCCTCGCTCGGCTCGAGCCCCGCGTCGCGCAGCGCGTCCTCGTAGCCGTGCAGCCGGCTGCGGGTGACCCGCCGCCGGAACGTGCCGGTGACCGTGCCGATCGAGGTGTGCCCCAATCCGAGGAGGTGGGTGGCTGCCAGCCGGCCGGTCTCCCGGTGGTTCGACCCCACCAGCGGGACGCCGCCGCCGGGCACCGCCTGCAGGCTGACCGACGGCACGTACCGCCGGAGCAGCTCGGCGACCTCGGTGTCCTCCTCGACCTCGGGTGCGGCGGCGATGATGCCGTCGACCCGGCGCTCGATCAGCGTCCGCACGATGTCGGCCCCGTCCGCGCCGCCCGCCGCCAGGTGCCCGACCAGCACGGAATGCCCGTTCTTGCGCGCGGCCTGCTCGGCGGCCACCGAGGCCTGCGCGATGGCCACGTCGGTGGCGTCGCTGGCGACCAGCCCGATGGTGGCGGTGGCCCGCTGGACCAGGCTCCGGGCGATCGTGTTCGGCCGGTACCCGAGCTCGGCCGCGGCGGCCAGGATCCGCTCCTCGGTCTCCACCGACACGCGGACGTCGCCGCCGTTGAGGACCTTGCTGGCCGTCTGGAAGCTGACCCCGGCGCGCGCCGCCACTTCCTTGATCGACACGTAGCGCCGCCGGGCCATCGCGTCCTCCGCCGGGTCCTTGGTCTCCGCTCAGCTGGCCTCGCTGACCCTCTGAGCGAACGTTCGCTCTAGACGCTAGATCTTTCCGGCATATCCGGTCAAGTGGGTGTACCGAAGATGTTTCGTCCCCGTTATCCGGCCGCGACCACCACCCGCGGCCCTCGATAGGCTGTGGGAGGCAAGGAGGTTGCGAATTGCCGAACAGGCTGGGCCTGGCCGCCGTGTTCCTGCTCATCATCGCCGCCGCGGGCTGCACCCATCAGGCCCCGCGCGCGGCCGCGCCCTCACCGCGTGCCTCCGGCCATGGCCGGGCGAGTACCCTCCCGGCCGGACCGGCCACCTTCCCCGGCCCGGACGGAATCGAGGCCCGCTGGGTCGTCCAGGAGAACCGCAAGGCCGGCACCACTGCCTGGAAGATCGGTGGCCGGGCCGCCGGTGTCAGCGGCTTCGCCGGCCAGGTCTACGCCGGACCGGGCCAGCGGGTCACCCTCTACGTCAGCACCGCCGCGCCCTGGTTCCGTGCCCAGGCCTTCCGCATGGGCTGGTACCAGGGCAGGGGAGCCCGGCTGGTCTGGACGTCACCGCAGGTCAAAGGCAAGAACCAGCCTGCCTGCCGGGTCCGGTCCGGGGTCGGCATGGTGGCCTGCGACACCTGGTCCCCGTCGCTGACCTTCCGGGTCACCCCGGCGTTCGTCCCGGGTGACTACCTGATCAAGCTGACCGCCCCGGGGAACCGGCAGAGCTACGTCCCGCTGACGATCTGGGATCCGGCCAGCACCGCCACCTACGTGATCAAGAACGACGTGTTCACCTGGCAGGCCTGGAACTTCTACGGCGGCTACGACTACTACCAGGGCCTGGGCACGTGCCCGCCGGACGTGTACCCGGTCTGCAACCGGGCCCGGGTGGTCTCCTACGACCGGCCCTACGCCGCCGAGCAGGGCTCGGGCAACTTCCTCGGCCTGGAGTACCCGCTGGTCCGGTGGGCCGAACAGCACGGCCTCGACGTCACTTACGCCACCGACCTGACGCTCCAGCAGAACCCCGGCTACCTGCTGCGGCACAAGGTCCTGCTGTCCCTGGGCCACGATGAGTGCTGGTCGCTGGCCGAACGCCAGGCCGCCGTCACCGCCTACGATCACGGTGTCAACATCGTCTTTTTCGCCGCCAGCCCCGTGCTGCGGCACGTCCGCACCCAGCCGTCCCCGTTCGGTCCCGATCGTGAGCTGGTCGACTACCGTGACTCGGCCGCCGACCCGCTCGACGGGAAGGCCAACCCGCGGCAGGTCACCGGCAACGAGTGGTCGAGCCCGCCGGCCAGCTGGCCGGAGTACTCCTTTACCGGGGACACCTACGCCGGCTTCCTCGAGCCCGGCCTGCACGTCGGGTTCCGGGTCGCCGACGCCTCGGCCTGGGTCTTCGCCGGCACCGGCCTGCGCGACGGCGAGGTGATCCCCGGCGTGGTCGCCTCCGACGTGGACAAGTTCGACCGGGCGTATGGCCAGCCCGCCGACGACCAGATCTTCGGCCACTCGCCGATCCCGGCCCGCCTGGGCCAGACCAGCATCGGCGCGTTCTTCTCCGACATGACGTACTACACGAACACCGCCACCGGCGCGGGCGTGCTGGACACCGGCACGAACAACTGGATTCCCGCGCTGCACGGCCGGGCCGGCTGCCACCCCGGCGGCACCTGCGAGTCCGCCATGGTCCAGCGGATCACCGGCAACATCCTGCACCTCTTCGGTCAGGGCCCCGCCGCCCGCCACCGGCCCTCGGTCCCCAACTGGCGCCAGGTCACCGGCCAGTAAGACCATCGCGTCAGATTCCGCGGGCCAGCCGGTAGTAGGCGGCGTTCGCGCGGATCCGGTTCTCGAATTCCCGCGCCGTGGTTGTCTCGTCGATGACCAGCAGTTCCGTGCCAGCCATCCGCGCGTAGTCCGCGAACGCCTCGATGCCCAGCGCCGTGGACATGCACGTGTGATGCGCTGCGCCTGCCTGGAGCCAGGAGGTCACGGACGTCTGGAAGTCCGGCTCCGGCCGCCACACCGCACGCCCGACCGGAAGCCGGGGGAGCGGCTCGGCAGGCGGGATCACCTCGACCACGTTGGCGACGAGCCGGAAGCGGTCGCGCATGTCGGACAGCGCGACGACGACACCCGGCCCGGGTTCCGCGGTGAAGACGAGGCGGACCGGGTCCTCGCGGCCGCCGATGGACAGCGGATGGATCTCCAGCCGCGGCTTGTCCGACGTGAGCGACGGGCATACCTCGAGCATGTGCGCGCCGAGGATGCACTCGCGGCCCGGCGTCAGGTCATAGGTGTAGTCCTCCATCAGCGACGCGCCGCCGGGCAGGCCGGCGCCCATGACCTTGGCCGCCCGGACGAGCACCGCCGTCTTCCAGTCCCCTTCGGCGCCGAACCCGTAGCCGTCCGCCATCAGCCGCTGCACCGCCAGGCCGGGCAGCTGCTTCAGCCCGCCCAGGTCCTCGAAGTTGGTCGTGAAAGCCCCGAATCCGCCGGCGTCGAGGAAGGACCGGAGTCCCAGCTCGATCGCGGCACCGTCGCGCAGCGACTGATGGCGCTCCTTTCCGCGCCGGAGCTCGGGCACGACGTCATAGGTGTCCTCGTACTCCGCCACCAGCGCGTCCACGTCCGCCGGGGCGGCGGCGTCCACCGCGGCCACCAGGTCGTTGACGCCCCAGGTGTTGACCTGGACGCCGAAGACGGCTTCCGCCTCGGTCTTATCGCCTTCGGTCACGGCCACGTACCGCATGTTGTCGCCGAACCGCGCCAGCCGAAGCGACCGCGTCGCCGACCACCCTGCCGCCGCCCGGGTCCAGGTCGCCACCTGCTCGACGACCCGCGGATCGGAAACGTGCCCCGCGACGGTCTTACGCGGCACGGACAGCCTGGTCAGCGCGTAGCCGAACTCCCGGTCGCCGTGCGCGGCCTGGTTCAGGTTCATGAAGTCGAAATCGATCGTCGCCCACGGCAGCGCGACATTGGCCTGCGTGTGCAGATGCAGCAGTGGCTTGTCCAGGGCGCTGAGCCCTGCGATCCACATCTTCGCCGGGCTGAACGTGTGCATCCACGCCACCAGGCCGACCACCCGGTCGTCGGCGTTCGCCTCCAGGATGGTCCTGCGGATCGCATCGTGATCGGTGAGCACCGGCTTCCACACGAGTCTTACCCGGATGGCCGGGTCCTCGGAGAGCACGCCGGCGATACCGCGCGACTGCTCCGCCACCCGGCGGAGCGTCTCCTCCCCGTACAGTTGCTGGCTCCCGGTCAGGAACCAGACCTCGAAGTCGTCCTGGGCGGTCGGTGCGGTCATCAGCGCTGTGCTCCTTGGCCGGCTTGCGGGTTTCCGTAGTACGCGTCCGGTCCGTGCTTGCGGCGGAAGTGGCGTTCGAGCAGATACGGCGGGGCATCGGCGTGCGGGTTCAGCGCCAGCGTCTGGATGGCCATCTGGGCGACCGCCTCGCAGATGATCGCGTTCTTCAGCGACGTCCCGGCATCCTCACCCCATACGAACGGGCCGTGGTTGGCCACCAGCGCACCGGGAACCTCCGTCGGGTCGTCGCGATGCGAATCGAACTCCTCGACGATGACCTGGCCGGTGTTGTACTCGTAGTCCGTGGCGCACTCGGCCTCGGTGAGATCTCGCGTACACCGGATCGGTCCGTTGAAGGCGTCGGCGTGGGTGGTGCCGAGTACAGGGATGTCGCGCCGAGCCTGCGCGAACGCGACCGCGGAGGGGGAGTGGGTGTGAGTGATGCCGCCGACGCCGCCAAACGCGAGGTAGAGCCTGCGGTGGGTTTCGCTGTCGACGGAGGGTCTCAGGTGCCCGTCCACTACCCGCCCGTCCTCGAGGTCGACCACGACGAGCTGCTCCGCGGTCAGGTCGTCGTAGGACACGCCCGAGGGCTTGATGACATAGACGCCGGCGTCGCGGTCGATGCCGCTGACGTTCCCCCACGTCAAGGTGGCGAGCCCCATGCGCGGGATTGCCTGGTTGGCGCGGAGCACCTCGTCGCGGAGCGCGGCTGTTACCGAGGATTTCATGCTGTCCTCCCGGACAGGGCACGGTCCCTGATCGCCCGCAGCCGGTACATGGCCTTATTCTCGCCCCGGCCGAAGTAGTCGTGCAGCAGCACGTACTCCGCGTACAGCTCGTCGTACACGTCCGCGCGGACGGGATCGGGCTGATACACGTCCCGCTGCTCGCGGCCCATCACCGCCGCCGCGGACGGCACGTCCGGGTAGGCACCCGCGGCGACCGCGGCGTGAATGGCCGAACCGAGGGCCGGCCCCTGCCCGGACCCGATCACGCTGAGCGGGCGCCGGGTGACGTCCGCGTAGATCTGCATGAGCGGTGCGCTCTTGATCAGGCCGCCCGCCACCACCAGGTCGGTCACCGGCACGCCGGAGTCGCGGAACGTATCCATGATCATCCGGGTGCCGAACGCGGTCGACTCCAGCAGCGCCCGGTAGATCTCCGGCGTGGTGGTGGCCAGCGTGAGGCCCACGATCGCGCCGGACAGCCTGCCGTCTACCAGGACCGAACGGTTGCCGCCCTCCCAGTCCAGCGCGACGAGCCCGTGGCCGCCGGCCGGCAGCGCGCCGGCCTTCTCGTCCAGCAGCTGCTGCACCGGCACACCCCGCCGGGCGGCCTCCCCGGCGAACTCGCCCGGCACCGCGTTGGCCGTGAACCAGGCGAAGATGTCGCCCACCCCGCTCTGCCCCGCCTCGTATCCCCACAGCCCGGCCACGATGCCGCCATCGACCGCCCCGCACATGCCGGGCACCTCGGCCAGCTTGGCGCCGTTCATCACGTGGCAGGTCGAGGTGCCCATGATCGCCACCATCTTGCCCGGCGCGACCGGGCCGGCCGCGGGCACGGTGACGTGTGCGTCAACGTTGCCGATGGCCACCGCGATCCCCTCGGGCAGGCCGGTCAGCGCGGCCGCGGCCGCGGTCAGCCCGCCGGCCCGTGCGCCCAGCGGGGAGACCGGGTGGGCCAGCTTGTCCTGCGCGAACGAAGCGAAGCGCGGGTCCAGCGCGGCCAGGTACTCGCGGGAGGGGTAGGCGCCGTCCTGATAGATGCCCTTGTACCCGGCCGTGCACGCGTTCCTGGTCTCGGTGCCGCACAGCTGCCAGATGATCCAGTCGGCGGCCTCGATCCAGCGGTCGGCGCGCTGGTACATCTCGGGGTCCTCGTCCAGCAGCTGCAGCGCCTTGGCGAACTGCCATTCCGAGGAGATCTTGCCGCCGTAGCGGTTGATCCACTTCTCGCCCCGCTCGTGCGCGACCGCGTTGATCCGGTCTGCGTGCGGCTGGGCGGCGTGGTGCTTCCACAGCTTGGGGTAGGCGTGCGGGCGCCCGGCCAGCCCGGGCAGCTGGCACAGCGGCGTGCCATCGGCCAGCACCGGCATGCAGGTGGACGCGGTGAAGTCGGTGGCGATGCCGATCACCCGGGCCGGGTCGATGCCCGCGTCCCTGACCGCGGCCGGGACCGCCTGGCCCAGCGCGCGGCTGTAGTCGGCCGGGTCCTGCAAGGCCCAGTCCGGCGGCAGGTCGCCGTGCCCGTCCAGCGAGCGGTCGATCACGCCGCGTGAGTACTCGCTGACGGCGGTGCCCGCCTCGGCGCCGTCGCGCACCCGCACCACCAGGGCCCGGGCCGACAGCGTGCCGAAGTCCACGCCGATCACGTAGGCGGCATCGCCCACGTTCTTGTTAGCGCTAACATCCATCTGTCCGCCTTATCGTACGTTCTTTGCACTGCATTCTTGCCGCCCCCGGCCAGCCTCAACCGACCGCCCCGGCTACTACGGCCGGTACGGCCATCGCGGCAGGTTCAGCCGCCCCGGCCGGCCCGGCCAGCACCGTCGCCGCAGACGGCGCTGTCATCGTCAACCTGGGCCGGCGGCGCTCGCCCGGACGATCAGCTCGGGTGCCACTCGCACCCTGCGCCCGGCCGGGATCGCCCCGGACATCCGGTCGACCAGCGTACTCAGCGCCTGCCGGCCGAGTACGCCGAAGTCCTGCCGCACGGTGGTCAGCGGCGGCAGGTAGTACCCAGCCTCGGGCACGTCGTCGAAGCCGATGACGCTGACGTCGCCGGGCACGCGCACGCCCCGCTCGGTCAGCGCCCGGATGACGCCGAGCGCCATCGTGTCGTTGCCGCAGAACACGGCGCTCAGGCCCGGCTCGCCGGCGGCCAGCAGGCTGCCCAGCTCGTAGCCGGAGCGCGCGGACCAGTCGCCGGCCAGCACGGCGGGCTCGGGCGCGCCCGCCTCGCGCAGCGCCTGCCGCCAGCCGTCCACGCGTTCCTTGGCGTCCAGGCAGGACAGCGGCCCGGCGACGTGAAAGACGGTCGCGTGCCCCAGGCCGAGCAGGTGGCGGGTTGCCGCCGCGCCCCCGGCCGCGTTGTCGATAGCCACCGAGGTCACCGAGGCGCGGGTACCGCAGCCCACCGCCACCAGCGGCACCTCGGGCGGCACATGCGCGAGGGCGGCCACCGCGGTGTCCACCGTCGCGATGACGATGATGCCCTCGATGCCCTGGCCGAGGAACCGGTCCACCGCGTCCAGCATCGACCGCCGGTCCAGGGCAGGCAGGCTGACCACCGAGACGAAGTACGCGTCGTGCGCCGCCCGCTCGAACCCGTAGAGCATGGAGGTGGGGCCGTAGAGCATGGTATCGGTGGTGATCACGCCGAGCGTGTGGGTGCGCCGGGTGACCAGCGTCCTGGCCGCGGCGTTCGGCCGGTAGGCGAGCTCGCGGATGGCGGCGAGCACCCTCTCCCGGGTCAGTGGGCGAACGTTCGGGTGCTCGTTCAGCACGCGCGAGACGGTCTGGTGCGACACCCCGGCCAGCCGGGCCACATCGGCCATCACCGGCGGCCGGGACAGGTTGTCCGCCGTAGCTGGCGCCCTCACCCGGCTCCTCGCCTTCTCACCCGGTGACGACGTCACGCCATGCCTCCCTCTGCCGCCCGCGCCGCGGAGCTCTCCGGGTCAGCTGGTGACGACGTTAGCGTTCACATCCGTGCAGGTCGAGTGGCGGTCCTGGCATCTCGGCGCCCCCGACAGCGACATGCACCTGTTCCGCGCCGCCCGGATTCCCTGTACCTCAGGGTAGCCGTCACGCGGCCAGGGCGGTAGCCCGGGGCACCGCGGGCAGGCGGCGTCCCAGGAGGTCAGGACGGGGACAGGGCCAGGACATGGCCTGGCCGGGGCCGGGGCCGAGCCAGGGCCAGGGCCGCCGCCAGGGCCCGGGGCAGGGTGCGGTCAGGACTTGCTGCGGCCCGACGCGCTGTCCCGCAGGTCACGCAGGGTTTCCCTGGCCTTGCGGCCGGCCTCGCCCTCGCGCAGGTCCTTGAGGGCCTCCTTGGCGGCGTCACGGGCCTTGCCGACCGCCTCGCTGTCCCGCAGGTCCTTGATGGCCTCCTTGGCCTTCCGCCCGGCGTCGCCCTCGCGCAGGTCCTTGATCGCGTCCTTGGCCTTGCGGCTCGCGTCGCTGTCCTTCAGGTCGCGCAGGGCCGACTCGGCCCGGCGTCCCGCGTCGCTGGTGCGCACGTCCTGCAGCGTTTCCCGCGCCTTGCGGGCGGCGTCGCCGCCCTGGGCGCCACGCAGCCAGGCGAGCAGCCGGGCCCACCAGTTCCGGGCCTGTCGTTCGATCTCGCTCATCGCGGCTTCTCCTTCACTCAATCTAGAAAACAAGATATAACGCAAGTATAAGCTGCCGCCAGATGCCTTTACCCGGAGCGGGTGAGACAATGCCTGACATGCGGCCTCAGCGCATCAGCGGGCACTCCCCGTACGAGCCGGTGTTCGGGTTCTCCCGCGCCCTGGTGGCCGGGGACCGGGTCCTGGTGGCCGGGACCGCCCCGGTGCCGCCGGGCGGCGGGCCGCCTCCGGCAGGACCGTACGCCCAGGCCAGGCTCTGCCTGGACCTGATCGGCGAGGCGCTGGCCCAGGCCGGAACCAACCTGGAGCACGTGGTCCGCACCCGCATGTACCTGACCGCCGCGGAGCACTGGGAGCAGGTCGCCCGCGCGCACGGCGAAGTCTTCGCCGACGTCAGGCCCGCCGCCACCGCGGTGATCGTGGCCGGCCTGCTCGACCCCGCCTGGCTGGTCGAGATCGAAGCCGAAGCCCAGATGCGGACCTCCACTTGCAGCACTCTGTTGCCGGAGACGCCAGCGTGACGGGAGTTCGCACCGCGTCTATCGTGACCGTCACCTGCGGACGGCGCGGGCTTCCGCTGTGATTACCCTAAACGGGGCAGCCTCTCCGTTAATGGCAGCGTGTGTGACACACGAAACCATAGTGACCTGAGTGAAGACCGCGCCGGCGCGAGCCAGGACCGCGCTGCGCCTCACGCGCAGCAGCACCCGGCGTTTCGGCGCGCAGCAGCACCCGGCGTTTCGGCGCGCTCAGGACCCGGGGTGCGGCGTGCTCAGGACTCCGGCTGCGGCGGGCGGTCCGGCCGCGGCAGCCCCGCCAGGATCACGTCCACCACCTCGGCGATGAACTCGCCGGTCATCGGCAGGTGGCCGAGCAGCAGCCGGTGCTCGGCCGCACCGAAGAACAGGTCGAGCACCACGTCCCGGTCCACCGAAGCGGCGATCTCGCCGCGTGCCATGGCCCGGTCCAGCATGACCCGGTGCTGCTCGCGCAGCGGTTCGAGTACCCGGTCGCGCCAGGCCCCGCGCAGTTCCGGGTCGTGCTGCGCCTCGGCGATCAGCCCGGTCAGCATCGGCCCCATCGGCGTCTGGGTGACCGCCCGCACCCACGCGTGCAGGGCCGAGAGCAGGTCGCCGCGCAGCGTGCCGGTGTCGGGCAGCGGCTGTTCCTCGCGGAACGAGTCGACGAACGCGTCCAGCGCGAGCAGGCCCTTGGACGGCCAGCGCCGGTAGATCGTCGTCTTGCCGACCCCGGCCCGGGCGGCCACCTCTTCGATCGACATCGCGGCCAGCCCGCGTTCGGCCAGCAGGTCCACGGTCGCGGTCAGGATGGCGCGGTCCGCTTCCTGGCTCCGCGGCCGCCCGCGCGGCGCGGCGCCCCCGGCACCCGCGTCACCCCCGGCACCCGCGTCACCCCCGGCACCCGCGGCACCCCCGGCACCGGCCGCACCCCCCGGAATATCACTGCTCATCGCCTGGTTCTATCATGAGGATATTCGAAACGATCCGTAACGTATCTGATTGGTATCATGCCCGTCACCGCGCCGTCTAACCACCCCGAATCCACGATCACGGCAACGCCCGCCGGAACACCTCCCCGCCGCCAGCCACTGCAGCTGGCCCTCATCCTCGTCGCCGCGTTCATGGTCGTCCTCGATTTCAGCATCGTGAACGTCGCGCTCCCGTCGATCGAGCGTGAACTGCACATGCCCGCCGATGCAGTCCAGTGGATCGTGACGGGATACGCCATCTCGTTCGGCGGCCTTCTTATTCTTGGTGGCCGGGCCGCTGACCTGCTCGGCCGGCGCCGCATGTTCGTCATCGGCCTGGTCGCATTCGCCATCGCCAGCCTGGCGGGCGGCCTCGCCCAGGACCCCGCGCTGCTGATCGCGGCGCGCGTCGTGCAGGGCGCGGGCGCCGCCATCGTCGCCCCGGCCGCGCTGTCCCTCATCACCACCGGCTTCCCCGAGGGCGCCGAACGTACCCGGGCCATCGGTCTCTACGGCGCCGTCTCGAGCGTCGGCTTCGTGTCCGGCCAGGTCCTCGGCGGGGTGCTGGTCCAGTTCACAAGCTGGCGCGCGGTGTTCCTGGTCAACGTCCCGGTCGGCCTGCTCGCCGCCGCCCTCGCCCCGGCCATCCTCGGCCGCAGGGACCGAGCCTCGGCGGCAAGAAACAAGATCCGGCTGGACGTCCGCGGCGCGCTGCTGATCACCGGCGCGGTCACCCTCGTCGTCCTGGCGGTGTCCCAGGGCGTGGTGCTCGGCTGGACCTCGCCGCCGGTCATCGCGGCCGCCGCCACGGCCGCCGCGGCCACGGCCGTCTTCATGCGGGCGGAGAGCAGGCACCCCGCACCGCTGATCAAGCCCGCCCTGCTGCACCGCAAGGGGCTGCGGGACGGGACCACGCTGGCCTTCCTGCTCGGCCTGTGGAACGGCGGGGAGCTGCTGGTGCTCTCCCTGTACCTGCAGCAGGTGCTGCACGAGTCGCCGCTGCTCACCGGCCTGATCATCGCCCCGCAGGGCGTGGTCGGGTTCACCGCGGGCGTGATCGGCCCGCGGCTGGCCGGCAAGATCGGCGTCCGGCGGCTGCTGGTGCTGACCGCCGCCGCCGCCGCGGCCGGCTTCGGTGTGCTGACCCAGCTGCCCGCGGCGGGCTACAGCCCGGTCCTGTTCGTGGTCACGCTGATCGGCTTCGGCACCGCGGGCACCGCGCTCGGCTCGACCGTGCTGGCCAGCCGCGGCATGGCCGACGCCGACCAGGGCCTGGTCGGCGGCATGATCAACACCAGCCGCCAGATCGGCGCCGCGGTCGGCGCGGCCCTGCTGCCGGCCGTGGCGGTGAGCGTCAGCGGTGGCATCGGGGTCTCCGGCGACCGCGCCGCGATGTTCGCCGCGGCACTGGCCGCGCTAGCCGCCACCGCCGTGGCCTGGCGCGCCGCGAGGCCGGTCCCGGCCCGCGCCGCTAGCTGACCATGGGGGCCGAACGGCCCTGGTTACCCGCCCGCCCTCAGCTCTTATGCTGCAGCGTGTACCGAACCGTCTGCACCCGGATCTGCCCGTCCCTGAAGATGAACGTGTCGATCCCGTCCTCGACCTTGGTCGCGGCGGCCGTCGCGGCCCATTCCAGGAAGAGCACGTCGCCGTCGTAGATCTGGGTCGGCAGCGCCCATTCCGCGTTGGGCACGTCGGCGAGCAGCTTGGTGAAGGCCTCCCGGATGCCGTCCTTGCCCCGCTTGATGCCGTCGGGGGAGATGAAGACCGCGTCGTCGGAGTAGTCCTCGACGATCCCGTCCAGGTCACCCGCTCCCAGGGCCTCGGCGTGGTGCTGGAAGACCTCCTGCGGGCTGCGCGTCATCGCGCTCCTCCTTCACGGCGTGATCCTTGTCGTCTTACCTTAGTCTCATGAGTTTCGAGCACATCGGAGTGGAGCGCTCCGGCGACTTCGCCGCGATCACGATGAACCGGCCGCAGCGCCGCAACGCCCTGTCACTCGAGCACATGCGCGAGCTGATCACGGCGTTCGGCGAGCTCGGGAACAGCGATGCGCTGGGCATCGTGCTGGCGGGCAGCGGCCCGGTGTTCAGCGCCGGGCATGACTTCGCCGACATGGCCGGCGCGGACCTGCCGTACATGCGGGCGCTGCTGACCACCTGCACCGATCTGATGACACTGATCCAGCAGGTGCCCCAGCCAGTGGTGGCGCGGGTGCACGGGCTGGCCACCGCGGCGGGCTGCCAGCTGGTGGCCACCGCCGATCTGGCTGTGGCCAGCGAGAACGCGGGCTTCGCCGCGCCTGGCGGCAAGGGCGGCTGGTTCTGCCACACCCCGATGGTGGCCATCGCCAGGAACGTGGGCCGCAAGCGCGCCGCCGAGCTGGCCATGTCCGGTGACGTCATCGACGCGCGCACCGCGCTCGACTGGGGCCTGGTCAACCGGGTGGTGCCCGCGGACCAGCTCGACTCCGCGGTGCAGGATCTGCTCGACCGGGTCACCAGGGGATCGGCCGACAGCAAGGGCATCGGCAAGCAGGCGCTGTACGCCCAGATCGACCTGGACCAGCCCAAGGCGTACGCCTACGCCGTCGAGGTCATGGCCGCGACCAGCCTGCTGCCCGACGCGCAGGAAGGGATGCGGGCCTTCCTGGAGAAGCGCAAGCCGAACTGGGCTCGTGGCCGTTCTTAGACCTTCTCCCAGACCGAGACGTGCTTGCGGCTGTCGCCGGTGAACGGCGCCCGGTTCCAGTCCTCCCACCGGTCGCGCAGCCGCATCCCGGCTAGCCGCGCCATCAGGTCGAGCTCGGACGGCCACACGTACCGGAACGGGATCGAGCGGTACTCGCCGCGGCCGCCGGTGACCGTGATGTAGTTCGAGCTCATCGCCTGGGTGGCCGTGTCGTAGAGATCGAACGCCCAGCGGGTCGGGGTCACCTGCCACGGCAGGACGTCCTGCCCGGGCGGCAGCCGGCGCAACTCGGGCACTCCGACCTCGATGACGAAGCAGCCGGCCGGCGCCAGGTGGGCCGCGGCGTTGCGGAAGCAGGCCACCTGGGCGTCCTGCGTGGTCAGGTTCTCGATCGTGTTGAACACCAGGTACGCCAGGGCGAACGTGCCGTCCATCGTGGTGGTGGCGAAGTCGCCGATGGCGACCGGGATAGTCTCTCCGCCGGGCTTGGCCCGCAGCCGGGCCACCATGGCCCGGGACAGGTCGATGCCGTGCACCTCGACGCCGCGGCGGGCCAGCGGCAGCGCGATCCGGCCGGTCCCGATGCCGAACTCCAGCGCCCGTCCGCGGCCCGCCAGCCCGGCGAGCACCTCCGCCACCGTGTCCGTGAAGGCGGGATCGAACATGCCCTCCGACGATTCGTCATAGGTCGCCGCGACCCGCTCGGGGAAGTAGCCGTCCGCATCCTCCATGGCCGGACCGTACCGCAGCCGCCTGGGCCTAGCCCAACTAATAATTGGGACATGACCGACCTCAGCGAGCAGGCCGCCCTGCGCGGCCAGTGCACCGTGTTCCTGACCGGCCATGGCCCGGTGCGCCCGGCCGATCTGCTAGCTACTTCGACCTGAAAAAGTCGGGGGGCTGAGTTGGGGGTGGGCGCGGCAAGCGGGCCTGGCCGGTGTCAGCTGACCAGGGCGCTGATCTTGACCAGGTTGTGGGCCAGGATCCCGTGCCCGG
>Ga0335081_10006964_pt1 | contig 18040 bp, 22 predicted proteins | sample Lox_Sample_35_FD_206713 | JGI IMG/M metagenome (GOLD analysis project Ga0335081, IMG submission 206713) | Soil microbial communities from Loxahatchee National Wildlife Refuge, Florida, United States - Lox_Sample_3.5 | ecosystem: Environmental > Terrestrial > Soil > Wetlands | place: USA... | reverse complement strand
GAACTGGGCCGCGGGCTGTATGACAACCTCGCCCGGTACATCCGGTTCCAGATCGGCGGCCTGTTCGGCTACATCGCCACGTTCCTCGGCTCGAGTATCTTCAACATCGCCGGCGGCGAACCGCTGCTTCCGCTGCAGACGTTGTGGGTGAGCTTCACCATGCTGTCCATCCAGTCGGTCGGGCTCGGCTACAGCAAACCGGCCGCCGGGCTGATGGACCGGCCGCCCCGGCCGCCCAGCCGGCCGGTATTGACCCGCGGGCTCATCGTCTGGCTCGCTTTCGTCGGCCTGCTGATGGCGATCGGCACCCTCAGCGTGATCAGCTGGGCGCAGCAGGTTCACGGGCTTGCCATCGCCCGGACCATGGGCATGGTCACGTTCGCGCTGTTCATCTTGTTCTTCTCGGTCGAGTCGAAAGACGAACGGGACTCGGCGTTCTCCCTCGGCACCTTCTCCGGCAAGACGTTCGTCATCACGACCAGCGGGTCCTTCATCCTGCTTGTCCTGTCCACCGTCCTGAGCATCTTCCAGGCCGTGATGAAGACCGTCAGGCTCGACGTCCGGCAGTGGCTGATCTGCACCGTCGTGGCCCTCTCGGTCGTCGCGGCCGCCGAGATCCGCAAAGCCGTGCGGCGGCGGACCGCCGCGACGTGACCTAGCCCGTGGGTGCCCGCCCGGAGCCACCATCCCCTGAACGCCTGCCGGGTGCCTGATACGGCCGGGTATGCGCAGGTGTGGCGGATGTGGGGCTGTGATGGCGGTGACTGGCTTAACTGTGGCAGGACGCTGAAGTTGCGGCAGCTGTTCGAGGGGTCATAGGGGATCATCCGCACCGTGATCACCAGCGCCGCCAGGTGCTTTTGCCGCATCCGGCAAGTGGCACAGACGATTCCTCGCGGCGGAACTGGACGACGACGTCGAAGGCCTCCTCATCGGACAGGAACCGGTGCTGCGGGGGAAATGACTCGCGCCCGGGCCGCCGGCCCCGGCGCGCAGGTTGCGCAGCCAGTCGGTGTCGGGGCCCAGCCGGCGCAGATGACGGCCTCATGCGCGTCCGGGTCATACCTCAGCACCATCGCGACCGGCTCGTACCGCTTCCCGGTCTTGCGTCCGGTGTGGACGAACTCCATGAACGTGTGGCCGAGGAGCCATCCGGCATCATGGTGGTAGGCGCGAAGCAGCATCCGGAACACGGCCAGGGCAAGCCGGCCGGGCTTGCGGCGCAGGCCCAGGAGCGGCGTGCGCGGATGGCTGCCCGGTTCCCGGGACGCTTCGTGCTCAGGTGTGCCCATGCTCGTGCTCTTGCCGGCGCTTGATCTCGTGCTCGATGTCTTCCTCGGTGACCGCTGGCCGCCAGAACACGTCCCATGCGTTCATCACCACGCCGATCCCCCAGATGCCAATAGGAAACACCGCCAGAAGAACCCGTGCCGGTCGGTAATCGCCCAGATCGCCACGAGGAACGCGTTGACCAGCGCGTAAATGAGGAGGTGACCGTAAGAGTCACGCCGCTTCTTGAGCTGCTGCACCGCCTTGTCGCGAGGTGCCTGCTCATGTCTGTCGGTAGCCATGGCAGACCATCTGCCTTGCGGGCCAGGATTTATCGCCGCCTTCGGCGGCACCAGAGCGCTATGACCCCGCTGGAAGGACCTTCGCCCCCGGGTGCGTGCGAGCGCGCATCAAGGGCGAACGGCGTCGTTGATCCGGCAGGTATACTGGCCTGGCCGCCGTGCTCGCGTTCTTCGCCGGCAAGGCGAGATCTGGCTCGGGATGATCAGGCGGCCGGGGTGACGTGCCGGGCACGCTTGGCCAGTCGTTCGAAGTCACGCCCACCAGGCGGCCATCACCACGCCAATGACGATGCAGTACCAGGCAACCGCTGTCTTCACAGCCGAAGTCTCCAGGAGATCGCGCCGCAGTGACCAGGGCCATACGGCCACAACCGCGCGCACGCCGGCTGGCGCGTGCAGGCCGGGCCGATGCCGGTCATCCGCGGGTCAGTTCGGCCGGTCCGCGGCCTGGCCGGCGGGACAGGACCCAGAAGCCGGCGAGCGCTGCAACACCCAGCCCGGCGATGAGCAGCGTGCTGCCGATCGCGCCGCGCGGCAGCTCGAGCTTGTAGAACGTGCGCACGGCGGGCACGGGGAACAGCAGCACGAACGCGGCGAGCGCGGCAACGGCCAGCGCGATCCGGCGCCAGGTCAGCGGCATCGCCAGCAGGGCGAGCACGCACAGGCTGAGGACGAGCGTGACCAGGGTGGCGGCCGTGCGCTGCTCGGCCAGGGGCAGGCCGCGCGCCCGCGCGAGGGCATACGCCGAGAACGCCGCGGCGGCGACGATGAGCCCGGTCGGTCCGGCGAACCGCAGCACCCGGCTGACGAACCCGGGCACGTAGCGCCGGCGGTTCGGTGCGAGCGCGAGGAAGAACGCGGGGACGCCGATGGCCAGGGTGTCGATGATGGTGAGCTGGCGGGGCAGGAACGGGTAGGGCATGAGGGCGACACCCGCGGCGATGGCCAGCAGCGTCGCCCATACCGTCTTGGTGATGAACAGGTTCGCGACGCGTTCGATGTTCGCCGTCACCCGCCTGCCCTCGGCCACCACGCCGGGCAGGGTGGCGAACCGGTCATCGAGCAGCACCAGTTCGGCGACCGCTTTGGTCGCTGGCGCGCCCGAGCCCATGGCCACGCCGATGTCGGCTAGCTTGAGCGCCAGCACATCGTTGACCCCGTCGCCGGTCATGGCCACCGTGTGCCCGCGCAGTTGCAGGGCCTTGACCATCGACTCTTTCTGGTGCGGTGTCACCCGGCCGATGACGGAGCGTTCCTCCAGCAGGGCGCCGAGCGCGCCGGGATCCTCCGGAAGGTCCCGGGCGTCAACGGGATCAACGGCGCGGGGCACGCCCGCGCGCTTCGCGACGGCGCTGACGGTGTGCGGGCTGTCCCCGGAGATCACCTTGAGCGCCACGCCCTGCGCCGCGAAATAGGCGATCGTGCCGGGGGCGTCGGATCGCAGCCGCTCCGCGAGCATGACGAAGGCCACCGCGTGCAGGCCCGGCGGGAGCACCTGGCCGTTCAGGGGGCCGTCCGCGTGCGCCAGCGCGAGGACCCGCCGCCCGCTGGCGGCCAGGTCTGCGGCTCGTGACAGCAGCCCGTCCGGGCTGCCGGGCAGCACCATTTCCGGCGCTCCCAGGACCCAGGCGCCGTGCCCAGCGAAGCTGGCGGCGCTCCACTTGCGCGCGGAGGAGAAGGGCACCGCGTCCTGGCGCGCCCAGCCCTGCGGCGGCGGGAAGGCCTGCCCGATGGCGGCCAGCGTCGCGTTGCGGGCCTGGTCGGCGGCGAGCGCGCCGAGCACCGCCTCGGCCGGCGCCTGGTCATCGAGCCGGATCAGGCTGTCGAAGGCGATGGTCCCGTCGGTCAGGGTACCGGTCTTGTCCAGACACACCACGTCCACCCGGGCCAGGCCCTCCACCGCGGGAAGCCGCCGCACCAGCACCCGGCGGCGGGCCAGGGTGACCGCGGCCGCGCCGAAGGCGATGCTGGTCAGCAGCACCAGCCCCTGCGGCACCATGCCGACCAGCGCGGCGACGGTCGAGGTGGCGCCCTCGCGTGCGGTCTGGCGGGTGGTGTGCAGCTGGCTGACGACAACCAGCACCGCCACCGGCGGGAGCGCCCAGGTGACGTAGCGCAGGATCTGGTTGATGCCCGCCATCAGCTCCGACCGCACCAGCGTGAAGCGCCGCGCTTGGGCCGCCAGCTTCCTGGCATACGCCTCGGCGCCCACCCCGGTCGCCTGGTAGCCTCCCGACCCGGCCACCACGAAACTGCCCGACAGCAGCTGGTCGCCGGCCCGCTTGTCCACCGGCTCGGACTCCCCGGTGAGCAGCGACTCATCGGCCTGCAAGCTCACGCTGTCGCGCACCACCCCGTCCGCCACCAGCTGGTCGCCGGCCCGCAGGTCAACCAGATCATCGGCCACAAGCTCCTCGACGGCGATGTCGCGCGGCGCGCCATCGCGGATCACCCGGACCCTGGGCGCGCTGAGCACGGCGAGCCGGTCCAGCGTCCGCTTGGCCCGCAGCTCCTGCCCGATCCCGATCAGCGCGTTGGTGACCAGCACGATGCCGAACAGGGCGTCCGGCGGCTCGCCCCAGACCAAGATCACCGCCAGCAGCACGCCCAGGATCAGGTTGAACCTGGTGAAGATATTCGCGCGCAAGATCTCAGCGGCCGAGCGGCTGGTGGTCTCCCCGCCCGCGTTCGTCATCCCGCGCGAGCGCCGCTCGGCAACCTCGGCGCTGCTCAACCCAGCCGGCGGCGTCCACGCGACCGGCGCGGGCACCTGTGCCGGAGAGGCGGCCGCATCAGCCACGCGAATCCTCCATCACGACGGCACGTACCGGGGCGATCGCCGGGGCAGGAGCGGCCCGGGCGCGGCAGCGGCGCGGGCGCGGCAGCGGCGGAGATGATCACGGGCACAGGACAGCGGGCATGTGCTACCAGCACGCGCGCTGCCTGGTGATGTCCGCATACCCACCCCACTAGGCCGGTGGAGTCGCCGGGCGTTCGGCTGCCAGCCGCTCGGCGCGCGCCTTGATGCCGCGCAGCATCTTCTGTTCCATGACCAGCGAGCCGGGGATCATCGGGTCCATCCCGATCCGCCAGGCCAGCGTCGGCAGCCGGAAGCGGTTGCGGCTGATCAGCCGCGTCTGGCCGTCACGCTCCTGGAGCACGAACGTCCACACCCAGTTGCCATTGGCCGACCGGATCGCAAGCACCCGTTCCGGCTCGGCCCGCTCGATCCGCATGGCATTGTTCCCCACCCCGATCGTGTCCCCGGGCGCCGGGTGCTGGAACTCCGGCAGCACCCGGTCGGCGCTGTGCATGTTCAGGCCGAACAGGTTCTCAATCCAGTCGTAGGTATACGCACCGCCGCGCGGCGCCGGCCCCATCTGCGCGATCCACGGCCAGACCGCCGACGGCGGAGCCTGAATCGTGATCGTCCGGGTCGCGACCACGCTGGCATCGTCGAGCAGTTCGTCGCCCGGCAGCCGGGCGTGGACCTCTGCCTCGTTCGCACCCCAGTTCAGCAGGCGACCGCGGACGAGCCAGCGGTATAGCACGGCGCCGAGTGCGACCACCGCGGCGGCTCTGGCGGCTCTCATCCTGCCTGCTCCTGGGCCGCGGTCTGGGCACGTTCGGCTGTCTCGCGGATCATCTCCAGCAGCGCGTGGACCAGGATGTGCGCGCCGGAGCCGACCCCGAAGGTCCAGTAGCGGCGGAACCAGCGGCGGGCGTGATCGTCGGTGGTCGCGGTGCGCATCAGCCCGGACAGCAGGCTGCGCTCGTCTGCCAGCGGGCGGACGCTGAGCGCATAGACAGTCTTCGCGTAGCCAGGCTCGCCGAAGTCGCGAAACCGCTCGGCGTCCACCTGCGCGTACTCGATGACCGGTCGCCAGAACTTCCCCACCAGGCCCAGCGCGAGCTCCTCGCCCGGCCGCTCGCCGAGCAGCACCCAGCCGCCCTGATCGGGCGGGAGGTGAGTGATCTCGCGCAGCCGCAGCGTGGTCGGCGCGTGCGGCGGCCGCTCGCCATGCAGCAGATGGCTCACCAGCTCGGGGAGCACCCGCAGGGCGCCGAGCAGCCCGGCCAGCGGGGTGCGCCTGCCGACCTCGATCAGGTCCGCGTCCAGCAGCGCCTCCCACACCGTCGGCGCGTCGGCGGCGACCACGGTGGCGACCTCATCGGACACGTCATAGACCGGCAGGAACTCCTCAGCGAACATCACTCGATCCCTCCTTGCCGATCCACGATATCTGTGCTCTCCCCCTCGACGAGACCTTCCGTCGGCGCCTCGTTGCCCACCGGGATTCATTCGTGTCCCGTTCGGAGCCGACTGCCAGGGGCCGAACGTCGCCTGGCCTCGGGTCCTCGGTCCCGTGGCAGCTCTCAGTGTCTGACCGTTGCGACGCGGCACGTCGCCAGGCGCCTCTGGTGGGCGGGTGGTGCTCACCGTCGAACCGCCGGATGGTGGATGACCAGGTCGAGTTGGGCGCGCAGGGCATCGGTCAGGGCGTCGAGCTCGGGGAAGTGAGCGGGGTCGGCGATCGCGGTCATGGTGAGCGTGCCCGCGTAGGACAGCACCTCGAAGTACACCGGGATGGTCCCGCCCGGGCCCACGCCGACCGGGATCGCTGAGATGATCGGGCATCCGCCGAAGTGACCGGTGCGACCGGGCCGCGCACGTGCGAGACCAGGGTGTGGAACCGGTGCTGGTGGTCCATGTACCAGCGGAAGCCGCCGAGCGCGGCCTTTGGCCGGAACAGCCACCGCAGCACGGCGACCGGCGGTGGCCCGGTCGCCGTGCTGCTTGTGCGCGCGGACCTGCGCAGCGACCTGCCGCAAACGGCCTGGCACGTCGCCGGTGGCGGCGATGGACACCGTGTCGCGGGCGTCGCGGTCCGCGGCTTCAACCCCGCCGGCAACAGCCCGCCCGACGCGGTCGACCCGGCGATCGGTTCAGATACGACGCCACCGGCGACAACGCCGCCTCGGTCGCCCGCGGGCAGGCGTCGGGGGCCGGAGCCGACGTCCACGTAGCCGACCGGCAGCCGGTTCCCGCGCCGGGCGTGACAGCCTCCAGGGCAGTCATGAGGGCCGTAATAGTGGGGGCGGGTTCGCCCTGCGGCAGGTCCTCGCGGAGCCGCAGCGGAACGTCCGCCGCCCGAACACCGCCCCGGCCTGCTACCAGGGCCACCTTGCCCGCCTGTGGATCATGGTCATGCGCCGCGCCGCAGGCCCGCCGCATCCCATCACCCGAGGCCAGCCGTTACCGGTGGCGGGGAAGGAACCCCATCCCAGTAGGGCGGCCCTGCCACCGGCGCCGGGGCCGGAACAGCCTGCGCCACGTCGTCGCCTGTCATGCGGGCCCGGTAATGCCCCGCTCGCACCGCCCGGCCTGAGGGTCCCAGCGGCCTCGCGGAACCCCGATTCAAGCGGGAGGGGAAACTCCGCCGCCTACCTGCTCCCCCATCTGGCGCGCGGAATGGCGCTGCTCGATGTCGGCTGCGGGCCCGGCACCATTACCGCCGACCACGCGGCTCTGGTCACGCCGGGCCAGGTGACTGCCGTGGAGGTCACACCGGGCGCGCTGGAGCTGGCCCGCGCCGAGATCGCCGCCCGCGGCAGGTCGAACGTCACGTTCGCCGTCGCCGATGTGCGCGCGCTGGGACTTGCCGATGCCGGGTTCGACGTCGTCCATGCCCATCAGGTGCTGCAGCACGTCGGCGCCCCGGTCCGGGCGCTGCGCGAGATGCGCCGGGTCTGCAAACCTGGCGGCCTGGTCGCCGCGCGTGACGGCGACTGCGCCGCATTTGCCTGGTTTCCGGCCATTCCCGAGCTTGACGACTGGCAGGGGCTGTACCTGCGCGCGGCACGGGCCAACAGCGGCGAGCCTGCCGCCGGGCGCCGGCTGCTGTCCTGGGCCCGGCAGGCCGGTTTCACCGCCGTTACCGCAACCTCAAGCACCTGGTGTTACGCCACGCCCGGCGGGCGCGCCTGGTGAGGCGGCATGCGGACCGACCGGATGGTGCACTCCGATCTCGCGGAGCAACTACTGGCCGCCGGGATAGCAACCGAGGCAGGCCTGCGCCGTATCTCACGCGGCTGGCGCACGTGGGCCGGTGCCGACGACGGCTGGTTCTCCGTCATGCACGGCGAAGTCCTCTGCCAGGCAGAACGCTCGGACGGTGCGCCGGCCGCCATCGGACCAGATAAGCAAAGAAGATGGCCGCGCGTGAAGATGGCAGCGAGTTGGCCTGGAGGTTGGCGATGGCGCTGAGGATCGTCTGCATGTGCGGGTATGTCATCCAGGGCGGCGACGACGACGAGCTGTGGCGGAACGCGCAGGACCATATGGGCGTGTTGCATCCGGAGCTGGTTGGCAACGTGACGCGCGAGGACATCCTCGCGCAGGCCGAGCAGCTTTAGCTATCGGTGCTCTGCAAGAGTTGTTGGTGGACGCCTTGCACGGTGGGGCTGGGCGCGATCCCGAGTTCTTCCCGGAGCAGGACTCGTAGCTTCTCGTAGGCGCGGAGCGCTTCGGCGACGTTGCCGCGCCGGGCGAGCGCTTCCATGAGGAGGCGGTGTCCGGTCTCGCGGTAGGGCGCGAGCTCGGTCAGCATCCTGGCGCGTTCCTCGGCTTGCGCCAGTGCCGGGCCGCCGAGGCCGAGGCTGGCGGCGGCAAAGCACTCCAGCCCGCGCAGCCTGACTTCCTCCAGCCGGCGTCGCCACTGGTCGATCCAGGGTGCCTCCAGGCCGGTGAGGAACGGCCTGGTGGCGACGTGATAGGCGATCCCGGCCGGGCCCCATGCCCGGGCCCACCGTCCTTCGGCGATGGCGGACTCGGCCCGGTGGGCGCCTTCCAGGGCGGCCTCGACGTCGACGAAGGTCGTTGGCGGGAGGAGCAGTTCGATCTCGGTCCGCCCGCGGAGATGTTCGGCGCCCAGGCTGTGCCGCAGCTTGGACAGCAGCACGCTCAGCGCGTTTCTCGCCTCTGGAGGGGCGTCTTCTCCCCAGCCGGCCATCAGTAGCGTGTCGCGGGGCACTGGGCGGCCGCGGTTGAGGACGAGGTAGGCGAACAGGATCCGCCCGATGCGGCCGGGCAGTGTGTCTTCGATGCGGGAGCCGTCGATGTCGGCGGCGAAGCGCCCGCATAGCTGGATTCTGGCCTTTGTCCACTGGCCCATCAGGCGACCTTGGATCAACCCTCTTCGTCCCTGTCGTGACAGCAAGGATACGGAAAGGACGGGGAAAGGCGGGGGAACGGTCCGCGCAAGCGGCCCTCGCGACGATGAGCTTGTCATCGGCGGCGCAGCCGCGAAGGAGGAATCATGGAATCTCCGAATGTCGAGACCCACCGCGCTGGTCACGAGGCCTTCAACCAGAGGGACTTCGCGGCCATGACCAGGCAGTACACAGACAGCATCACCTGGACCGATCACTCGCAGGGCCGGACATTCCAGACGCCCCAGGAGTTCAGGGACGACTTCCTGACCGGGTGGGTCCGGGCCTCTTCCGACATCAGGATCAGCGGCCCCTGTTACTTCGACGCTGGCCAGACGGTGGCGTGTACCTTCACCGTGGCCGGCACCCATGACGGGCCGCTCGGATTGCTCCCCGGCACCGGCAAGGAGTTCTCGTTGCCGCTGTGTGAGATGTGGCACTTCGACTCCAGCGGCCGGGTCGCCGGCGGGGACCTGTACTACGACCAGGTCTCGCTGCTCACGCAGCTGGGCCTGATGCCGCAGCCGTCCGGCGCGTAGGCAGTCCCGGGGCGCGGACAGCAAGCAGCACAGCGCCGGATCACAACAGAAGGCCGACAGCAAGGAGGCACGACATGACCACCACCGAGATCCCCGTCGACAACGGCGTCAACGTCGAAGCCCTGCTCGGCGTGCGCGACGCGCTGGCCGGCACCCCGGAGATCGCCCAGTTCCAGTGGCGCTCCACGGTGTCCTGGGTCAACGGCACGCACAGCCGCTCGGATGTCGAGACGTTCTACGGCTTCGGCGGCGAGCAGCAGCACCACACGAGGTTCAGCTACGACATCGACCACCCGCTGCAGTTCGCCGCGCAAGACAACGGCATCACGCCGGTGGAGTATGTCCTGGTCGCCCTCGGCGGCTGCCTGACCGCGGGCGTCGCCGCCGTCGCCCAGCAAAGGTCGATCCAGCTCCGGTCGGTGCGGGCCACCCTGGCCGCCGAGATGGACCTGCACGGGATTCTCGGCGCCGACCCGGATGTCCGCAACGGCTTCAGCGGCGTCACCGTCCGCTACCAGATCGACGCCGACGCCACCGCCGAGGAGATCAGGGCACTGGTCGCGCAGTCGCAGAAGCGCTCCGCCGTCTACGACATCCTGACCAACCCGACCAGCGTCACCGTCGACGTCTCCTGATCCGGTCCGAACGAGCAGGAGGCGCAGCCGTGCCGGATACGACCACCGTGATCGTCGGGGCCGGCCACTGCGGGCTGGCCATGAGCCACTGCCTGGCCGCCCGGTCGATCGACCACGTCGTCCTCGACCGCGGAACGGTCGCGGACTCCTGGCGCACGCAGCGGTGGGACTCGCTGCGGCTGCTCACCCCGAACTGGATGACCCGGCTGCCCGGTTACGCCTACCGCGGCGGCGACCCGGACGGCTACCTCAGCGCCCGGCAGGTCACCGCGATGCTCCAGGACTACGCCGGGGCGTCCGCCGCGCCGGTGCTGACCGGCACGACGGTGACCTCGGTACGGAAAACCGGAGGCGGATACGTCGTGCGGACCGACCAGGGCACCTGGCGCGCGCCGACGGTGGTGCTGGCCTGCGGGGCGGCGACGCTGCCCGCGGTGCCGGCGCTGGCGGGGCTGGTGCCGGCCGGAATCACCGCGGTCACCCCGGCGGGCTACCGCAACCCGGACGAGCTGCCAGAGGGCGGCGTGCTGGTGATCGGCGCCTCGGCCAGCGGGATCCAGCTCGCCGACGAGCTGCACCGCTCCGGGCGCCCGGTCACCCTCGCCGCCGGCGAGCACGTCCGCATGCCACGCACCTACCGCGGCCGGGACATCCTGTGGTGGCTGGACGCCTGCGGGCTGCTGGACCAGCGCTGCGACGAGGTCGACGATCTGGCGCGGGCGCGGAGGCTGCCGTCCATGCAACTGGTCGGCTCGCCGGGCCGGACGGTCGACCTGAACGCACTGAGCGCGGCCGGGGTGCGGCTGACCGGCCGCCTGGCCGGGATCGCCGGCGGGGTCGCCCAGTTCTCCGGCTCCCTGCCCAACGTGTGCGCGCTGGCCGACCTGAAGCTCGGGCGGCTGCTGAACACCATCGACGCCTGGGCGGGGACGGCCGGGGAGCGGTTCGCGCCGACCATCGTGCCCGCCGCGCCGCTGAGCCTGAACCTCCGGTCCAGCCAGATCAGCACGATCGTGTGGGCGACCGGATACCGGCCCGACCTGTCCTGGCTCGACGTCCCGGTACTCGACCGCAAGGGCCGGGTCATCCACGACGGCGGCGTGACGGCCTGCCCGGGCCTGTACCTGATCGGCATGCCGTTCCTGCGCCGCCGCAAGTCCAGCCTGATCGACGGGGCGGCCGGCGACGCCGCCGACCTGACCACGCACCTCGCCGGCCATCTCGACGCCCTGGTCGGCCGCCGCGAAAGGAGCGCGTCATGAACACCCATCCCCTGGCCGCGGCGATCGCCGCGGCCGTGGCCGGCCGGGACAGCAGCCAGCTGGCCGCCGCGGTCACCGACACCGTCCGGCTGCGGGCGCTGCTGCCCGGCGGCCCGATCGAAGAGCACGGCCGCGACGCCGTCGTCGCCCGCTTCGGCCGGTGGTTCGCCGGCATGGACACCGTCGACCTGGTGGAGGCCGGAGGCCAGCCGGTCGCCGACCGGCTCCTGATCCACTACCGGCTGGACCTGGCGAAGCGCGGCACCCGCTGGGCCTGCACGCAGACCTCGATCTGCAAGATCGACCACGGCCGGCTGGCCACCATCGACCTGCTCTGCTCCGGCTTCCGCGAAATCTAAGGGTGGTCAAGATGCGCAACCCGGCCCTGGACGCGTGGGGCGATTACGACCGAGACGACCCGTACCCGCTGTTCGCGCAGGTCCAGGCGGACGGCCCGGTGCATGAGGTCACGCTGGCCGACGGGCACCGCGCGTGGCTGATCGTCCGCCACGAGGAGGCCAGGGCCGCCCTCAACAATGTCGGACTGTCCAAGGACATGCACGCCGCACTCGCCCGTGACGGCGCGGTGGTCGCCGGTGGCCTGCCCGGTCCCGCCTTCGCCCGGCACATGCTCAGCGTCGACCCGCCCGACCACACCCGGCTGCGCCGGCTGGCCTCGGCTGCATTCAGCCGGCCGCGGATCGCGGCCGTTCGGCCCCGTGTCCAGGCGATCGCCGACCGGCTGCTGGACGACCTCGCCGCGCGCGGCGACACCGTCGTCGACCTGGTCAAGGGCTTCGCCTTCCCGCTGCCGTTCACCGTGATCAGCGAACTGCTCGGCGTCCCCGAACCAGACCGGGACCAGCTCGGGAGCTGGTTCACCACGCTGCTCGCACCGTCGACGGCTCCCGAGCCGCCGGCCGAGGCCGTGGCCGCCTCGGCGAACATCGTGCGGTACCTGACCGAGCTCCTCGCTCGCAAGCGGGCCGCCCCCGGCGAAGATCTGGTCACCGACCTGGTACGAGCCGCCGACCAGGGCGGCGCGCTGTCCGAGCAGGAGATGCTCTCCACGATCTTCCAGCTGGTCGTCGCAGGGCACGACACCACGACCAGCCTGATCGGCAACGCAACCGTCGCCCTGCTGGCCCACCCGGACCAGCGCGACGCCCTGGCCGCCGACCCGGCCCTGCTGCCGCACGCGATCGAGGAAATCCTGCGATGGGACGCACCGGTCCCGCACGCCACGTTCCGGTACACCACCCAGGACGTCGCCCTCGGCGGGACCGTCATCCCCGCCTTCGCCCAGGTGATCATCTCACTCGCCGCGGCCAACCGGGACCCGGCCCGGTACGCACACCCAGAAACCTTCGACGTTACCCGGGCGGACACCAGCCACCTGGCCTTCGGCCACGGCATCCACCACTGCCTGGGTGCCCGGCTGGCCCGGCTCGAAGCCGCGATCGCCTTCACCACCCTGCACGGCCGCTTCCCCGCCATGCGGCTGGCCGTCCCACGCTCAGCGCTGCGCTGGGACCACGGCGACGGACTGGTACTGCGCGGTCTGTCTGAACTGCCGGTCATCCTCCGGTCGCAAAGGGAACCGCTACCACGCTCGTGATCATCTCAGCAGGCGCCGGGGTCATGATCGGGCTCTTAGTCACCAGAGGCGCCCGGCCGGGCCGCCGTCGGGGTGTTCGTCAGCTTCCTGGCCGGCCTGGCCGCCATGGCCCGGTTCTCCCTCCGTGATCGGCGCCGGGGCCTGGCCGCAGTCAACCTCGCCGCCGCGGCCGCGGTCGCGTTCACGCTGCTGGTCAACCTCGCCCGCGGCTACCCGCAGCTGTCCATGGCCGCCACCGCCGTGATCGCCGCCGCCTGTACGCCTTGTGGGCCAGGGCCGGGCGGCCCGCGGGCATCGAGCAAGCCGAGCGCTACCTCGATGACCCGGAGGAGGCTCCCGGCGAGCGCGGCGCCTTACGGCAACAGGTCGCCGGTCTCGTAGCCGTGAGCGTGAGTGCTTAAAGCCGTCAGGTGCGGCCTTCCACGATGGAGAACGGCGTCGCGGTCGGTGTCGCCCCCACCAGGTGGATTCCAGCGGCCGAGAGCAGGTCGCGGTACTCCGCCAGAGTCCGCTCGCGCCCGCCGGTGACGGCGAGCATCAGCACGTCGAGCGTTTTCGACCGGTGCCGCTGCGGGCCTTCGGGCATGACCGCCTCGAGGAGGAGCACCGCCGTGCCGTCGCCGCGGCGCGCCTTACCTACCGCGGACAGGATGGCGATGGCGGAGTTGTCGTCCCAGTCGTGCAGGATGTTCATCAGGACGTAGGCATCGGCATCGGGCAGGGGGTCGGTGAAGAAGTCGCCCGCGACGACGTCGAGGCGGCGTGTGGAAGTGGCCTGGGCGGCGACCCCTGGCCGCTCGAACAGCACCCCGGTTGTCTGCGGGTAGCGGTCCAGGAGGGCCTTCAGCAGGTGCCCGTGCCCGCCGCCCACGTCGCAGATGCGCCGGTACCGGGAGAAGTCGTGCGCGTCCAGGGCTGCGACGATGTCATCGTGGGCTTTGGCCGTCATGGCCGCCTGGAAGATGGCGCGCTGGTCGGGATGGGCGTCGAGGTAGGCGACCCATCCGCCGGGGTGCAGCCTGGTGAGGCCGGCCTCGCCGGTGCGGACCGCGTGGTGGAGATGGCCCAGGGCGTCCCAGCAGAACGGGCTGCCCGTCATCCGGGCGAAGGCGCGCAGGGACCGCGGGTGGTCCGACCGGAGCAAGCGCGATGCCTCGGTGTGTACCCACCGGCCCTCGGCGTCGCGGCCGAGCACGCCGCGTTCTTCCAGCAGCCGGAGAATCCGGGCGAGCGCGTCCGGATCAGCCGGCGTGCCGGCGGCGAGGTCCGCGGTGGTGCGCGGCTGGTCATCCAGGCAGTCGGCGATCCCGATGTCGGCAGCGACCTGCAGCGCCCGGCCGGCCACGTTGGCGTTGCACAGGTCAAGGATCACCTCTGGAGGCGTGAGAGTGGCGGTCATCGTCATCGAAATCCCCTTCGCAGGTGGGCCTGGGCGTGGCGCCAGCCGACCACGCCCATGTGCAGACCGTTTACCGGGCCTGTGGAGATTGCGTGAAGCCATCACGGGAGGGGGCCGCGGATGGCAGGTATCCGCCTGCATCGTGGCCGCTGAGTTCCGCCGACTCCACACGGTCTCCATAAGGGCTTCACAGGGCTTGAATCCGGGTGGCGTGAGCTGACGGTCCGGCCGGAAACCCATCACAAGGGGATGGAGTCCGGCCGGCAGGGGCGCCTGGTGTCCCGGCGCCGCTCCTTTGCGGGGGAGGAACTCATGACCATCACCGATCTCGATCTGCGGGCCAGCCCTCACCGGGTCGCGCCCGGCTCGTCCGGCGCCAGCCTGCCGCATCCCGCCGTGCCGGCCTGGCCGGAACCAGGCCATTCCGGCCTTGAAGCTCGGTTGGCCGCCCGGGCCACGGCCGGCGCGTCCCCGTGATGTCTGCCCAGCCGGCAGCGTGGGACCTGGATCGGCTGGCGGATCTGGACTCGCTGGTGCCGGTCCCGGACATCTGTAACGTGGCCCTCCCGCTGCGGCTCCTGCTGCAGCCGTCGTGCTGATCGGGATCCGGGGGGTTTCCGGCTGCGCAGTGGCAGGGCCGGATCGCGTGGCAGGGCTCAGCCGGGCCGAGCTGCCCCAGTGCGTCATCGTTGACGCGCGCCGCATGCTGGGACACCTCTCGTACGCGCGCGGCAGCACTACGGTCAGGGCGGCGAGCGGGGCCGCGACGATGCCGAGGTGTGGATGGAGTCACACCTCGCGATACCTCAGAATCATTGATTTTGCGCCGGAAGCTACCGGCAGGCCGGTTGCGCCGCGCTTATCCATGGGAGCCCCTATGGCATCTACGCTCTCCGATCACCTTGACGCGCTGGGCTGGTCAACGCCGGTCGCGGTACCTGCCGGCCTGCAGCCGCTGATGAGCGCGCTGGAGTCGGCCGCCTGGCCGGCCGGCGCGGGGCCGGCCACGGCGGAGGTCACGACCGCCAGCGCGCTGCCCGGGTTCGCGACGCTCTCCCTGGACCCCGGGCTCACGGTCGATGTGGAGCTCTCGCAGCCGGCTGGCGTCGGCTTCCGGGCGGACGTCGCCGTTCCCGGGGCGGGCCTCACGCTGCCCGGCCTGACCGGCGGGGTACCGCAGAGCGCAGGTGCGGGCAAGAGCCTGCAGCGCTCACTGGATCCAGCCCACCGGCGCAGCCGTGCGGGCCGGCCTGCAGGCGGTGATCCGGATCGAGGGCGTCCCCGGATCCACGGCGGTCATGCGTATCGTGCCGAGCGCCGGCCAGCCGGACGGCGTCGTCCAGGTCACCGTCGAGCCGGCCCACGTGCTGCTCCCGGGGGGCGCGTTCGGCCTGCACCTGGCCGGAGGCATCGTCCTGGACGACAGCGCGACCGCGGCGCCCCCGCCGGCCGTCGCGCCGCACGCCGCGGACGCTCCTGCCTGGCGCGGGCTGTCCATCCGCGGCGCGGAGCTCTTCCTGCCGCGCGGGGTGCCCTACGTCGGGGGCACGGTGGTGCCGGTCGACCTGGAGCTCGGCGCGCCCGCCGGGATCGACGCGCGGACCGAGGTCGACATGCCTGCCGCCGACGGCCGGCCGCGGGTACGCGGCGTCATCGAATGGCGCGACCCGGGCGCGCTCTCCCTGGCGGACTGCGTGCCGACGCTGGTCGATCTGGGTGCCGAGTTCGACCTGGACGACACGTGACCCCGTCGGCCGGCCCGGCCGGCGGCGCGGTGGTCGCCGCGGGCATACCGCTGCTGCTGCGCGCCCGGTACGCGCGGGATGCCCGCAGCAGCCCGCCGGGCCAGCGGTTCGACGTCACGGTGCAGGGCGAGGGCCCCGACGGCCTGCTGCGGGTGGCGGTCGATGACGGCGTGGCCGGCAACGCCGGGGCACGCGTGTTCGTCACCGGGCCCGCCCTGGCCGGCGCGCTGCTGGCCGGCACCCCGGCCAGCACCGCGCCGTCCGGCGATCCGGCCAGCGCCGGCCTCGCGGCGCTGCTGGGGGCGGCCTCGGTGCTGTCCGGCTTCTGCGAGAAGGGGATGGTCGTGGTGCACGGCGTGCGCGTGGCGGGCGCGGCCGGGCCCGGCTCGCCGGCACTGATCCTCGACGTGGACTACAGCGTCGACATCCTGGTCAAGACGATCACTTTCGGCGGGCTGTCCATCGGGATGCAGGATGACGTGCCGATGCGGGTGCGCTACCGGCAGGTGCGCCTGGAGATCGACCCGGCCGCCGGCGGGCTGGACATGTTCCACCTGTCGTACGCGAACGCCGCCATGGACGTCGAGGATCCGGGCCGCTGGCGGGTGCCCGGCGCGCCGTTCGACGTCACCGGCACCCGGGCGGGCCACGGGTCCACCTGGTTCGAGGTCGATCTGAGGTTCACCCTGGACCTCGGCCCGGTGAAGGTCAGCGGCGCCACGGTCCGGGTGACCTTCGACGGCGGCCCGGTGCCGGACGTGACGCTGCGCGGCCTGGACGCGGGCCTCGCGGTCCCCGGGGTCATCCGGGGCACCGGCCGGCTGGCCCTGGCCGGGTCCGCCTTCGAGGCGGCGCTCGCGGTGAGCGTCGAGTCGATCGGGTTCGACGGGTCGGCGTACCTGCGCCTGGAGCCCACTCCCGCGGGCACGATGGTGGTGCTCGACCTGGACGCCGACCTGCCCGGCGCGATCCCGCTGGGGCCGACCGGGCTCGGGCTGTACGCGATCGGCGGGACGATCGGGTTCGACGCGGCGCCGGACCTGGCAGCGGGTCCTGGCCTTTTTCGCCGAGCATGTCCGGGAAGAGCCGCAGTGACCGGGCTACGGCTCGCGCTCGGGGACGGGCCGGGCCGCGGTGTTCTCCAGACATCGCTTCATGCCGGTCCGTGCTGGCGGTGGCGGCGAACCTGTCGCGATACCACCGCGAGCACGAGAAGTACTACTCCGAGGCGCCACTGGGCGAGCCACGGCGCTCCGGCGCACCGCGCGCACCCTCATCGCCCTGGCCGAACGGTGGACTACTGCCGGGGCCGCCGCGGCACCGGCGGTCAGCCCGTTCGCCGGGACACCTGATCTCAACGACGACCGCGCGATCGGGACCAGCGGCGCGCTGTTCACGGAGGGTTGCGGCGAGCCCGCCGAGATCACCCGGATCAGATCCGAGCTTGAGGCCATCGCGGCCAGCAGCGAGCAGAGGGGCTGCTGGCTGGCGTCGGCGATGGAAGCGTCCTGGGCCATGGCCGAAGCCCTGCTGCCCTATCCCCACCTCGCCGGCCTCCTAGCCGAACGGCACAAGATCATCGGCAACAACTGGCGGAACGCTTCCACCGCCCGGCTCATAGCACGGTTCCTCCGCCGGGCTGTTGCGGTCATGGAACAGGTCGACTTCCCACCGGCCGCCTTGCGCAAGGACCTCGCCAGCGCACGCTCCGCGCCAGCCTACCTGTTTTCGGCGGCCGAGCTGATCAACCACGCCGCCGAGCTGTCAGCGGCGAGCTGCAGACGGGGGTGATCTGTGCGCGTGGTGGCTGGCCGTCGGCGGCTGCGGTCAGCCCGGCGCGGGAGACAGTTCCTGGCGCAGGGCGGCGGTTAGCGTTTGCACGTCTGGTGCCTGGTCCGGGTCAGACAGCACGGTGAGCCACACGGTGCCGGCGTAGGACAGCGCGGCGAAGGTGACCGGGACGTTGCCGGCGGTGCAGGTCGGGCCGGTATCCGGTCGCCCACGCGATCGTGCTGATCTGGCTGGACCGGAGGTTCAGGCTCAGCGGCGCGGCGGGCAC
>Ga0335081_10006963_pt1 | contig 18041 bp, 14 predicted proteins | sample Lox_Sample_35_FD_206713 | JGI IMG/M metagenome (GOLD analysis project Ga0335081, IMG submission 206713) | Soil microbial communities from Loxahatchee National Wildlife Refuge, Florida, United States - Lox_Sample_3.5 | ecosystem: Environmental > Terrestrial > Soil > Wetlands | place: USA... | reverse complement strand
GTCCACCACCAACGTGATGCCGAGCGGTCCCATACCCGGCACGGCCTCTGCCCAGCCGCCGACGTGCACGACCAGCGTCCCGCCGCGGTCGGCGGCGTGCAGGAGCAGCGCGCACACCACGACCACGGCCGACAGCGCCACCAGCGTGATGCCCCGCTGCAGCCGCGGTCGCCGCCCCAAGAACAGCGTCAGCGCCGCACCGATGATCGGAATGAGCATGGGCAGCGGGACCAGCGCGCTGGTGGCGCTCATGCCTGTCCCCGGGAGGCGGGCAGCGCGTCGAGTTCCGCAGGCTCGTCGGTGGCGCGTTCGGGCTCCGGACGGACGACGTCCTCGTCGGCCTCGTCCTCGGTCTGCCGCGAGACGCGGATGTCCTCCTGGTCGTCGCCGACTTCCTCGGCGGTGGTGAGCCGGTAGGAGCGGTAGGCCAGTGCGAGCACGAAGGCCGCGATTCCCAGTGTGATAACGATCGCCGTCAAGACCATGCCCTGCGCCAGCGGGTCTGCGGCTGTCGTGCGGTCGTCGCTGGTCCGTCCGTGGATCGGCGGATTGCCCGACCTTCCGCCCACGGTGATGATCAGCAGGTTGATGGCGTTGGCTATCAGCAACAGGCCCAACAGCATCCGGGTCATGTTGCGTTCCAGCAGTAGGTACACCCCGGTGCTGGTCAGCACGCCGATCAGGATCAGCGGCACGAGGTAGACCGTCATCGGGCCACCGCCTTCCCCGGCTCGGCCGGTGCTTCGTCGGCCAGCTCGACGTCTAGCCGCGCGCCGAGGCTGCGCAGCACGTCGAGAATCAGCCCGACCACGATCAGATAGACGCCGAGGTCGAAGAACAGTGCGGTGACGAACTTGACCGTGCCCAGTATCGGTAGGTGGAACTCGATCACCGCCGAGGACAGCACCGGAGCGCCGGCCAGCAACGACGCGACAGCGGTCCCGGCCGACAGCCCCAGCCCGACGCCCAGTACCTTGCCCGCGTCCAGCGGCAGCGTCTCACCCAGCTCGTAGCGGCCTCCGGCCAGATAGCGCAGGACCAGCGCCAGGCCGGCCATCAGCCCGCCGGCGAAACCGCCGCCGGGCGTGTTGTGCCCGGTGAAGAAGAAGTAGGTCGACAACACCATGATCAGCGGGAAGATCACCCGGGTGGCGATCTCCAGCACCAGGGAGCGGTACCGCGGATCGCGATATTCGCTGGCCCTCAGCCAGGTGGTGTCGCTGATCGCGGGCGTCCGGCGCCGGTGCAACCCCGGCGCGGTGGCGACCTTCGCGATGCGGGGTGCGGACCCGAACCGGCGGTGTTTGAACACCAGCGACGCGACGCCCGTCGCCGCGACGAGCAGCACCGAGACCTCGCCGAGCGTGTCCCACGCGCGGATGTCGACGAGCAGCACGTTGACGGTGTTGGCGCCGTGGCCGCGGTCGTAGGCGGCTCGGGGCAACAGCGCCGCGATGGGGGTCCCGGTGCGCGCCGACATGGCGTACACCGCCAGCGTGGTGACAGTCGCGCCGACCGCCAGCGCCAGCATGGCTCGCGGCAGCCGGTGCCGCCTGATGTCGGCCGCGTCGGCCTCGGCGGGCAGGGTGCGCAGCACCAGCACGAACACCACCAACGTCAGCGTCTCGACGAGAAACTGCGTCAACGCCAGATCCGGCGCACCGTGAAAGGCGAACACCACGCCGCAGCCGTAGCCGGTCACGCCCACCAGCAGCACCGCGGCGAGCCGATTGGGCATCACCGGCGTGCCCAGCGCCGCGGCGACGATCACCAATCCGACCAGCGGTTGCAGCGCCGAATCCCCCAGCCCGAAGTGGGGCCGGTCGCGCGCGCCGAGCATCAGCACCACCACCGGCAGCAGCACCAATGTGGCCAGGATCACGGCTTGCGTGGCCGGGATCGAGCCGCGCTGGGTGACCGCGGTGAGCCGCAGCGACAGGCGGTCGGTCGTGTGCACCACGGCGTCGTAGTTGCGGTCGGCGTTACCCAGCGGCAGCCACCCCACCCGGGCCCGCCGCAGCCGGGCGCGCAGCACGAACGCGGCGATGCCGGTGCCGAGCACCACCACCGACAGCCACAGCGCGAGGCCGAGCCCATGCCACAGCGCCAGCCGGTAGCCGTGGCCGCCGGGCAGTGTGTCGGCGTAGCTGCCCAGCACCCGGTCCAGCAGTCCCGGTGCCACTCCGAACCCGAGGCCGGCCGCGGCCAGGATGGCCGGCGGGGCAAGGAACCCGGCCGACGGGCGGTGCATGTTCGCGACCAGCGCGCTGGGGTGGGGCAGCCCCTTGCGCGCGAACGCGCCCCACACGAACCGCAGGCTGTAGATGGTGGTGAACACCGAGCCGACGACCATCGCGGCCAGCACGTAGGGACCGGCGGCGCCAAGCGAGTGGGTGTGTGCCAGGGTCTCGAAGTCGGCCTCCTTGGCGACGAACCCGAAAAACGGCGGCACCGCCGCCATGCTGGCCGCGCCGCCCGCCGCGACGACGAACAGCAACGGACAACGGTTACCCAGCCACGCCAGCCGGCGGATGTCGCGGGTGCCGGTGGTGTGGTCGATGATGCCGACGACCATGAACAACGCCGCCTTGAACATCGCGTGGGCGCACAGCATGGCTAGCCCCGCGAGCATCAGGTCGCCGCTGCCGCCGCCGACCAGCACCGCGATCAGGCCCAACTGGCTGACCGTTCCGAACGCGAGGATGAGCTTCAGGTCGTATTCGCGGACCGCACGCCAGCCGGCCAGCAGCAGCGTTCCGACGCCGAGGATCACCACGGTCGGCCGCCACGGCGGCGAGTCGGCGAAGCCGGGCGCCAGCCGGGCGATCAGATATACGCCTGCCTTGACCATCGCCGCGGCGTGCAGGTAGGCGCTGACGGGGGTGGGCGCGGCCATCGCACCGGGCAGCCAGAAGTGCAGCGGTACCAACGCCGACTTGCTGACCGCCCCGGCCAGTACGAGCGCGACACCGACAGCGGCCATGGCACCGGACGGCGCCTTCGCGACGAGCTGTGACAGCAGATACGTGCCGGCGGTGTGGCCGAGGATCACGATGCCGACCAGCATCGCCAGGCCCCCCGCGGCGGTGACGAGCAGCGCCTGCATCGCCGCGCGGCGGCTGGTCGCGCGTTCCGCGTAGTGGCCGACCAGCAAGAACGACAACACCGTGGTCAGCTCCCAGAACACGTAGAGCAGCAGCATGTTGTCGCTGACAACCAGCCCGAACATCGCGCCGGCGAATGCGACCAGCTCGGCGGCGAAGCTGGGCAGCCGCTGCTCACGGTGATCGTCGCGGTGGTGGAAGTAGTGGGCGCAGTAGAACAGCACCAGCGCGCCGATCGCCAGGACCAACACGGCCATGATCGCGCCCAGCGGGTCGAACCGAAGCGTGATGGCTAGCGATATCTCCGGCACCCACCGCGCGTTGACCGTCGCGATGCGGCCTGCTCCCGGCCAGTTCAGCGCGACCCAGATCAGCGACGCCGCGGGCACGACGGCGAGCGGATAAAATGCCAGCCGGCCCCACCGGTACACGAGCAGCGGCGCGATCGCTGCCGCGACGGCGTGGGCGATCAGGATGGCGAGCATGGCACTCCGGGTGTTGGCGGTGAGCCCTGCGGCACAGGGCAAAGCGCGAAGTGTCAGCCTCTTGGCTCGGTCTGCTCGTCAGTCTAGGGGGCGACGCCGGGCCGGCGTCCATCACCGGAAAGTGTCGGTCAGCACCTCGCGACGATCTTGTAGCGTGCGCTGGCAGCCTCGGCGGTTTCGGTGTGGATGCCGTTCGCGGTACCGGTGATCGTGAATGTCTCATCCGAAACCCGCGTGTCGGCGTCGCCGTTGCCTTGCGAATAGATACCGCTGAATCCGCCGACATTGTGGATGTGGACGGAGGTGGTGCTGGGCGTCCGCCCGCTCGTGTCGATGTCCACGTCGGCGCCGGAACCGGCGTCGCCAATGTTGATCATCCAGGTCCACTGCAGCCGCCTGCACTGGACGGCTTGGGTTTGCAGAGCACTGCTGCCGTTGATCGTCACCCCCGCTGCAGGCGGGTTTGGCATTTGAGGTGACGAGCATCCCGCCAGGACGGCGATGGTCAAAGCGCCGGCTGCCGCGGCGAATCGGTTGTGCACGTACCACCTCGTTCTCGATCCGGGGTCTGTCGTCGGTGCGCTGCCAAGATCACCTCTACCGCGATGTCGGTCCCCACCGGTGGGTTTTCCGCGCCTCACCCCGGTCGCTGCCCGCACTGTCGTCCCCGCGGTCAGCGGGCCGCGGCGAAGGCCCGCAGCGCATCGACCTGCACCGGGTCCAGCGACGGGCGCACACTCCGCCGGGCCGCGGCGATGTCGGCCGCGGTGACATCGGCGGCGTCGATCGAACGCCGCATCGCGGTCAGCGCGGCCTCCCGCAGCAGCGCGACACAGTCGGCGGCGCTGTAGCCCTCGAGCTCGCCGGCGAGGGCGTCGAGATCGACATCGTCGCTCAGCGGCACCGACTTGCCCGCCGTGCGCAGGATTTCCGACCGCGCCTGCGCGTCGGGCGGCTCGACGAAGACCAGCCGCTCCAGCCGCCCTGGCCGCAGCAGCGCGGGATCGAGCAGGTCCGGCCGGTTGGTCGCGCCCAGCACGACCACGTCACGCAGCGGCTCGATCCCGTCGAGCTCGGTCAGCAGCGCGGCCACCACCCGGTCGGTGACGCCGGAATCGAAGCTTTGCCCCCGGCGCGGCGCCAGCGCGTCGATCTCGTCGAGGAACACCAGCGACGGCGCGGAATCCCGCGCCCGACGGAACAAATCACGAACAGCCTTTTCCGAGGCGCCGACCCACTTGTCCATCAACTCGGCGCCCTTCACCGCATGCACCGACAGCCGCCCCGAACTGGCCAGCGCCCGCACCAGGAACGTCTTGCCGCAACCCGGCGGGCCGTACAGCAGCACGCCCCGGGGCGGATCGATGCCCAGCCGCGCGAAGGTGTCGGGGTGGCGCAGCGGCCAGAGCACCGCCTCGGTGAGCGCCTGCTTGGTGACGTCCATGTCGCCGACGTCGTCAAGCGTCACGGCGCCGACCGAAATCTCCTCCGTCGCCGACCGTGACAGCGGGCGGACGACGGTCAATGCGCCGGTCAAGTCGTCGTCGGTCAACACCGGGGGCTTGCCGTCGGCCCGGGCCCGCGAAGCGGCACGCAGTGCCGCCTCACGCACCAGCGCGCACAGGTCCGCGAGCACGAAACCTGGTGTCCGCTCTGCGATTTCGTCAAGGTCGAGGCCTTCGGCAGGCACCGAACGCAGTAGCACCTCCAGCAGTGCCTTGCGGGTAGCGCCGTCGGGCAGGGTCAGCGCCAGTTCCCGGTCGCAGAGATTGGGGCCGCGCAGCCGGGGGTCAAGCCCATCGGGCACCGCCGACGTGGCGATCAAGGCGACGCCCGGCGTGCCGACGGCGGAGCGCAGCTCGGTCAGGATCAGCGTGGCCACCGGCTCCGGCGGCGCGGGCAGCAGCGCGTCGACGTCGGTGATCAGCAGCACCCCACCGCCGTTGCGCACCGCGGCCACCGCGTCCGTGACCGCCTTGAGGCGATCTTGCGCGGCGAGCGCACCGACGTCGGGCCCGTCGAGGCCCACAACGCGACGGCCCGTGCACACCGCGCGCACCATCGTCGCCTTGCCGACGCCGGCGGGCCCCGATACCAGAACACCGAGACGCGCCGAGGCGCCGAGCGTCTCGAGCAGTTGCGGCTCGTCGAGCGCGAGCTTGAGCCATTCGGCCAGCCGGCCGGCCTGGACGTGCGACCCCTTCAGGTCATCGACGGGGCTGGCCGGCCACTGTGTGGGCGCGCTCACCGGCGCCGCCGCGTCGGTGGTCCGGTGCACGGCCGTCGTCACGCCGTTGCCCCACGTAACAGATGAGTTCGGCTGCACGCTGACCGGCCCGGGCGCGGGGTCGACACCGGTGACGGTCAACAGCTCCGAGGTCCAGGTGATGCCGACCGACGACGTGAGCGCCGTGCTCGCCTCCCACGTCGACGTGCCCGGCCCGAGGTCGCGTGGCAGCAGCGACACCGTGTCACCGGCCGTCACCACCTTGCCGAGCAGCGCCAGCCGCAGCGTGGCCGGAGTGATCGACTGACAGGCCAGATGAGAGCCGCTCAACGTGACCGAACGGGCGCCGTACACCGTCACCGGCGCCGCGATCACCGCGGTGTCCTCACGCAGGCCCGCGTTGGACAGCGTCACATCGTCGAGCAGCGCGGTACCGGCCGGAGTGTCGGGACCTGCGAGCCCGACCACCACTGCGGTGGTGCGCGAACCGGTCAGCGACACCGCATCCCATTCCCGAATGCCAAGGGCTGCGACCGCTTCGGCGTGCAGCCGAACCACGCCGCGACGTGAATCGGCGGCCGAGGTGTTGAGCCTCGCGGTCAGCGTCAGTGTCGGCGGCATGTCAGCGTTGTGGCCGGCGCAGGCCCAGCCGCGCCATGGACCGGCGATGAGGGTGGGTGGCGCGGCGGGTCGCCCGGCGCAGAGCGCGCCGCTGCTGCGGCTTCTTGTCCCAGGTTTCCGGATGCGCTGCGGCCCAACGCTTGCTGCGCACGGCGAACGGGATGTGAATGACGTAGGCCACGATGATTGCGAGAATCACGAGGTAGCCGTAGAAGATCGCAGCCGTAACGCCGATCGCCAACAGCGCCAGCAGCGGCACCACCATGTTCGGCGGCACCGAGAAGGTGTGGATCTTCCGCATCGGTATCGCGCTCACCACCAGCAGCGAGACCCCGATCATCCAAACCGACACGGCCCACTCCGATGTCCACCATCCTTCACCGAACTGCATCTTGGCCGCCAGCGGGCCGATCGCCCCGATCGCCCCTGCCGGCGCGGGCATTCCGACGAAGAACTCCTTGCTGTAGGCGGGTTCGTCCTCGTCCAGCATCGCGTTGTACCGGGCGAGTCGCAACACGATACACACCGCGTACAGCAGCACGACGATCCATCCCACCCGCGAATGGGGAAGCAGCGTTGCGTAGACGATGAACGCCGGTGCGACACCGAAGTTAACGGCATCGGCGAGCGAGTCGATCTCCTCGCCCATGCGTGAGGTGGCCTTGAGCAGGCGGGCGATGCGCCCGTCGAGAGCGTCGAGGATCGCCGCGACTGCGAGGAAGGCCATCGCTTCCGTCGGCCGGTTGTCGAGTGCGAACTTGACCGACGTCAACGCGAGGCAAATGGCCGCCACCGTCATTGAGCTGGGCAAGATGCGCAGCCCCATGGGGCGCTTCTGCACAGGCTTGTTCACGGCAGCTCGGCAATGACGGTTTCGGCACCCACCGCGCGTTGGCCCGCGGCGACAAGCACGTCCGAGCCGGGTGGCAGGTAGGTGTCGAGCCGGGAGCCGAAGCGGATCAGGCCGTAGGTGTCGCCCATCGACACCTTGTCGCCGGCCTGCACGTCGCACACGATGCGCCGGGCCAGCACGCCGGCGATCTGCACGGCCACCACTTGATGTTCGTCCGGGGTGCGGAGCAACACGCTGTTGCGCTCGTTTTCCACCGTGGAGCGGGCCCGGTCGGCCGCGCCGTGTCGGCCGCGGCGATGCCGCACCGCGACAACCTCACCGCCGACCGGCAGCCACTGCACGTGCGCGTTGAAAAGTGACAGAAAGATGCTCACCCGCGGCATCGGCTCGGCGGGCAACCCGAGCTCGGCGGGCGGCAGCACGGCGTCGACGATCGTGAACTGGCCGTCGGCCGGGGCGACCACGACGCCGGGCCGCTGCGGCGGCACCCTGGCTGGGTTGCGGAAGAAGAAGGCGCAGGCGCCGGCGGCCGCGAGGCCGGCGTTGCGGACCAGGGGGTGCCGGCGACCGACGGCGGCCGTCGCCAGCCCCGCGGACACAAACGGCAGACCCGCAGGATGCATCGGCGGAATGGTGGACCGGACCAGCCCGATCAGCCGTGTTGCTTGGGTTTCTCCGCTCGCCACCTGCTCGTCGGGGTGGCGCTTCAACTCCGCTGGGGGGCGTCTGACCATCGGCCCGATTCTACGGAAGACGGGCCTTGGCAAAACGGGGCCAGGTCCCATACCTGTACCTGCGAACCCGCGGACACCTCGACGACGTCCTCATCGATTTCCAGCAGGCAGTTGGCCGAGGCGAGCCAGCGCAGGTGGTGCGACGCCGGCGGGCCGTAGGTGGTCACCGATGCCGTCGCGGTGTCCAGAACGCCGCGACGGAACTGCCGCTTGCCCCGGGGCGACGTCAGCGAATCGGTCAGCAGCGCGGCACGCCGTGGCCGGTGCGGCCACGGCAGGTTCATCGCCGTGCGCAGCGCGGGGCGAACGAACACCTCGAAGGACACCAGTGCGCTGACCGGATTGCCCGGCAGCGTGACGATCGGCGTTCCCGCGACCCGACCGGCGCCCTGCGGCATCCCGGGCTGCATCGCGACTTTGACGAACTCGACACCTGAATCACCCTCTGCCAGAGCGTCTTTCACGACTTCGTAGGCACCGGCGCTGACGCCGCCGCTGGTGACGATCAGATCCGACTGGTCAGCGTAGGCGCGCAGCACGTCGCGGAACTGCCCCACGTCGTCGCCGGTCATCGGTGCCGCGATCACCTCGCCGCCGGCTTCGCGCACCGCGGCGGCCAACATCACCGCGTTGGATTCGTAGATTTGACCCGGCCGCAGCTGCTCGCCGGGCCGGACCAGTTCCGAGCCCGTCGACATCACCAGCACCCGCTGCCGCGGAATCACCGGCAGCACGGAAAGACCCAGCGCCGCGGCCAGACCCACCACCGCCGGGGTCACCAGTTGACCCGCCCGCAACACCGGGGTTCCGGCGGTGACGTCCTCGCCGGCACGGCGGATGTGCTGGCCGGGTTTTGCCGCGGCGCGGATCGATACCTCCCCCAGCCCGCGGTCGGTTGCCTCGACGGGCACCACCGCGTTCGCCCCCGCCGGAACGGGTGCACCGGTCATGATCCGGTGCGCCGTACCGGGTTTCAGGGTGAGCGGATCCGTTCGCCCGGCCGGGATGTCTTCCGCGACCGGCAGCAGCACCGGCTGCTCCTGGGTGGCGGCCGAGACGTCCTCGGCGATCACCGCGTAGCCGTCCATCGCCGAGTTGTCGAATCCGGGCAGCGCAAGTGGGGCGATGACGTCGTCGGCCAGCGCCAGCCCCTCGGCCTCCGCGAGCGGGACCGCCGCTGCCGTGCGGGGCCGGATCAGGTCCGCGACGACACGAGCGTGGGCTTCGACTGATCGCATGGATTACACCGGGTATGTCACGCGGGTCAGCTCTTCTGACACGGTCCAGTCGGCCGGCACCGCCGCCTCGTAGTCGACACCGGTTTTGGCTCCGGTGAAGACCGCGAAGCGGCCCGACTGATCCGGAATGTCCGCTGCTGGCCACTTGGTGCTCATCACTGCTCCTGACTCAAGGTTGTTCCCCCCGCTCGGTTCGCGGCTGTGCGTGTGGGTCCTTCGTGGTGCTATCCAAACGATACGGAACGACGACGGCCGTCCGGAAATTCAGGTAATGCGATTACCGGTTCTGCGGCACTATTGAGAATGTGATTACCGGAGTGGCCCATACCGGCGTGTGCGTCCCGGATTGCGAGGCCGCGGTGGCGTTCTACCGCGATGTGCTCGGCCTCCGCGTGCTCTCACCGCCCTACGTGATGGACGGCGACGCGATCCGCAACGACATGGGCCGGCTCGTGGCCGATCCCAAGATGAAGGCAGCGATCGTCGGATTCCACGACGACGGCGACCGGGTGCTCGAGGTGATCGAGTACCTCAACGCCGATGGCGGCACCGATCGTGCCGACGCGGGCCTGGCGGATTACGGGCTGTCGCATGTCGGATTGATCTGCGACGACATCGACGCCACCCGTGCAGAGCTGGAAGGCAAGGGGGTTCGGTTCCTCGTCGACGGCATCGCCGATGTCGTCGGGGTGCGCACCACGTGGTTCGTCGACCCGTGGGGGTGGTGTTCATCCTCGTCGCCAAGCGCGACCCCGAACGTCCCTATTTCGCGCAGTGGGGATGAAGCAGAGCGTCGGAATCATCGGTGCCGGCGCCGGCGGGATCGCGATGGGCATCCAGCTTGCCGACGGCGGCTACGACTTCACGATCTTCGACCGTGCCGACGGCTTCGGGGGGACGTGGCGGCACAACACGTTTCCGGGTGCCGCCTGCGATGTGCCCTCGCACCTGTACTCGTTTTCGTTCGCACCCAATCCGCGGTGGAGCAAGACGTACGCCAATCAGCCCGAAATCCTCGAGTACCTCGAAAAGGTCGCGGCCGACCACGGGCTGCACGGACACCTTCGCCCCGCCACCGTCGTCGAGACCGTGCGGTGGTCCGACGGGGACCGGCGGTGGACGCTGACCACCGACACCGGCGCCGCGTACCACTTCGACGTCGTGGTCAGTGCGGTCGGCATGCTGGATGTGCCGAACATCCCGGCGATCCCGGGCGCCGAGAAGTTCCGCGGCCGCGCATTCCACTCGTCGCGTTGGGACCACAGCAGATCGACGGCGGGGGAGCGGGTGGCGTCGATCGGGACCGGCGCCAGCGCGATCCAGTACGTGCCCGCGATCGCCCCGCGGACCGCGCACCTCACCGTGTTTCAGCGCACGCCGATCTGGGTGTCACCCCGCCATGACGTTCCGTTCACCGCGGAGCAGCAGGAGCTGTTCGAACGCGAGCCCGGCGCGGCGCGGGCGCTTCGCGACGAGATCTTCAACTCGTACGAGACATCCAGCTTCGACGCCGACGCGGCGCAGACCCGCGAAGCGACCGAGCTCGCGTACGGCTACCTGATGCGCAAGGTTGCCGACCCCGAGCTTCGGGCGAAGTTGACGCCGGACTACCCGGTCGGCTGTAAGCGGCCGCTGATGTCGCGCGAGTGGTTCCCGACGTTCGCACTGCCACACGTTCGGCTGGAGACGTCGCCGATCGCCGAGTTCACCGAGGCCGGCTTGCGCACCGCGGACGGCGTCGAACACCGGGTGGACACGGTGGTCTATGGCACCGGCTTCAAGGCCGCCGACTACCTCAGCAGCATCGACGTGTATGGGGCGGACGGACGCCGTGTGCACGACGAATGGCGCGACGGCCCGGAGGCGTACCTGGGCACGTTGGTGGCCGGCTACCCGAACTTCTTCGTCCTGTATGGGCCCAACACGAACGGGGTCAACTCGATCCTTTACATCCACGAGGTGCAGACCGCGTTCATCCGACGGATTCTCGACGTGATGGAACGGCGCGGGGCTCGTACGGTTGAGGTCAAGCGCGCTGCGCAGGACCGGTACAACGCGGCGATCCAGGCGGCGATGGCGGGCAAGGTATGGCTCGCCAACTGCACCAGCTACTACCGTCACCCCAGCGGCAAAGTCGTCACCCAACTGCCGTATAGCGGCAAGACATTCGCTGAGCGGACCCGCGAAATGATTCCGGAGGACTACCACCTGCGCGGTTAGTCGGGTTCGACTTGCAGCAACGCGGTTGCGGTTTACTGTCGGCAGCATGGCTGTCGGTGGTGTGCTGTTCGACATCGACGGGGTCCTGGTGACCTCGTGGCAGCCGATCCCGGGCGCCGCCGAAACCCTGCAGGTCTTGGCCGAACACCAGGTCGCCTGCTCGTATCTGACCAACACCACCACCCGCACCCGGCAGCAGATCGCGGAGGCATTGGCCAACGCCGGGATGACGGTCCGCGCCGACGAAGTGATCACGTCGGCCGTCCTCACCGCCGACTACGTCCGCAACACCTATCCGGATGCCCGATGTTTCCTGGTCAACAGCGGCAACATCACCGAGGACATGCCGGGCATTGACCTTGTCGCTTCCACCCAGTTCGGACCGCACGATGCCGTCGACACCCCGGACGTCGTGCTGATGGGCGGAGCCGGTTCGGAGTATGACCACCTGACGCTGAGCCGGGTCTACGACTGGATGGCGCAGGGTGTGCCGGTCGTCGCGATGCACCGCAGCACGTCGTGGAACACCGCCGAGGGACTGCGCATCGACACCGGCATGTACCTGATCGGGATGGAGGAGACCTCCGGCCGCAAGGCGACAGCGGTCGGCAAGCCGGCACCCGCCGGCTTCCTCGCCGCGGCGAGCCGGCTGGGCGTGGACCCCGAGCAGATGTGCATGGTCGGCGACGACCTGAACAACGATGTGCTCCCGGCACAGGTCGTGGGCATGACCGGCGTGCTCGTGCGCACCGGCAAATTCCGCCAGGACACCCTGGACCGCTGGTCGGCTGACGAGTTCGCGATGCAACCCAACCACGTCCTCGACTCGGTCGCCGACCTGCCCGCGCTGCTCGAGCTGTAGCGCGCGGGGGTCAGACGAAGAAGTTGTCGTTGAGGATGAAGAACTCCCGACGTTCCTCTTCGGTCATGTCGCCGAGCTTGGCGATGCCTTCGAAGTACGCTTCGCGGGGCGCGCCGGGCGCGAACAGCATCAAGATCGACGCCGGTTCGTCCGCCTCGTTGCGGAACCCGTGCACGCCGCCGGGCGGGACATACAGAAAGTCGCCCTGCCTGCCGTCGATCCATTCCCGCCCGTCGTAGAGCCTCATCGTGCCCGACAGCACGAAGAACGCCTCGGACATCGCGCGGTGGAAGTGCGGCCCCGGTCCGCCGGCCGCCGGTGCGATGTCGACGCGGTACAGGCCATAGTCGCCGTCGGTGGCCTGCTGGTTGGCTAGGTAGTGGTACTTGACGGCGCCGAAGGAGTCGTAGTCGGGCGGCTCGTCCCCCCGCCGAAGCCAGGCGCTGACCTCCGGTTCGTCCTTCGTATACCGGGCCGGCGGATAGGGCGGCACCACGAGTGACATCGGCTCCCACCCTGCCACAGTTCACCTCCCCGGGCGACCTTGCACTCGTCATAGGCGAGTGCTAAGAATGACGTTGGCACTCGCGACCGGCGAGTGCTAGGTCGGACCGGTGAGACCGAGCCGCACAGCTCTGGTCGTCCGTCGCGGGCACCGCGCCCGGCCACAGACGTGTGCCATCCCCAATCCGGAGGAATCACTTCGCAATGGCCAAGACAATTGCGTACGACGAGGAGGCCCGTCGTGGCCTCGAGCGAGGCCTGAATAGCCTCGCGGACGCGGTACGGGTGACGTTGGGTCCCAAGGGCCGCAACGTCGTCCTCGAGAAGAAGTGGGGCGCCCCCACGATCACCAACGACGGCGTGTCGATCGCCAAGGAGATCGAGCTGGAGGACCCGTACGAGAAGATCGGCGCCGAGCTGGTCAAGGAAGTCGCCAAGAAGACCGACGACGTCGCCGGCGACGGGACCACCACCGCCACCGTGCTGGCCCAGGCGCTGGTCCGGGAGGGCCTGCGCAACGTGGCGGCCGGCGCCAACCCGCTCGGCCTGAAGCGCGGCATCGACAAGGCCGTCGAGAAGGTCACCGAGACGCTGCTCAAGTCGGCCAAAGAGGTCGAGACCAAGGAGCAGATCGCTGCCACCGCAGGCATTTCCGCCGGCGACGCGTCGATCGGCGAGCTGATCGCCGAGGCGATGGACAAGGTCGGCAACGAGGGCGTCATCACCGTCGAGGAATCCAACACCTTCGGCCTGCAGCTTGAGCTGACCGAGGGCATGCGCTTCGACAAGGGCTACATCTCGGGTTACTTCGTCACCGACCCCGAGCGCCAGGAAGCGGTCCTCGAGGACCCGTACATCCTGCTGGTGGCCTCCAAGGTGTCGACCGTGAAGGATCTGCTGCCGCTGCTGGAGAAAGTCATCCAGGCCGGCAAGCCGCTGCTGATCATCGCCGAGGACGTCGAGGGCGAGGCGCTGTCCACCCTGGTCGTCAACAAGATCCGCGGCACGTTCAAGTCGGTCGCCGTCAAGGCCCCGGGCTTCGGCGACCGCCGCAAGGCGATGCTGCAGGACATGGCGATCCTCACCGGTGGCCAGGTCATCAGCGAAGAGGTCGGTCTCACGCTGGAGAACGCCGACGTCTCGCTGCTGGGTCGGGCCCGCAAGGTCGTCGTGACCCGCGACGAGACCACGATCGTCGAGGGTGCCGGCGACCCGGAGGCGATCGCTGGCCGGGTTGCCCAGATCCGCCAGGAGATCGAGAACAGCGACTCCGACTACGACCGGGAGAAGCTGCAGGAGCGTCTGGCCAAGCTGGCCGGCGGTGTTGCGGTGATCAAGGCCGGCGCTGCCACCGAGGTGGAGCTCAAGGAACGCAAGCACCGCATCGAGGACGCGGTCCGCAACGCCAAGGCGGCCGTCGAGGAGGGCATCGTTGCCGGCGGCGGCGTGGCCCTGCTGCAGTCGGCACCGGCGCTGGACGAGCTGAAGCTGTCCGGCGACGAGGCCACCGGCGGCAACATCGTCAAGGTCGCGCTGGAGGCTCCGCTGAAGCAGATCGCCTTCAACGCCGGGCTGGAGCCGGGCGTGGTCGCCGAGAAGGTGCGCAACCTGCCCGCCGGCAGCGGCCTGAACGCCGAAACCGGTGAGTACGAGGACCTGCTGTCCGCCGGTGTTGCCGACCCGGTGAAGGTCACCCGCTCGGCGCTGCAGAACGCCGCGTCGATCGCCGGCCTGTTCCTCACGACTGAGGCGGTTGTCGCCGACAAGCCGGAGAAGGAGAAGGCCGCTGTCCCCGGCGCCGGTGACATGGGCGGCATGGACTTCTAGTCGCCCCCGACAAGGCCCGACAAGGCCCGACAAGGCCCGGTCAAGGCCCGACAAGGCCCGGTCAAGGCCCGGTTCGCCTCGGCGAACCGGGCCTTGCCATCTCCGGCCTGCTGTGCGTCCATCGAGAATGAACTGGCGCAGCGCCTGTCCCGCACTCTTCCAGCCAGGTTTCAATCTCGACGTCCGTGCCGTCGCGGTGTTGAGCGCCGCGCGATCAGGCCGGCACCGGCTGCCGGCCTCGCACCAGCCGGCCCGGCCGCGCGGCGGTCGGCACCCCGTTCTCGGCGATCGGCTGGCCGGACACGATGGTCGCGACGTAGCCGTCGGCGGTCTGGTCGAGCCGACGACCGCCCGCGGGCAGGTCGTAGGTGACCACCGGGCGGTGCAGCGTCAGCGCGGCGTGGTCGATCACGTTGAGATCAGCCTTGTAGCCAACGGCGATCCGGCCACGATCGGCCAGCCGGGCCACCCGGGCCGGAACCGATGTCAGCTCCCTCACCACTTCGGCCACGCTCATGCGGCCCGACGCGCGATCGCGCGCCCAGTGCGCGAGCAGGAACGTCGGGAAGCTCGCGTCGCAGATCATCCCGTAGTGGGCGCCGCCATCGCCGAGGCCCAGCACCACGTCGTCGCGGCGCAGCAACTCCCCGACGGTGTCCAGCGAGTTGTCCTGGTAGTTGCCCATCGCGACGAGCAGCATCGCGTGGCCATCGTCGTCGAGCAACCGGTCGTAGGCCTCCTCCTTCGGGCTGACGCCTTTCGCCGTCGCCCGGGCCAGGATGCTCTGTAAACGGTCGGGTTCGTAGTCCGGCTTTTCGCCAAGCGGGAACATCCACTCCCACATCTGCGCCAGGAACAGTAGCGGATTGCCCCCTGCGCTCGGCTTGTCGGCCAGAATCCGCGCCCGCACTGCGGGTTTGCGCATCTCGGCCACCCGCTCGGCCAGCGGCAGGTCGGCGATCTCGCGGTAGCTCGGGTACCGGACGAACGGGTTGCCGGACAGCTCCAGGCCGATGACCAGACCGATGGGGCGGGGGAACATCTGCGCGGTGATGTCGGTGCCCGCCGACGTGAACTTCTCGATCAGCGTGAACGCGTCGGGCCAGATCGGGTCACCGGAGTTGCCTGTGGCGAAGCTGAACGTCACCGGCAGCCCGACGTCCTGGGCGACCTCGAAGACCTGTCCGAGGACGGACTCGTATCCGCCCGCAGGGATGTCGGGTACGAACTGGATCAGTCCGCCGCCGCCGTCGGCGACGCCGCGAGCGATCGCGTCGATCTCTTCGCGCGCGGCGTTGTACGTGGGGATCTGCTCGCCGCCTGCGGTCTTGTGCAACACGAAACGCGACGACGCGAAGCCGAGCGCGCCGGCCTCGATCGCCTCCTTGGCGAGCGCCCGCATCTTGGCGAGGTCGTCCGCCGTGGCGGGCTCGCGGTCGACTCCTCGCGCGCCCATCACGTAAACCCGCAGCGGCGAATGCGGCAGGTACGCGGCCACGTCGATGTCCCGCTTTCGCGACTCCAACGCGTCCATGTACTGCGGGAAGGTTTCCCAGTCCCACGGCAGCCCGTCGGCCATGACGACTCCCGGAATGTCTTCCACGCCGGCCATCACATCGACGAGCACAGCGTGATCCTCTTTGCGGCACGGCGCGAAGCCGACGCCGCAGTTGCCCATCACCGCGGTGGTCACGCCATGTGCCGACGACGGGGTCATCCGGTCAGACCAGATCGCCTGGCCGTCGTAATGGGTGTGCAGGTCGACGAAGCCGGGGGTGACCAGCATGCCGTTGGCTGCTATCAGCCGTGCCGCGTCGCCGGAAACCGTTCCAGTCGCAGCGATCACGCCGTCCTTGACGGCCACATCGCCGACGTACGGTTCGCCGCCCAGACCGTCGACGATCGTGCCGCCCTTGATTAGCACATCGAACGTCATGACTGGACTCTACGGCGGTGGCCGCCGCTGATGCCAGGACTCGAGCGTCAGCCCGGCCACGCCGACCGGGCGAGGTTGAGCACGCTGCTGCGCGAGCTGAGCTGGAAGACGATGTCCTCCAGCCGGCCAAGCGGCACGTCGGCGTGCCACTCCGGCAACACACCGTGTACCAGCACCGAACGGGACTGCAGTTGCACCTTGGTGATCACCAGGCCGTTGGGGATGTCGGGGAGCTCGATCGGGTAGATCGGCATCTTGCGGTGTAGCGGCCAGCGCGTGCGACCCGCCGCCAGCGCGCGGGGCGTCAGCCACAGCGCCGTCCCCACTGCCCGCACGTCGACCTCGACATGACCCCAGCCCGGGTGGCGAGCCGACCGCAGCCGAGCGGTGCCGTCGTCGCCGACCTCGATGGTCAGCCGTGGTTGGGCCTGGCTGACGAGGTCCTCGAGAATTTCGGCGGGAAGCTTCAGCGTGAGTTCCACCGGCGCGGCCACCATCTCCGTCGGCGCACTGGGCCGGAGGTGGACATTGTGCAGCACGGCCATGCCCTGATCGAACCGGTAATGAGCCCAGCGGATGTCGCGAGCGACGACCAGCACGTCACCGAGCTGGCCGACGGCCAGGTCGCGCAGGTCAAGCCGAGAGTCGAACTCGGTCACCGTCAACGTGAGACCGTGTGAATCGAAGCGGATTTTCAGGCCACGGCCCACGACGAGCCGGCGAAGCGTGAGGAACAGCGTTCGGTACGCTATCCCGGCGCCGGATGTCACCGGAGCCGCGGTGGATCGCAGCAGGGAGGTCAGCCGCTCTCGGGACCGAAACGGGTCCCAACCCGGACGTGGCACTGAGCGCGGCACCATACCAGCATGCCTGCCAACGGGTCTTGGCGTGGGCGTAGCGTCGCGGATATGTCCGATAGCGATGCAGCCACCGCGCAGGAACTGCTGCGCGATTTGTTCACCCGCCTGATCGAGCATGTCGACAACCTCACCGACGGCCTCGACGATGAGGTGTCGTTCTGGCGCCCGACCCCGAAAGCCAACAGCATCGCCTGGCTGATCTGGCACAGCGCGCGGGTGCAGGACGTGCAGATCAGCGACATCGCCAAGACCCAGGATGTCTGGACTGGCCAGCGCTGGGTCGATCGGTTCCGCCTGGACCTCCCGCCGGATGACACCGGCTACGGGCACAGCCCCGACGATGTGGCCAAGGTGCGAGCAGCGGCCGATCTGCTCGCCGGCTACTACCACGCCGTGCACGAGATGACGCTGAACTTCGTCAATGCGCTGACCGTCGCCGATCTCGAGCGGATCATCGACCGGGGCTGGAATCCACCGGTGACCGCAGGCGCGCGGCTGGTCAGCATCGTCGACGACTGCGCCGAGCACCTCGGGCAGGCCGCCTATGTTCGCGGCATTGCGCCCGACCAC
>Ga0335081_10006962_pt1 | contig 18042 bp, 22 predicted proteins | sample Lox_Sample_35_FD_206713 | JGI IMG/M metagenome (GOLD analysis project Ga0335081, IMG submission 206713) | Soil microbial communities from Loxahatchee National Wildlife Refuge, Florida, United States - Lox_Sample_3.5 | ecosystem: Environmental > Terrestrial > Soil > Wetlands | place: USA... | reverse complement strand
CCTTGATCCCGGAACGCTGGCAGACCCGAGAGAACAACTGAACTCGTTTCCCAACTTCTTTCGCTTCGAATTTCATCCTTGAGCTATATAGTTATTATTACTATCTAGTATTTATACCTATATTTAGATCCAAAGGCAAGTTTTTTTTAAATTCTCGTCTCCCGCTTTGGCCCTCTCCCCGATTCTCCTCCGGTGCCCCTCCCCTTCTCCGTTTCTCTCCAGAGGACCTTTTTCCCCGCATGCGAAAGGCCACCCCGAGCCTTGCCGAAGCGCTTGAGGTCGCAAGGACAACAGCGGATGTGCAAGCATTGACACCTTCCTTGCCTTCTTATTACAATACCACCAAAAAGAATCCCTGCGAAATGGAAAGAGGTTTATTGCTCCCGCAGTTCTCTCGCGGAAGATCGGTTTCCAAAATGATGACTCAAAACGCTCAGACTGCAGGAGATGCAGAGGCCCAGACAGGAACCGGCAGCGGTCGATCCACGTCCGAACCCCCTCTGGAGGTTTCCGTCGTCATTCCCTGCCTCAACGAGGCGGATACCCTAGCCAACTGCATCCGTAAAGCCTCAAAGGCCCTCGGGGACCACGCCATCCAAGGCGAGATTATCGTGGCTGACAACGGGAGCACCGACGGGTGCGTCGAGATTGCAGAGCGCATGGGAGCCCGCATCGTTCTCGTTGAACCGAAGGGTTACGGTAATGCCCTCATGGGAGGCATTTCGCAAGCCCGAGGGAAATTCATCCTCATGGGCGATGCCGACGAAAGCTACGATTTCGAAGAGATCCCCCGGTTCGTGGAGCAACTGCGCAGAGGGTTTGATCTTGTCCAGGGCTGTCGATTCCCTTCCGGCGGAGGCCGGATCCTCGACGGAGCCATGCCCTTCCTGCATCGCTGGCTGGGAAACCCGCTCTTCTCGGCCCTTGCCCGGAGATGGTTTCACGCAGCGATCCACGACGTCTATTGCGGGATGCGGGCCTTTACGAAGACGCTTTATGATCGTCTCGACCTCCGGTGCACCGGAATGGAGTTTGCCACGGAGATGATCATCAAGGCAGCTCTTTCCCGCCAGAGCATCGCCGAAGTCCCGATTACGCTTCACCCCGACGGCCGGAAGTCGCGCTCTCCTCATCTCAAAACGTTCCGTGACGGTTGGCGCACCCTGCGCCTCTTTCTCATCTGCAGCCCTCGGTGGCTTTTCTTGATTCCGGGCATGGCGCTTTTTCTCTTCGCCTTCCTCGGATACGCGATTGCAATGCCCGGCCTCAAAATCTTGGGCGCAACGTTCGATGCCCATACCCTTCTCGTCGCAAGCATGGCGTTTCTGCTCGGTTACCAGTTGGTCATCTTCGCCATTCTTACCAAGACCTTCGGCATTCGCGAAGGCTTATTGCCGCCGGATCCTCGCATGGACCTTTTCTTTAAGTTCATCAATCTCGAAAAAGGCTTTCTCGGCGGAGCCCTATGCGTGGCGGGGGGTCTGGTGTTGTTGTTGGTCGCCCTGAGCGAATGGCAGGCGAAGCAGTTCGGCCCACTCGATTATGCCCATACGATGCGTTGGGTCATTCCGGGGGTGACCTTGATCACCTTCGGCTTTCAAACGGTTTTCTCAAGTTTCATGGTAAGCATCATCGGTCTGGGAAGAAAGTGAGAATCGCTGAATTTGCCCATAGGCATTACGTTGCCGACCGGCGAGCGCGCGTGCTGAGTTTCCACGTGGCGGACTTGATCCCCCGAGACGCTCGCGTCCTGGATATCGGCTGTGGTGACGGACTCGTCGCCCATCGGATCATGCGCCTTCGGCCGGATCTTTCGGTTCGGGGAATCGACGTCCGGGTCCGGGACAAAACCTGGATTCCCGTGGAGCTCTTTGACGGCCGTTCTCTTCCCTACGGAAACGCCAGCGTTGACACCGTTCTGTTCCTCGACGTTCTCCACCACGTCGAAGACGCCCTCGGACTCCTTAGAGAAGGCCTTCGTGTCAGCCGTCACACGGTCCTCATCAAGGATCACATCCTGGAGGGGTTCCTCGCAGGGCCCACGCTGCGTTTCATGGATCGAACCGGGAACTTGCGTCAGGGGGTTCCAGTCCGTTATGAATACTGGCGTCGACAGCGTTGGCTCCAGGTATTCGAATCCCTGAAGGTCAGGGTCACCTGGAAGCAATCTCTTGGACTCTATCCCTGGCCCGCCCAATGGGTATTCGAACGAAGGCTTCACTTCATTGCCAGCCTGGAGGCCGATCCCGCTCAGAAACTGGGGGATGGTCTGAATGCCCTTCGGAACCCGCTTTGACATTTTTGACCGATGAAAATATATATTCTCGTTGAAGCCCTCGCCACTCTCATCGGCCTGATTCTGGTCGCTCTCGCCTTTGGGCGATTGGCCTGGAAAACCCGTTTGGGTTTTTTCCCGCGTTGGTTCCGGGCGACCGCAAGGCGCCCTTCCGCTGTCATCTTGCTCGTAGGACTCCTGGGATTCGGTGCCAGCGCTCTCGTCACGGTCTTCACGGGCATTCCCCAGCCACGTTTCCACGACGAATTCAGCTACCTCCTCGCCGCTGACACTTTCGCCCACGGACGGTTGACAAACCCTCCCCACCCCCTCTGGAAACACTTCGAAACGGTTCATGTGATTCAGCAGCCGACGTATGCCTCTAAGTATCCACCCGGCCAGGGGCTGATCCTCGCCCTCGGGAAGGTAGGATTTGGGCATCCCATCGTCGGCGTCTGGCTCAGTGTGGCGATGGCCTGCGGAGCCATCTGCTGGATGCTTGCAGGCTGGTGTCCTCTTCGCTGGGCATGGATCGGAGGTTTGATCGCGGTCGTTCGCATCGTCTTTTCCGGGTCCGCTGTTCTTGGAGAATGGGCATCGATCGGCTATTGGAGCCAGAGCTACTGGGGAGGGACCCTCGCGACACTCGGCGGCGCTTTCATCTTCGGCGCCCTGCCCCGGATCCTGAGAAAACAGCGCTTGGGAGCCTCCTTCTGCCTTGCCATCGGCCTAGCAATCCTCGCCAACAGCAGGCCCTTTGAAGGCCTGGTGGTGACGGTTCCGGTCATCGTTGTCCTGGCGATCTGGGCCGGAAGCGCCAGCAGGGTCGCGTGGGGCTTATTGATCCGGAGGATCGTGTTGCCGGTGGTCATGGTGCTTTCTCTGACGACGCTATGGATGTTCCTCTATAACTTCCGGACCACAGGGGATCCACTTCGCTTGCCTTACCAAGTCCATGAGTCCAGCTACGCAGCAGCCCCTGTCTTTCTTTGGCAGTCGTTGAAACCGGCTCCTTCGTACAACCACAAAGCCCTGCAAGAATTCTACGTGGGCTGGGCACGCCGCGGGTATCTGACGCAACAATCTTTTTCGGGTTGGGTCTCGACGGCCGGGTGGAAAGTGGTGTCGCTTTGGTGGTTCTTCATCGGCCCTCTCTTCACACCGTTCTTGATCGCCTTGCCAAAAATGCTGCACAGACGGAGCGTACGGTTTGCCCTGGCGACCTGGGCTTTTCTGATCGTTGCCCTCCTGATGGAAACATGGACATTCCCGCACTATGCCGCTCCAGCAGCTCCTCTCGCCCTCCTTCTCATTGTGGAGTCCCTTCGCCAGGGGCGTCTCGTCCGATGGCGAAGCAGGCCGGTTGGACGAGCTTTGATGCGGGCTGTCTTGCCCGTGCTGATTGTCTCAGCAATTGTTTCCTTCGCCCTCGAGCGCCGCCTCGCACCCTCGGGTTGGCACCTGGAGAGAGCCCGAATGCTCCAAAGTCTAAAGCATGGTCAGGAGCGTCAGCTTGTCATTGTTCGCTACGGTCCGAAGCATTCTCCGCACGAGGAATGGGTCTACAACCGAGCGGACATCGATGCCTCCAAGGTCGTCTGGGCCAGAGAAATGGACCCCCGGGCAAACAGTGAGCTTCTCGAATACTTCAAAGACCGTCGCGTTTGGATTCTCGCGGTAGATCGGGGTTCATCGCGCCTGGAACCGTATCCCACCAAACCCTCATCCAAATAAAGCCTCTCGACTCGGTGGCCGGGGCTTCTCATCGGCCTGCTTTCGACGGGGGCAAGGGTTGCCTGCTTTCGTTGGGTAGTAATAAGAGTTATAATGTCATTCTCGGGGCGGGATTCTGTCTATCTCCTTTATTTCAAATCACTCGGAGGAACTTACCATGAAAAGGATAACAGCCATCGCTAGGGGAATGGTCGTCGTTCTACTTTTGGCACTGGTTCCGCCTGTCTTCGGCCAAGTCATCCCTGAAGATCCGACCCAGGGAGGCCAACTTTTTGTCAGCAAAGGATGCGCGAAATGCCATGCCCTCAACGGTGAGCGAGGCAAGAGCGGACCCGATCTGAGCAAGGTGGATTTGGGGGATACCCGCTTGAACCTGGCGGCAAGAATCTGGAATCACGCTCCGTCGATGATGGTCGAAATGGAAAGCAAAGGGATGATCCGACCCCAGTTGACTGGCCAGGAATTCGCAGAGCTTTCAGCCTATCTCTATTTCCTCAGGTTCTTCGATGAGCCGGGAAATCCAGCGAAAGGAAAATATGCCTATTCTGAAAAGGGCTGCTCCTTTTGCCATCCCACTTCGGGAAAAGGCAAAGCAGGCGTGATAGGCCTCGACGGATTTCCCCGGAATGCGACGCCCGCCTTCCTGAGCCAGGCGATCTGGAACCACTGTCTGGACATGATTGCCCGTATGGTAGAGATCGGATTGAAGTGGGCCCAATTTCGGGAAAAGGAGATGATGGACCTCCTGGAGTATATCAAGGCCAACGCAAAAGGACCGGAAGAACCCGCATTCTTCAAGCCGGGCAATCCGCGAGAAGGGAAAGACGTCTTTGTAGCCAAAGGGTGCACCCAGTGTCATTCCGTCCGGGGCGAAGGCGCGAAGGGAGGCATCGATCTCGGCAAGACGGCGGAGGCTTATTATACGAACCTGACCGAGATTGCATCGAGCATGTGGAATAAAGGGCCGACGGTGTTAATCAGGATCGCTCAGACCCAGTGCGGGATTCCCAAGTTCACATCGAAAGAGATGGCCGATCTCCTTTCCTATCTTTACTTCCTCCATTTCATCGATGAACCCGGGAACAGGGCGAATGGGGAAAAGATCTTTTCAACCATCGGCTGTTCGCAGTGTCACGGTTCGGACAAGCGGTCGGGCAAACTGCTGTATATCGACCTTTCGAAATATGAGACCGCCACCGAGATGGATATCGTCGCCAGCATGTGGAACCACAGCAAAGAGATACAGAAGGCCGTGGGGGAACAAAACATGCCCTGGCCTCGGTTTAAAGAGGGAGAAATGGCGGACCTTCTCCAGTATTTGTGGGCCCCCCGGAAGAAATAGACGTACAGGTCAGGACGTCGAGACCCATCCTCAGGAGGAGCGGAGCAATCGAATGAGCGAGTTCTGGGCGCATGCGGCCGCGCTGGTTTGGGGACCTGTGACGGTCATCCTGCTGGTGGGCACCGGTATCTACCTCTCCTTCAGGTTGAAGTTTACTCATCTCCGCCGGTTCGGCTTGGGCTGGCGATTCGCCGCGCGGGGGATCGCGGGTGCGGAGGGAACCCAGGGAGAATCTTCCGCGCCAGAGGGAGACATCTCGCCCTGGCAGTCGATGATGACAATGCTCGCCGGAGCCATCGGAAACGGGAACATCGCGGGAGTGGCCACTGCCATCGCCGTAGGCGGACCGGGCGCCATCTTTTGGATGTGGGCCAGCGGCCTCTTCGCCATGGCAACCAAATACAGCGAGGCTGTCCTGGGGCTGAGGTTCCGCGAGCGACTCTCCGACGGCAGCGTCGCTGGCGGCCCGATGTATTATCTCCGGAATGGCGTCCGATCGCCCGCGCTCGCCTGGATCTTCGCTCTCCTGGCGGGCATGGCAGCAATGACGACGGGTCCCCTGGCTCAAACCAACTCGATGGCGTTGGTGCTCAATACCGAGTTTCATATCCCAAAGTGGCTCGCAGGGGCCGGCGTTGCCATCGCCACCTGGCTGGTCGTCATCGGAGGGATCAAAAGCATCGCCCGCTTCGCGGAAAAGCTCGTTCCTCTTAAGATCCTCCTTTACGTCGGCGGTTCCCTCTACGTCATCCTTACCCACATTCACCTGCTTCTGCGGACCGTCGCCCTTATATTGAAGAGCGCCTTTACTCCGGCGGCCATGATCGGAGGATTCGCCGGCGCCTCAGTCCTTCTGGCGGCCCGTCTCGGCGCGGCGCGCGGGCTCTACGCGAATGAAGCAGGGCTCGGGACGGCAGGGATGGCCTACGGAGCAGCCCGGAGCCGGGACCCCGTGCGCCAGGGCCTCATCGCAGCCGTGGACGTATTTATCATCACCTTCGTCACGTGCACTATGACTGCGCTGGTGGTGACGATCACTGGGAAGTGGACGAGCGGGGCCATGAGCACCGCTCTGGTGGCTTCCGCTTTCAACACCAGCATTCCTGTCGTCGGAGGCTGGATGGTAGCGGTGAGCTCGTTCCTGTTTGGCTACTCAAATCTGGTGGGATGGTCTTACTACGGTGAGCTCTGCTTCGGTTACATCTTTCGGGCCAATGTCCTCAAGGTCTACGCCTGGATCTATTGTGTCTTGATCTTCGTGGGCGCCGTCACCGAGGTGAAGACCGTATGGGACTATGCTGACACCATGAACGGTCTCCAAATTTTTCCTAATCTTGTTGCCCTCATCATTCTGGCACCGCAGGTCGCTGCGGCCACGCGAAACTACTTTGCTCCCACTCCTACGAAGTAATCGTCGACCCATTCATTTAAAGAATTCAAGTAATTTCGGTTTCATGAGTTCGTTGGGTCATTCGGGTTCTTTGAGTTAACCCAAGGAACTCAAAAAGCCCAAGCAACACAGAACCAACATGGGCGCGATTTTTCTTGACAGACCACTCCCTTTTTCGTACATTCGACCTATCCCAAAGTAAGCTCTTTTTAAATTCTTATCACTTCAAAGGAGGAGGTCATGGTTAAATCACAACGTTTGATCGGAATCGGCATCGTGGGGTTGGTCTGTGCATCACTTACGGCCTGCGCCGGCATGCAACAGGCACCGACCGGCTTCCTCGCGCCGGGCGCCACGTGGGTGGAGGTATCGCGGGAAGGCAAGATTTTCGGCGAGGGAGTGGTAGCCGCTTCCAACGGCATGGTCTATTTCAGCAGCATGACGCGCGCGCTTCCCCCGGGACCGGATAATCCTGGTGGAACGATTTATCGTTTCGATCCCGCCACCGGCAAGACCACCAAATACCTGGAGCCGAGCGGGATGTCGAACGGACTGCACTTTGACCGAAACGGCGACCTTCTGATCGCACAGGATTCAGGCGGCGAGGGCAAAGGCGGGGGCCGCGCCATTATGCGGCGCAAACTTGCGACCGGAGCCATGTCCGTAGTCGCAGACAACTATCAAGGCAAGCACTTTAACGGCCCGAACGACCTCACCAGCGACGCAAAAGGCCGGATCTATTTCACCGATGCACGCTACGACGGCTCGGAAGCGATGGAGTTGCCGAACGCGGTCTACCGGGTCGATCCTGACGGCAAGGTCACCCAGCTTTCGACCGATATTTTCCGGCCAAACGGAATCGAGGTCTCACCCGATGGTAAGCGCCTGTACGTCGCGGCCTCAAATGCCAAACGCTTGCCAACTAACCCGAACGGCCCCGCCGTAGACAAATTCGGCATCGTGATGGGCGGCGTCGTGGTCTATGACCTCGACTCGGGGGGTAACATTTCCCATGGCCGGCTGTTTTTCCGCAACGATGAACTGTTGGTCGACGGAATGACCATGGATCGCCAGGGAAACCTGTATCTGGCGATGCATAACGGCAATCCTAAGGCTCCGAATAGAGGTATTGCGGTGTTGAATCCCGAAGGGCAAATCGTGGAGCGCTTCCCTGTACCAAGCGAGGGCCTCACTACCCAAGTCGGCTTCGGTCGGGGTCCGGACACCGGGTCCCTTTACGTCACGACCGCAGCCCCGATCCGGCTCTATCGAATCAAAACCGTCCGCGAAGGGCACTACTTCTAACGGCAAAGTGACAAGGCAGAATCAGGGGCGGGTAGCGATACCCGATCCCTGATCTGGATGGAAGTGGAGGACCGGGCGCTGCGAAGGACGTATTAATACAAACCCATTTACTTCTTTGACATAAGGTCCCCCACCCTTCCCCTCTCCCCAGTGGGGAGAGGGCGGGGTGAGGGGGGCGTTAGTTAAAGGTTAAAATTGTTTCTGCGTTTGTATTAGTTCTAATGCCTCGAAAGGTCTTGAAAGCGCACATCCAGGATGTCAAACTGCATCCATGTTTCATCGTCATAATGCCACCATTCTTCGGGCAGAGGAATGAATCCTGCTCTTTTCATCAGACCTTTAAGAAGCTCCCGATTCTTGATCGCCTGGGCCGGAAGGTCTTGGTAATCATGATGGGCCCGAGGACTGAAATCGTCGAATCCTGTCGGCATCTGAACTTCCTTTCCTTGGGAATCGACCAGGGTCACGTCTACCGCGGAAGCCCGGTTATGATGGGAGCCTTTTCCTGGATTCGCTACATATCGTTCATCGGGAACAATTGCCCAGAAGATCCGCTGGACAGCTAAGGGCCTGTAACAATCCCATACCTTTAACCCGAGCCCCATTCCCTCAAGCTCTTTCTGGACGGCATCCAGCTTGATGGCGACAGACTTCCTTAAAAAACAGGTATTGGAGTCGTAAAGCTTCTTCTTTGTGAAATTATCCTCGGTCGCATATCTCATATGGACCCTGATGTGCGGATTGACCTCCTTGATATCGACCAATTCGGCGCCAGGCTGTGCGGATGCTTTTGTCTTCTCTTCTCCCCATGCCCTTAATATTATTCCGGCCGTGAGGAGAATGAAGAGGACGAAGGGAACGGCCAGAGGCCACATCGCGTGATGGCGATCTGGTTCTTTCAGCGTCTGTTTGGCCCTGTTCATCCTTTCGGGGTGCCTCCTTTCTTCGGAAGATCTTTTTCTAGCAAATTGACCCTATTGGGCCATCGGATTCCTCCAACGGCCCGAGCATTACGGCCGAGAGGCCATGGCACGAAGTTCGGATTCTGTCCCCATGATGATCAAGGGTTTTTGGGCGGGATCAAGCCATCCGAGAACATTCAAAATCATCTCTTCGGACATCGAGACGCAGCCGAGGGTCGACCCGCCGGGTTTCCATACGTGCAAAAAGATCGCGCTTCCCTTTCCTTTGACGATGGGGTGCATATTGTATTCGATCACCACTCCGTATCTGTACCGGTCATCGTCTCTCCTCATCTTTTCCCAGGACGCAGCGCTCGGTTCGCCTTTGACCCATTGGTTGTAGTCGTCTGAATTGACATCATCCACCCAGAAATCATCCTCTGTCGTCTGCCGGTATGGCAATCGGGTCTCAACCGAAGGATCATATCCAAACGCCATCCCCAGAGGGAAAATGCCGCTCGGCGATTTGCCGTCTCCTTCTCTCTTATGGTCGACAGAGGCAAATCCCATCTCTCCGATCGATCCCTTAAAGGCGGGGAAGATGAGGTGCCAGACATCATTCTCTCTCTCCACGGCATGAATCGTGACGAGAGAGGATGAGGAGTTCCTGTTGGTGACAAAGATGAGTTGTGTGGACTCTCCGAGTTGGGCGGTATGGCACGCGATGAACTTTTTAATAAAGCGGTTGACCTCGGCCGGTGGATCACTTTCTCTGACGCGATAAGGGGTGCATGAGAAAAGAATGGAGAAGATGGCCAGTATGAGAATGAAGGCAGTCGCCTTTAATCTGCAACGGCTTTGCCTCACCATGGGTGACCTCTCTTCTTTGTGGAATCGCTTTTCCAGGAATGACCGCTTTCGATAGACGATTCGAAAGCCCTCTCCGACCTTTCGGCCGTGATCTTTTCTTAGGATAACAGCAGGCAAATCCGAAAGTCCAGCGTTTTCAACATACACCTCCTCCTTGCGGATTCGTTTTGTGCTCTATATAATGGCTTGATGGATATTCCAAAGAGAAAACTTGGTAGAACGGGAGTGGACGTGACCATCCTCGGCCTTGGAGGAGAAGGGGTCCTCAGGACTTACGGCTATGAAAGAGAGGCTTACGGCCTGATCAATCGCGCTATCGATCTCGGGATCAACTACTTTGAATCGGCCAGGGCCTATTCCGGAAGTGAATCCTACTATGGCAGGTCTCTCAGGGAAAGAAGGCAGGAGATTTTCCTCACCAGCAAATCTCACGCGAGAAAGAAGAAGGGGGCGCTGCTCCACCTCGAGGACACGCTCAACAACATGAAGACCGACCACCTTGACCTGTGGCAAGTGCATGACGTGAGAACCGAGAAAGAAATGGAGGAGATTTTCGGTCTGAGCGGGGCGATTGAAGCTTTCGTCGAGGCGAAGAAGAAGGGGCTGGTCCGGTTCATCGGCGTGACCGGCCATCACGATCCGCTCGTCACCAAACGCTGTGTGCAAGGATTCGAATTCGACACGGTCCTGATTCCCGTGAATCCGGCAGAACCCGCCTACAAAAACTATTTGACGGAAGTCATTCCGGTGGCTATGAAAAAGGGAATGGGGATTATCGGGATGAAGGTTTATTTCAGGGGGTTGACAGATAAGCTGCCGTGGTTTGAGACCCTGGAGCCCTTTTTCCGTTTTGCCCTTTCCCAGCCGATCACGACAGCGGTCATTGGATGCGATGACGTGGAGCAACTTGAAGAGAACGTGAAGTTAGCAGCGTCCTTCTCTCCCATGACTGAAACAGAGGCTCAGAAACTGATCCAGAATGTCTCTCCCTTTGCACGGGAACTCATGTATTACAAGCCGTAATCCGACATCGTCCCATAGTCGGAAAGAGCCGAGGGATTTGGCTCTCTTGAACCGCCGTTGGAACATTGCGCCTGTCGCCAAGATCGGCGGGCAACTCAGCCGAGTCCAGGTTCATTCGGACCAATGGTCCGTCTGAGGCTGGGGGAGCTGGCAGGTCTTGAGCATCCGGATATACTCATCGAACGCATTCTCCCCGCCTCTCTCTTCCAATTTTTCTATCTCGGGGACAATCTGGTCCAAGACATTCTCATCGGTCACGACGCTTAACGGATGGCGACCGTAACCGGCGTAGTGGAGCAGGGTATAAGCCTGTCTCTCCCTTTCAGTCAGGGATAGAAACGCGTCAAGCTCTTTCAGCATCGCCTCTCTCTTCTCGTCTAAAAAGCCGTCCACCTGCATGAGGAGGTTCAGGCTGAAATCGTTAGACGAAAAATAGCTATGCATCCGGTCGAGGTGATGGACGAGGACGCGTATTTCAGCAACGATTTCGCCGTCCGTCTGAGGCACGAAGGTCCCTTCCGTCACCATCTTCTGCATGGGCGACTGGGGATGCATGGCAAAGGTCCTCACCCGGATGAAATGTGGGCGGATGAGGTTCAGGAGCTCCGCCGTCCGGATCGCGTGTTCCTCGCTGAGAGCTCGGCCTCCCACACCCGGCATCACATACTCGGAAAGCTCGATTCCCGATTCCATCACGTGCCTGCCTCCGGCCACCACTTCCTCGGGGGTCATTCCCTTCTTAATCATCTGCAGGACCCTGATTGATCCGCTCTCCATGCCTGCATGAATCCTCGTCAGGCCTGCCTCCTTGAGGCGTTTGAGGTCATCGACACTCTTGTGGCTCAACGTGCGCGCACGGGCATACGTGGTGATCCGGCCGATCTTGGGAAACTTCTCCTTAAGGTGATCCAGAATCGCAACCAGATCGGTCACGGGGAGAATCAGGCTATCCGCATCTTGCAAAAAAGCTGTTCGAAAGCCCGAGGGTCCACCGAGCTCATCGGCCATGCTATCAATATCCTTCTTTACTTCCTCCACGGTCCTTTTCGAGAATTTGACACCCTTATAAGCAGGGCAAAACAGACACTGGTTCCAAGGGCAGTTGCGCGTGACGCGGATGAGAAGGCTCGACGCCTCGCTTGGCGGCCTGATCACTCCCTGTTCATACATCGTTGTTCCTCATCACGTACGTCTTTTTTGAATTCAATCTTAACATCTCTTAAGGCACGAGAGAAATATGCCGGTCCGCCGATGAACCAAGCGACCGGGGGAAAAGGAGTCTACAGCGCCCGGCTTTGCAGCGTCATCCAAAGATAAAACGCGGCGTAGCTGCGCCAGCCTTTCCAGCGCTCTGCGATTTTGCGTAATGCCTTCTCCGAAGGCCGTTCCGGCATCCTTCGCAATTCCTGCACAGCGACTTGCAGCCCCAGGTCCCCCGCAGCAAAAACGTCATTCCGGCCAAGGCCCCGCATGAGCGCAATCTCTGCCGTCCAGCGTCCTACCCCCTTTATTTTACACAAGCGCCTGATTGCCTCTTCATCGGATAGCGTAGTGAACGCCTCGCGGTCGAGTTCACCCGACACCGCATGATGCGCAATTTCTAAAAGGTACTTGGACTTCTGTCGCGACAAGCCTTGTTCGCGCAGTCCCAATTCGCCGGCGTTGATCAATTGCCGCGGAGTGGGATAAAAGTAATGATTCTCGCGACCGGCGGCCTTGCCCACTGTCACTCGCGTTCCCATCTTCCGCATCAACCGCCGTCGTATCGACTGGGCCGCCTGAACGCTTACCTGTTGGCCAATCACGGCTACAAGCAGGGCCTCAAACAGATCGGGAGCCCTCACGATTCGGAGCGCTCCAAACCGTTCGAGGAGGGGCGCCATATCGCGATCAGAGGCCATCGATGCATGGAGGTCCTCCACCTCATCGCCCAGCCCCCAAAGGAACAGGGTTTGCGCGGTAAGTTCGTCGAGTAAGGCGACTTTCTTCTTACCGGACGGACCAACATGTCCGAGGAGCGGCAGCAGACGGAACTTCATCACACCGGCCCGCGACAGGTCGAATTCTACCACCGCAGGGGCCCCAGCGAGCCACAGAGGCCTGCGAAGAGTACGGTGATTCACAAAACGGTAGGGGACGCCATAGGAAGAGGTGCGGATGTGGTTGAGCATCCATTCCACGCTGAAACGGTCGGGGAGAGGAATGCGGATGCCGCTGGTCTTCTGAAGAGATTTTGTCATGATAAGCAAGTAGAAAGAAACTTGTTCCTTAAATAACCGGCGGAAGAGTTCATGGTCAAGGGAATCAGGCCACCGCATAGGCTCTTGGTCTGCGAAGGGAACGGGAAAAGAAGAAAAAATCAATAAGAATGACAGGCCGGACGGAGGGTCAGCTTTTTCCCAGCTATCCGGCCCTCAGCTGGACATTTCGGAGAGCGATCCCCCTCCTTGCCCAACTCAATGTTGAAATACGAAAACGATCTTTCCCTTGGCGGATCCACTATCCACCTGCTGGTAGGCCTCAACAGCCTCATCCAGCGAGCAGGTCCGCGCAATCTCTGGAGCGGTGAGTAAACCCTGTTCAAAAGCGGGCCGCAGACCGTCCAGAAGATCACCGGAGGCAACGGCATCCAGCGTAATGGTATTCAACCCGAACAAAGCAAGCTGCCTGCGGTAGAAGTCGAGTAAATCAAAACTCACCCTTCTCTCTCCGACGGAGGCAATGTTCACTTGCCGTCCGCCTATTCCCAACGTGTTGAGGACAACCTCAAAGAGCGGGCCGCCGACGCAGTCAAACACCACATCGACACCCTTCCCTCCGGTAAACTCTTTTACTCGGCTGACGATGTCGTCGGCCGGGCTGCTGAGGGCCAGATCTATCCCCAGCCTCCCTCCCTTTTCCGGTTCGGGAACCTGTCGAAAGATTGCAATGACTCGGGCGGATTTGGATTTGGCGATTTTGATGACGGAACTCCCCACGCCCCCGCTCGCACCCGTGACCAGAACGGTTTCCCCCTCTTTCAGCTGCGCTTTTCGAATCAACCCCGAGTATGCGGTGACGTAGTTTCTCCCCACGCTCGCCGCCTCGACCATGGACAGAGATTTCGGCTTGGGCCGCGCTCCCCTCCTGGGTACGGTACGGCAATATACTCGGCGTGACTTCCGTCACGTGTGAACCCAACGTCGCCCCCCGTCCCCCAGACTTCCTGGCCGGTCATCTCCTCGCTTCCGGCGACGACCACGCCCGAAAAATCCTGGCCCGGAGTGCGGGGAAGGGAGATCTGTCTCATTTTCCCTTGCACGTTCTTCACATCACTCGAATTGATCGAAGCAGCGTGCACTTGTACCAAGACCTCATCAGGACCGGGGACAGGTGTAGGGACTTCCTCAACCCGAAGCACGGAGACATCGCCAAAACGATTGAATCGCAGCGTTTTCATTCTTTACCCCCCAACTCGCTCGTCTCTTCCCGTCGGATGATGAACGATTCCCCTCGTATCCTCTGTCAGCAACAACGACGGCACCGCTGCTGAATCGAAGATGGACATACACCAATAAATCGCATCCTTTCGCTACGCCGTAAATAAGGTGAACGCCGTACATAATGGAGAAAAAAAATGTATTTTAGGAATGCTCGGTTCCCTGCCGAAAAGACAATCCAACCGGAAATTCTCGTCGAATCGGAAAACAAATTTGTCGAAAAGCATTATTGTTCGAAATCTAAGCAGAAAACATTTTCTCTCGAATAAAGATCGACAAACTTTTCCAACTTCGCACAAAGCGTGGAGCCCTCATTCTTTAAAGGAATGGGATCCATCAGCATGCCATCAGACTTAACAGGCCCTTGAATATCCACGACAAAATAGATCGGAGAACGTGGGCGAAACATTCTTCAAGGCCCATTGGCAACAAATTGGCACATGAGTTGCTTGCAGAAACTTCACTAAGCAGATAGTGGTTTGAAGCCTCTTTCTTCACACCGCATCGGTCCATAGCCAAAATACCCTCGGGTGATGATGAACGTTATCATATGGACGGCACGAGAAAGATGGAGAAAAGATACAGAAGAATAGAAAGGTTACTGGCGATAGCGATTTGTTTCTCCATTCTGGCATTTCCAGCTTGTCTCCGTGGCAATAAGTTGTTACAAACCAAATTTATCCCTTCCGATCTTAGCTTCGAAAATCTGGATCAGGAAGGGGGGCTGCCTGATCACGAGAAGGAAGTCAAAGTTTTCAGGCCAACCGTTTTCCCCCAACTATTCCTTTTGGGTGCCCCTGTCTTCGAACAGTCTTTCCAGTCGTTTTCCCATACGCGCTCTCCCCGTCAGGACAATCTCGTTCTTCGTTGTTAAGAACTCGTAGCTTCTTCCCGTGTCAGACTGAATATCGCTCAGGGCCTACAGGACATAAGGGAAGACCGCCCGGCTCCTGCCCAAGGTCGATAGACGATTGATCTGAAAAAGGATAAAGATCGAGAAAGGAAAGAAAGATGAATAAGAAATCATCCGGAAAAGCCAAACCGAAGGTCAGGAAGGTTAGGTCCAACTCGTACCGCCTAGAAACCGAGTGGAACTCTCTTCCAGGAGATCTCAACGGCTGCGTGTTGGTTTTGCCAGAACTTATCCGAAGGAACGAGCGAATGGCGCTTTTCCAAGGAAGGCTTCCTGAAAATCAGCTTTGAGGCCTATGCACCCGAAGAAAGAAAGGCGCGCTTACCACTTGTCCATAGGAATTTATAATAAGGAGAAAACGATGCTTATTTACGTTTGGAACCTATCCCACCGTGTATCCGAGAATAATTTTCGTGAGACCTTTGAAGTTTTCGGTCAGGTTAACTTTGCAGTCATCTCATCAACCATCCTTAAGGACAGATCGAGCGGCCAGTTGCGAAGATTTGCCCTAGTCGAGATGCCTGACCGGGCTGAGGCGCAAGCGGCCATTAAGTACCTTAACCGGAAGGCCCTCCTCGGCCGGCAGTTGATCCTCTTCGGATCCTCTGAAAATTGACCGAGAGTTAATCTGACCGTTTCATACCATGTGGGAAGCAGGCGAGTGGCGGAAGAGGTGGGAAGGGCTTCATCCGTCAGGAAATTAGAATGACTCGAGCACGTCACCCAATTTCTGCATGGATGCCTTGATAAACTCAATGGCATTCTTGCAGGTTTTGATCCTGTTATCCCATTCACGGCGCTCTAAAGAGCCAAGAACGGAAAGGTCTAGCTCATGACAAAACCGCATCGCCTCATCGAGACGAGAAGAGATCTGTTCCAACGCGACTCGGTTTTTTTCCTTGTCAATTTCCATTGTGGTAGCTCCTTTGAGATGACGACCCTGCGCAGTTCATGGTAAGGACAAACGCATTTAATGCGTATACCCACCTAAAAAAAACCCCCTCTTTCCCCAGAGAAAGAAAAGGATGAGTGTATGATCAACGGGTGATCTCTTTCCGCATGAGGGTGGTCAGGTCTACAAACCGTTTCATCCTGCCAAGGGGTTGATCCGAAAGCATGCCTCGCATAAAAACCTCAACCACCCCCGATGCGCTTAACCCGACGGCTTCGACACTTTTCTTAAATTCTTTGATGACCCATCCCTCGATGCTTAAGTTAAACGGTTCTTTCATCGGCAACCTACCTCCTATCAATCTAACAACCATTGTCAAGAAAAACATCTTTCCCTTCCGGTACCGAGATTTGCAAGAATATCGGCGGATCGGCAACGATGAATTCCCAGCATTTCGCGGTCAGGGCAAAGGAGCAGAATCCTTCTTTATCTCTTGTAGGCGCCGGATTGTTTGATCCTTTTTCCCCCTTCTGGTACAGCATCGGATGCTCCGGGGGGTTATCTTGACCGTCTTTTATCAAAAGACAATATTTTTGTCAACCAAATAGAGATGGTCTCTGATTAAGATTTGACAAGGGACCTTGCTTAATAAAACCGGGGACCTTCATGAAATCATCTGAATGGCGAGAAAGATCGGAACAGATAAAGATGAACATGAATTTGGGTGAAAATGATCACGTGGTCATGCGGCTAGGCTCCCGGGTTAGACCATGGCAGATAAGAATAGAGTGTTTCGACTCTTAGGCTCGCGTTAGACACATCCTTCTGTAAGAGCACATCAACTGGTCGCAATAGTGAGTCGCCTTTCCGAAGCAATCAAAATTCCCTTCACTGAGTTGTCTCCTCCGGTAAATAGGAACAAGCCGCATCTTCAGGCAAGAACTGCAAAGGCCGTGTGTCAAGGAAGAATTCTCAACCGGTTCTTTCTCTGAATACTCCTTGCCACAAATCAGGCAGACCGACTTCATCACGCCTCTCCTGATTCTTGACACCCACGGGGCATCCCGCTTAGCGACAGATGTTGAGAATGCCCAATTTCGCCGTCCTCTTACAATGATTAGAATCGGCATTTTGTTACGGTAACTTTAGTGTGTGGGCTCATTCTCCTGAAGGAGGATGGATCAAGACTTCATCATGAAGCCGAAAGAAAAGTTACTACGTTGGGTTCGGCAGCATTGTACTCGCATGGCGTCTCATCTTTTAACCCAGCGGATAAAAAGACAGGGCGAGCGGATGACCTCAGGGGCTGCTGGGAAGTTGACGCTGCGCCCGTGCCCGGGATCAACCCTCTCTCTATTGTACTTCCGATTCCCGCAGCTTCTTCTGATATTCGTCCTGTTTTCGGCTCACCTCCACCGCATATTTCAGATTCGGATCCGTAGCCTTCTCCCCGTTATTGTAGTCTGTCAGAGCCTTGGCCATCCTAACCTTATCATCCTTAACATCCTTGTATCCATCGTACAAATCTTTAAGAATCTGGCATCCTACGGTAATATTCAAGAAGGGATCGGTCATCGCCCTCCGGTCAACCCCCAGTTTAAGCCTGACCACGTACTCATCCCATTTCAGAGGCATGATCTGCATCAGGCCTTGAGCTCCTTTGTCCGACCTGGCATTCGGATAGAATTCGGACTCTTGATGGATGACTGCCACGATGAGTGACGACGGCAGTCGGAGTTCCTTCGATCTGCTGACAATCGCCTCGACAATGTCAAACCCCTGGCCAAGGCTATAGCCTTTGTCTCTGAGAATTCCATAAAGCCTGTCTTTGGTCCGATACTCGTCAAGGATCAGTCCCGTATAAGAAAAATCGGGAACCGGCCTCTTTTCGTGGACGATCTCCATCAACAGGCCCGC
>Ga0335081_10006961_pt1 | contig 18043 bp, 19 predicted proteins | sample Lox_Sample_35_FD_206713 | JGI IMG/M metagenome (GOLD analysis project Ga0335081, IMG submission 206713) | Soil microbial communities from Loxahatchee National Wildlife Refuge, Florida, United States - Lox_Sample_3.5 | ecosystem: Environmental > Terrestrial > Soil > Wetlands | place: USA... | reverse complement strand
ACAAACGCCCTCAACAAGATCAAACAGGGTCCCGGACTCCCCGCTTCCCCCCTCCAACGAACATGCAAGCTGACACTGCTTCCCAGCTGCCCAAGGCCGCGAGAATAAAGAAATCATACACAACGCGATTTCCACAGTAACAATCCACGCAGAAACCCATGGGCTTTCAACGGAGCAACTGTCGCGGCTCATCGATGTCCTTGTACTCCCCGACAGTCTGGACAGGGGGAGTGTGCATCGACTTGTCAGGGGCATGTTTCCGAGGGACAAGGTTGAGGAGGAGCTTGGTGTTAAGATTATCGCGTGCATTGGACTGGGTGCCGAGCGAGCGCCGCTGTCTACGCAGGTGAGCAACAAAGTTGTGTATGCCAGGTTGCTGAATTGTCTTCTTTGTAGGTCTTGTTGTTGAAGTGGTTGGTTATGGTGTTTCCCTACTTGACGTCACAAAATGCGCTGAGACAACTTTACGGGGTGATCTTCAACTACCTCAACTATGTCACTCTGCGGTAGATGCGTTTCTCGAGCGCCTACTGACCGGTGTAGACGGTATATTGCACACTTATTGTTCCTCTTGACGACCCGTTCACACGTCAAAGCGTATCGGATTCAAGCAATGTTCCCCCTCCCAGAGTGCTCCATGTTGATAGATAGTCTCGAGCAACAACGATACGCGTTTAATGATCAATATTTAGCCGCTCTCCTCCAAGTATACAAAGACTACTACCCAGACGTGATCATCTCGAATTTCCACCGCGCAAAGTCCTCCGTATTCCGCGTACCTTACCCCCAATCCCCCCTTCGTGCCGCATTGACTCGTGGATAGCACCCGGACCCGACCTTCCAAGCCAAACTCACAGCAATCCAATCCCGCGCCTCAACAGCGCCCGCTGACTCCCGCCTCTTCGCCCGCACCTCGCTCACCAAACTCACCCACACCAGACTCCCCGCCCTCCAAACATTCGGAGCAACCGCAAAATCCACCACCCTCGAAGAATTAACTTCCCTCCCCGACTTTGTCACGAGTCTCGAGAAAATCCAATTTCCCTCCCAAATGGTGTCCATCCTTCAAGACAGAAGATTGCAGTATCTCTTTTTATTTCGCGGCGGGGAAAGGGAGCGGCGACGGCTGGAGTTTTGGCTTGAGGCGGCGCTGGTAGAGGCTCGCGAAGATGGTACGTTGGGAACGTTATTGGAGATTTGTAGGGGATTTGTGGGGGTTACGAAGGAGTGTCCTTCTTGTCTTGAAGGGTTCTTGCGGGCATTTATCAGGGAGTGGGACGGTGTTCATCGGACGCAGATCTTCGATTTGTTACTTTGCGTCATCCCGCATGATTGGGAGGGTCTGTCCCCCTCTTGTTTATCCATTTTGAGCTCATTCTGACTTATGGCCAGAGTATCGGAGAGAAATTGTGACGCCGTTGGCGGAAACGTTTGAGCGGGGGGATATGGGCTTTGCGATTGCTTTATTACGATTTTATGCACGGTTATTCTTGAGATGGGCTTATGTTTTTAATCGTTCTTTCCTCGTTGGATCGGCGCCATCGCCATTGTCACTCCCCACCACGTCGCGCCAACTTACTCCATATAGGCTGTTTTTCGGGACGAAGGTGGTTAATACGGAATTACACAAGGCGTTGCCAGCGCTCGCGACTGACGTCAACCTTCTATGCGTCAAGGCCCTGCAGGTTCCTCGAAAACGTCTGCTTTTGGCTGATTGGAGAAATTCGACAATAATATTCAAGTTCAACAGGCAGTATTTGATTTTTATGATGTATTGATCTCGTATCCAACAAAACATCAGATCATACATATTACCATGCCCTCGTCCGCCATCTTTTACTACCCTTTCTTCTCTTCGTCTCCCTCCAGCGTATCACGTGTTTGTGGAATCCTCACTCAGTTTCCTCCCCCTCCTTTCTTTTCTTTTTCTTCTGTTGATGACTAATTTTTGAGGTTTAAAATTGCGTTCGAGTTGTATGAGAGTGCGAGTCGGGAACGACAGGATCGAGGAGGTCTGGCGATGCCAGCGTACTCGCGTGACTTTGTAAACTATTTCAATGGATTTGTTATGGATTTATGTAACTGTCTTTGGCGGAATAGGGCCTTGAACAACGCTGACAAAAATGCCCTTGGATGTCAAATTCCAGAGTACCCTTTCCAGTTTCCCTTGTTCTCTATTCCTTTTCCCCCTTTACTGGTCATCATTGGCGGGCGGTTGTTGATGCCTGAGCAGGGATGTGGTTGGTGTATTGAAGGCCGCGAGTGAGGAACGTGAGGAGTCACTGGGCCTACTCTTTTCCCTGACTCATGGAACGGCTTTTGGACGGTTTGCGGCGCAGATTTTCCGGGCGTTGGAGGATGAGGATCCCTCTGTCACAGTTCGGCATCCTGGCCCCGTTACGATCGGAAGTTTAAAGCAATACGCTGCTGTACAACGCCCCTCCCCACAAACCCCCGCCTTTCCTTGTCCTGAATTGGGCTAATTGGGGAAGAATGGGGGATTGAACATTAGTTTTCTGGACTTTCGAGTCAAGATGCTTGCTGATTTGGAGGGACGGGGGTTCAAGGGTCTCAAGCAGTTTTTGTACAGTAGTATGACGAGTTTGATGAACCGCGTCGACTCCAAGAAGTAGAAAATCCTGTAAAGTCAAGGAAAGAGAGCTTGTATCATCCCGAAACTCACGGCCAGTTCAGAGGCAAATAAAACGGAAATCCAATATGTAAGTGATATTCCAAAACGACACGTTCCATTAAAATGAAAGCAATATATTCTAGGGGACCATGCTATCTCTCTCTAGAAGCCGACGGCAACACAAAGTGGGTGGTATAATACGTCATCCCAGTCAGCAAAACGCGGATATCCACGCCCAAGCCTTACCATCCCTCGCTCCCTCCCCGAACTTGGCAAACAAAGGAAATCCGCACCCCCGCTTCTTTACCCATACGAGACATCGTCGGACAACAAGTAATACCGCAAATGCCTGGCAGTGGCATCAATGTGACTCGGCAAATAAACCCACACACTCACCAAGAACATTGTGAATATCGACACGAAAATCAAGTCTACCGGTTAGCGAGGTGCGCCTCATTTACCCGGCACCAAAAGCTTGGCGGAGGGGCAACCGGCGGAGAAGGGGCTTTTGGAGGGGTTACTGAGAATGATCTTTTCTACTGTTGTGAGCATGTACAGGCCGAATGTGACTTCGTATTGGTATCGTAGGCGCGAGATCGTATTGAGTTTTGGGGTTGAGGTGTCCATGGTTTGAGGAGAATCAAAGAGCACGTTTGGAATTTTGGGAAAAGTGAGCGTGGCGCCACCCAGACGGATTGTCGTGGGATTTTCTCCGGATCACGCCCCCGTGGACGGATTACGTGGAGCCTTCGCATCTTCGCAATACTGCTCTCAAATCCACAGCAGCGGTAAAATTGATAAAAATGTACAATGTGGAGTTCAGTGGGGAAGAGAGCTGCGTCATCTCCGTTTCAGATGAATGTGTTAGATGAAATGTGGAAATTCTTCCCTTCGTCCGCCATATATTCTATTCGTGGCCTCTGTCCCGCCGCTCCAGCATCTGATCCATCACCTCTCATTCCAAAAACTAAGTCAATACAACTCCTTGTTAACCCCGTCGACATGGTTTTTCCCGTCTTAGTCTAACCGCTAATAATTGCAGAAATCTTATATTTATTTCCTCTTCCTCCCATTTTCCTTGACCTCCGCAGACAGTACAAGGTTTCCGGGGTGCGGCGACCTTGATGGGTTTACTTGTAGCGGAACAGGGTCTATCTGTTGTGGCAAGAATGGAGGGTCTAGTTATATTCTGTGTGAAAATGGACAAATGCCGGTGGTGGACAATTGTCCACCGGCAAATCCCGTGTGCCATGATACTGGAGGAACTTACGCACAGTGCGAGACTTCTTAGTAAATAACAACGTGCTTATCCAACTGCTACGTTTCAGATTGATGCTTTTTGTCATAGAGTATATTATGCAGGTCGACCGCGTTTAATGATTATTTGGCGCCACAGGATGGCAATCTCGAACGGATTCGAACAAATCTTAAACTCGAAGTGACATGAGATGCCGCGTATTGAGTATTATTCTGGGCGGTCTTTCCCACCATCAACAAGGGAAGACGTCTATTTGGAGCTTGTATATAACAGCAACAGAGTGTGAATCTCATCTCCGAAGTCCTAGCCGTCACAAATCAAAGATCGACATCCGTCGCAAAACCTCGGTCCGAAATAACTGTCTGCGTTGCTGGCCTCCCATCCTGAAGCTCTCCTGCATGTGGAGGGCATGGCTTCCCCTGCCACGCTGGTCAAGGCCTTTCTCCACCATCAACACACTCCTAAAGGCAAGGACCGCGTACGAAGCAAAACTCGCCGCCCGCAAACCCCCACCAACCGTCCTCGAAGTAGACCTTGAAGAAAGTTTCATCAAAGGTTCCCCACCCAAGATTCCGGACTTACTGACGGCCAGGCGGCGGTCCAGGAGGGCAAAAAATCAACAAATCTTCGAATTGCGTTCAATTACGACATATCCCCACGGGCATTGTGATCAAATGTCAGGAATCGCGGAGTTTGGAGGAGAATCGGCAAATTGCCAGGAAGTGGCTTGTCCGGAAACTTGATGTATTGGAGAATGGGCAAGAGAGCATTCAGGAGATTAAAAAATGGAGGGTACAGAGGAAAAAGTCCAGTCGGGAAAAGAAGAGTCGACGTAAGTATCGGAGGCTAGAGGAAGAGAAAGTGGCGAACGAAACAGCCGACGTAGAGAACGTGGATTGAGCTCTGGAAAGCGACTGAATTACTCTCACACCGGAAAAGCTGTGAATAAATTACTCCAAAAATCTACGAATATCAATGTGATAAAGAGATTAAATTAGACGCATTCTCCAAAGGAGCAACAATAGGAGGACGGCCCATCCTAAAATGACCCCGACGATCCCAAAAAACCATGCTAAAGTTGTCGTTTCCCGCCCGGGAACAGGGACGTTCATTCCCCAGAGACCGGTGACAATGTTCATTGGCACAATGATAACAGTGAATAACGTCAATCGACCGAGTAATTTGTTGATGCGATTATTGGATTGCATCGAGTCAACAGAGAGGTAGGAGAGATAATTCCCGTGCGAACGAGCGACGATCATTTCAAAGGTCTGCAAATTCTGGGTCATCGTGACAATATGATCTAATATGTCAGAAAAACCATGTCTGGATCAGTGCGATACCTTGAATATCACCGAGATACAATCCGATTTCGCCGGTTGGCGCAACATCCCAATGCTCATTACATCTCTTCGCAAACATCTTGATCACATCGGCCTTCCCACCCAACAACTTGAGCAACCCCATAATCTTCTTACGCAAAAGCGAAATGCGAGTCAACATGTCCCTCGTCTCGTTATCCCTCACAACCATGACAGCATCATCAATCGCCTCTGTCTCGCCCTCCACCGAATTTACCAACGGCCCGAAAGCATCCGTAATATCGTCAATCAGCGCATAACAAATCCAATCTGGCGAGACAATAACATAATCCCTCAACTGTCGAATTCGTCGTCGAACATTCGCAGCATGCGGAATATTCGTAAAGTGAAACGTCAAGAGTCCACTGCGGAATACGACGATGTACATATTGGCTGCATTCAGATAATCTTCGCTATCGGCGTTGCTTTCAAAGGAGCGGAAACATACGAAATAGTACGTACGGAACAGTTCGACCTTTTCACGGGATTCTTGAGTCCGAATATCTTCGTTGGTCAGGGGATGAATGTTGAATGCTTTGGAGAGCATTTTCATTTCTTCGACGGTGGGGTTTAGCACGTCGAGCCACCAAGTTCCCTTGCTTTGGTTAAAAAGCTCGGAGAACGTTCCCTCCGGTTCAACGAGATCGCAAAATTCCTCCGCGGAGATGGTTTCTTCGGCCCCTGGGGTGAAGAAAGTGAAGCGATCGTGTTTGCGGTCTCCTCGACAGTTGCGATGGGACTGAGTCTCGCCGCCGGTGCCGCGTGTGACGGACGCAATAGTAGGCACCCGGGAAAGATGGGGAAGTCGTTGGGCTTTCAATTTTTCTTTTTCTTCTTCGACAGAGTCTTCCGAGGATTCGGGTTCGACGCGAGGGTTGAAAGCGGGGTGATGATGCAAGGCGGAACAAGCCTCCCTTTTATCATCAAAAGTCGAAACTCGACTCCCACTGCGATTCCGCGTGACGGGCGGGTGAACAATCGTCGACTCGTCGACGTGGCGTCGTCCATCGGTGAGATCCAAACTTTCAAGGAGTTGTCTCATTTCCCTAGAGAAATCCTCCATTTCCTCGAAATCGATACCGCGACGATCACGAACTTCGTCATCTTGCATAGGGAAACAGACGTCTTCTTCTGCCTTTTCAACATTATTGTCGTCAGAATCGATATGAGAGAGTGCTTCGTCGTCATCGACGGCGGCAGAGGAGATGGTCCCAGTTCGAGATCGACCATCGAATTGGGATGGACGACGATCCGTGACAGTGGGCCGACGTTCGCGTTCCGAGGTCGTGGGTCGGCGAGACGTGCCAGTTGCACCCAGGGTCCCTCGTCGTTGAGCGGCTAAGCGTCGGCTATGGCGACGATATCGATGAGGTGGACGAAGTGCAAAATCTTCCCCACGGGGTCCGTCAGGAGTGGCGGAATCGGAAGATGACCCCGACGAGGTTGATTCAAGAGAAACAGCATCGGCGTCCTCTCTAGGTCGTTCAGAGATACCAGGCAGAGGCAACTCGAGATCCTTTAAAGATCGGTTATCGTTGATTGACCGGGTATCTGATGCAGGTGCCGGCATCGCGGATGGAGGGAGCATAGGCGAAGTCAGCGCAAAATCTCGTTCGGAATCAGACTCTTCGTCGTAGCTTCGACGATCATCGATGCTAGCACGGGAGCCGCTCGTCCTGCCTCGATGGTGTGGGCTGGATGGTCGCCTTGAGGGCAGGTTCGGAGATCTTCCCTCAGCGGTCGGAGGTCGCTCGGTATTGGGATCCCATTGAATAGTTTGTAATTGGACGCGGTGATCTTGGAGGTCGTCTGCGGAACCGACCCGCTCAATTGAGATCTCGGGGGGTTGAGCGGTAGACACTGTTGTATCGATGAAGGGCTGTGTGGGCATCTAGACTAATCAGGGAGAGCCGTTAACAAGCGAATACTGTGGTGGATGTTAAGTTTCGGAGTGACTAGCGGGGATGGATGACGCTCAGCGATGAGCGGTCGGTGGAAGAACGTAGGCTGCCAGAGTTGCTGGTGGTGTCGTGATATCGCGGACAGGAATAGGGTGGAATACTGAGTGAATGGGCCTTATGGTGGACGCTCCGTCCCAGCGAATACGCTGATTAGGAACGGAGAGACAAACGCAACGTTCGCCCCAGGTCCCGCCAACTTGAAATGTTTTGCCAGTATTACAAAAAGGTTGGTGAAAACAGCTCCCTTCCCTTATCTCCCTTTTCCTTGCCGATGAACCTTGTCCGGGTAAGCCAATCGAGAAAATTGGGTATGGCGCTTCTTGAAGTGGTTCTGATGACTGTTTTTATGATCTCTATTCTTTTACAGAATAGAAATCGATGGGTTGATTCAGATGGATGAATTCGTTGAGGAGGGAAGTAGAGTGTGACTCCAACAGGCGGTTTGTCGTTGGAGGGAGGTGGGGGACTTTATATAGCAGTCGAGGCTGTCGAAGAAATTTCCGAGTGCAAAATTTTTTGGTGTTCGGGAAACTGGGCCCCAGCCGGCGGTAGCCAATAGACGCAGGCCGGTGTCGCACGAACAAAGACACCGTGGTCGCGGTCCGCTGACGGCAATGGATATTTTTGCGCGCTTCGGGAAGCCAGTCACGGCAGAACGAACACGTTACCCGAGGCAGTCCAATCGAGTCATCACGTGGACATTGGCAGCACAAGGTCAATGGCTGTCTTTGAATGACCAAATGACATCAAACGTCAATCCAACCACAAAAATTCCCAGCTGCGGAGACGTAACCATAAAGATCAAGCTATCGGTATTGTGTAACCATACTTGCAATCATGTGCATCCGAACAATGGGGATGTTGTGCAGTCCGTGCGCGTGATCCGAGAGCGGCCGATCCGCGGTTAGCCCCGTTCCCAAGTATGCAGGCTGGTGCAAGAGAAGGATGAAAGCCGAAGTCAAACAGACCACTCGTCAACAGTTCTGTCAGGGATTTTTGCTAAGATTGGGGACAACGGTGTTTATCCCCTGCCTGAGGTCTTGCATATGCACACATCACCAGTTGGATCGTCGATTTGGATTGGGGCTGGCAAAGATAGGCATCAAAGTCGTGGTCAAACTATGGGAGAGTTTTAATATTGGTTCCAGGTGACGGGGACGGAAGTGATCTTCGAATATGTACACTGACGATGTATTAATGAGAATACAGCCTTATTCAACCCACCTCTCTGCTAAACGATTTGATACATCACATCTATCCCTGCGTCAGCGGCGGAGGGGCCATGGGGATCTCTTCTCCGTCGGCCGCACCCTGATCCAAATCCACAAAGACAGGCACCAAATGCAATCCTGTCACTTCTTCTGCCCACTCCAAGATAAACCGAATAGGGGTAGTGTATGGACATAACACAGGCCCTAACTGTCCATGCCGCTTCGCTAAACTGAGTTGCGATAACGATAACACAAGGCCTATTAGTTTCCACTTCATATCCCACGTAATTCAATATGGATCGTAATTCATTCTGCGAAGTATAGAGCAAATCTCCGGCGCAAGCACTGAAAACTCCCTCTTGGCCCCATGATCTCGCAGGACGAAATACTTCAAAAGGGGAGAGATTTGGTAGCATTCCTCCGGGGGGGGACTCGAAGGAATCTTGTTCCCAATCACCCTGTGAAGCATTCGAGGCGGGAAGGAGTCGCAGGGACGTCTATGGGGTCTCTTCTTTCTTCGCGTTTGGGGGAATCATTCTCGACGTGGGGTTTTCTTGGGGGTTTTGGCTTCCCGCAGTTTGTTGTGGGTGATCGTGGGACGATTTGTCAGAGATTTTTGAAGACGACCGTGACGGTGACGGCACGGTCATTGCTGTTCCTTGATGGGCCTTCGCCATGGTCACAGGATGGGATGAATTTGAATCGTCTTTTTGCATGGCTGCAGGAAAATCCCTTGAAGGGGACATATTGGGCCGAAATTTAATCTGATGGGATGTTAGGGAGAAGTCTCTTTTGTGGCGACGAGGTGGAGGACTCAGAGTCGACGACGAAGACCGTGGGCGTTTTGTTGCGTTTTTTCAGGATCCGCTGTATACGGATTCGCGGTATACGGTGAGACGAAGGAGACTACCTGTACAGTCATGACAAATGTGCTCCCTCTTTCTGGGACCAGCTTCCCAAACCCTCGTCCGAGCAAGTGCAACGCATCCAAAAGCCCCCTCCCCACCGCCCGCGTCCTATTGCCCATACTGGCTCCGTCCTTCGACAAATTCATCGTCCCCTAACTTCATCTCGAACTTCGAGGGGTGGTGACAAATCGATTCCAGGACCTCAAGAAAGAACCGCCTCCCGCCGAGTCCAAAAGTCGCTAGTGGAAGTGCCCCCAAATTCCCCCGAATGTATGCCAACCTCTCCCTCCTCTTCACTGCATGCAATTCTTGCAAACCGCTTCTTATTGTCGCTGTACGCAAGTCGATTGCGGGAAGGTTGAACTTGTCCCAGTCTGATTTGCCAATTGACCATAATTAACTCGCGCGAGCAAATTAGCCAGAGCGCTTTGATCGCGCAATAATGCGGGGTCGCGATGAGGCAGACTCGGCCGCAATCCGCCGTGAATCCTCTATCTCCAGAAAACCAAAAACAAAATAAAAAAGGTCAACAAACTCAAGCTCTTAGCCTTCCAGAGGTCGGATACGGCAAGGCAAAAGTTTCTGCAATGCTAAGGCAACCTTCCACATAAACTTTTTTCAAATTAGAAACAAGGTTCCTCGGACATCCGCATCTGTCAATTAGAGGATGGTTCCGGGGTAGAACGAGTTCGTTACTCACAAGTTTAAAAGGAAATCCCGTAGACGCATTTACCGCAATCGCCGCCGATCGCCAGGAGATAGTTATTTTTTAGTTCCGCCGGGACTCTGCTGCGCTGTTATGAGCATGTTTTACGCTTCCCCAACCCGGTGAGAACACATGATTACCATAGGCTATGTCGCAACGAATCTATAAACATCGAAGATTAATCTCCGAACGACGAATAAAGTCACGATGATCTCCAATCTGATAGGAATGCCTTGTCGTTCGAGGTACCAGATAGTAGATACCCTCTATATACTTGGTGCAGTATTAGGATAGGACATATATTATTTCATTTATACCAACGGAACCTTGTCCCATAGCTGAATACAACGTTCCGTCCTCCTCAACTCGCCAGAGTAAGGAGTTTCCGATCAACCCCCACCCCTCCGTAATGATATATGAACATCAAAGTCAACAGTCAACAACAAAACAACAAAAAAAAAGTTAAGAATCCAAAACTGATTCGCCCCGGTTGTGACCCAATACTCTCCCTAATTATATATAATCCCCCAACTTTCGTAAAGAAACATAATTAAAAAAAAGAACAAAAAGGGGTAGGAACACCTTGAACGAAGGAGTGTATTGTTGATCGACACCGTCGCAGTGACAAATATGATCGACAAAAAAAAAAAAAAAAAGTATACCCAAACTCAACAAATCCAGAATATGTTCTGACAACCGTCCCTGTAAAAAGACAACAACGCGAAAGTTATACGCCCCACAGACACACAAGACGAAAAGACACTAGCGGATATTTTATAATGCCGAGACCAACTTTGAAACACCGGTACAAGTCGCAATAACCACGTCCTCAACGGGAATGCCGAAGGCGGACAGGAGCCAGTTTCACGCACGCGCCGGCTGAGGAGGACCCTGACTCGGTTGACTCTGTGACCAAGCCCAATTCATGGAGGAATCAGTTTGAGAATTTGGCGGCTGCGGCGGAGCATTGAACTGTACCGGGGTTGGGGATCCCGACGAACTATGGCGCGAGAGGGGTTGGGATTGGTGCGGCCCTTGATTCTGTTGCGGCGGTTGCGCTGTTTGAGGGTGTTGTTGCGGCGGTGCTTGGGGGTTGTTCTGTTGTTGCGGCGGTGCGCTCACAGGAGGACGTGGACTGTTCCCGCCTGGTGGACCTTGCTGGGGGGGAGGCTGTGGAGGAGGGGGTCCTTGAGGGGGTCCGTCATACCGAGGAGGCTGTTGGGGTGGAGGAGGACCTTGGGGTGGGGGTCCTTGGGGTGGCGCGCCGTGGGGGGGGGGGGGGGGGGGGGGGGGGGGGGGGGGGGGGCCGGGGGGGGGCGCGCGGGGGGGCGGCCCGCGCGGGGCGGGGGGGGCGCCTTGGTATGCCTGCGCGTCGTAGGGGGCCCGTTGCTGGTTTACGGGAGGCATGGGGGGTTGTTGGGGTGGAGGTGGACGGGTTTGAGGCGGGTAATGCTGGTACATTGGCGCCTGGTTATTCTGTTGTCCGCCGTATGGATTGTACGCGCCGTAATACTGGGCGTTCGGAGGACCTTCTCGTTTGACTGGATCCACCGGTTGCATGTGCTGCGGTGGAGGGGGAGGATATTGCGGCGGAGGACCCTGTGGAGGACCATAGTACGGATTGGACATCATATGTGGCGGCGGAGGACCGTTGAAGTTGTACACGGGTTGGTACTGCGGCTGTTGTGGAGGGTAGAAACGTTGGTAAGGCTGCTGACCTCCTGGACCATACCCGTAGTGGCCATTGGGATCTGGGTATCCCTCGTGCGGGGGATTGCCGTGGACTGGGGGAGGGGCATTGTAATTGACGGGGTATCCGCCGGGTCCGTGACGAGGATCGTCCTGTCGCCGATGTTGCATGAGCATCTGAGCGCGTTGCTGAGTGGGCGAAGACCTCCCGGGACTATGACCGTTCTCGGCATTGGGATGAACGCGGAAGTTTGTTCTGGTCATCAGATCACTTCCAATCTCGAGATCGGCCAGTCGTGGATCACTGGACGCAGCGGGGAGACGACTCAACATGACATCCTCGATGGTGTAATACGACACTAAATGATGGACTGTGCCTTCATATTCGACACTCATGGTCTTCTTGATTAATCCCCCTTCCTTGAATCCGTATGAATCTGTCAGAGATCCAGCGAGCTCCTTTTCCTGTTCGTCGGACCATGGCTTGGATTTGCGAGCCGGAGGCGCAACAGACCCAGTTTCGCTATTCGACGATGAGTCTGTCTTGATCTTCTTATGTCCCCGAATAGGTCCGCCTGCCTCGCGAGGGGATGGTGATCTGCCGTCTGACAGTTCGGACTTCATCCGATCGGAATCATCCATGTCCGCATGCGATCCATTTCTCGGAAGACCGTTCGGTCTTTTTTGTGCACGCTTCTTTTCACCTGGCTGCAAGGGTCGTTCAAGTTGTCGGTAGATAAGGTAATTGCCAAGGATACGAGACGGAGACCAGGCGACACCATCGGTCCATCTTCGAATGCCGGATGATTGCTCGTCAAAGACAAAGATGTTGCCGGACTTGATTAATCGTTCTCGTTCGCGATCATGAGGTCGGCGACTGACCTTTTGGAGGAATCGGTTACCTCGACAAGCTTCGAAGATTAAGAGCGCATCATTCGAGGTACCGACGTAACCGACGAAAGTTGGTTCGAGAGCCATACTTTAACAGTGGGGGGGATGAGGGAAATGGGCCTTGTTAAAGTAGTCGATCGGTTGACGGTGCGAAAGGCCGTCTTTAGCGGTTATATATCCTAGCTATCAGTCACCTAATTGATGCACGGTGGTCCGCTTTTAGCATACCTTGCCGAAAGGAAATTGGGATGTTGGGTAGATCAAATTACGACTCGTCCAGGAGGAAACAGCGGATCATAAACGGCGCAAACGTGCAAAGACCCTTCCTTATAGAGTGGTCTCAACGCTTTGTTTTCCGTGAACCTTAATTTAGCAAATGAAAGAGTTGTGCCAGGGGAATAAACCCTTCTTGTCTAATGAAACGGCAGAAATAAACTTTGCTTGATATCCCACGGTAACCGATCTGCGAGCAATGGTCCAGCGACGCCCAAGGTGATATTCGAGCAAGACTTCGGCAGCTACACCGGACCTATGATGAAGTCTAGCCGGGAAAGCAGCTGTTGCAGAGAACCGACAAGCAGGGGGGGTTGCGATCGGGGGGCGTATTAAATAAAGGTAAATTTCGTATATATCGCACTCTTCGCTAAAAGCTTGAGCTTGCGCGGCGTGCGCTCTGGTGGAAAGGATGGGGGGGTTGGCAAGGAGGCGGAAGGTTTGGAACGGAACCTTTATGGTTGGCTCAAAGGCAAAATTCAGACCGGGTGCGCGACCTAGCAGCTTTGCATCTACAATATTAAAAGTGTTTATTTCTAAATTATTCTTTCCTGGAACTATAAACGCTTGGGCCGTTTTATGCGGGGGGTGGTTGGCTGCGTCTCAATTCAATTGAGAAACAAGGTTGGGCAAAAAAGGAAAAGGTCGTGTACAGGACCACCATTAACTTACGCGTTTTGCGCTTATGCGCCATGACTAATGAAGCAGCAAACTCATTTCCGAGACGTGATCTTCCTGCGCGGCACCCCATTTTTACCACCGGGCCCCCTGGGCCTTGCCCCGATTGCTCTGCTGCCCCGTTCCCCCGCCTCCCAGTTTTCTCCCGGCTTGGCGCCCCGAGCGTTTGATATTAATACAGTTGGATTATTTTACGAAATTACCGTTCGATTTCCCAGGAAATTGCTCATTGCAACGTGAAAAGATTAATTTCAGGATCCTTCGCGGAAGCGACGTATTGTACAACGGCCGAATGTACCCCGGCAACTGAGAGAGCCTCGTACAAAAACGTGCCGGCCCTGGCCCACCCTGCTGTGCCGTGTGAGCCTGCTCTGAGAGGGCTGGCGGGAATTTCTCCTAAGGCGAGAAATAAAATTAAAGGTTGAAACCAAGGTTTTTCTTAAATATAAACTTTTCTGCGACTTTACTAAATGCTTTGCTTATCATTGGATGGATTAAGAACAAAGAAAAAAGTTAGTTCATGATCCCATTGCCAACCTTCCCGCGCGGCCTCGCATCCTTTCGCTCTTCTTTATGATTCGCATTATAAAAATCTGCTGAGCGCCTGGTTTCCAATCTGAAACTTCGACCACAAACCCCAACGGCGGGTTGAAACGAAATAGTGATGCCCCTGTGGCTTTCGCTTTTCCCCGCCTGGTACCGTTAAATTATGGCTTAGAAAGGGGATGAATCAAATGATCAGTGAAAGAGCGCAGAAAAAGGGGGGGCCTTGTGATCACCCGTTTTGAGGCATTGCGAACGTGGCAAATTCCCGTAAATGGAGTAAGGAGCGGGCTGCTGCTATCCGAGTTCCTTGGCGGGGTTCCCCCGGAGCGGCGGGATATTGCCTCCCCTAGGAGAGTGTGATAAATCCCATTTGAGATCGCCTTCAGGCTTGGGAACGATAGCGGCGTGTATATCCGCATCAATGTTGTTCCACATTGCGTTATCTGTGCTGTAAAACGGCGATCGCGCATGATACGTGGAAGGAAAAAAGTAAATCAAAGTTTTCATGTTAAAGTTCAGAGTATAAATATAATTTTCGTTCCGAAGATTATAGTTGCACAAGGTTGCGAAATTCAAAAGGCTAAAAGATTCTGTGAAAACCCCCACGGAAATGTCCGAAACATGATCGCTGATCCCTTGAAATAATAGAGTCGAGACCGAGGATACGGAGCTTGAGGAACACGGGGCATGGACGAGGGGGCTGAGGTTGATTTGAAATGGTATTGGCATAGTCCGGCTCGTGTGTGTTCGCTCTTCCGAATCTGTGGGATTGCCCCCTCCATAACCACGCTTTGGTCGCTGATGATCACAAGCCGTAAATATCCGCAAATGTACACCGTATGGAGATACGGAATATGCACAATCAAGCGGACAATATTCTGTGTCAGTGCGCAAGGAAAAGGGAGCGGCCGAAGAGGCCCGTTCGCTGAGGGCGACGAGGTCAATGCATTTTCCCGCTTTGTCCCCTCACCCCGCCCTGCTTTTCCTCTATTACAATCCAACAGTTGCGTGGATTCCCGCCGTTTATAAACAACGAATTGCGATAAATATTGCGGACTAATGTATCAAGATGGAAGGAACAATGGGAATTCCCTTTTCATTTCCACTTCCCTTTAGTGTAGCCTCAATAGCCCGCAAATAACCATTTCCTGAGTCCCCGGCGTCCCTCAGTCCCAGGGAATAATCAATATTCTCATTGTTCGGGCGCCCGCCTGTTTGTCTTTACTAGTTTCAATTTTCCTCCAAAATCCAAGGTCTGCCGACTTGCGTGACGGGGACCGCATGTTCGACATCCACAAAGCGTTTCAGAATCTGCCAAGAATTTAATCCGAATCCCAACAGCTCAGCGCGACAGATGATCCCACATTCCCAATTTCGCAAAGTGATTTTAGGCTTTTTCGCTGCTTTATCCATGACCACTTTGTTTCCCCTTACGAATACATCAGCCACAACGAAAAGAGTGTTGTATAAGGAATGTTTAGGAGGGGGAGCCACCAAGCGGAGGGAGAAAGATTGGCACTTCCAATGTAGAACCAGCTTTTGCTAATTTCCACATTTTTCCGTTGTGGATGATTTTCTAGTTGTTGATGATTTTGAGTTGGGGAGATTCCGTGATTGCGCACGATCCTCCCGCACAGTACCTGCAGCATCGTCAATTTCGAACTTTAACCTTCTTTAAAAATCTGTGTCTCTCGTCGGTTCTATTTTCCTTACACAATTTTTCTTCTCCGGTTGCGGAAATTGGGATGGAGATTGGATGCAATTTCGTCGATCCCCAACCCAAAATCCAAGGCAAAATATTGGAAAGGAGGGCAATGAAATTAGGGAGAAAGGGAGAGAAAGAAGTTGAAGAGCACTGACCTTGTGGTGCATTAACAATCCTTTCCTTTTATTTGTGCAATCATAAAGTAATTCTTGTGGAAATGAAGGATTTTCCCAGTGACGCGCCATCAAACAAATCGTCCCCCCCGCACTGCAGTCGTCCGCGTTAGGGCAAAGAATGTTAGAGAATAGGGGGTAAAGGGGGTGTGGGTGGGGAGACTACCCAGGTCCGCCCCGACTCTGTTGGACGGTCTGTTGTGACGGGAAGAGAATCTTGAATGTCCTCGGAGAAATTTCTACAGCGTCATTCAGCGTGGTGGCCCGCCTTGTTGACGGCTCTTGTTGAATTCCACACGCGGCATTATACATCTCCGTAAGAAACGCATCATTCAAATTCCCAAGCGATGACGTCTACTCTGTCAAACCCGGGTTGTGGCAAGAAACCTGTCAAAAACACATGGCGATGACAGAAGTTTGATGGTGGGGCCGGAATTGAGTTACGTACCACATAACAGAGTTGTACGGTTTCTTCGTTAGAAGGGGCTAGGTTGAGTCGACTAATGGCAGAAGCGAGACCATTCTTGCCGTGTCGACGGACGTCGCCGATGTGATCTCCGCTCATACTATGAACGAATTGGACGTTGACGGATTTGCGGAAGTCGTATTCGCAGGTTTTGTTGAGGATATGACCGGGCAACCCTTGTGATTCGAGGAAATAGAGCATTTCGCCAGCGAATTGAGGGAGGTCATCCCGAGATTGTTGAGCACCTAATCGTGGAAAATCTTGGATGTACATACTCTGAAATTAGTGCCGATACAAACGCGAGTACGTTTTCCATGATCCCTGTCTCCCCCCAATCGTACGAGACCAGATTTCCCTTAATTAGCGTGGTTTTCTGTGATGTGGGGAGGTACAGTAGGGACAACGACGCGCAGAAAATCGTGGTGAAACAGGAGTTGGAGTTTGGAATGCATGCATCCGACGCCAAACGGACCGAAAGCTTTCAATTTAGGATAAACAAGTTGGACCCTTTTTTGATCTTTTCCAAATGGACCATACTAATCATTAACTTCGGATTGTCGGTGTGACAAAAACAGCTTGAGGATTTTCAGAGTGGGCGATGAAGACGACGGCGGTTGAACATAAATCGAGCTTTCGTAGGATCCAATGGAAATCAATCTATATGAGTCCATGGAAACGAAATGGTGATACTTGGAATCCGGATAGAACGGCTGCTTTGAGGGTATCCTTTTGTAAGACTTCCTCGATGGTGATGTGATGTGATTCTTTTGGGTATCCAGAGGCGTACGTCCACTTGATCATGCCATCTGGATATTGCAATTTACTATCTCCAGGGGTATTTGATGAGGAGGCAATAGGAGGAGGATCGTCCATATTGTCTGCTCGTGGACGTTTGGATGGTCCTTCGTGTTCATTCAAAGTCCCGCCTCGTTTCAATCTTGCCAGCCGATCTCGTTCCATTTGCGCACGATTTAAACTCGACAACCCTGTATTTGCTGGCAATCCAGGCTGCAAAGCGGCTTTCTGCGTCGAGTTTCCCGGTTGTGTCTCTTCCTCTCCTGACGTTGTTTCATTGTCTTCTTCGGATTCTGTGTCTGATAATATCGCGGCTGGCTTGACCGATTCGGACGACTCTGGCGAAGGCTCCCTCGCCGCCCGTCCATCATGTTCCGCGATTTCACTCTTTATTTTCTCCTGGAGACAGTTTCCATATGACGGGTCTGCATTGTTAGCGGAAAGTGGGCGGTGTCTGTGTGTGCCTAGTCCCAGCGAGAGGACAATTGCCTTCCAGTAGTCCATTTCGTCCACATTGTCGAAGCCATCCCAGACACCATCGTCATCGTCATCGTCCCCTGTCAGGTCAACGACCTGTGCTCTTCCCCCCCGCTGAGCCGCGGCCTCCGCTTCCTCCAAGGAGACTTGTATCGCGCGTTGCACGGCGTCGTCATCGTCCGATGCCATTTATGGATTGTCACAGTCGATCTTCGGGCCCCAGCCCACATTCGTTTTATTCGCTTTCTGCGGGCAATTAGCCTACCACCCATCTCAGACCGGGCATGTCTGCATTGCAGTGATCCGAAGTCTA
>Ga0335081_10006960_pt1 | contig 18043 bp, 10 predicted proteins | sample Lox_Sample_35_FD_206713 | JGI IMG/M metagenome (GOLD analysis project Ga0335081, IMG submission 206713) | Soil microbial communities from Loxahatchee National Wildlife Refuge, Florida, United States - Lox_Sample_3.5 | ecosystem: Environmental > Terrestrial > Soil > Wetlands | place: USA... | reverse complement strand
AGGGCGAACCGGAAGCAGCCTGGAAAGCGATCTACGATCACTACAAGCCGGAGAGCATGGAGGATGCGATTCCGCGAAGCCGCACGGGGCAGATCGTATCCCTGGCCGACAAACTCGATACCCTGATCAGTTGTTTCCGTGTGGGCTTGATCCCGACCGGCTCCCGCGATCCCTACGGTCTGCGGCGCGCCGCGCAGGGCGTGGTGCGCATTCTCGTGGAAGGCAAGATCGAAGTCGCGTTGCTCGACCTGCTGGAGGGCAACCAGCCATTGATTGAATTCTTCGAAGACCGCATCCGCTTTTACTTCAAGGATGCGCGCAATTTCAAATATGACGAGGTGAACGCGGCGATGGCCGCCGGCTGGAGTAATCTCGTGGACCTGGAGGAGCGCCTGAGCCGCATCCAGAGCCTCCGCTTCACGCCGGACTTCGAACCGTTGGCTGCCAGCTTCAAACGCATCCGCAACATTCTGGAGCAGGCGAAATTTGCCGGTGAAGCCGGGTTCAATCCCGCCCTGCTGGAAGAAGGCCCCGAGAAGGAACTCTACGGCGAGTACTTGAGAATCGCGGGTCAGCCCATTGAGAGCGTGATTTCCCGTCTTCGGCCCAAGGTCGATCTGTTCTTTGACAAGGTGCTGGTGAATGCGCCTCAGGAAGAGGTTCGTCAAAACCGCCTGAAACTGCTTTTCGAGCTGCGGAAGGAATTCTCTAAGGTGGCGGATTTTTCGGAAATTGTTACCAACTCATAGGAGCAAGGATAAAGCATGAAGAAGCATGTCTACTCGTTCGGCAATGGAACCGCCGACGGTGATGGAAAGATGAAAGACACGCTCGGCGGCAAGGGCGCCGGGCTGGCGGAAATGTGCCGGGCCAAGCTGCCGGTGCCCCCGGGCTTTACGATTTCGACCGAGGTCTGCAACATCTACTTTCACAACAACAACTCCGTTCCGGCGGAAATCCACGAGGAGATGCTGGCCGCGCTGCACACGCTCGAAGAGCGCATGGAGCAGAAGCTCGGGGACGTTCAAAACCCGCTGCTGGTCAGCGTCCGCTCGGGCGCCAAGTTCTCCATGCCGGGCATGATGGACACCATCCTGAACCTGGGACTCAATGACAAGACCGTCAAGGCCCTGGAAGCCAAGAGCGGCAACCCGCGCTTCGCCCACGATTGCTATCGCCGCTTCATCCAGATGTACGGCAACGTGGTGCTCGAAATTGAAAAGCACGATTTCGACGAGATCTTCGAGGGCCAAAAGAAAAAAGCCAAGGCCAAACTCGACACGGAGCTCACCGCCGAAGACCTGCAGGCTGTCATCGCCGGCTATAAGAAGCTGGTGCAAAAGAAGACTGGCGAGCCGTTCCCGCAGGATGCTCTGAAGCAATTGGAAGGTGCGCGCAATGCCGTGTTCCGCTCCTGGTTCAATCCCCGCGCGAATCATTATCGGAAGATGAACCAGATTCCCGACGATCTGGGCACCGCCGTCAATGTGCAGGCGATGGTGTTCGGCAACCTCGGCGAGACCTCGGCCACGGGCGTGGGCTTCACCCGCAACCCCGCCACCGGCGAGAAGGTTTTCTATGGCGAGTTTCTGGAGAATGCGCAGGGCGAGGATGTGGTCGCCGGCATCCGCACTCCACATCCGATCTCCGATCTGGAAACCTGGAATCCCGCGGTGTACAACCAGCTTCGCGAGATTACTACGATGTTGGAGAACCACTACCGCGACATCCAGGATTTCGAGTTCACCATCCAGGATGGCAAGCTGTACATGCTGCAAACCCGCAACGGGAAGCGCACCGGCCCCGCGGCGGTACGGATCGCCGTCGAAATGGTCGGTGAAAGCCTGATCACGAAGGAAGAGGCGGTCCTCCGTGTGGACCCGCAGCAGCTCGATCAGCTCCTGCACCCGGTGCTCGATCCGGCATCCAAGAAATCGCTGACGATGTTGGCGAAGGGCCTGCCGGCGTCTCCGGGCGCGGCCGTCGGCATGATCGTATTCACTGCCGATGATGCCGTGGAGCATGCCAAGAAGACGCCGGTCGTGCTGGTCCGCAAGGAGACGGTGCCTGACGACATCCACGGCATGGAAGTGGCCAAGGGCATTCTCACGTCGCGCGGCGGTATGACCAGTCACGCGGCCGTGGTTTGCCGCGGCATGGGGACCCCGTGCGTCGCGGGCGCGGAGGCGTTCTTGGTGAGCGAGCAGAAGAAGCAGGTCTCGATCAGCGTGAATGGCAAGACGCGAACCCTGAATGAGGGCGACTGGATCTCGCTCGACGGGTCCACCGGCGAAGTCTATGGCGGAAAGGCCAATACTCTGGATGCAGACCCGAAGTCCGGCGTTCTCGCCAGCTTCATGGGTTGGGCCGATGAGTTCCGCGGCGGGTTCGGCGTGCGCGCCAACGCGGACATCCCGCGTGACGCCAAGGCCGCCCGTAACTTCGGCGCCGAGGGCATCGGGCTCTGCCGCACCGAGCACATGTTCTTCGCCGAGGACCGCATCGAGCACATGCAGGCGATGATTCTGGCGCGCGACGAGAAGAGTCGGCGTAAAGCGCTTGCCAAGCTGTTGCCCATGCAACGCAAGGATTTCGCCGGGCTGTTCGAAGCCATGGACGGATTCCCGGTCGTGATCCGCACCCTCGATCCTCCGCTGCATGAGTTTCTGCCCAAGCGCGAAGACCTGATGGTGGACGTCGCCGTTCTGCCCTACGCGGACATCAAGAAGAAGAAGGAACTGGCCGCTACCTATGCGCGTTTCGGCGCGGAGGTGAAGACCCTCAAGACCGTACTGCCCGATCTCCTGAAGCGCGTGGAAGAGTTGCACGAGTTCAACCCCATGTTGGGCCATCGCGGCTGCCGCCTGGGCGTCACCTATCCCGAGATCACCGAGATGCAGGCGCGCGCCATCTTCGAAGCGGTCGTGCAAGTCGCCAAGAAGGGCAAGAAGGTGATTCCCGAAGTCATGATCCCGCTGATCGGGGGAGTCAAGGAACTCGAGAACCAGAAGAAGATCGTGGCGCAGATCGCCGACGAAGTGCTGGAGAAGGCCGGCATGAAGGATCAGAAGTACCTGATCGGCACGATGATCGAGATCCCGCGCGCCGCGCTCACCGCGGACACCGTGGCCAAGGAGGCCGAATTCTTCAGCTTCGGCACCAACGACCTGACGCAGACCGGCATGGGCATTTCACGCGACGACTACACGTCGTTCAAGAAAGACTACGAGGATCGCAAGATCTGGCCCAGCGATCCGTTTGCGGTGCTCGATCAGGAAGGCATCGGCAAGCTGATCAGGATGGCGGTGGAGGGAGGCCGGAAGACGCGGCGGGAACTCGAGATTGGCATCTGCGGCGAGCATGGCGGCGAACCCAGCTCGGTGCAGTTCTGCTATCGCGTGGGCATGAACTACGTTTCCTGCTCCCCATACCGTGTCCCGATCGCGCGCCTGGCGGCGGCGCAAGCGGCGATTTCGGGCGACAAGTCCGAAGCGATGCGGACGGCGTAGGGGCGTTTAACACCACAGAGCCGCACGGCGTGGGCATGGTAAGTTGAGGTGAAGGCGTTCGCCATGTCCACGCAGCCCAAGCATTATCTGACTCCCGAAGAATACCTGGAAATCGAACGGAAAGCCGAGTTCCGGAGCGAATACTTCGCCGGCGAGATGTTCGCTATGGCGGGCGCAAGGGCGCCGCACAACCTGATTAACGCGAATCTGGTCATTCGGCTCGGGTCGCAGCTTCATGCCCGTCCGTGCTTCGTGTACTCCAACGAGCAGCGCGTCCTAGTCTCACCGGCCGGTCTGTACACCTATCCGGACGTCGTCGTGGTCTGCGGGGAGCCACAGTTCGTCGACCGTGAATTCGATACCCTGATCAATCCCACTCTCCTCGTCGAAGTTCTCTCACCATCGACCGAGGCCTACGATCGTGGGCGCAAGTTCTCGCTGTATCGGGGCATCGAGTCTTTGAAAGGTTATCTCATGGTCTCGTCGGAGCTGATCGCCGCCGAACTCTTTACGCGCCAAGCCGAGAGACGATGGACGCTGACGTCGGAAGGAAAGACCCCGGAGGACATCATCGAACTCGAACCGATCGAGTGCCGGCTCAAACTCGCGGATGTCTACGAAAAGGTGCAATTCTCGGAACGTGGGCCGGAAATGCGGCCCCTGTGAAGTATCTTGCCAGTCTAGCAAACCAGGTCTTCGCGCCCGATCTTGAAATTTTCCAGATTGCCTAGAACCGTCAACGCAATTTGCCGGGGATCAAAAAAGGTCTGCGCGATCCGCTGCACGTCTTCGGCGGTTACCGTTTCGATGCTCTCCAGCAGCGCGTCCAGGCTGAAGAACCGCCCGAAGTACATCTCCTGTCGCGCGAGGTTCGACATCCGGTTGGCCGTGGACTCCAGGCTCAACATCAGCGAACCCTTCAAGTGATCCTTGGCCCTGCGCAATTCCTCGTCGGTCACTCGCTGCTGTTTGAGTTGCCGGAATTCGTTGGTGATGGATTCAACCACCTTGCGCGCGGATTCAAGCGAGGTTCCGGCATAAATGGAGAGGCAGCCGGTATCACGATAGGGGCTCAGCTCGGAGAAGACCGCGTACGCGAGCCCCTGCCGTTCCCGAATGTTCTGGAACAGCCGCGAACTCATGCCTCCGCCCAGCAGGGTGTTGAGAACGTAGCAGACAAACCGCTCCTTGTGAGGAAGGGGATAGGAAGGCACCCCCAGGCAGAGATGCACCTGCTCGAGCGCTTTCTTGTTGCGCAGGGCGATGCGGGCATGAGTCGCGGGAACCGAGTCGGGGGCCGGAGGAGGTCCTGGCGGCAGGCCCTCGAAGTGCTCGCGCACCAGGGCAACCAGGCGCTCATGGGTCAGGTTTCCGGCAGCCGTCACCATCAGATTGGCAGGAGCGTACACCGCCTCGTAATACGCGCAAATCATCGCGCGATCGAAACGCTTCACGCTTTGAGGAGTGCCCAGGATGGGCTTTCCGAGCGGGTGATCTTTCCAGAAATTGGACGAAAAGATCTCATGGACCAGATAGTCCGGGCTATCCTCCTCCATTTTGATTTCTTCCAAAATGACGCCCTTTTCCTTCTCGATATCGTCTTCCCGAAACAAGGGGTGGAGCACCAGGTCGGACAGGACATCGAACGCCTGGGATAAGTGCTGGTCGAGGACCTTGGTATTGAAGCAAACCAATTCCTTCGCGGTGAAGGCGTCCAGATTTCCGCCAATCGAATCCACCGAACGCGCGATGTCCTCCGCCGACCGGCTGGTCGTGCCCTTGAACAACATGTGCTCGATGAAGTGCGACAGTCCGTTCTGCTCGATCGTTTCGCGCCGGGAGCCAGTACCGATCCATACACCCACGGAGACCGACCTCACGTGCGGCATAGGCTCGGTGATCACCCGAACACCATTGGAGAGGGTAGTGATTTCGATTTCCCGTAACGGCGTAATGGCGGTTGTCATTGAAAGAAGGCGAAAAAATCCTACTTTCTTTGTAGCATTTTTGGAGCACCTCGCGCCTGCATCACATGTCAGCAACAAGCCGGCCAAAGGCCTGTGCAGTATTGACCAGACGCAGAACCGGCTGACCGTTACACTGACTACGAATCGCGGGCACCGGGTTTTCCTTGCAGCCCGCATCAAACCCAAGGCATCCCGGGTTTTGCGGTTCGCGGGGAAGAATGAAAGCCAGACGGAGCCCACCATTGAAAGCCGATATCTTTCTGGCCAAGTCAGGCGCCGGCAAGTCTACGAGCCGTCATGCCAGAGGCGAGACGATCTTCGCGCAGGCCGAGCCGGCGGACTCGCTCTTCTACATTCGCAGAGGCAGGGTGAAACTCGTGGCAGCTTCACCCGGTGGAAAGCCGGCCTCTGTCGCGATCCTGAAAGCCGGCGATTTCCTGGGTGAGTCGTGTCTGGCGGGCCATCCTGTCAGGATGTTCAGCGCGGTGGCTCTGTCCGACTGCCTGCTGGTGCGGATAGCCAAAGCCACGGCGGTCTCCCTGATCCAAGGCGAGCCGGCGCTGTCGCAACTGTTCCTTCGGCATTTGGTCATGAGAAACGACAGGACTGCGAAAAACCTGACAGAGCGCCTGCCTCCTTGCAGCGAGCAGAGGCTGGCCAGGGCACTCTTGCTGCTGGCCAGCTTCGGTAACGAGGCTAAACCGGACTCGGTCCTGCCGAAAATGACCCACGAGACTCTTGCGGAGATTATCGGAACCACGCGCTCTCGCGTGAGGTTCCTGATGGACCGCTTTCGCCAGTTGGGGTTCCTGGAAGACAAGAAAGTGTTGGCAGTCCACCCATCCCTGGTCAAAGTTTTGCTGCGGGACTAGGCTTCTCGCATGAAGCTCGGTTGTATTCATGGCGCCATCGGTGTTATATCTGACCAGGGACACTCACGAGAGGGAGAAGCATGTCAGAAGAAACGAAACACCTGAAAACCGAAGGCTTGAGCAGGCGCAGCATATTCGGCGCCGCCGCGCTGGCGTCGCTGGCAGCCAGCCAGATGGAAGCAGCACCTGCGGAAACCAAGTTCGAGCCGCTGCCGAGTTTCAAGTTTGATATCGAGGGTTCCACCGGCGGCTGGCACGGACCAGCAGGCTCCGCCAAGGAAGCCACGGTGGCCGAGTTTCCGATTTCGCAAAGCATCGCCGGCGTTTCGATGCGTCTGAAGCCGGGCGCGATGCGCGAACTGCATTGGCATTCCCTTGCCGCGGAGTGGGCCTACATGCTCGAGGGGACTTGCCGCGGCACGGTCATCACGCCCAACGGCCAGGCGGAGATGGCAGACTTCGGACCCGGCGACACGTGGTATTTTCCCCGCGGGCACGGTCACGCACTGCAGGCCACCAGCCCGAATGGCTGCCACTTTCTCCTGGGATTCGACAACGGACACTTCTCCGAATTCGGTACGTTCAGCATTACCGATTGGATCGCGACCGCGCCGCCATCAGTGGTGGCGCGGACGCTTGGCATTCCTGTCTCGGCGGTCGCCCAGTTTCCCAAGAAAGAAGTTTACATCGGGCCCGGCCGGATGCCGCCCGTTTCCGAGGCGCTGCGCAACGGGGGGCTGCAGCCCAGCCAGTTCTCACATAAATATCGTCTCGACCACCAGCCTCCCCGGGTTTTTCCCGGCGGCATGGAATACATCGTCTCCTCCAAGGAATTCCCGATCCAGACCACGCTGACGGCGGTCAAGATGGAGCTTCAGCCGGGAGCATTACGCGAATTGCACTGGCATCCGCACGCCGACGAGTGGCAATACTTCGTTCGGGGGCGCGCGCGGGTCGGGATCTTCGGCTCGCACGGGCGTGTCCGGACCGAGGAGTTCGGCCCCGGAAACGTAGGCTTCGTTCTGCAAGGGTATGGCCACTACATCGAGCAGATCGGAGACGAGCCCACCGAGGTGCTGATTCTGTTCAACAGCGGCGAGTTCCAGGAGATCTCGCTGGCTAACTGGCTGGGCGGCAATCCGAGTACGCTGCTGGAAGACAACTTCAGCATTTCGAAGACGATCGTGGATCAGCTACCGAGGAAGGAAACTGGAATTCTGGCCAAAGCGTAAGGCTGGATTTCAGATCACTTCACGCGGCGCGAGAGGCTTTGCGGGAAACCGCAGTACGATGCGGGTGCCCGGACACGCCTCTTGCTCCACCGCCCCGTCCAACTGGCGTGCCAGGATTCGGACGATCTGCAAGCCTAGAGACTTGCTGTTGCCTGCTACCAGACCGCCGGGCGGCAATCCAACGCCATTGTCTTCCACGGCCAACTCCAGAACCCCGGCCTGCGTTTCCCGAAACTGCACCTGGATCCTGCCGCTTCGCCCGTCGGGAAACGCATATTTCAAGGCGTTTGACAGCAGCTCGTTCAACACCAGAGCGCACGGTACGGCCCGTTCAATCCCGAGCTCGACCGCTTCGAGGCCGGTCTCGATGGCAAACCGTTCTCCGGCTGCGGCCGCGCGGATTCCATCCACCAGCTGCTGGGCATACTCGGCGAAGTCGATCCGGTCGAGGTGCTCGTTTCCGTACAGATGTTCATGAATCAGCGCAATCGAGTGAACGCGTTGCTGGCTTTCTGCCAGGGCAGCCCTGGCTTCCCCGCTGGCCACCGCGTCCGCCTTCATGACGAGCAGACTGGAGATCACCGCCAGGTTGTTCTTCACCCGGTGGTGCACTTCCTGCAACAGGACCGTCTTATCCGCTAACGCGGTCTGCAGCCTGGCAACCGTTTGCTGGAGGGCCTCCTCGCGGCGCAGCAGCTCGAGCTGGGCCTGCTTCAGCTCGGTGATGTCCTGCGCGCATACCAGCACCTTCCGGCCGTTGCCGAAATCCATGGCCGCGGTCGAGACCAGGAGGCACCGCGGTTGCTGCCCACCGTCAGCGGCGAGTGGTAGCCAGCCCTCGACGCGCCTGCCCGTACCACCCTGCAGAGCATCCAGAACCGACAAACGAATCGGGCAACGTGGGCAATCCGCTCCATAGCCGCACCCGCGCGGGTCGGTGAGGCAGTTCCCGCACCCGATCGCCGTTCCCGGCAGAACCCCGAGCATGTCCGGGATCGGGCGGCCGGCGAATCGGGATGCCAGTTCGTTGACCTTCTGCACCCGTAGCTGCTCATCTACCACCAGGAGGACGACGGGAGCGTGCTCGTAGATGGCCTCCAGCTCCGAATAGGCCGCGCTTAACGACTCCTCGGCGGCTTTGTAGCTGGTGACCTCGTTGGCGGCCACCAGCACCGCCAGATCATCGGCGCCTGCGTAACCGCGCAAGGGCACGTAGGAGAAGTCGAAGTAGCGTTTTTCCGCGGGCCGCCCGGGCACCCGGTGTAAGGGAACCCCGAACTCACGGGCATGGAAGGCAGTGCCGGTGTCGCGCACGCTTTGAAGCAACGGCAGGACCAGGGGAGCCGCTTCCGGCCACACCTCACTGACCGTCCGTCCCGCCATCGGTTCGCCGGGAGCCAGCGCCTGATAGGACGGATTGAGCATTTCAAAGGTGAAGTCTTTCCCAACCAGCAGCGCCATGGCCGCGGGAGAGTTTTGAACCATCGATTCGAGCAGGTGTTGGCGCATTTCCTTTTCCTCGGCGAGCTGGATCCTGGTTTCCGCCGCTGACATCGCTTCGCGCCGTGTCCGGATGAGTCGGCCGAGCAACATACTGGCGAGCAGGCCTGTAAAGGCCAGAATTCCCAGCCCTACGCAATGAACCGGCTGGCTGGCAGCAAATTCTCCCACCGGGTCGGTGGCGTAATACAGCGACTCGAGCGTGCACAGAACGGTGGCCAGAAGACCCGGCCCGAATCCTCCCAGGGCGCCGGCAGTCACGATGAACGGAACGTACGTGATGTACGGAATCGAGGTCGGCGAGGCCAACGGAAGCCGCGCCAACTGCGCCGCCAAGGACAGCACGAGAGCGGCGCCGTAACGCCGCAGAAGATCCAGATCGCATCGGCCCGATCGTGGGATCACGGGGTGACACGGGCCTCAGACCGCAGCAGCATTTGAACTCGCCGCACGAGCTCGATGGCGGGAAAGGGCTTGGGCAGAAGGTTCAAATCGCGCTTCAGAAGCCCCTGATGCTCCAGGGTATCGTGCCGGTATCCGGAAACGAAAAGCACCTTCATGTCGGGGCGGAGGGGCGCCAGTTTCTCGGCCAACTCCGTCCCGCTCATGCCGGGCATGACCATATCGGTCACCAGGACGTCAATCGGCCGGCGATAGACTTCGGCGAGGTCCTTCGCCTCCTGTCCGTTCCTCGCTTCCAGCAGTTGGTATCCTTCCCGCTCCAGAAACTTGTGCATCAGGCGCCGGATACTGTCTTCATCCTCCACGAGGAGAACCGTCGGTCCGGAGTCGTTCCTGGAATCCCCGGAGATGTCTGCGGCGCCCGTGCTCTGAAACGTGCCGACGCACGGCAGCAGAATCTCAAAACAGCTACCTTTGCCCAACTCGCTGCGGGCACTGATGTTGCCGCCGGACTGCAGGATGATACTGTGCACAATGGAAAGGCCCAGGCCGGTTCCGAAGCCGGGGGCTTTAGTCGTGAAACGCGGCTCAAAAACCCGTTCCAGCGTGGCTCGATCCATCCCGATGCCGGTATCCGACGCCAGCAGCCGGACGTACACTCCCGCATGCACCCCGCGCGCCGGCGCGCTCTCGGCATCCAGCTCGAGAGTTGCGCTTTCGATCCGAAATTCTCCGCCGGCCGGCATGGCGTCGCGCGCATTCAGGGCCAGGTTTAACAGGACCTGCTTGACCTGGTTGCGATCCACGCGAACGAATCCACGGGACTGTCCCGGCGCTGCCGTCAGGGTGCGGCCTCCTCCCAGGCTATGCGCGAGCAAAGGCCGCATTTCGCTGATCACCTCCTGGATATCCACAATCTGGAAGCGTGGAGTCTCGCGGCGGCTCAGAGTCAGCAATTGGCTGGTGATCGAACTGGCGACCGAAGCCGCCTGGCGAATCTCGCGCGCCTGCTCTGCCTGTTCACCGGATAGCTGCGCGCACAGTTCCTCGGCGTAGCCAAGAATGACCGTGAGCTGGTTGTTGAAATCGTGCGCCAATCCGCCGGCCAGGTTGGCCACCGCCTCCATCCTCTGGGACTGGACCAGCCGGCACTCCATCTCTTTCCGCCTGCTGACGTCCCGCAGCACCACGATGGAGCCCAGCACGTCGCTCTCCGAGCAGTTTTCGGAGCATTCCACTTCCACCGTTTTTCGCGAACCGGATTTCGAGACGAGCGTGTAGCAACGCGTCTCCCCGGCGAAGAGATCGTATATGGGATTGAGGGCGGGCCGCGAGTGGGATTCGTCCAACAGCCCGGCAACATCCATCAGCGGGGATCCAAACGCATCGGCCGCCGCCCAGCCTGTCAGTTGTTCGGCGATGGGATTCATGCAGACAACCTCGCCGACCGTGTCGGTTGCGATAATGCCTTCCCCGACGCTCCGAAGGGTGGTCGAAAGCCACGCCTCGCTGATGCGCAGCCGCCTCTCCATGTCGGCCTTGTAGAGGGCAATCTGCACGGTGCTGCTCAGGTCCCCGTCGGTGATCGGTTTCAGGATGTAACCGAGCGGCTCGGTGAGCTTGGCGCGCTCGATGGTTTCCTGGTCGGCATGGGCCGTAATGTAGACCGAAGGTATGTCGAGTTCGGACTTCAGCGCATGTGCCGTAGCGATGCCGTCCATGTCGCCCTTCAGACGGATGTCCATCAACGCGAGGTCGAAGCGATTCGACCGGGCATGTTCGAGGGCTTCCGCTCCCGAACCGGCAATCGCCGGGCTGGGGTATCCCAGCCTTTCCAGGCGCCTGCGTATGTCGGCCGCGATTAACCCTTCGTCTTCCACCACCAGAATCTGTTTGTTTAGCTCGTCCTTTGACATTTCCTCTTCTCTCGTCCCAGCCCGGCGCGTCGGAAGACCGGCCGGATTTCGACACTTTGTGCGCTCAGCAGGGAAATATTCTCAGGGTTCTCACCGGTATACTCTCCTGTTAACCATGGAGAACGTCCGGCCGAGAACGTCGCCTGATGCCTCGGTTATAGCAGAGGGAATCCCGGGCCCAATCTTGGCCGGAGAATAACCAGTTTGTCTTCAACAGGAAATAAATTCGCAAGTCGAGTGACTACGAATCGTACCGGCGGTCTGTATAATGCAACTGGCACGACATGTTGTCCGCGCGGCGCCAGTTCCTGAAATCAGCCCTGGGAGCCATCCCCCTGGTTGGCCGGAACGTCTTTGCGGCAATCGACGAGGCGGACCCCGGAAACGTCAAACTCTGCCATCGCCTGGACGTCCGGTCTCTCAACGATGACGATCTGCGCTTTCTCGAACAGATCGGTTTGCGGTGGGCACGCCTGGAGTTCGGCGAGGGAGAGGTCACCTTCGACACGTTGCGCTCCTGGCAACAGCGCTTCGCGCGATTCGGCATGCGCATTTACTCCGGCGTCCATTACGCGTATCGCTCGCTCAAAGTGCAATTGGGACAGCCCGGGCGCGACCAGGATATCGAGACCTATTGCCGGTTCCTGCGCGACCTTGGGAAGCTCGGGATTCCCGTCGCTTCTTATGATTTCCACCCCGGCAACACGTACACCACCAACACCGTCCAACATCGAGGCTACACCGCTCGCGAGTTCGATCTGAATGACTTCCGCACGAAGGTGGAGAAGCGGATGTTCGATCGCGAATACTCCGCCGACGATATCTGGGCCAATTACACCTACTTCATGAAGGCGGCCCTGCCCGCCGCGGAGGAAGCCGGAGTGAAGCTGGCGCTGCATCCGGACGACCCGCCGCTCGCCAGGATGAATGGCGTCGCCAAGCTGTTTACGCATTACGAGGGCTATCGGCGCGCCGAGCAGATCGCCGGGGCCAGCCGCAACTGGGGACTGACGTTCTGCGTCGGCACATGGTCGGAAGGCGGCGGCCAGATGGGCAAGAATGTCTTCGAGATGATCCGGGACTTCGGAAGCCGCGGGAAGATCTTCGAAGTACACTTCCGCAACGTCACGGCGCCGCTGCCGCACTTCGTCGAGACCTTTCCCGACGATGGATACATGGACATGTATCAGGTGATGAAGGCTCTGCGCCAGGCGGGCTTCAACGGTGCCGCCGAACCCGACCACGTCCCCAGGCTGGCCGGCGACAGCGGGATACTCCGCGCCGGAACCGCATACTGTATTTCGTACATGCGGGCACTCCTGCGCCGGGCCAATGAAGAAGTGGGATAAGTCGCGTAAAATCTCCTGACGGCGCTACCGGGCCCGGTTCCGCAACGTCGTAGATATCATCGAGTGAGCCATCATGAGCACCTTGCTGCAAGACGTGCGTTACGGGTATCGGCTGTTTTCGAGGAATCCGGGCTTCGTGGCGGTGGCAGTGGTTTCTCTGGCGCTGGGGGTCGGCGCCAACACCGCGATCTTCAGCCTGCTGGATGCGGTTCTTCTTCGCCCGCTGCCTTACCCCGACCCCGAGCAGCTTGTCGGATTGGGCCAATGGCGCGACCAGAAAGGCGAGGGCTACGTCCAGACCGGTGTCTCGGCCCCCAATATCGTGGACATCGCGAAGAGCGGCGTCTTCCAACAAGTAGCGTATTTTCGCGGTGCGGGATTCAACATCACGGAAGGGAGCCGGCCGGAGAGCGTCAATGGCGTGAGGGCGTCGGCCGACTTGTTGCCGATGTTCGGAGTTCCGCCCATGCTGGGGCGGTTCCTGAACGCTGAAGAAATGGAGCCGGGGCACGACCAGGTAGCTGTGATCGGGAACCGCCTCTGGCGGACGCGCTACGCTGCCGACCCCGCCATCCTCGGCAAAACCATCGACCTCGACCAGCGCCGCTACACGATCGTGGGTGTGATGCCGGCTTCCTTTCGTTTCACCTGGGACCAGGAACTCGATGTGTTTATCCCGCTGGCATTGACGGCCGAGGAGCGCAGCGAGGCCGGCCGCGCCAACTCCCGCGACTTACAGACGCAGGCGCGCATCCGCCCCGGTTTGACGGTCGGGCAGGCGCAGGCAGCCATGAATACCCTGGCCGACAGTTTAGCCCGGGAACATCCGGCAGCCAACAGCGGGTGGGGCTTCAAAGTCGAACCGCTGCATGACGCATACCACCGCCACATGCAGACGCCCCTGCTGCTGATGCTGGGGGCGGTAGGATTTGTACTGCTCATCGCCTGCGTGAACGTCTCGAACCTTCTTCTGGCGCGGGCTACGGGACGAAAGCGTGAAATTGCGATTCGTGTGGCCATGGGCGCCACTCGCGGACGCCTGATCACGCAACTGCTCACCGAAAGCCTCTTGCTGGCGGTATGGGGCGGACTCCTCGGGATCCTGTTGGCATTCGCTGGAGACCGACTGCTGACTCTCGCCTTGAGCCGCTCGCAGTTCTTCCTGCCGAATGCCCGCGTCATCAATATCGATTGGCGCGTGCTGCTCTTCAGCCTGGCGATCACGCTGGTTACGGGAGCCATCTTCGGACTCGCTCCGTCCTGGGCCACGGCGAGGACGGGCGTGGGTGAGTCCCTCAAGGAAGGAGCCTTGAGCGTTACCGCCGATACCGGCCGGAGGCGCCTTCGCAACGGACTGGTGGTCGGCGAAATGGCGCTCACGGTGATTCTTTTGATCGCCGCCGGTCTCCTGGTGCGCACGTTCGTCGCCCTGGTGAACGTGGATCTGGGGATGGATCCGCAAAATGTTCTGACCATGCTCCTCCGGCTGCCTCCATACAAATACTCGTCGCCTGCGCAGCAGTCGGCCTTCTTTCGGGACTTCATTTCGCGGATCGAAAACACCCCTGGCGTCGAGAGTGCGGGCATTCAGGCGGGCGGATCGAATGTCTTCTTCCAACCGGAAGGCCTCGCACCCGCCGCGCCCGGGCAGGAACCAACCGCAAGTTACAAAATCGTGAGCCGTGATTTTCTGAAAGCGATGGGCACGCATCGGATCGCGGGGCGCGAATTCACCGAAAGCGACAGTGAAGGCGCACCGCCGGTAGCGCTCATCAGCGAAACCGTGGCGCGCCGGTATTGGCCGAACTCCAACCCGCTGGGCAGCCACCTCACCGTCGAGACCAGCGTCTACTCCGGCACTAGGCGCGGACCGGGCCGGCCCCTGGAAATCGTGGGTGTGATGAAAGATGTGCGGAACAGCGACCTCTGGCGGCCGGAACCTGCCATCTACGTCCCCTTCGCGCAGGCCCCGGCATACGCGGTATTCGTCGCGGTGAAGACCGCCGTGCCGCCTATGAGTGTCGCGCCGGCCCTGCGGGAGGTAGTGTCGGCTATCGACAAAGAGCAACCCGTACGTCAGGTCCGAGCGATGAACGAGATCGTGATGGACAGCTATGGCGCGATCCGCTTTCCCATGACCCTGCTCTGGGTCTTTTCGGCTTTGGCGCTGGTGCTTTCCGCGGTTGGGATCTTCGGTGTCATGTCCTACACCGTCAGCCGCCGGACGCAGGAAATGGCCATCCGCATGGCGCTGGGCGCCAGCCCCTTCGGAATGCTGCGGCTGGTGTTGCGGGAAGGACTCGGGGTGGCGCTGGTAGGTGTAGCGGTGGGTATCGCCGGAGCGCTGGCGTTGAGCCGGGTCATGGCGAACTACCTTTACGGCATCACGGCCACCGATCCGCTGACCTTCGCGCTGGCGCCCCTGCTGCTTTCCGCGGCCGCTCTCCTGGCCGTCTACCTGCCCGCGCGGCGCGCAGCCAGAGTCGATCTGGTGGTGGCGCTGCGATACGAGTGACCGGGCGCCCGGCCCTACAGTTCGGCCTGTGCCAGCAGCTTGCTTTGCCGCCGCCTCTTCGTTTGTCGAGACTTCCAATACCAGACGACCGTGAGCCAGAGGACAACACCCGGAATCAGGGCGAAAACAATCTTCATAAGAACTCTCTTTGTCGAATTCTAACCGCAATTCCTTCTGATTCCTCACTACCGAAGGTACCGGAAGGGTTGGTTAGTACTGGAAGCCAGCAGCGCGGCTTTTGCCGGATCTCACCCTCGAAAACCCGTTCGCGGGGCACTGGCACCGTACAGGCCCGCGCCACATCGCGCCCGAAGACCAGCGGGCTTTCATGTGAGCGGGCTGCCGCGTGGGCGATGCCGCTGAGAGCAAGCGCTCCTCAAGCTTCACTCTTAGCGGGGTGCGTATTAGGCAGATGACTACGGCATAATCGTGTCATGAAGCGACGCGAGATCGACAGGCGGGCTTTTCTGCGAACCTCGGCGATGGGTGGAGCGGCGGCATCGGTCTCCGCGGCCGAATCGCCGCAAGCGGCCGGCGCCGCGGCGCGCGATGTCACGCGCCGCCTCGCGGCTTGGGCAGTCTCCTCGCGCAAAGAGGACGTACCGGCGGCGATTCGGCGCGAGGCGTTGCGCACGGTTTTGAACTGGACGGCATGCGCGTTGGGCGGGAGCCGGCACGAGACCGTCGAAATCGCGATCCGCGCCGTGAAGCCCTTCAGCGGACCGGAACAGGCGTCGGTGCTGGGGAGGAAAGACCGTCTGGATGTGCTCAACGCGGCATTGGTCAACGGGATCAGCTCGCACGTTTTCGACTTCGACGACACCGACCTGCGCACCGTCGTCCATCCAGCCGCGCCGGTCGCTCCGGCCCTTCTGGCGCTCGCCGAGCATCGCCTGCTTTCGGGCGGGGAGTTCCTGCATGCGCTCATCGTCGGGGTCGAGGTGGAATGCCGGATTGCCAACGCGGTCTACCCGCAGCATTACGACATCGGCTGGCACATTACCGGCACGGTGGGGCCATTCGGAGCTGCCGCCGCCGTGGGCAAAATGCTGGGACTCTCGGAGCAGCAGATGGTCTGGGCGCTGGGGCTGGCGGCTACGCAGCCGGTCGGGCTTCGCGAAATGTTCGGCACCATGACCAAGAGCTTTCATCCCGGCAGGGCCGCGCAGAACGGATTGATGGCCGCATTTCTGGCCCGCCAGAACTTCACCAGCTCCGACCAGCCCATCGAAGCTCTGCGCGGCTGGGCGAACGTCTTGAGCACGGCCCGGCATTACGGCGAGATCACCGACAAGTTGAGCGAACAGTACCAGATTGCGTACAACAGCTACAAGCCGTTCCCCTGCGGAGTGGTGATTCATCCGGCCATCGACGGTGCTCTTCAACTTCGCGCCGAGCACCACCTGTCCGCCGGCCGGATCGATCGTATCGAGCTGCAGGTGCATCCGCTGGTGTTCGAACTGACGGGCAGGAAGGCTCCGCGGACCGGCCTCGAAGGCAAGTTCAGCGTGTATCACGCGGTAGCTGCGGCGATCATTTACGGGCGCGTGGGAGAGCCCGAGTTTGGCGACCAGGCGGTGCGCGATCCGTCGGTGGTCGCGCTGCGGGAGCGCGTCGGCGCCTCCGTGGATGCAGCCATTCGCGAAGACCAGGTACGCATTGGAATCCTGCTGAAAGACGGCCGGCGGCTGGACAAATTCATCGAGCACGCGATCGGAAGCGCTCAGAATCCTATGACCGATGCGCAGCTCGAGGCAAAGTTCCACGGCCTGGCGGAGGGCGTTTTACCGCCTGACCGGGTGAACCGGCTGATCGATTTCTGCTGGAAGCTGGAGCAGGCGGCGGATGCGGCTCAACTGGCGCGCCTGGCGGCAGCGTCAGTTTAGAACCCGTCGCCGATGACCACGAATCCGGCCCAGTAGAAGGGGTGCTTGTATTGCGGGTTTTGGAGCAGCGCCAGGGCCGCGCCGCGCAAAGCGTCGGCCTTTCCGGAAAAATCGGCGTGCGACTTGAGTTGCTTGTGGAAGGCCACCATCAACTGGCTGGTGCTGGCGGAATCCACCTTCCACTGGCTGACCACCGTCGTCGGAGTGCCGGCGATCAGGAACGCCCAACTCATGCCGATCATCCCCTCACCGGAGCGGTAGGCGCCGAGCGCCGTTTCGCACGCCGAGAGGACCGCCATATCGGCCCGCAGGTTCATCTTCAGAATTTCGCGCGCCGCAATCACGTTGTCTTCGGTATCGGCGTTGAGCCGGTTCAAGTCGAGGAACGACGACAGGGGATCGTTGCTGTCGAGCACGCCGTGCGTCGCCACGTGCAAAATGCGGTACTGCGGCGCTTCCTCCGTCCACCGCCGCTTGTCGGCCTGGTCTCCCATCAGAACCGCCGCGTTTTTCGCGCCGTAAACCTGGCCGACCTCGCGCAATTCCCGGCTCTCCTCGGGCGGAACCGGCAGAGAGACCGCCGATCTCGCCGGTGCGCCGATGGCGAGCACCGTTCGCGACGGGTCCGGCTGCACTCGCGGCAACGTCCGCATCTCCCGCGCCGCCGCAAGCGATGGCGCGTAGAAGATCGTCGATTCCTCGATCAAGTGCTTGCCGGAAGGCGAAATCAACGCCTGGAACGGCAGCCCCCATAACGGGCCATCCGGTACGATGACGATCCGCTTCCTGCCTTGCAGCGCCGCCGCGGATTGGCCGAGCACCCGATCGTACAATGCCCGCGCGGCGGTTCGATATCCGAGATCGCGGTCTGCCAGTTGCGCGCGGAAGGCCTTGA
>Ga0335081_10006959_pt1 | contig 18045 bp, 17 predicted proteins | sample Lox_Sample_35_FD_206713 | JGI IMG/M metagenome (GOLD analysis project Ga0335081, IMG submission 206713) | Soil microbial communities from Loxahatchee National Wildlife Refuge, Florida, United States - Lox_Sample_3.5 | ecosystem: Environmental > Terrestrial > Soil > Wetlands | place: USA... | reverse complement strand
GTCGCTGGCGGCGACCTGACCCAGCACCTGGAGGTTCGGACCAAGGACGAAATCGGCGCCATGGCGGCCTCACTCAATCGCGTGGTAGAGGCCATGCGCGCAGCACTGGAGGAAATCGACCGCAGCGCCCACCAACTGGCCAGCGCCAGCGAGCAACTTTCCACCACCGCCACCCAGAGCGCCAGCGGCACCGAAATCCAGAAGGACCAGGTTCACCAAGTGGCCACCGCCATGCAGGAAATGTCCTCGACGGTGCATGAGGTCTCCGAGAATTGCAACCGAGCCGCCGAGTCCGCACGCCAAGCAACCCAGGCCGCCCATGAAGGCGGCGCCACGGTAGAAGGCACGCTTGCCCGCATGCGTTCGATTGCCGGCTCGGTGCGCGAATCCGCCCAGAAAGTCCAGGAACTGGGAAACCGGTCTGACCAGATCGGCAAGATTGTCAGCGTGATTGAAGACATCGCGGACCAGACCAATCTGCTGGCACTCAATGCGGCTATTGAGGCAGCACGGGCCGGCGATCAGGGACGCGGCTTCGCAGTGGTGGCGGACGAAGTCCGCAAGCTGGCGGAACGTACCACCCAGGCCACCAAAGAGATCGCTGACATGATCCATGGGATCCAAGCCGACACCCGGGGGGCGGTGGAGAAGATGCAGTCCGGCACCCAGGAAGTAGAAAAGGGAGTAGAAGTGACTTCACGCGCGGGCGAGTCCCTGAAACAGATTATCCGCCAGGCCGAGCAGGTAGGGGAGATGGTGACGCATATCGCCACCGCCGCGACCGAGCAATCAACCGCCACCGACCACGTAACCCAGAACATGGACCAGATCAACCGGCTGGTTTCCGAGGCCGCGGCCGGGGCGCAGCAAGCGGCCGAGGCTTGCGAGCAGTTGTCCAATTTGGCCTCCGACCTGCAACGGCTGGTCGAACGCTTCCAACTGGGAAAGGGTGGAAATCTCGCGCCCGCCGACCAGGTCCCCGCTTCCAACTGGGCGCTGCCCTGGGCGCCTTCGGAGCCAATACCAGAGACCGCGGACCGCTAGAGTTCCCCGTCCGCTTGCTCGGTCGCACTCAGGCATCGTCGCAATTCCGAGAGCGGCAAATTCCTTGCTTGGCTTCTGAAAAACTGCGAGCGGCGCACGCGCTCCTGCTGGCGCTGGTCTGCGGCGCCGGCCGCTTGGCAGCCCGCTCCGCGCCCCAATATTTACCTCATATTCACTTCTTTGTAACCGTCTTGTAACACGCAAAACTTACAAATCGTTCGCCATTTCTTTCGACAGGGAGGATGCAACATTGAACAAATTCTTTGCGCCGCTTTTGCTCTGCCTGGCCATGCTGGTACCCAGCGGCTGGGCGCAAACCCTGAACGCGGCTGGGGCGACGTTTCCCTATCCCATTTATTCGAAGTGGTTCAATGAGTACCACAAGCTCCACCCCAACGTTGAGATCAACTACCAATCGATCGGCAGCGGCGGCGGCATCCGGCAACTGACGGCCGGGACAGTGGACTTCGGCGCCAGCGACGGGCCCATGTCCGACCAGCAGCTGGCGGAAGCTAAATTCAAGATCTTTCACATCCCCACGGTGTTGGGGGCGGTGGTGCCGGCCTACAACGTGCCGGGCGTGAGCGGGGAGCTGAAGTTCAGCCCCGAGGTCATCGCCAACATCTGCCTGCTGAAGATCACCAACTGGGACGACAAAGCCATCGCCGCCGACAATCCCGGCGTCCACTTGCCCAATAAACCGATCATCCTGGTGCACCGCTCCGACGGCAGCGGCACCAACTACATCTTCACCGACTATCTCTCGAAGATCAGCGGCGAATGGAAAGAGCGCGTGGGCAAGGGCACGTCCGTGAGGTGGCCCGGCGGCCTGGGCGCTAAGGGCAATGAGGGCGTCGCCGGCATGATCCGGCAGATGGATGGCGGATTCGGATACATCGAGCTTATCTACGCCCTGGAGAACAAGATCCCCTTCGGCATCGTGCGGAACAGCGCCGGCAGCTGGATCAAGGGGAGCCTGGACAGCACCACGGCAGCCGCGGGCTCGGTGAAGAACATGCCCAGCGACTTCCGTGTCTCCATCACCAATCCTCCCGGCAAGGACGCCTATCCCATCGCCAGCTTCACCTGGCTGCTGGTGCCGGCGCAGTGGAAGGACCCAGCCAAGGGCAAGGTCATGGTGGACTTCCTGAATTGGATGGTCGATCACGGCGAATCCATGGTTACCGCGCTCGATTACGCGCCTTTGCCCGAGAACGTGAAAGACAAAGTAAAGGCCCGGATTAAGGAGATCCACTACTAGGGATCTCGCTTCGGAAGAGCAGTCGTTTTGCGGAAATGACACGTCATCCTGAGGAGAGAAATTGATGAACGCCAAACGTCTCATCCCTGTGGTAATCCTGCTGTCCGTCAGCCTGCTGGCGCAATCGAGCGCGCCCGATCCGCAAACCAAAAGCAAGACGAAGATGAAAAAGAAGGCCGTGCCTACGGCGACCGAAGAACTCGCCGGCCAAGTGCGGCAGTTGCGGCAGATGATGGAGACCCAGCAGCAGCAAATCCAGCAACTGGAGCAGCAAGTTCGCAGCCGCGATCAAGCGATCTCGGAGCTGCAGAACGCCGCCAACCAGGCGCGCAGCAGCGCGGAGAGCGCCGTCTCCAGCAGTTCGCAGACTGCGCAGGAGGTGACCGCGCTGCAGAGCACCGTCAGTGACATCAAGCTCAACACCACCAACATGGCGGCGACCATGCAGGAGGAGCAGAAGCGCGTAGGCGACATGATCGAGAGCCCGCTCGCCTTGCATTACAAAGGGGTCACCATCACTCCGGGCGGCTTCCTGGCGGCAGAATCGGTGTACCGGCAGCACGGCATGGCATCCGATGTGAACACGCCGTTTAACAGCATTCCGTTCCCCGGGGCCCAGGCCGAGCACCTTTCGGAGTGGTTCGGATCGGGCCGTCAGTCGCGCCTCAGCCTGTTGGTCGAAGGCAAGATCAGGGCCGCCAAGCTCACCGGCTACTATGAGACGGACTGGCTGTCGGCCGGCGTGACTTCCAACAACAACCAGAGCAACAGCTACACCAACCGCATGCGCCAGCTCTGGGGGCAGGCGGCGCTCACCAACGGCTGGTCGTTCACCGGCGGGCAGATGTGGAGCCTGGTGACGGAAACCAAGAAAGGCATGGACAACCGCACCGAGGCGCTGCCGATGACCATCGACGCTCAGTACCACGTGGGCTTCAGTTGGACCCGCCAATTCGGCTTCCGCGTGACCAAGAACTTCAACAACAAGGTCTGGCTCGGCGCGTCAGTCGAAAATGCCGAGACTCTTAACCTGGGAGGCGGCGGATTCCCCGCCAACTTCGTGGTCGGCGCCGCCGGGGTGGGCGGCGGTCTCTACAACCTGAACGCCAACTACTCCTATAACTACACGCCGGATTTCGTGGTGAAAGCTGCCTTCGAACCCGGGTTCGGACACTATGAAGTGTTCGGGATCATCCGCAACTTCCGCGACCGTGTTTATCCCAATGCAAGCGCGACTCCGCCGTCCTCGGCGGGAGCGTTCAACGACGTGCGCACCGGCGGCGGGGTCGGCGCCAATGCCCGCTGGTCGGTCTTGCAGAAACATGTTGATTTTGGCATCCACGTCCTCGGTGGCGACGGTGTGGGGCGCTACGGCACCTCCACTCTGCCGGATGTAACCGCCCACCCGGATGGAACGCTGGCGCTGATCCACAGCTATCAGGCACTGGGCACACTGGAGTGGCATTCCAAGCATTGGGACATTTACACCAATGCCGGCGGCGAATATGCGCAGCGGACTATCTACTTGAGTTCGTCGGGCGCGCAAGTCGGCTACGGCCGGGAAACCACATCCAACGCCACCTGTCTGATCGAACCAGGTACTCCAGGCGCCGGTGGTTTTTTGCCGGCCTCGAACGGCTGCCCCGACACCCGCAACCTGATCGAGGGTACGTTCGGCTTCTGGTACAAGGCCTATAGCGGGCCCAAGGGCAGGATCCAGTTTGGGCCGCAATATTCCTACCTGGTCAGGAACACGTGGAGAAACACAACCGGTGATCCCCACGCCATACAGAACATGTTCTTCACCTCCTTCCGGTATTACCTGCCGTAAGGAACACATCCCGGCGCCGGCGCAGCAGCCGGCGCTGGGATCTTTCTGTAACCAGACTGTAACAATCGCCTGTTAGCCTGTGCCGGGATGCGTAACGTGGTGGAAGCCGCTCGTTTTCCGCAAAATCCGCAGCGCGAGCCAGCAACGGCCGCAGCCGGTGGGCGCACCATTCCGCTGATCCCAGCCAAGACCAGTAGAATTCCCGACTTCGCCTTCTCCGCCGCCATGCTGGCCTGCGGCCTGTCCCTCCTGGCATGCGTCGTGCTGATCGTGATCGAGCTGGTGCTGCAATCCAAGCTGTCCATCCACGCGTTCGGCTGGGGTTTCTTCAAGGGAACCGACTGGGACCCGGTTTCGGGCGATTTTGGCGCTCTGCCGTTTATCTACGGGACCATCGTATCCTCGATGGTGGCCTTGCTGATTGCCATCCCGCTGTCGATTGGCGTGGCGGTGTTCATCACCGAGATGTGCCCCAAGCCGCTGCGGGGTACGATCTCCTTTCTGACCGAGCTGCTGGCGGCGATCCCCAGCGTGGTGTTCGGGCTGTGGGCAATCTTTGTGCTGGCGCCGCTGTTGCGCGCCCATGTGGAGCCCTTTTTGGGGACATACTTTGGCTGGACCGGGTTGTTCACGGGTCCGCCCTTCGGTATCGGCATGCTGGCGGCGGGGGTGATTCTGGCCATCATGATCGTGCCCATCATCGCCTCGATTACGCGCGAAGTGCTCACCGCCGTGCCGCAGCAGCAGCGGGAAGCGGTGCTGGCCTTGGGGGCCACGCGCTGGGAGATGATCCGGGTGGGCGTGTTGCGCAATGCCCGCACCGGCATTGTGGGGGCGATTATCCTGGGACTGGGCCGCGCCCTGGGGGAGACCATGGCCGTCACCATGGTCATCGGTAACACGCCGCAAATCGCGAAATCGCTGTTTGCGCCGGGATACAGCATGGCCAGCGTGATCGCCAACGAATTCACCGAGGCCACCGGCGATCTATACTTGAGCGCGCTGGTGGAAATCGGGCTGGGACTGTTTCTGGTGACGATCGTGGTAAACATCCTGGCTGGTCTGCTGGTTTGGTCGGTCACCCGCGGGATGCCTGCGAGGGTCCGTGCCTGACGATCCCATTACGCCAAACGCGGGAGCGATGGGCGCCACTGAGCGCCGGCCATCGCGGCAACGTTTGCTGGATTGGCGTCGCAAGGTAACGGACCGCCTGGCCACCGGTTTCGCCGTGTTGATGGCCATTCTGGTGGTGGCTCCGCTGCTGGCCGTCTTCGGTTACCTGGTGGTGCGCGGCATCGGGTCGCTGAACCTCGCGTTTTTCACCCACCTTCCGGTGCCGGTCGGCGAAAAGGGCGGCGGCGTGGCCAATGCCATCGTGGGATCGGTGATGATCCTGGGCATCGCCAGCATCATTGGCGTGCCCTGGGGGATCGGCGCCGGCATCTACCTGGCGGAATATGGACACGGCAAGTTCCCCACCCTTTTGCGCTTTACCGCCGACGTGCTGAACGGGGTGCCGTCGATCGTGATCGGGATCGTGGCCTACGCGCTGGTAGTGCTGAAGCAGAAGCACTTTTCCGCGCTTTCTGGCGGCGTGGCGCTGGGCATCATGATGATCCCCACCATCACTCGCGCCACGGAAGAAGTGCTGCTGCTGGTGCCGCTCTCGGTGCGGGAAGCGGCCTGGGGTGTCGGCGTGGCCCGCTGGCGGGCTACTCTCTCGGTCACCCTGCGCACCGCCAGCGCCGGGGTGATTACGGCGGTAATGCTGGCCTTTGCCCGCATCGCGGGTGAGACCGCGCCGCTGTTGTTCACCGCCTTCGGCAATCAATTTTGGAACCTTAATCCCAACCAGCCCACCGCCGCGCTGCCGTTGCAGCTCTTCGTCTATGCCATCTCGCCCTTTGACGAGTGGCACCGGCTGGCCTGGGCGTGTGCGCTGGTGCTGATTGTGCTGATCGTGGGCGCGGTCGCCGCAGTGCGTCTGGTGGCGAGCCGCGGCATGTTCCAGGGAGCTTAAGAGAGATGGGTGTCGGCGTCCAGGTCGAAAAGCTCAACGCGTGGTTCGGCGCGACGCAAGCGCTCTACGACGTCGCCATGCAGGTCCCGGCAAACCACGCTACCGCCGTGATCGGGCCTTCCGGTTGCGGCAAATCCACCTTCGTCCGCTGCCTCAACCGCATGCACGAGACCGTGCGCGACGCCCGCCTGGAGGGCCACGTGCGCATCGGCTCCCTGGACGTCTACGGCAATGGCACTTCGGCGGTGGAAGTGCGGCGGCGCGTGGGCATGGTGTTCCAGAAGCCCAACCCGTTTCCCACCATGTCCATTTACGACAATGTGGCCTCCGGGCTGAAGCTGAACGGCTTCCACAACCGGCGGGTGCTGGATGAAGTGGTGGAGCGCTCGCTGCACATGGCGGCGCTGTGGGATGAAGTGAAGGACGTGCTGAAGAAAAAATCCGGGGCCAGCCTCTCCGGCGGCCAGCAGCAGCGGCTGTGCATCGCCCGCGCGCTGGCGGTGCAGCCGGAAGTGATGCTGATGGATGAGCCCGCCTCGGCGCTCGATCCCATTTCCACCAGCAAGATCGAAGAGCTGATCTTTCAGCTCAAGGAGCAGTACACCATCGTGATCGTCACCCATAATATGCAGCAGGCGGCGCGGGTGGCCGAATACACTGGCTTTTTCCTTATGGGGAAACTGATCGAGTTCGACAAGACCGAGAAGATCTTTACCAACCCGTCCGACAAGCGGACGGAAGACTACATCACAGGCAGGTTCGGATAGTGCGCACACGTTTCCATCAAGGGCTGGATCTGTTGAAGCAAAAGCTGCTCACCATGGGCGGCATGGCCGAGCAGGCGGTCGAGCGCGCGGTCGAAGCGTACCGGCGGCGTGATGACGGGCTCTGTCGCCTGGTGCTGGACGGCGAACCCGCCATCAATACCATGGAACGCGAGATCGACGAACTGGCGCTGGACCTGCTGGCCATGCAGCAGCCCATGGCCATCGACCTGCGCTTCATCACCGCGGTCATGAAGATCAATGCCGACCTGGAGCGCGTCGGCGATCAGGCGGTCAACATCGTGCAGCGGGTGCAGCACTCGCTCGACCTGCCGGAAGTGGAGCTGCCCGCCGATATCCCGCGTATGGCGGGGTTATCCAAGGATATGGTGCGGCGCGCGCTCCAGTCTTTCATCGATGCCCGTCCGGAATCGGCCGAGGAAATCCTGAAGATGGATGACCTGGTCGACAACATGAACCGCGAGATCCACAGCGCCATGATCAGCCACATGCAGCGCGTGCCCGATACGTTACAGCAGGCGCTGGACGTGCTGCTCATCTCCCGCAACCTGGAGCGCGTCGCCGACCACGCCACCAATATCGCCGAGGACGTTATCTTCTGGATCAAGGGCGCCGATGTCCGCCATCACTTCGGGTTGAATACGGTCCAGCGGTAGCACAGTCTAGTGGCCTCACGGCACAGCCCCATTTTGGGATAACCGTCCCACCCCCGCCCTCCGGACACGTCCGCCTGTAATCCAGCTTTTTTGATCGTTTGCATTAGAATTTTTGCAGATCGGAAGCTGGGCAGTGACCTTACACTATTTTATCGCTATGCTTAAGTCCGGCCAGAGTTCGATCATGCTGCGGCGGCTCATCATGATGGTGGCGGCTACAGCTACTCGTCTCTCTGGCAGAGGGACTTGAGCGAGCAGATTCAAAACACAGCTCCCGAGCCCACCGCCAGACCGGCGAGTGGGTTTTTTGTTGTGCAGAAGGTTCCCGGGGTGAAGGTGCGGCGATGATCGTGATGAAGTTCGGCGGCACTTCGGTCGAGGATGCGCCCGCTATCGAGCGCGTGGCCGCGATTGTGCGCGGCCGCGCACCGGAAGACCCCGTGGTGGTGGTGAGCGCGCTGGCCCGCGTCACCGATCAGTTGCTGGCGGCTGGGCAGGCCGCCGCCGCCGGCGATCGCGAGCTGGCGCTGGAGTCGGCCCGCTCCCTGCGACAGCGGCACCGCCGCACCGCTTCTGAACTTCTGTCCGGCAACCATCTCTCCCGGCTTCAAGCCATTCTGGAATCCAACTTCGACCTGCTCGAAGAATTGCTCACCCGCATCGCCTCCCTCCAGGAGCTTTCTCCCCGCAACACCGACCATCTGCTGTCGTTCGGGGAGCTGCTCTCGAGCGAGGTGGTGAGCGCGGCCATCGCGGCGCGCGGCCTCGAGTGCGAGCAGGTGGACGCGCGCGAGTGCCTCATTACCGACGGCTCCCACACGCGCGCCGTGCCGCTGTTCGATGCCACCCGGGCGCGTCTGGAGTCCCGGCTGCGCCCGCTGGTGGAGCGGCATGCCATCCCGGTGATCGGCGGCTTCATCGGCGCCACGCTCGACGGCACGCCCACCACCATCGGCCGCGGCGGCTCCGATTACTCCGCCTCCATCGTCGGCGGGGCCCTGGGCGCCGCCCGCATCGAGATCTGGACCGATGTCCCCGGCATGATGACCACCGACCCCAATCTCTGCCGCGAGGCGGAGCTGATCCCGGAAATCAGCTTCGAGGAAGCCGCGGAGCTGGCCTCCTTCGGCGCCAAAGTGCTGCACCCGGCCACGCTGCTGCCCGCCATCGAAAAAAACATTCCTGTGTGCGTGCTGAACTCGCGCGATCCCGCGGGCGCGGGCACCTGCATCCGCGCGCACGCCCCGCGCGATGGCCGGCCGGTGCGCGCCATCGCCGCCAAGCGCAACACCACCATCGTGAACGTGGCCGGAGAGCGCGCCTGGATTCCGCGCGGCTTCCTGCGCGACGTGCTGGCGGTCTTCGACCTCCACGAGTGCCAGGTGGATATCGTCTCCAGCTCGCAGGTGAGCATCTCGCTGGCGGTGGAGTCGGGCTCGGCCACCCCGGAATTGCTCGCCGACCTCGGGCGTTTCACCGAGGTGAGTTGCGAGCCGCGGCAGGCCATCGTAAGCGTGGTAGGCGAGAACCTGCGCGGACGGCAAGGCATCGCGGCCCACGTCTTCGGCAGCGTCGCCGCCGCCGGCGTCAACGTGCGCATGATCTCGCAGGGCGCTTCCGAGATCAACATCGCGTTCGTCATTCAGGAGGACGATGTGCCGGCCGCCGTGCGCCGCTTGCACAGAGATCTGTTTCCCCATCGAGAGGTAGCAAGCTATGTCTCTCCCGCCGGCACAAGCATCGAGGTGACTGCCCATGGGTCCTAAATCTGACTTCCTCTGGATGAACGGCAAGCTGGTGCGCTTCCAGGACGCCACCCTGCACTTCATGACCCCCGGCCTGCACTACGGGATCGGGGCGTTCGAGGGCATCCGCTGCTACGCCGCGGCCAATGGCCCGGCCATCTTCCGCCTGCGCGATCACATGCAGCGGCTGCTGGACTCGGCGCGCGTGCTCGGTTTCTTGGAACTGCCCTACACCCTGACGGAGTTGATCGACGCCGTCAAAGCCACGGTGTCGGCCAACGGCTTCCCCGACTGCTACATCCGTCCGCTGGTTTATCTGGCCGAAGGCGGCTGGAACCTTTCGCTCGATAGCGGCGTGCCGCACGTGGGCATCGCGGTGTGGAAGTGGGAGAAGTTTCTGGGCGAGGAAGCGCTGGAGAACGGGATTCGCGCCAATACTTCGTCGTTCACCCGGCATCACGTCAACGCCAGCATGACCAAGGCCAAGATCTCCGGCAACTACGCCAACTCGGTGCTGGCGCGGACGGAGTCGCTGCGCCTGGGTTTCGACGAAGCCATCATGCTTGACCCGCAAGGCTACGTCGCCGAGTGCACCGGCGAAAACCTGTTCCTGGCGCGGCGCGGCGCGCTCTACACTTCGCCGAGCGCCGCCATCCTGGAGGGCATTACCCGCGACACCATCCTGACTCTGGCCCGCGAGTCGGGCATCCAGGTGGTGGAGGAGCCCATCTCGCGCGACCAGCTTTACCTCGCCGATGAAGTGTTCGTCTGCGGCACGGCGGCGGAGGTCGCCGGCCTGCGCGAAATCGACTTTCGCCGCATCGGCAGCGGCAAGACCGGCCCGATTACCCGCCGGCTGCAACAGGCCTACCAGCAGGCCACGCGTGGCACCCACCCACGCTCCGCCGGCTGGCTGGAATATGTCACCTTGGTTGAAGTGGGCTACGGGCACGGAGTCTAGCGATGGCAGTGATGAGCGACAAAGCGCAGCTCGCGGGGGCAGCTCGGAAAGCGCAGCCAAGGAACGTGGCGCTGGTGGGATTTGGGACCGTGGGCCGCTCGGTGGCGCGCATTTTGTCGAGCGCCCCCTCGCACTTACGGCTCACCCACATCGTGAATCGTGACGTGGAACGCAAGCGCGTGGACTGGCTATCCAGCGAGATTCACTGGAGCGAGAACTTCGAAGACGCGCTCGATGAGTCCGTGGACATTGTCGTTGAACTCGTCGGCGGGCTGGAACCGGCGCGCGCGTGGGTGCAGCGGGCGCTCACGGCGGGGAAGTCGGTGGTCACCGCCAACAAGCAACTGATCGCCCATCACGGCACAGAGTTGCTGGAGCTGGCCCAGCAGCAGCGCTGCCAGCTCGCTTTCGGCGCTTCCGTCGCCGGTGGCGTGCCGGTAGTCTCCGGACTGCAGGAAGGCCTGGCGGGTGACCGGCTCTATAAGGTCTGCGGCATCCTGAACGGCACCTGCAATTACATCCTCAGCAAGATCGAAGAAGGCGGGGTCGGCTTCGCCGAGGCGCTGCGCGAAGCCCAGAAACTCGGCTACGCCGAGAGCGATCCCACCGACGACGTCGAGGGCTTCGACGCTCGCGCCAAGCTGGCCATCCTGGCCCGTGTCGGCTTGAACTGCGAAGTCTGGCCCGGCCACATTGCCTGCCGCTCCATCGCCAGCCTGGAAGCCGTAGATTTCCTCTATGCACGCGATCTGGGCTGCACCATCCGCCAGATCTCGTGCGCGGAGTTGAAGGACGGACGGTTGTATGCCTCGGTGCAGCCGGCGCTGGTGCCGCTGGCGTCGCCCCTGGCGCGCGTGCAGGGCAGCCAGAACCTGGTGATGGCGACCGGCGAATTCGGCGGCGAGACGGTTTTCTCCGGCTACGGCGCGGGCGGCGATCCCACGGCAGTGGCCGTGGTCTCCGACCTGATCGCCATTGCGGAAGGCCGCGTGAATGGCTGGCATTCCCCCGCGGCGCAGAAGGTTCCGGTGACCTCGGAGTTCAGTGCCCCCCATCATCTGCGCTTCACGGTGAACGATCGCCCGGGGATTATCGCGGCCGTCTCGGGAATTCTGGCAAAGCACGGCATCAGCATCGAGGCGGTGCACCAGCAGCCCGGATATCCGAAGGAGCGGCTGCCGTTCGTCATCACGGTTGAGGAATGCTCGAATTCGTTGGTCGAACTGGCGCTCGGTGAACTGCGCGGCCTGGACTTCATGGTGCAGCCCATCCTGAGCCTGCCCTTGCAGCATTGAAGAGGCCAAATGTACCTGCGATGCATTGACGAAGGTTGCGCCGCTAAGCTCGAACTGCACGAGCGCGCTCTGAAGTGTCCGCGCTGCGGCGGCCTGCTGGAGGTAGCGGCCGGCCCGCTGATGTTCAGTCCCCAGGTGCTCAAGGAGATGTGGTGGAACCGGCGCTGCTCGCGCGATCCCCGCGACCGCAGCGGAGTGTGGCGCTTCCGCGAGTTCCTCCCCGAGTATGCGCCGCGGGAAATCGTCACCATGGGGGAAGGCAATGTGCCGCTGGTACCAGGGATCAAGACCGCGGAGTGGGCCGGGCTCCCCGACATACGCTTCAAGCACCTCGGCTGGAACCCAACCGCTTGCTTCAAGGACCTGGGCATGACCGTGGGCGTCACCGAAGCTCGCCACCAGGGAGCGCGCACCGTTGCCTGTGCCTCGACCGGCAACACCGCCGGCTCGATGGCTGCCTACGCCGCGCGCGCCGGGATGGCAGCGCGCGTTTATCTGCCCGCGGGCGCCGTCTCAGCCAACAAGGTGGCGCAGGCGCTCGATTACGGCGCCGAGATCGTCGAGGTCGAGGGCAGCTTCGATCAAGCTCTCGAAACCGTGCTGCGCGAGGCCGGCGCGGAGATTTACTTCCTCAACTCGATCAATCCCTTTCGCCTCGAAGGCCAGAAGACGGTGATGTTCGAGCTGCTGGAAGAGCTAGGCTGGAACCCGCCCGACTACGTCTTTGTTCCCGGGGGAAACCTGGGGAACACGTCGGCATTCGGCAAAGCTCTCTACGAGCTGAAGACCGCCGGCCTGATCCGCAAAGTGCCGCGGCTGGTGGTGGTGCAGGCGGAGGGCGCGAATCCTCTGGTTCAGACCTGGCAGTCCGGCGCTGACGAACTGCTGGTGGTCCACGAGCCGCGCACCGCGGCCACGGCCATTCGCATCGGCGCGCCGGTTTCCTGGAGAAAGGCGCTGAAGGCGTTGCGCTTCACCAACGGCCTCGCCATCGACGTAACCGATGACGAGATTGCGGAAGCCAAGGCAGTGATCGGCCGCGACGGCATCGGCTGCGAGCCGGCTTCGGCGGCTGCGCTGGCGGGCGCGCGCAAGCTGGCGCGGGCCGGCACGGTCGCCCGCGACGCGAGCGTGGTCGCGATCCTGACCGGGCACGTGCTCAAGGACACCGATTACATCATCCGCTCGCGGCACACTAGAGCCGTGCGCTCGGCGGCGGAAGTTCAGGCGGACTAGAAGGATGCCGGATAAACCCATGGCGATGCGAATGCGATCGGAGCCGGTGGAGGTTGCGGTGCCGGCATCGGTCGCGAACCTCGGACCCGGGCTCGATGCCCTGGCGGTCGCGTTGCAGCTCTATCTTCACCTGCGGGCGTGGCGATTGCCGGGCGAGGGAAGGAATGATCTGGAGTTTGACTTCGGCGGCTTCGAACTCGATGGCGACAACCTGATTGAGCGCTCCTTTCGCTACATGGCGGCGCGTGACAGCGTAGACTTTCCCTCCCTGCGCGTGGAAGTGCGCAGCGAGATTCCCAGCCGCTCCGGACTGGGCAGCAGCGCGGCCGCCACCGTAGCCGGACTGCGGCTCTACGATGCCCTGTTTGGTCCCCTTCCCATGCAGGAGCTGCTCAACGTGGCGTGCGAACTGGAAGGGCATCCGGACAACGCCGCGGCGGCGCTGCTCGGGGGGTTGACCACGAGCTGCGAATTGCCGGACAGCTCGGTGATCGCGCTCTCCATGCCCTGGCCGACCTGAGACTGGACACGGCGTCGTCACGCCGTGCGCTGCCGGCGCAGCTGCGCCGCGAAGACGCGGTCTTCAATTTGCAACGGGTGGCACTGCTGGTGCAGGCGGTGCAGAGCCGCGAGTATTCCCTGTTGCGCGAGGCTTTGCGCGACCGCTGCCATCAGCCCTTCCGCTTGATGCTGGTGCCGGGGCTGGAAAAGCTCCTCGAGCTCGAGCATCCGGATCTGCTGGGGGTGTGCCTGGCGGGGGCGGGGCCGTCCATTCTGGCGCTGGTGGAGAAGAACACGGACGCGGTGCGGGAATTGCTCGCGCGCGCCTACCAGCCGCTGGGCATCCCCTTTACGGTGCGCACGTTGCGTGCTTACCAAAACGGCACCTGGAAACTGCTGGACACGCTGTTGCCCGCGGCGACCGCGCGGGCCGATGTAGGATTGAATCCTACGTCCTGAGTTTTTCTGAACAGGAATGAGTGGTGACCTGGATCGCTTGCGAAGCCGGATGGCTTGTGACATGGAACGATTCGTGAAAGGGCACGCCTTCAGGCGTGCCGTAAGAGGCAATGAGGAATGGCGGCTTTAGCCGCTGGGGCCTGAAGGCCTGATTTTCTGGATCGCTTTCGGCACGGCTAAAGCCGTGCCCTTTCACCTGTCCACGGCAACACGGGAACTTGTTTTAGAGGTCTGGAATCATGCTTACCGCGAAGGCATTCGAAGTTCTGGTAGCCAGAAATCTGCAACACGTCCGCTCGCCCATCCGCGACTTGGCGGCGGTGGCCGATGAACTCCGCCGCCAGGGCAAGCCCATCCTTATGCTGAACATCGGCGATCCGCTGGACGCCGATTTCAGCACCCCGCCGGAGTTGGTTGAAGCCGTGGTCCAGGCGCTGCGCGACGGCAAGAACGGCTATGCCCCGGCGCTGGGCGTGCCCGAGGCCCTCGACGCCATCCGCGCCGACGCCGGGCGCAAGGGCATCGCCAACATTCAGGATATATTCATCACCGACGGCGTCAGTGAGGCGGTCGACATCTGCCTCACCGCGCTGCTCAACCCGGGCGACGATCTGCTGGTCCCGCGCCCGGGATATCCGCTCTACACCGCGGTGCTGGCCAAGATCGGCGCCGGACGCAATCCCTACGACCTGGCGGAGGAGCTGGACTGGGAGCCGGACGTCGAGGGCCTGGCCGCCCGGGTCACGCCTTCGACCCGCGGCATCGTGCTCATCAATCCCAACAATCCCACCGGCGCCGTGCACTCGCGGCGCACGCTGGAAGGGATCGCAGAGCTGGCGCGGCAGCACAACCTGGTCATCTTTGCGGACGAGATCTACGACCGCGTGACCTTCGATGGCGTGCAACACGTGCCCATGGCCACGCTTGCGCCGGAGGTCCCCGTGGTCACGTTCGGCGGCCTGTCCAAGGGATTTCTTGCCACCGGATGGCGCGTCGGCTGGTGCGTAGTCAGCGGACCGGCCGCGGCCTTGCAGTCATACATGGAAGGCATGCACAAGCTGCTGCGGTCGCGCCTCTCCGCCAATCATCCGGTGCAGTACGCGGTGCGGCCGGCGCTCGAAGGCATGCAGCAACATTTGCCGGGGATGATCGCCAAACTACAGGCGCGCCGCGACCTGACGCTGCAGTGGTGCGACTCGACTCCACGCGTCCGCTGCGTGGCCCCAAAGGGCGGCTTTTACGCCTTTCCCCGCCTCGACATCCCGGAAGATGACCTCGAATTCGTGAAGGCGCTGCTCCTCGAAAAGCAGGTGCTGGTGGTGCACGGCGGAGGCTTCGGAGAGCAGCCCGGCACGCAGCATGTTCGCATTGTCTTCCTGCCCCGGGAGGCAACGCTGGGGAAGGCTTACCAGGCCATCGGCGACTTCATGGGGGAGAGGTACACCTAGCCGTGAGAACCACGTGCTTGCGGCAAAAGCGCTATGTCACGCGGGTGGTCCCCTTGACTTGCCTTAGCCGCCGGAGCTAAGATTCGCGCCAGTCCTCCCCTCTCCACTGCCTACCGTTTCCCAGGCCGAACCCATCGGAAAAGCAATGAACCAAGCCAGTCCCGCGTGAGCGTGCGGGAAGCGCTGTCTTGGGACGACCCATTTTGGGGTCGAGCGGTCCATGGCAAGGAGCATGGCGAGACGTGGTTTTGTCCTCCCCCGCGGCAGATTCCCGGCTACCGGGAGTCACCGGAGCGACCCAGCAACAGGGGCAGGCGAAATGAAGGACGTCATGGTAGCAACCGTGCTGGTGCTGGCTACACTCGTGGTGGTGACGCTGGTGCAAGCCTGCAATGACATGGGGATTCTTCGCTAGTGATGCGGCTGGCGACTGCTGCCGCAGCGGCTAGCTTGATGAATCTCCACTGAGTAACGATTTAGCTATGTTTCCTCATCTGCCCATGGGTTGAGGAGCAGGACACCTGTGGACGCGAAGTGGCCGGTGTTCCTGGTCATGAGGTGAAGGCCATGGCGTCGCGCGGTAGCGGCGATCATCCCGTCACCCGCGGGTACGAGCTTGCCGGCTTTCTGTGCCGCAGCCCTCAGTTCGCCCCAGATGTGGCTGGTTTCCAGGTCAAGGGGCAGCAGACGATCGGCGTAATCGCGTTCCAGGACTTGCAGCCACGCCTGCAGGGCACGCTTCTTGCGGCTCTGCGTGAGCAGGGCGATGCCTTTGGCGATTTCGCCGACCGATACAACGCTGACGAACAGGCTCTCGCTCCCCAGGGTGTCCACGGCACGGCGGACACCGGGGTGGCAGCGGGGCCGGCGCAATTCGGAGAGCACACAGGTATCGAGTAAAGCCCTCACAATTCGACGCTTCGCATGGGGGAGCGGTCGCGGCTGAGATCCAGCCCTTCGAAGCTTGGGCCCGCCGCCATCAGGAAGTCCTTGAACCCGGGACGCTTGCCGGTGAGCTTCTCGTATTCGCGCTCCGCAATGATGACCACCGTGTCGCCACGGCGGCGGACGTGCTGAGGCCCCTCGGCGAGGGCACGGTTGACGACCTCCGTGAAGCGGTTTTTGGCTTCAGCGAGCTGCCATTCCATTGGTTCGGCTCCTGTCTAGATTAGCTAGCTATATGATAGCGTTAGAACCTCCGGGGTGCAAGCGGGACCACTGAGTTGGTCTTGGGGACTAGCTGGCGTGTGCCGCCGCAGCGGTGCGTTGCCGGACCAGCGCAATGAAGGCTTGGGCAGCGCGCGGCAGGCTGCGGTCTTTGCGGTAGATCAATCCCAGCTCCCGCCACAGTTCGACGCCTTTGAGCGGGATCAGCGCCACATGGCCGGCGCGGGCTTCATCCTGCACGAAGGCGGAGCTGATCAACGTGGCGCCCAGCCCCGCGGCAACGAAGTTCTTGATCATCCCCACGCTGGGCAGCTCCATGGTCACCCGTAAGTGGTCGTGATAGGGACGGAAGAGTTTGTCGAGCAACTGGCGCGTGAATCCAGACTTGGGAAAGATGAGCGGGTACTGCGCCACCTCCTCCACGGAAACCGCGGCCAGCTTGGCCAGCGGGTGGCGGGGGTTGGCCATGACCATGATGCGGTCGCGAAAGATGGAGTGCACCTTCAGGCTGGGGGAGCGCACCGGCAGCGTCACCACGCCCACGTCCAGCGCGCCGGAATCGATCCGCTCCACGATCTTGCGGCTGAAGTTGCGGTAGATGTTGATCTGCACCAAGGGATAGAGGCGGGAGTATTCGGCGAAGACGTGGGGTAGCGCGTACAGGCAGGTGGCCTCGTTGGCGCCGATGGCGAGGATGCCGCGCGGGGTGACGTTCTGGTCGGCCACGGCGCGCACCGACTCGTCCCGCAGCGTGAGCATCCGCTGGGCGTAGTCCAGCAGCACCTTGCCCGCGGGCGTGAGGTGCACGGTCTTGCCGGCGCGGTCGAGCAGCTTCTCGCCGTACTCTTCTTCCAATTGATGGATTTGGGCGCTCACCGCCGACTGTGAGCGGAACACCTTCTGCCCCGCGCGGGAGAAGTTCCCTTGCTTGGCGACCTCGAGAAACGTGATGAGAACGTCGAAATCCATAATGTACGCCGGATGCACGTCCCTTCCGGGACACAATCGAAAGGTGAAGGGGCGCGGCTTCAACCGCGCCGCTAACGTCCACACGTTCGACCGGCCTTTAGGCCCTGAGACCCACCCCTCAGCGGCTAAAGCCGAGTTCTAACCCGCACTTTGCGGCACGCCTAAAGGCGTGCCCCTTCACTTTAAATCTGCTCCAAATTCATGCCGCTGCTGCCGGGATGAAACATCAGTTTAAATGTCCTGTAACAGCTCTTCGGAGAGCGCCTGCTGCCGGGCGGCATCCAGCTTGGCCCCGCCAGCGGTCAAATAGAAAACGTCAATCGCCTTCTGTCCCTCGGTATCGATAAGCGCGACTTCGATATTGCATCCCTGCTGGGCCAGCTTGGAGCTCACGTGGTACAAGAGGCCGGGACGGTCCTGCGCCACCAGCTCCAGCAGCGTGCTGTGGGAAGAACACTGATCGTCGAAGGTGAGCTGCGGCAGGATCGTCACCTTCGCCGGACGGGTGCCGCCCGGCTTGGCGCGGCCCGCCATCAGCGCCGCCAGACTTACCTCTCCGCTCAGCACCGCCAGCAGGTTGTTCTTGAAGCGCTCGATCTCCGACGGGTTCAAATCGAAGGTGCGGAACAGGTCGGTGAAGTGGAACGTATCGAGCACGATCCCGGCC
>Ga0335081_10006957_pt1 | contig 18047 bp, 16 predicted proteins | sample Lox_Sample_35_FD_206713 | JGI IMG/M metagenome (GOLD analysis project Ga0335081, IMG submission 206713) | Soil microbial communities from Loxahatchee National Wildlife Refuge, Florida, United States - Lox_Sample_3.5 | ecosystem: Environmental > Terrestrial > Soil > Wetlands | place: USA... | reverse complement strand
CGCCCCCGAACCGGACGTGCGCGAGGCGTTCGCGGCCACCGACAACGAGTTCGTCCTGCCGGGCAGCTGGTATCGCAACCAGTTCTGGGTGCTCCCCGGGTCCGGCCACCCGGTGCTGGCCTGCCTCGGCATCCACGGCCAGCTGGTCTACGCCGACCGGGCCACGCGAACGGTGGTGGCCAAGCTGTCGTCCTGGCCGGATCCGCAGCACACTGGGTACCTGCTGGACACGCTGCGCGCCTGCGCCGCGCTGGCCACCCGCCTGGCGGCGCCGGGGCAGTAACCGCCGCGCTGTCCTGCGGGCGGTTCCTGTTCGTCGTAACGGTGTACATGCCACGAGGATGGGAGATGGCATGAAGTTCATGATGCTGGTCTGTGTCGACCCGGCCCGGTTCGCCGCCGGCGAGGCACCGGACACCACTGACGCCGACACCCAGGACAGCGGGAGTTTTCCCTGGCTCGATGACGTGATCGCCCGCGGCATCCGGCTGCACGGCGACCGGCTGCGGCCCGCCGAGGAAGCCAAGACCGTGCTGGTCCGCGACGGTGAGGTCCTGGTCAGCGACGGGCCGTTCGCCGAGACCAAGGAGATCATCTGCGGGTACGACATGCTCGAGTGCGCCAGCCTGGAGGAGGCCGTCCAGGTGGCCTCCGCGCACCCGGTGGCCAGGTTCGGCAAGATCGAGGTCAGGGCGGTATGGACGCTTTGACCGCGACCGTTTCGTGTACGGCCCGGCGCAGCGCCCTGACCGCCGTGGCGTCGCGGCCGGCGTGCACGGCGTTGGTCAGCAGGACCACCCACGCGCCGCTCGGCGGGTCCAGGGCCAGGCTCGTGCCGGTGAAGCCGGTGTGCGATACGGCGGTCGGCGGCCAGCCGCCGCCCAGGATGTCGAAGGCGTCGCCGGGGCAGGCCCAGCCGTAGCCGCGACGGCCGCCGGGACTGCCGGTCTGGCAGCTGGCCGCGGCCTGGCGCAGGGCGGCCGGAACCACGGCATCGTCGGTGCTGACCCACCAGGCAGTGAACCGGGCCAGGTCCGCCGCCGGGGCGAACAGCCCGGCATGCCCGGCCACGCCGCCCATCAAGCGGGCGTTCTCGTCGTGCACCGTGCCGGTCCAGGCGGTGCCGTCGCCGCGGCATTCGGTGGCGGCGAAGCGTTCCGCCGGACCGTTCGGCCGAAATCCTGTCCCGGTCATGCCGAGCGGGCCGGTCACCAGGCGGCGCACGGCGGCGTCGAGCGGTTCGCCCGCCACCGCCGCCACCACCTCACCGAGGAGCATGAACCCCGGGTCGGAGTAGGCGACCCGGGATCCGGGCGGTTCGTCGAGCGGGGTCTGGTACAGGTCGCCGAGCAGTTCGGCGCGCGAGCCGCACCAGCGATGGAACGTGCGGCCGGCCGGCAGGCCGGAGGTGTGCGTGAGCAGGTGCGCGATCGTGACGCGGCCGTCCCGGCAGGCTCTGGCGTCCGGCAGGTAATCGGCCACCGGGTCGCCGAGCTTGAGTTCATCGCGGCCGGCCAGCGCGAGCGTGACCGTGGTGGTTGCCACCACCTTGGTCAGCGAGGCCAGGTCGAAGACCGTATCGGCGCGCATCGGCCGCCCGCTGGTCCGGTCGGCCTGGCCCGCTACCCACTGGCCGAGCGTGGCCTGGCCCTGGCCGACCGCGGCGACGACGCCGGGTATGCCGCCCGCGCCGACGGCCGCGCCGAGCAGCGCTTCGATAGTCTCAGGCATGGTCGCCCCGGTGCTGGCCGGCCAGCAGGGCGGCGCCCACGGCGGCGGAGGCGAGCGGGCGGACGGCGCCGGTCAGCTCGGCGAAGCGGTCCCAGATGACCGGGGCGCCGAACACTCCCCCGGCCCCGGCGACCGGAAGCGGCCCGAGTCGGCGCCGGATGGATCCGGCCAGGTCGGCCAGGTGGCCGGCGGCCTCGAGGGCGATCCTGAGTGCCTCGGCGTCCTCGGCGTCCTCGGCGTCCTCGGCGGCGAGGGCGGTGACGACCGGGGCCAGGACGGTGAGCCGGTCGCGTTCGGCCGGGTGCGTGCAGAGGTCGCTGACCAGGGCGTCCAGGTCCCGGCCCGTGGCCTGGAGCACGGCGCGGTGGATCAGCCCGGAGCCGCCCAGCCGGTCCCGGTAGCGCAGCGCGGCGCGGACGGCCTCGCGGCCGATCCAGTAGGCGCTGCCCTCGTCCCCGAGCAGGAACCCGTGGCCACCCGCCTGAACCGAGCTTTCCCCGTTCCAGCCGTACGCCGCCGAACCCGTGCCCGCGATGACGGCCAGGCCCGGCGCCCCGAGGAAGGCGCCGGCCCGGGCGCTCTCCGCGTCGCCGGTGACGTGCACCGGGCAGCCCGCCTGCCGGGTCAGGGCCTCGCTGAGGTCACGCGCCCGGCCGGGCTGGCGAATCCCGGGCAGGCCGATGCCGGCGGCCGTGGCGTCGGCCGCCTCGACGATGCGCCGGAGGTGCGCGGCGAAACCGTCGGTGAGCAGCGCGTTCATCGGCGGCCCGCCGGGGCGGACGGTGACCGTGCCGTTCTCGAGCAGGATGACGCGGGTTCCGCTGCCGCCGGCATCGACGCCCAGAATCCGGCCGGGCAGGTCGGGCAGGGTGCTGTTCCCCGCGATGGCGGCGGGGCCTGGCTGGCTCATCCACCCACCGTAGATGCTCACGGTATCCGCGGTGCATGAGCGCGGGGTGGTGTTCCCGGCTGAACGGGCCGGTGAGGGGGAGCAGGGGCAGGGCAGATGTGGCTGCGCGGTGACCTGTTGCGCGGAGGTGCGTTTTCGTATGGTCGGTACATGGGAGCGCAGCGGACGGCACGGGAAACCTGGCGGCGGCACATCGTGGAGTTGCTCGACCAGACGCTGGCGCGGAATGACGCCGCCATCAGCGGGGTGGCCGCCGCGATCACGACCACGATCCTGGCCGGGCGGAACGTCTACGCGTTCGGTGCCGGTCACTCGCTGGCGCTGGTCAGCGAGATGCACCGGCGGGCCGGGAGCATGAAGGTGGTGCGGCCGCTGTGGAACGCCGAACTCACCTCGCGGATCGACGCGGAGGCCGCCGGGAAGCTGGAGGGCCGGGTCGGCTACTACAAAGAGCTCACGGGGGGCCTGGACTGGGGTCCCGGCGACCTGTGCTGGGTGATCTCCAACTCGGGCCGGAACGCGCTGGTCGTCGAGATCGCGCTCGAGGCCAGGCGGCACGGCGTCACCGTGGTGGGCCTGGTGTCCGCGGCCCACTCGGGCACCGTCTCGGCGGCGCCCGGCCTGCCCAAGCTGCCCGAGATCGCGGACTACCTGCTGGACAACGGCGGCTGTTTCGGCGACGCGGCGCTGGACATCCCCGGCGTGGCCGAGCGGATGGCGCCCACGTCCACCATCGTCGGCGCGGCCCTCATCCACGCGGTGTGGGCCGAGGCGGGCGGGCGACTGGTGGCGCGGGGACACGTGCCCGAGGTCTGGGGCAGCGCCAACCGGGGACCGGTCTAGGGTTCCGCCCACCCGGTCAGGTGACCTGTTTCTTCCGTTAAATCCGTTATGGTCTGATGTTTACCAATGTACGCAGAAAAACGAGTTGACCCGTTTTGGGCGGTTAAGTCATTGTTGAGACAGACGGGGCCATCGGCAGGTGCGCGGTGCGGCGTTTGCCCCGCGGACACCTGCCGTATAGGAGCGGGGTGCCGCGCCCTGTCAACGGCACCCCGCTCCCCCGCCCCGGGCACCTGGGTCAGGAACCGGGCAGGCCGTCGGCCGCGATGGCCAGGATGTCGTAGTCGGCGTCGGTCAGCCAGCCGAGGTCGTAGGCGAGCACCACGTCGTCGAACGAGCCCGGCACGTAGGGTTCGGGGTCGTCGATGGCCTCCCTGGCCGGCTCGAGCTCGGGCGGGCAGACGTCAGGGACCCTCGGCCAGCGGCGGGCGCGGAACTCGAGCGACAGGTCATCGAGGCTGAGCCTGCCCTCGCGATAGGAAAGCAGCATCGCGATCACGGAACTGCCGGGGAAGGTACCGGTACCGACGGTGCCGCCGATCGCCCCGGCCGACCGCGCGCCGACCGCCCACCTGATGCGGTTCCCCGCCGCGGCCGCGACCGGGCTGGCCAGCGCCCGGATGGCCGCGGCCGGGATGATCCGGCCGCCGTGACCGCGCCCGCGGCGGAACTCTTCTTCCCCCCGGCGATGGGCCTCACCGGCCAGGCGCACCGCCTCGTCCACGCCGATGTCGGCGAACACCGCGGTCAGCGTGTAGTCGGCGAACCGCAGTGCGTACGTCCAGGACTCCGCGGCGCGCCAGGACGCCAGCGAGATGTCCAGGATCAGGTTCGTGCCGTCCATCAGGGCCCGCAGCAAGAGCCGTTTGGCCAGGTGCTGGGCCTCGGCATGGACCTGCCCGGCCCGCATCAGCGGCGAGAGGCCGTCGGCCTCCGGGATGAGCCCGGCCCCGGCCATCTGCTCCAGGATCGCGTCGATGCTGACGGTCAGGAAGCGCGACCGGTCCACCCCGGCGCGGTCAAGGACGGCGGCCTTGTCCGCGCCGGGCAGGCCACCCGCGATGATCGCGCTGCGCTCGCCCGGCACCCCGGCGGCGGCCTGGTACATCCCGGCGACCAGCCGGCCCTGCTGCCGGTGGCGCTCACCCGTCCAGATCACCGTCACCGCCCTCTGCCGTTCCTCCAGACATCGTGGCCAGGCCGGCGAGGGTGACGCAAGGGATGTTCACCCGCAGCGTGCGGGCCGACGGGTCGTAACGTTCCCGGAACGACCGGGCACGCCGAGGCCTGGCCGCCATCGTTGCCGCGATCCGCCTCGACCAGGTCGCGGGCGACCTCGAGAGCGGAGACCCACATCTGGTCCAGGAACCCGGACGGCAGACCGGGATCACCAGTCACGGGAATATCCCGCGTTTAATGGCGATCTCGGAGAGCCTGCCGTTTCGGCGGGTAGTGGAGGCTACGACCGTCGGCTTTCGGCGCTTTCCCGCGGGGTGTTGAAGAATTGCGCCTTCAGGACGAAACGCGCCAGGAGCATCAGCACGACGCCGGCTATGCCGACGCCGGCCAGGGACCACAGCTGGGACGCGGGCGCGCCCATTACCGACTTGACCAGGATCCAGCCGAGGAATGCGATGGCCCCGGCCGGCAGCACGCCGGCCAGCATGAGGTCCCAGGGCTGGCTGACGATGCGGCGCCGGTAGTACACGATGGCGGCGAGCGCGGTAAGCATGTAGTACGCGGCACACAACAGCCCGGTAACGTCGATCAGCTGGGTGAAGACGTTCGCGATCGAGCCGGAAAGCAGGTACACCCAGGTGATCACGATGAGGATCACGCCGACGACCACGCTGGCGACGATCGGAGTAGCGAAACGCGTGCTCACGTTGCCCAGGACTGGCGGGAGTACCCGGTGGTTGGCCATGCCGTAGATCATCCGGGCGAGAATCACGACGGCAACGCCCGTGCAGGCAATCACCGAGAGCGCCAGGGCGAACGCCATGACCTTGGCCCAGCCCGAGCCGCCCAGCGCCTGAGCGACGTAAACGAGCGTGGAGGATGAATTGGCCTGGAGTTTTGCCGGTGACACCACTCCTGCCAGCCCTATCGAGGTCAGCACGAATATGACGGTGACGAGGGCAACCGCGAAGACGGCGGCCCGGCCCGGGTTGGTGCGCCGGTGCTTGACCTCCTCGTTGACATATACGGTCGCATCCCACCCGGTGTACATGAACACCGCGATCAGGAGCCCAGCCGCGAGGCTGCCGTGTCCGCCGATCCCCTTGAGCTGGAACCATTCCTTCGTGATCGGGAAAGAGCCGTGACGGTGACCCAGCACCGCTATCAACCCCGCGATCGCGAAGGCGATGAGGATGGCGTACTCGACCGCGGCCATGCCGACCTGGGTACGTGCGGTAATGCGGATGCCGACGATCGCGATCACGAGCATCACCAGGATGACGCCCGTGCTGATAGCGACGTTCGGCCAGACGGCCGTGGGGTTGGAATCGAAGAGGGCCAGGATCGACGGACCGAGCACCACCACGCCGGAGGTCGTCCCGGTGATGGTGGCGGCGATCATCAGCCAGCCGGTGAAAAAGCCGAGATACGGATTGATCGCGCGGCCGACCCATTCGAAGGAGGCGCCGCAGTTGGCGTTCCACAGATTCAGCCGCCGGTAGGCGTTGGCGATGATGATCATGGGAACGGCGGTGAGCAGGATGATCGGCCCGACGGCATAAGAGGTCGCGACGACGAGCCCGGCCAGTGTCAGCCCGATCGACAGGGTCGGCGCCGCATAGGCCATGCCGATGACCGTGTCCTGGGCCGTGCTGATGGCATTGGGCTGGAGCCGGGACTCGATAGAGTGGGGTTCCTGAACCTTGGTCAGGATCTGGCTCGTCATCCGTGCTCCAATCGCATGGGCCCTCAGATTGGCTTCTCCCAAACCATACGGTCAAACCCGGCAGAGCGTGATAACGACGGGTAAATACATGCGCCCCGAGTGCCCGGCCATGCCCGCCGCTCACGTCGCGCTCGGCGGAGAAACCGCCGGGTTCCGGCCTGACGAACACGGCGATAGTGCCGCAGACCTAGTCAGGTCGTTCGGCTCTCCTGTACCATTCCCCGGTGCCGGCCTGCCGTATGAGGCACGTACGCGCCAGATGTCATGGGCGCGATGCTGGGCGAAGCCGCCGACGTATGCAGCGCCGGGTGGCGGGAGGGAACGCCGGTGGTAGCTCGCGGCCAAGTGGCCGGGCAAGGTCACGGAGGGCCACAGCCCGACGATGAGCGGCGGGGTGACCTAGTAGGCCATCCGCTCGATCCGCTCGACGCACGCGAGATCTCCCAGTCGGTCGAGATCCTCCGGCGGGAACGGCTGGTAACACCCGAAGCGCGGTTCGTGTCGGTGAGCCTGAACGAGCCGCTCAAGAGCCAGGTGCCGTTGGCCGCCCAGGCTGAACCGAACGGCAGCGCGGTGCCGCGGGAGGCATTTGTCGTCCTGCTGGAACCGGCGCGGCACGAAACCTATGAGGCTGTGGTGTCTCTGACCGACGACTCGGTCGTGTCCTGGCGGTCCGTCCCCGGCGCGTACGCCCCGGTGACATTGGCGGAATACGCCGAGTGCGAGCTCGTGACCAGAGCTGACCCGGGAATTCTGGCGGGTCTCGAGCGGCGGGGCATCACCCGTCCCGAGCAGGTGCTGGTTGAGCCGTGGGGAATCGGTGCGTTCACCGAAGCTGAGGAGGCAGGACGCCGGGTCGCATGGACGCTGCTGTTCTATCGCGAGCGGCCTGATGACAACCCGTACGCCAAGCCCGTCCACGGACTCCATGCCATCGTGGATCTCGATGACATGACCGTCGTGCGGGTGGAGGACCTGGGCGTGGTGCCGTTGCCGCCGGGTTCGGGGGCCTACGCCGCCGATCGCGTCGGGCCGCTGCGAGATGATCTCAAGCCGCTCGAGATCGTCCAGCCGGACGGCCCGAGCTTCGAGATCAACGGCTGGGAGGTCCGCTGGCAGCGCTGGCGGGTCCGCCTGGGCTTCACCGCGCGCGAAGGTCTGGTCCTGCACACCGTCGGGTACGAGGACAAGGGCAGGGTGCGGCCGGTGATCTGGCGTGCCTCGGTGGCGGAGCTGTTCATCCCTTACGCCGACCCGCGGCCCTTCCAGGGGTGGCGCAACGCCTTCGACATCGGCGAGTACGGGATCGGGATCATGGCCAACTCACTTGAGCTCGGCTGTGACTGCCTCGGGGAAATCCGCTACCTCGACGTCGACCTCGTCGGCTCGGACGGCGAGCCGTACACGATCAGGCAGGCGATCTGCCTGCACGAAGAAGACTTCGGCCTGCTCTGGAAGCATGTCGACCCCGCGCTGAACACGACGGAAACCCGCCGCAGCCGCCGGCTGGTCATCTCATTCATCATCACGGCGGGCAACTACGAGTACGCGTTCTACTGGTACTTTTACCAGGACGGCACCCTCGAGTTCGAGGTGAAGCTCACGGGCATCGTCCTGACCAGCGCGCTGGCTCCGGGCGAGTCTAGCGATTTCGGCACGCTGGTCGCGGCGCAGACCCTGGCGGGCCATCACCAGCACTTCCTCAGCCTCCGGCTGGACATGGCGGTGGACGGGCTGCGCAACACCGTCTATGAGGTGGACACCGAGGCCGTCCCGCCGGGACCCGGCAACCCGCTCGGCAACGCGTTCCGGCCGGTGAAACGGCCGCTGCGCCGGGAGTCTGAGGCGCAGCGCGTGATCGACCCGCTGCGCGGACGGTACTGGCTGGTCGCCAATCCGGGCCACCGGAACGAACTCGGGCATGAGCCGGCGTACAAGCTTGTCCCCGGCAGCAACGTCCTGCTTTTCAGCGACCCCGGCGCCTCGGTGACCCAGCGCGCCGCATTCGCGACCCGGCACCTGTGGGTCACCCCTTACCGCCCCGACGAGCGGTTCCCGGCGGGTGATTACCCCAACCAGCACCCGGGCGGAGCCGGACTGCCCGCGTGGACGAAGGCCGACCGCCCGATCGAGGACACTGACGTGGTGCTGTGGTACACGCTGGGCAGTCACCACATCACCAGGCCCGAGGACTGGCCGGTCATGCCGGTCGAACGGGCCGGATTCATGCTCAAGCCAGCCGGGTTCTTCGACCGCAACCCGGCGCTCGACGTGGCGCCCAGCCCGTCCGAGCACTGCTAGTCCAGGCATCAGGAGGAGCCAGGCATGGACGACACCTCAGCAAAAGCCACGGCCGTCGACGCCGGCGAACCGCAGGAACACGGCAGCCGGCTAGCCCGCAACGCCCTGGGCCTGGCCGGGAACATCGGGATAGCGCTCGGCTCGTCCGCGTCCACCGCGTCCATGGCTCTGGTCCTGGCCGCCTTGGTCGCCGCCAGCTCGTTCGCCAGCCCGATCGCGATCCTGATCTGCGGGCTGCCGATGCTCGCAATCGCGGCGGCGTTCCGCCGCCTCAACCGATGGCGGGTGAACTGCGGGGCCACCTACGCCTGGGGCGGCCGTGCCATCTCCCCGTACTTCGGGTTCATCGTGGGATGGATCACGATCCTGGCCTACGTCGTCGGGGTGGTCTCGATCTCCCTGCCGATCGGCCCCTACGTCGTGTCCCTGTTCGGCAACTCCAGCAGCCGGCCCGGCGAGGCGATCGTCGGGTTCATCGCGGTGGTGCTGGTCACCGCCATCGCCTACATCGGGATCAAGCTGACGGCGTGGACCCAGTGGGTGCTGATCGCGGTCGAGTACACCGGGGTCGGCATCCTGGCCATCTGGTGCCTGGTCGCGGTGTTCAGTCACAACCCGAACTCGGTCCCGTTCAGCTGGAGCTGGTTCTCCTGGAGCAGCATGGGCGGCATCAGCGGCTTTATCTCCGCCTCGCTGATCGCGGTCTACATGTTCAGCGGCTGGGACACCGGGATCCTGGTCAACGAGGAGACCTCCGACGCCAGGGAAAAGCCCGGCCAGTCTGTGGTGGTCTCGGTGATCATTCTCGCGCTGATGTACGCGTTCCTGACCTTCGCGCTGCAGGGTGCCGTGCACACCAAGGACCTGGAGGCCAACGGCGACAACGCGCTGTCCTACATCGCCGGGGTGATCGTCGGCTCGGCGCTGGCCAAGTACATGATCCTGGCCGTGGCCCTGTCGGCCCTGGGATCGACCCTGGCGAGCCTGGTGTCGGGCGTGCGGGTGACCTTCGCGATGGGCTCGGACGGCGTGCTGCCGCGAGCGTTCGGGAAGACGGATGCGAGGTTCAAGACCCCGGTCCTGGCCACGATCATCATCGGCGTCATCGCCGCCATCGGGGTCTGGCTGTACACCTTCGGCTCCGGGTCGGTGCAGGACTCCTTCACCACGGTCGTCAGCGTCGACGGGCTGCTGTTCGCCCTGTACTACGCGCTGACCGGCATCGCGACCGCGGTGTACTACCGCAAGCTCGCGACGAGCGGTGTGTGGAACCTCATCCACATCGTGGTGTTCCCGCTCGCCGCAGCCGCGTTCCTGGCCTACATCATCTTCCGGTCCGTGGACGGACTCGGCGGCTGGGGCGGCTCGGATCTCGTCTCGCTGTACATCATGCTGGGAATCGGCGTGGCCATCATGCTCTACGTGCGGTTCTGGGGCGGGTCGGACTACTTCAAGCTGCCGAGGGAGACCTATCAGCAGCCCACCGCCGAACCAGCGGCGGCCACCAGCGGTGATGCAAAGGAGTCCTGACCTTTTCACGATGCAGCGACCCGGTGGAGCGTGGCTGCTGGGTCGGTGAGCACGGTTCGCCTGTTCCGGTGGGGCGAGCGTGACCGTTAATACGATCCGCCAGCTGGTCTAGCCTCTCCCCATGAATGAGAGCATGGGCGCACCGCCCGATGGCCCGAGGGAGGCCAGGCCCCCGCTGGGCCGGATCACGCGGTCTTTGCGGCGGGCAGCGGGTTCTACCGCCGTCCTGGTGGCCATCTACTATCTGCTGCTTCAGCCAGCCGGCTGAACCATACCGACGCGCTGTACTTCACCGTCACCGTGTTCGCCACCGTCGGGTTCGGCGACATCACCGCCACCGCCACCGTGGCGCGGCTGGTGGTCACCGGACAGATGATCATCGATCTGATCATTCTCGGGCTGGGGGCCAGGGTGATCCTGGGCGCGGTCTCACGAGGCCGGCAGCGGCAAGAACCTGGCGCCGTGCCACCCGGCGGCTAAGCCCTGCGGGTTCAGGACTCGTTATCCCCGGCGGGCTTGCCCGCTTCGCTGGCGGCGGCCCGGCCTTCGGTGACGCCCCGCTGGAGTCCAGCCAGCCGGTCGCGGACGTCGGCGGCCGAACGGCTCGGCAGCGCGACGGCGGGTTGCGAGCCCGGAACGGTGCCAGGGACCAGGTTCGCTTTCGGTAGCCGCCTCGGGAGCCCGGCCTCGGTCGGGGATCCGGCGGCCGGCGCTTCGGCCGTCTGCGCCGCGCGCCAGCCCTCGTCGGCCGGCGAGGACCACTGGCCCCCGGCCTTGACGGCGGTGCGGGCCGAACCAGGCACCTGGCGCGCGCTGCTAAACCAGCTCGACTCGACCGCCTCGTAAATCGGCAGTCTCCGCTCTTCCGCTGGCTTCACGGGCGCCGGCACGACGACGGCGCCGTCACCGGAAGCCGTCTCCTGCTGCAGCCCGGCAGTGGCCGGGGCGAGCTGTGGCACTGGCTCCGGGCCCGCGGGCGGTCCCGCCGGGCCACGCAGGCCCTCTTCGGATATCAGCCGCCGACCTTGCAGCGCGCTCCGCACCTCTTCCCGTTCCCGCGACGGAACCGGCTCAGCGACCTGCGTCGCGGTCGTGATCCGCTGCGCGCCGACACCGCGCAGATCCGTGCGCGGCTCATGTGCCCCTCGCCGGTGCCCGTCGGGACCAGGCCGGGTGAACTCCGGGCGCACGCGCATTTCTGGGCGGGCGATCAGCTCATCGGGGATCCAGACCAGCGCCATGAGGCCACCTAGCTCGGCATGCTGAAGCCGGACCCTGGCCCCGCGCCGTGCGGCGAGCCTGGAGACCACCAGCAAGCCGATCCACTTCGGTACGTCGATGTCCACCGGAGGCGGGTTCTCCAGGCGCCAGTTCGCGTGCGATATGTCTTGCACGCTCATCCCGACGCCCCGGTCGGTGATGCTGATCAGGGCACCGCCGGTGTTCAGCACCTGGCCGGAAACCTCGACCGGCATATCGACCGCGGAGAACGACGTGGCGTTCTGGATCAACTCGGCGAGCAGGTGCACGATGTCATTGACGGCAGGTCCGGACAGGGCGATCTCAGGTTGCGCGTGCACCGAGACGCGCTCGTATTCCTCGATCTCGGACAGCGCGGCCCTGATGACATTCGCGAGCATCATCGGCTGATTCCAGCTGCTGGATAGCTCATGACCAGCCAGGACGAGCAAGTTCTGCGAGTCGCGGTGCATGCGGGCCGCGATTCGATTCATCCTGAACAGGATGGCTCGCCGCTCCCGGTCGCGTTCGGACTGCTCTAGGATCTCTATCAGCCGCATCTGCCGCTCGACCAAGGACTGGCCACGGTGCGAGAGGTTCACGAACATGGCGTCGAGCTTGCCGCGAAGGCCTGCCTCGTTGCCCCCTAGCCGCGCGATCGTGCCGCGCGTCTGCTCGACGGCCCGCGCAATGTCACCAATCTCGTCCGGGGAAGCCACGTCGGCGGGCGCCGGGTCGGACGGCCGGCCGTCCGCCAGGGCCATGGCCCGGCTCCGGAGCCGGTAGAGCGGCTGCAGCACGGATCTGGCGGTGCCGACCGTGGCCCACACCGCCAGCACCACGACGGTGATCATCACAATGACGATCGCGACCGCCCATAGGATGGCCCCGACCCGGACGGAGCCATCAAGCGCATAGATCCGCGCGTCACTCAGGAAGTAGACCAGGCCGACTATGCACAATGCGACGACGATGACGGCAGCCACCGGAATGGCGACCATTAGCTGCAGCCGGGACCGGACATGCCGGTTGCCCTGTGCACGGGGCACCCCGTCTGGCTCGGCCGACGCGCTGGGAGCCACAGGCGAGGCGGCGCGCGGGGGCTGGAATTCCGCGGGGAACGGATCCGCGCGACCCGGACGACGGTCTGGGCCGGCGTCATGTGCGGAAGCGGGAATGCCTGTCCCGAGAGACGCTCCCGCGCGGTCGCCGTGAGTGCCGCCGACGGTCGTCGGGCGTACCCCGTACCCCAGCCCGTCGGGCTGCCCCGACGGCTCATCGGTCTTGGTCTTGACGAGGTCCGCGCCCACCATGACGGCGACCGCGACGATCAGTATTGCCACGAGAATTTGCGCCAGCATGCGCTCACATCCGGTCGGTAGCCGGGATCACGCGCATGATGCCGCGCATGCGATGATCATTTCGATAGTGCCCGGTGACTCCGGGACTTACGCGTCCGGGCTCGAAGGTGACCGGGAACCGTCCCGGTAGTGGAGCGGACATGGCACCCTCCCCGGCAGCCTGTCTGCGTGCACGACATCGCATGACCGACCTAACTCTAATGTGTAACCAGCTTGCGCATGCGGATTACTACATAGAGGAGAAAATCAGTATCCGTAACGTTAGGTGGGCACAACTTCACAATGCGCCAAGTTTAACCGGCCTACGGGACTTACGTCGGGCAAAATCCGATCTATCCTGCGGGCGTATCCGACCAAGCCGGTGCACGGAACAATCGGGCGGGCCGGGAATGTCTTTCACGTGTCGGCGTACTCACCGTCATCGTGTATTTGCTGGTGCCGTTTGGCCGCGGGATTAGCTGTCTCCGATGTTGGCCAGGCTCTGCTGGACCACCTGGGTGAGCGGATCGTCGGCGGGCAGTACGCGTTCGCAGCGGATGACCGTTTCGCGGAGCAGGGCTATCGCGTCACCGACCCGGCCCGCGTCGTAGTACAGGTGAGCCAGGTTAGCCAGGCGCGCGAGCGTATCGGCGTGGTCAGGGCCGAGCACCCGCTCCGAATCCGCGCAGCACTGCTGGGCGAGCTGCATCGCGGCCGGCATCCGCCCGGCGGCCCGGTAGGCGGCGGCCAGGTTCGCCATGGTCGCGAGCGTGTCCGGGTGATCGCGCCCCAGCACCTTCTCACGGTCGGACAGGGCCCGTTTGTAGTGCGAGATGGCGTCCTTGTTCTTGCCTTGGGCCAGGAAGGCCGCGGCGAGCCGGTCCCGGGTGGCCATGGTCTCTGCGTCACGGGGACCCTGCAGGCGCTCGCGGTCGGCCAGGTTCTTGCTCAGCAGCCTGGTGGCCGCCATGGCGTCGCCAGCGGCCTGGTAGGCCTCGGCAAGTTCGTCGCGCGCGCTGAGGGTATCCGGGTGCTGGGGACCTCGGAACTGTTCGCACTCGCTGACGGCCCGCAGCAGGACTGTCACGGCGTCTGCGGGTTCGGCGGCCATGATGAGCGCCCTGGCCAGGCTGACGCGGGCCGTGATGATGGCCGGGTGGCCCGGCGCGAGCTCGCGGCCGCGTTCGGCCAGCACCCGCTGGTACCAGTGCACGGCCTCGGCCGCGTACCCGGCCGCCAGGTACGCAGCCGCCAGATGGACGGCGACGACGAGGGCATCCGGATGACCGGGCATCAGCTTGGTATCGCAGCGGGCGGACAGGTCCCGCCAGTACTCCACGGCCGGCCCGACCAGCCGAGCGTCGTCAAGGCTTCGTCCGGCGCGCAGCAGCAGCTGATGGCACCCATCGGCCCACAGCACGTCCGGGGCCGCGTCGTGCAGGGCGGCCGTGTTCAGCCGCAGGGCGACCGCGGTCCATGGCCCAGCCTCGTCGGCAGGCCAGATTTCCAGCAGGGCACTGGCGGCGGCGCGGGCCGCAGGCTCCTGGACGTTCGGCGGTGCCGCCAGCCTGATCGCCGCCTGGAGCACCGAATTCACTCCGATGGTCGGCGGGGAGACGGCCCGGTTGATGCTGACGAGCCCGGCCCGCTCGATCGCGAGCAGCGCATCCCAGGCTGGCTTCGGGTCGACCGCAGCGGAAAACGGGGTCACCCCGCCGCCCAGGTACGCGGACACCGCCGACGTGCTGAAGACAGCACCGGGTATGCCGTGCCCGTCGAGCAGTGCGACCAGCACCAGCATGAGCCGGACCGACGCACCGGGCAGCAGCGATTCGGCTTGCCCGAGAGAAAGCGTCCAGGTCACGGCGGCCGCGGAGGGCACCTCGCCGGCCGCCACGCCGATCTGCTGCCGTCTGCGGGTGAAGTAGTCCCGGTAGTCCCGGCAGGCCAGGGTGGAGTTCGCGACCACAGAGGCGGCTTGGGCGAGGGCCAGCGGCTCCCGGCCGAGTGCCTCGATCAGGTCGATGGCGCCGTGTCGCTGAGCTGGGTTCACGCTGAGCCGCTCGGTGAGGCAGTTGAGGGCTTCGCGGACGCTGAAGAAACCAACGGGTATGACCTGAATTCCGGGCCGGCCCGAGGCGAGCGAGGCCTGCACGCCGGTTACCAGCACCCGCCCGGATTGCCCCTCCGGCCAGAGCCCGTCGAGGTCCGTCTGGTCCTGCAGGTCGTCTAGGACAATCAGCCACCGCTGGTCGGTGGTGGCCAGCCAGCCGACCAGGCGGGCCGCAACCGACTCGGCCGTCCCGGTGGGCGCGATGCCAAAGGCCGCCGCGGAGGCTTCTACGTAGGCGGAGAGCACCGACGCCCGGCTGGTGGCCGAGATCCAGATCAGCGCGTCGATAGCGCCTGACCGCCACAGCGACTCGGCGAGAATCACCGCGATCTGAGTCTTGCCGCAGGCGCCGAGCCAGTTGGAACGTCCCTCGGCGAAGGCCGAACCTGGCACCAGCGCCAGGGTGGCACCGGGAACGAGCGCCTCCAGGATGCCGCGGGCGGTGTCGGGCCGGTCGGTGTATCCCTCAGCGAGCGGGGGCACCTCACCGACACGGAACCGCTGAGCTCCGCGCTCAGCCGGTATTCCGCCTGTGAGCGTCACCTGCTCGTTACCCCCAACAGTTCATCGGGTGCCGAGGCCTCCTCGGATAACTCCATCACTCGCACCGAGAGGCTCAGCCACGGGAAGCTTTGTCCGTATCGGGATCCTCGCTAACACTCCATTATGCACGTGCACCTGTGTTTCCATACCCCACTAACGGAGGTCTGAGACAAGCGCTACGCGGCCGAATAACGTTGCTACTGAGGGTAGTGGGAACCAAGGTTCACTGGGGTCGGCCACCGACGCGAGCAGGGTCGCGCGGGCCTGGGACACGGCGGCCAGGATAGCGCCGCGCAGCACCGACCTGCCGTGCCTGGGCCGGGACGGCAGCGAGGACGACTACCTCGCAGTCCGTGCGGCGCTGGTGGCGGTGGTGCGCGACGCGCACCGGGACGAGAGCGCGCGCGCCCTGATCGGCGTCCTGCTCGCGGCGCGGCCCGACCTGATCCTGGTGGAGATGGGCCTGCCGTTCTGGCGCCCTCCCGAGGGCACCTCCTACCTGGCCACCTACGGCGCCTCCCGGGCCAGCGCCCAGGCTGCCGCCGAACTGCTCGGGCTGGTGGCTGGGGGCGGGTGACCAGCGGCGCGGGGTCGGCCAATGCCAGAAAAGCGGTGGGGAACGTGCATAATGGCCCTCATGCGATTGTCAGCCCGGGCCGACTATGCGCTGCGTGCCGCGATCGAGCTCGCCGCGGCCAGCAGCGGCCATGTCACGGCCGATCAGCTTGCCCGCGCCCAGCAGATACCGGGCAAGTTCCTGGAGACGATCCTTACTCAGCTCAGGCGGGCCGGGCTCATCCGCAGCCAGCGCGGGCCCGACGGCGGCTTCTGGCTGGCGCGTCCGGCGGCGGAGATCTCGCTGGCCGACATCATCAGGGCCATCGACGGCCAGCTGCTCGGCGTCCGGGGCGAGCGCCCGGAGAACATCACCTACCCGGGCGTGGCCGAGCCGCTGCAGCAGGTATGGATCGCGCTGCGCGCCAACGAGCGAGCCGTGCTCGAACAGGTGACGCTGGCTGACATCGTGTCGGGGACCCTACCGGAGATGGTCCGGAACCTGACCGAGAATCCGAGCGCCTGGGTCTGAGGAGCTGACCTGAAAAGGTCTGAGGGGCCGACCAAGGTCTGAGGGGCCGACCGATAAGACCGACACCATGTCGGTGACATCGTGCACGTGCCCGGAAGCCGTGCGGTAGCCGGGCTGGCCGTCCGCGAACTCCTGCTCCGGGACCATGGCGCTGATCGGCACGAAACCGCGGTCCCCGTCGAGTCCCACGCTCGCCTCCGCGGGCACCCGCAGGCCGGGCTCCCTCGGGATGCCCAGAACCGGCTCGTTCTGCAGCTCGGCCAGGGCGAAGTTGTCGGACACCTCACGGAACACCTGGGAAAGCGGCGTGTTGAGGGCACCGCAGATGGCGGCGAGCAGCTCTGAGGAGGCTTCTTTCTGCCCGCGCTCGACCTCAGAGAGGTAGCCGAGGGAGACGCGCGCCGACGCCGAGACCTCGCGCAGCGTGCGACCCTGCCGCAGGCGCAGCCGACGTAGCACGTCACCTAGCAGCTGACGGAGCAGAACCATCGTCGCACTCCCTTCCCCGAGGCCGAAATCCCCGATACCTCCACGGTACTGGACTAACCGAGTGTCCGCGAGATCATGCCAGTTCGTGTTCGCTGCCAACGTAACGCTGTAATCAGTAACTCTCTTCCCGAAGCCTGCCGAGCAATAGTCCCAGGGCGTGCTCCACACTCAGTCTACGTATCTCGTGCCTGTCCCCGGTGAGCGCGATCGTCCGGACCACCGTGTCGTCGGCGACGCTCACCGCGATATGGGCGGTGCCCACCGGCTGGCCGTCGGAGGGCTCGGGCCCGGCCACGCCGGTGGTGGCCACCCCGTAGGTGGCGCCGAGCCGGGCCCGGACGCCCTCGGCCATCGCCGCGGCGACCGGCGGGTAGACCGCGCCGTGCCGCCGGAGCATCACCGCGTCGACGCCGAGCAGATCGGCCTTGAGCTCGGTGGCGTAGGCGATCACCCCGCCGCGGAAGGCCGCGGACGAGCCCGGCACGTCGGTGAGGGCGGCCGCGACGAGGCCGCCGGTCAGCGACTCGGCCACGGCGACGGTATGGCCGCCGGCCCGCAGCCGGTCCAGGACCTGGCTCGCCAGGTCACGCGCCGCCTCGCCCGCGGACGACCCAGGTGTCCCGGGTGACCCCGACCCCACGACCACGATCCTGCCTCCCCTAACCTGAACCCTCACTGGCCTGCGCCGGTTCCGAACGCCGGAGCCGCATCGCCGCAATCACGTAATCGACGCCGGTCACCACGGTAACCACAACCGCCGCCGCCATGAAGAGCTCACGTACGATAGCCGGCGGGCTCAGGGTGGCAGGCAGGATGTACAGGCAGATCGCGATGACCTGAAGGAGGGTCTTCAGCTTGCCGCCCCGGCTGGCCGCGATCACGCCCCGGCGGATCACCCAGAACCGCAGGGCGGTCACCCCGATCTCGAGGAACATGATCACGCCGGTGACCCACCACGGCAGTTCGCCGAGCGCGGACAGGCAGATCAGAGCCGCGCCGGTCAGCGCCTTGTCGGC
>Ga0335081_10006956_pt1 | contig 18047 bp, 17 predicted proteins | sample Lox_Sample_35_FD_206713 | JGI IMG/M metagenome (GOLD analysis project Ga0335081, IMG submission 206713) | Soil microbial communities from Loxahatchee National Wildlife Refuge, Florida, United States - Lox_Sample_3.5 | ecosystem: Environmental > Terrestrial > Soil > Wetlands | place: USA... | reverse complement strand
CGCCATTTCGCGCATCAGGTTCCAGCGCATGACGCGATCGCGCTCCGGTAGCTGCTCTTCGGTCAACCACCACGCATCAGCCTTCATTTTGTTAGCTGCGCGCAACAACTTATCCTGAAGCTCTTGATAGTCGGCGACAGTGTAATCGAGACTGGTGAGGCAACGGCCCGTACCTACCCAGCTAAGGGTCAGTCCTTCTGCGCGCATATAATATTGCAGCAGCCAGTTGTAACGCCCCGGATCCTTGAAGAGCACGGTCCACACGGTAGCGAGATTCATCACACGGACCGGCAACTCCGATGCAGCAAGCGCGGCGTTTGTCCTTCCTGCCCATTCGTCGCAGCGTTGATTCGACTCGCGATATAGTTCGGCGGTTGAAGGCTGCACCAGCCAGTGCAGGAATTCATTCATCGCACCCATGACCAATGGATGAGCGGAGAAAGTCCCGACTACATATGCCAGTCGCATAGGATGTTCGGGATCGAAGCGCTGCATGAGAGCCTTCCTGCCGCATACGAGTCCTATCGGCATGCCGCCGGCAACGGTCTTGCCATAGACGACCATGTCAGCACGGACACCGTAGAACTCCTGCGCGCCTCGCGGCGCTAGTCGAAAGCCGCTAAACACTTCGTCGAAAATGAGCGGGATGCCGCACGCGGTGCATACTTCGCGGAGATCCTGAAGCCACTTGGTATAATCTGACACCGAGTCTTTGGTCTTTCGAATATCACTGGTTAGCAGTACGGCATCACTAGGCGGCGGCGAGTTTGGATGAAAGGCTTGCACGGGATTGATGAGAACGCCAGCGATCTCCGAAGCTCTGGCTCTTATCGCGGCAAGCGATGCCTCGCTCATGTCCTTGAGGGTCAAACAGTCGTCGAGCGGCCGCTCGCTGCCAAGGCCCGGCTGCACGCCATCCCACCATCCGTGATAGGCGCCGGAGAAGCATACGATGAGCTTACGGCGGGTGTTGAATCTGGCAAGCCGCACAGCCGCCATGACCGCTTCGGTACCGCTCATATGAAAGGAGACTTCATCGAGTCCGGAAATTGACTTGAGCAAGGAGATGTTTTCGGCAGTCACCGGATGCAACGGTCCCAGTACCGGACCTAAATCCTTTACCCGTTCCCATCCGCGCGAAATCCAGTCCTTGTATTGATCGAAGCCGGCCACGTTCAGGCCATAGGAACCACTGATATCGAGCGTGGTACGATCGTCGAGATCGCGAAGATGAGGTCCGTCGGAACATGTTACCACCGATGAAAGCTGAAATTTCTCGCGCATTACCGGCATAAATGGAAAAGGTACCCGGTTAGCATCGGCAAAACGCAAGTCCGAAAAACTTTCGCGAAGTTGATTTCCCCACGCGATCGATTTAATCCCCTGGGATTTCAGCAGCGCGGCAAGCTGATTGAAGGCCTTCTTCCGGACTTCGACGAACTTGTCTCCGGCCCCATCTGCGCGAAGCAATTCTTCTTCCGAATACGAGCGGGTGCGCACCCAGCCCGACAAAAGTCGCAAGATCGATGGCATCGCGGCCCTCGCGCGGAGGGTAATCACACGCTTAATGACCCAGGGGACCAAAACCCAGATTCCCAGGACCGCTATTAGCCCGAGGGCTAAGTCAGGCCAAAAGCCCAGATGCATTTTGTCGAAGATAGTGACTGCCATTCGTCAAATCCTCCCCGATGCTATAACTGCAGGTCGCTGTGAGACCGGCGTAGTCGGCGTGACGTCTCGTGCGGTAATCCAGGCCTCGGTCAGCATCGATTCGAAATTCTCGACAATGCGAGACCATTGTATCGATAGGGCGTAGCCGCGCGCTCGAGTTCTTAGCCGTCGAATCGTTTCGGGCTTACAAGACAAAGCGACTGCGGCATTGATATACGCCTTTGCGTCGCTATACGGTGCGAGCATTCCGCTGGCGCCGTGCGAGATATGAATTCTGGCAGCGGCATAGTCATAAGCTACCACCGCCAAGCCGCTTGCCATCGCTTCGAGGGTAACGTTGCCAAAGGTTTCGGTCTCACTCGGAAAGAGGAAAATGTCGCCAGAAGCATAGTGCTCCGCGAGATCCTCGCCAGTCTTCATCCCGCAAAAGATCAGATCGGGATGCTCCTTTTCGAGCGAGGCACGCATCGGCCCGTCTCCTACGAGGACAAACTTGACGACGGTGTTGGGTGTTTGCATCGCGCGATACGCTTCGATGGCGAGTGCTAGGTTCTTCTCCGAAGCCAGCCGGCCCACATAGATCACTGCCAAATCGTCTTCGCTAAGTCCCCAACTTTGGCGTAGCGCGATGGAACGGCGATGGGGCCCGAAGAGATTGCTGTCCACGCCCCGGCCCAGGTAGCTCACATTCGCGAAACCTTGTGCTTTCAGTCGGTCGCGAAGGTCCATACTGGGCACCAGAGTGCGCATGGTTCGGTTATGAAGGTGTCTTAGATAGCGAAAGACGACTGACTGGAAGCAACCCAATCGATAGTGACATGAATAGGTGTGATAGTTGGTATGAAAGCCACTTAGTGCGGCTATGCCGAGACGTCTCGCGATCCGCGCGGCTGACCATCCCAGGGGGCCTTCGGTCGCGATATAGACCGCGTCGGGCCGATGCTCGGTCCAGAGGCGCCTCAATCGATAGCCGACCGGAAGGCCGAATTGTAGTCCCTTGTATCCGGGTAGCGGCATGCCCGGAACGAGGGTCACATTACTCTCGGAAGCGGTGGAATCGCAGCGCGCCTGATAAGGGCGCACCAGCGACACGTCCAACCCGCGCGAGGCCAACCCTTTGACCAATCGCGATATCGTGTGTGCGACGCCATTTACTTCCGGTGGATAAGTCTCGGTAACGATGCTCACGCGCCGCAAATGGATTCCGTTGTCTTCGGCATAGCTTGCGGAGCTCGTCATAGTTGGCGCTCCTTTGCGATGAACGATTGATCGAATTGAACTAGGCAGCCCCTGGCCATCGGCAGAGTTGAGTAGTCATCCGCCACACCGCACCCCCACAAATCGCAAATGCCGATCGACGCGATTCTAGAGAGCGCATCAAGACGAGCGCGATAGGGAAACGTGAAGAAATGTTAAAGGCGTTGGTTATTACGATGAAATATGGTTCTCGGCGTAACCATTCCGCAAAAAAAGCGGCGGACCTCGTATGAGATCCGCCGTTTTTTTGTCCGGTTCCCCTTCCCATGCGGGAAGGAGTTAGAGGTTAGGTCTGAAAGTCCTCGTTCACTTCCATTTTCGCAATTCACGCCGCGCGATCGTCATCCGATGCACTTCGTCGGGACCATCCGCGATACGCAGCGCGCGGCTATCGCGCCAGAAGCGCGCGAGCGGGAAGTCGTCGCTGACACCGGCCGCGCCATAGAGCTGGATCGCGCGATCGAGCACGCGCATCACCATGTTGGCCGCCATCACCTTGATCATGGCGATTTCCTGGCGCGCGTTGCGCTTACCCTCAGTATCCATCTTGTACGCCGCGTTGAGGACCATCAGCCGCGTCGAATCGCATTCGATGCGCGAATCGGCAATCCATTCCTGGATGTTGGCTTTGTCCGCGAGATAGCTGCCATGCGTCCAGCGCGTGTTGGCGCGTTTGCACATCAGCTCGATCGCGCGCTCCGCGATGCCGATGGTGCGCATACAATGATGGATGCGGCCGGGACCGAGGCGCGCTTGCGAAATCGCGAAGCCGCCGCCTTCCTCGCCGAGCAGCGCGGTGACCGGAACTTTGCAATCAGTATAAAGGACTTCACAATGCCCACCGCCGCCCGTATGCCCCATCACCGGGACCGGGCGCACGATTTTCATTCCGGGAGTATCGAGCGGAACGATGATCTGACTGGCGCGTCGATGCGGCTCCGCATCGGGATCCGTCACGACCATTGCGATCGCGAAGGCCGCGCCGATCGCATTCGAGGTGAACCACTTGCGTCCATTGATGACGTAATAGTCGCCTTCGCGCACCGCGCGGGTTTTGAGCTGCGTCGGATCGGAGCCTGGCGTGTCAGGCTCCGTCATCGAGAAGCAAGTGCGGATGTCGCCGTCGAGGCACTTCTGGAGCCACTTCTTCTTCTGTTCGTCGGTGCCGAACTCGGCGAGGATTTCCATGTTGCCGGTGTCCGGCGCCATGCAGTTAAACGCGCGCGCGCCATAAAAGCTGCGTCCCATCAGCTCGCACAGCGGCGCGTACTCGAAGTTGGAAAAGCCCGGGCCATGCTTCGAATCGGGAAGGAACAGGTTCCAAAGCCCCGCGGCTTTGGCCTTCTTGCGAATCTCGTTCATGGTGGGCGAGTCATTGAACTTCTCGCCCAGCGTCTCGACCTCATGGTCGATTTTGCTTTCGTTGGGAAGGACGTGCTCCTTCATGAAAGCATCGACCTTCGGGTAGTACTCCTTGGTCCGCGGCGCCATTTCAAAGTCCATTGCTTTCCTCTCGTGCGGTTGGCTTATGCCGAACAAATAGCCCACGCGGGACGGTAATAGAAGTCCCGCGAATGGCGCCGATCGCATCACCGCGCCGATTACTCCGGCGTCGCGCGCGGGTGTATAAGCGTCGCTATGGACCTCGCGAAAGATTGTATCGACGTCGGCCTGATGACCAATCAGCTCGAGGAGATGCGCGCGTTTTATGCCGAGCGGATCGGGCTGCCCTACGAGGAGATGCTGCCGGTGGGAAACGGCACGCGCCAGCATCGTTACGGGCTGCTCGGCTCGGTGCTGAAGATCAATCATTCGCGCGATCCGCTTCCGCCGCGCATCGCGGGGGGCTATTCGCGGCTCACGATCGCGGACCAGCGCACACCGATTCCGTTTGCGCTGAGCGATCCTGACGGCAATCCGATCCAGCTTGTGCCCACCGGCCATTACGGCATCAACCAGATCGGAATTCACCTTGGCGTCACCAACGAGGATGACTTCGAGCGCTTCTATGGCGAGGTGCTCGGTGGCGAGAAGCTCGCGCCCAAGCGCTATCGCATCGGCAAGACGGTGCTGAGTTTCGAGCACGATGCGGCCGCGCGGCGCGCCGATCGCGATGATCCGCGCCGCGCTGTCGAAGTGATGACCTCGATGCGTGCGGTAGGATTTCGCTACATCACAATCCAGGTGCGCGACTGCAACGCGGCCTTCAAGCACGCGATCGCGCACGGCGCATGGGAAGGTTCCGCGCCAATGACGCTCGGCGAGGTCGCGCGCATCTGCTTCATTCGCGATCCCGATGGAAACTGGATCGAGATCTCGCAGCGCGCGTCGCTAACCGGCCCGCTCCCGAAGAACTAGCCTCTCCCGCGCCGACGGCGGAGCCGCTCGGCGCAAGCTGGAGAGGTCGATTGACGATCATGGGTAGCATGTCGTCAATCGGTGAGGGCCGGCGGCGCTGCGCCGCCGGTGTTGCAGTCGCCTCGATATCATTCCGCCACGCTCTCGCCCGATCCGCCCAGTTCTTTGGGAAAATCCTTCAGCTTCGGAAGTCCATCTTTGATGCGCAGCACCGTCTCGCCATAGTTCACATGCACACCCGGCTTGAATGCGAGGGTCGGAATGGTCGCGGCGAACACATCGATTAGGCCGAAAGTTGGATGGACCGTCATCAGATGCCCGCCGCACTTCGTGCAATACCGGCGATCACTCGTCGGCGTCTTCTTGAAACCACTGATGTGTTCGTTGCCCTTCGTGACCTTCACGTTCTCCGGCTTCCACAGCGTGAAGGCATTCACCGGGCCTGCCGACCATGAGCGGCAGGAACGGCAGTGGCAGTAACCCATGCCCTCAGGTTGCCCGGATACTTGAAGCTCGACCGCTCCGCAAAAGCAGGCTCCGTTATGTGTTTCGCTCATGTCAGTCCTCCCTGAAATTCGCCTGGAATTTTGATGGCGCTAAAATTTTCCGTGCCGGCCGACGCCCGAGGCGAAGCGCGATGCCCCCTCGCGCGTCTCGCCCGATTGTACCGTTGCGAAGCCGTGCCGGAACTCATTGCTGATGGCGTCGCCGAGCGGCATCGTCCAGCCCTCGTAGGTGGACATCCGATCGGATCGCATGCATCGCTGCGGAAACGCGGCGATTTGATGCGCGAGTTCTTTCGCCGCTTTGAGCGCTTCGCCGCGTTCGACGATACGGTTCGCGAGCCCCATGCGCAATGCCTCATCACCCGAGACTCCGCGTCCGGTGAGAATCATATCCAGCGCGTTGCTCATGCCGATGAGGCGCGGGAGGCGAACCGTTCCACCATCGACGAGAGGTACGCCGAAGCGGCGGCAGAACACGCCGAAGACTGCATCGCGCCCCGCCACTCGCAGATCGCACCACAGCGCCAGCTCGAGGCCTCCCGCAACCGCGTATCCTTCGACCGCGGCGATGACGGGTTTCGAGAGCAGCATCCGGGTGCATCCGAGCGGTCCGTCACCCTCGGGCGTCATGCGATTGCCTTTGCCGGTCGCGACCGCTTTCAGATCGGCACCGGCGCAGAAACATCCGTCCACACCGGTAAGGATAGCGACGCTCAATGCCTCGTCAGCATCGAAGCGGCGAAACGCGCTCGCGAGTTCTAGCGCCGTTGGATGATCGACGCAGTTGCGCACCGCGGGTCGGTTGATGGTGACGATCGCGAGGTTTTCTTCGACGTCGAAATTGACCAGGCTCATGCTTCGCGAATAGCACCTTCGGCTAGGCGCGCATAGCACCTTCGCGCGTGCGGCGGAAGTTTGACGGCGCGCCGCGCTCATTCTAATCCTGACTCATCTCATCCGGAGGTGCCCCCCTATGGATCTCGCCGAGCTAGCCAAGCGGATCACCGTTCTCGAAGACATCGAGGCGATCAAGAAACTCAAAGCGCGTTACTGCGCAGTATGCGATAACGATCACAATCCTGACGACATCGTGAAGCTGTTCGCCGACGACGGCATCTGGGAAGGCGCCGATATCGGCGCGCACAAAGGGCATGCGGCGATACGCAAGCTATTCGAGGGTTTTCGCGATCGCATCAGCTTCTCACAGCACAACGTGATGAACCCGATCATCGAGGTGAACGGCGATCGCGCGAGGGGGCAGTGGTACTTTCTCGGACCGTTCACGTTTCGCAAGCGCAACAACGCGGTGTGGCTCGCGGCGCGCTACGAAGAGGACTACGTGAAGATCAACGGAGAGTGGAAGTTTCAGCACCTGCGCGCGATTGGTCGGATGTCGGCGCCATACGAGAAAGGCTGGGCGAAGTAGCGCGCATCAAATTAAACACGCCGGACCATCGACGATCCGGCGTGTAGTCGCTGCCACGATTGAAATGACCGCTTTGGTCATTTGAGGTTGTGATTGACGAAGTCCCAGTTCACCAGATTCCAAAACGCCTCAATGTATTTGGCGCGCGCGTTGCGATAGTCGATGTAGTAGGCGTGCTCCCATACGTCGCAGGTGAGTAGCGGACGATCGTCATGCTTGATCGGCGCGTCGCCATCATGCGTCGCGATCACCTTCAGCATCCCCTCGCGATCGCGAATCAGCCACGCCCATCCGGAGCCGAAGTGTCCGGTCGCAAGCTCGCTGAACTTCTGCTTGAACGATCCGAAATCGCCGAATGATTTCTTGATCGCATCAGCCACCGGTCCGCGCGCCTCGCCGCCCGCCTTGGGCGCCATGCACTTCCAGTAGAAGCTGTGATTGAAATGCTGGCCCGCCTGATTGAACAGCGTGCCCGATGACGTCTTGATGATTTGCTCGAGCGACTCCTTCTCGTGCGGCGTGCCTTTGATCAATTCATTCAACTTGTTGACATACGCGGCGTGATGTTTGTCGTGATGAAACTCCAGCGTCTCCTTGGAGATGTGCGGCGCCAATGCGTCATAGGCGTAGGGTAAGTTGGGAAGCTCAAAAGCCATAACAGCACCATCCTTTCGTGAAGTGAACCAAACGCGCCGCGGCGACGGCGCACCGATACCGGCACACCTCAGATGAACCGGTACATTGGGTTGACGGGAAGCCCGCGACGAAAATTCAGCGCGGGAAGTTTCGCCTAACTGGATTCGATCCTAACACCGTGAGATGTGCTCGCAAGCAACTACGCTGCGAGGCGTTTGCAAATCGACTGATGCTATGAATAAGAATCATTCAAACGTAGGCATTAGTTAGCCGACAATTCCTGGGAGGGAAGCGCTAATGGATGCGTTCCTGATGCTTCTGCGGTGGTTGCACTTTCTGTTCGGCATCACCTGGATCGGACTGCTGTATTATTTCAACCTGGTGCAGACGCCGTTCTTCGCCGAGACCGAAGCGCCGGTGCGCAGCGGTGCGATCCAGAAACTGGTGCCGCGCGCGCTGTGGTGGTTTCGATGGGGTGCGATGGGCACCGTGATCGTCGGACTGCTCTACCTGCTCATCTGGTGGCAGGCGCTGCTCAACCTGACGTTCACGCCGTGGACGGTCGCCATCTTCACCGGCGGTACGATGGGCATCATCATGTGGGCCAACGTCTGGTTCGTGATCTGGCCCAATCAGAAGATCATCATTGCCAATGCGATCGCGACGGCGGGTGGCGCGGCTGCCAATCCTGCCGCAGCGCCGGCCGGACGCCGCGCCGGGCTCGCCTCGCGCACCAACACCCTGTTCTCGATTCCGATGCTGTTCTTCATGGGCGCCGCGTCGCACTACAACGGTCTGATCGGACCGATCACCTCGGGCGGTCTGGTGCTGTGGCTCATCATCGATGGAATCATCATCATTGCGATCGAGCTCAACGCGCTGATGGGAACGCAGGGTGCGACCAAGAAGCCGCTCGATTCGGTATCGGGCGTGATTACTGCGGGCTTCGTCGCATGGGCGCTGCTGGTGATCGGGATCAAGATCGCGATGCCCTAGCGTTTGCTGTACGGACTGATCGAGCGGACGCGCATCGACGCGCGTCCGCTTTTTTATTGGGATGCTGCTGCGCCGGGTTGCGGCTGCTTGGTGGCCTGAAGAAACGCGACAATGTTGCCGATCTCCGGCGCGAGCGTCGGTATCGCGCGCATCGCATGGGTCTTGCGCTTCGGCGTATAGCCGGGCGGGTAAGTCAGATGGAGCACACGGTCCTGTACCAGTTCATATGATGAGCCAGCGATCGGCGGTCCCTGACTGCCGGGCAGATTGGGATCGGGGTTGTGGCAGACCACGCAGTTCGACATATAGAGGACGCGCCCGCGCTCGACCGGCGTGACCTTCTTGCCCTGACACGATGCCGCCGCGACCAGCGCAAGCCCGGCCAGCATCGGGACGGTCAATTTTCGCATCGCGCGCACGCTACCAAAGCGCGCTCACGAGCGGAAGCTGTGAGTACGAAATCAGCTCTAAAACCGCGCTCGGAGGATCAGTCGTCGTCGGCATCCGATGTGGCTTGGCGCGTGAAGACGAGCGGGGAGGGTGCCTGCGGCGGCTTGGTCCAGATTCCATTTATGACGGTGCGATTGGCGCTCAGGTGTCCTCGATACTTCCCGTTTACGGCCGGGATGGTGAAGCCGAACTCGTTTCCCTCGATGCTTACGTCGGCGAGTTGCAACCCGGTTATCTGATCCTCGGGTGCATCGATCGACGCACTCAGCTTGCCCGCATCGTCAGACCGGATGTGCAAAGTGCAGTGAGTCGTCTTATCGCCGACGCGCAACTCGCCGCTCCATTCGCCTGCTACGGTCCGCGTGCGCCCCTGGCATGCAAACAGGAGCACAGCGAGCGTGAGAAGCGCCGCGGTCATTCGCGCTCGATGTAGACATCTAGACATACCAAGTCAACAATTTGTCGTCGCGACTCGCTACTCGCCGTGCGATGCCGCACCTTTGCCATGCAGCTCGGCCCACGCGGCGATGAGACGGTCGGCTTCCTCCGGCTTCAAGGTTCCGTCGCGCACTGCGTTGAGGATTTTCAGCATCGCGGCGTCGCGAGTTCCTTCCACACCAGGAATCGGAGGCTCATCTGAAGAACGTGCCTGCGATGAGGTCGCGCTCGGCGCGGCCGCTTCAGAAGCCGCTTCCTCGCGAGTGCGCGCACGTTCACGGCGGCGCTCGCGGGCTTCGTCAACGGCGCGCTCGACGGTGTCGCTGATCTTGCGCCCGAGGCGCGAGAGCTTCTCGCTGACCTCGTGCGGCACCTTGTCGTCGAGGTCCGATAACGCGCGCTCGACTTCGCGCAGCGCATCGCCGACGGTGCGGGTGACATCATGCGCGATACCGCCGGTGAACTTGCCGCTCTCGGAAACGATGCGGCCGGCGGAGCCGAGGATCGCGCCCACGAATTCCGGAATCTCCTCGCGCAGGTCGTCTGCAAAATTCTCGAATGGTGCGGAGAAGCGGCGCCCGAAGCGAAATTCGCTCGAGCGGCGGCGGCCGTCGTAGTCACGCGCCTGCGCATCGCCGTCCGCGAACAGGATGATGTCGGCATCGGTCGCCTCGAGGCTGATATCGAGACCGCCCTCGCCCAGCGTGCCTTCGACCCGATCGCGCTCTGCGCGCGTGAAGTTGGTTTCGGGAACCCCATACAGCCGCACGCGCCCGCGGCGCGTGCTCGCGGTGAACTTCGCCGAGGTATCGGGCTCGACCTCGACGCTGATACGGCCGCGGCTGGTGATTTTCCATGCGCCCTGATGCGGCAGCGGTCCGAGCAGATCGACCGCGCCATCGATGCGCGGGAGAGCGACCGCGCCCTTGATGGCGCGCAGGCCGACGTGGCCATCGACGCGCTCCGCCGCAAGGTTCCCTGCGATATCGTCGCAACTGAGCCGGCCGTCAACTCTGCCGACGGTGACGTCGCCGGCGACCTCGACGGCCTTGAGCTTGCTGCGGACGCTTTCGGCATGCAGCGACGCGACGCCTTGCACCTCGAGTTTGCTGCCAACGCGGTTGGCGCGCACCGCGCCCGCGACCGACACGCGCAGCCGGCCGCGCACGTCGGCGAACTCGACGTCGCCCTCAATAGTGCCGCACTCGGCGTTGCCGCGGACCTCGCGAACCTTGATCGACCGCGCGCCTTCGATACGCAGGTTGCCGCTTACCTGTTCGGCCTCGAAAGCCTGAGCGTCTTCCAACGTCATGTTGCCCGCGACCTCGCCGCGAATCGCGATGGCGCCCATCCGCCGCGCGCGCAGGTTGCCGCGCACGCGTCCCAATGAGAGCGGCGTGGCGAGGTCCTCGATATCGAAGTTGCCCGCGCATTCGAGGACTTCGAGGGTCACGCCCGGCGCGACTTCCACCGTCGCGTTGCCGGCGATGAGCACCTCGCATCGGTTTTCGATGCGGCGGATTTGCGGCTCGCTGTCGCTATCGATCGTGGTGTCGCCCGAGGTGATGCCTCGCACGCGGAGATTGCCGCCCACGCGCATGATGCGGATCGCTTCGGCGTCGTTGAGGCTGAGGTTACTCATCTTCCGATTCCTCCCGTTGGTGTTCCTCCCGTTCGGATTTCTGCGGATTGCGGACTTGAAGAGCGCCGAGGGCACGCATCGCGTCTTCGGCGGAAATCTTGCCGGCGCTGAGCTGTTCGAGGATCGCGCGGCGGTTGCGAGTGGCGGCATCGTCGGATGTCTCGCGGGTAGAGCGACCGCCATCTTGGTACCCGATCGCATCGAGGACCTCGTCGAGGCGTGCGCGCACGGTCGGGTACGAAACGCCGAGTTCGCGTTCGACCTCGCGAATGATGCCACGGTTCTTCAGGAAGACCTCGACAAAGTCGAGCTGGGAGCGGTTGAGCCGCAGCAGCGCCGGGATGCTGAAGTCGCCGTCGAGTGTAATGTCGCAGGGCTGGCAACGAAGTTTGGTCACGGCGAGGTCGCCGTTGCATGAGGGGCATTTGAGGATTAATGGCCGCGACGCCATGGCGAAGAGATATAAATTGAAATATTGACTAAGTCAATATCAACCTTGAATTTATTAATAATGTGTCTCACGGCCGCCTTCTCTCGAATGGGTTTGTTTTTTGCGCTGTTTAGATCATTCCACGGGAATCGCGCCGATTAAAAGCCATGCAAACATTGGATTATGTGGCTTTGTTTCGTCACTCTCCAAATGCTTCTCGATTCGATTGGCGGCCTCATCTTCGCTCTCTGCCGAACTAGATATCTTTAGATCGGTCTTCAACAATTTCATTTGCCCATCGATAAATGGCTCCGATGGGTTAGTTACGAGCTTCCGCCGGGTAAAGTCCTTTATTTTGTTATGTTTAGTGGGTTTGTTTTCGCACTTTCGCATTTGCGATGGCGCCCCTAAAACGACGAACGGCACCCGATTTGGGCGCCGTCGCGTTTGAAGTATAGCATCCGGCCGAAGAAAAGAGGAGGAGCCGCGCGATGGCGACCGCCTCCCCTTTCCATGTGCGATGTCGTCAGCTCATCGGCCCGCCGCTGCCGAAACCGGCTCCAGCGCCGTGCCCTTCGGCGCCACGTTCCTGAAATACGGAATCACATGACGCCCGAGCAGCTTGATGGTGTCCATGATGGCGTCGTGCGGCATCCTGCCCACTTGCACCAGCAGCATCAGCTCGTCGATGCCAGCCTCGGGATACTTCGCGATGCCTTTGATGCAGTCGTCGGGGTTGCCGCAGATGACAGTGCCGCTCTTCGCGGCCGCATCGATATCGAATGCGGTCGGCGCGATGGGCGCGGCGGTCAGCGGCTTGGACGCATCCTTGGTCTCGCCGCGGCTGGAAATCAGTGCGTCCGAGATGTTCGAGTAGTACTGATAGGTCTTCGCGCTCTTCGGGATGTAGAGCTGCTGCCCCAACTCCCAGAAGAAGCGCATGTTCTGCTCGGCGACCGCGTAAGCCTTTTCGCGGGTCTCCGCGCAGCACGCCATCGCGGACGAGGCCACCTGGTTGTTCACGAATGCGCCCGCCGGATTGGTGCACGATGCTGCCGCATCGCGATAGATCTTGAGCTGCGCTTCCAGCATCCCGGGTGCGAGGAATCCGAATGAAAGGAGCCCGAGGCCGAGCTTGCCCGCGCGCTCGAAGCTGCTCGGCTGCGTCGCCGCATGCCACAGCGGTGGGTGCGGCTTCTGCATCGGCTTGGGCAATACCGAGCGCGGCGGCATCTTCAGATATTTGCCATCGAAGCTGACCGTGTCGTTCATCCACATCTTCGGGATCGCGCGCACCGATTCTTCCCATTGCTCGATGGTCTCGTCGGGATCGATGTTGAATCCGCCGAGTTCCTGCTCGGTAATCGAGCGGCCGGTGCCGAGCTCGACGCGCCCATTCGACAGGATATCCAACACCGCAGCGCGTTCTGCCACCCGCACCGGATGATTGTATTTGTGCGGCAGCAGCACGACGCCGTGGCCGAGCCGGATGCGCTGGGTGCGTTGGCTAATTGCGCCAAAGAAAACCTCAGGCGCCGAACTATGCGAGTATTCGGTCAGGAAGTGGTGCTCGACGCACCATACGGAATGGAAGCCCATCTCCTCGGCCAGCTCGACCTGCGCGATCGCTTGCCAGTAGGTGTTGTACTCGGAAAGGTCGTGCCACGGCTTGGCCATTTGCAATTCGTAGATGAGCGAAATCTTCATGGTGCGTTTTCTCCCGGCGTCCGAATTGTTTTCGAGGCGACGCGCGCAGAGGAGAGCAGCAAATCGAATGCCTAACGACCATAAGGTAGATTTACCAAAATAGCCTGCAAATGGATGAGCTTTATTCGGCGCCAGCCGATATCTTCGCCCCGTTCGATGGCGCGAGCGGAGTCACTGACGCGAAAGGAACCGGCTCCGACCGAAGACTTTGCCGAGGACTCAGCAACGCTCTGACAGAGACCCGAAGGGGGCGCGCAGCGCCGCAGGCGCTAGTGAGGCGGAGCGCAGCGGAGTCCGAACGAAGATCCCAAAGGATAGGGGGTGGGCCGCCATTCGGCGACCCACCGCGGGTCTGGGGGAGGAGTGAGGGGTGGAGGGGCAGGTTTGAGGGATCAGAATAAACTATTCGGTCGCGCTCCATCGGGAGCGTTGAATCTTACAAAGCTGCGAGGTCCCATACGGGAACCCGAATGCCACATCGGCGCGGGATGCTCGTACGGCGGAGCCGATGATTGCGCCCGAGGCTGCGCCCACGGCTCCGCCGCGAAGCGTGCCCTTTTCCCGAGTCGAGAGCCGTCGCCCTGCACAAGCCATCAGCAAGGAAGTCGCGGCGAATATCAAAACAAATCTGACGAGTTCGATGCTCATGGCGTGCGCTCCGTACCGAGGGGTCTACTTCACATCCCGTGCCGAAGTCGGCGCTAGAGGATTGAAGGGCTTTTTCCGAAGCGACGGTCGGAAATTTACCCTTTTACAAAAAACCCGCTGTAAATTTTACAAAGACGAACGCTGAAGGATGGGAAAAGAGTGAGCCCAAGCGTCTTAAAGCGATGGGGTCTTGGGATGCTGCTGAGTCAGGCAATGTACCGCGCCGAGGCCCCATACCAGGTCGATGGAAGGCACCCCGATCACGCGACGGCTGGGGAACAGATCCTGCAATTTGCGCATCGCGACCTGATCCGCCTCGCAATCGAAGGTCGGCATGATCACGCCCCCATTGGCGACATAGAAATTCGCGTAGGACGCCGGCAGCCGGGTGTCGTCGTACACCACCGGTCTCGGCATCGGCAACGTTTCGATGCGAAGCGGCCGCCGATGCTCATCGTGTATCGCGTGCAACCGCTTCAGGTTGTCCTGTAGCAGGTGATAGTTCGCATCCGCCGGATCGTCTTCGACCACCGTTACAATGGTATGTGGAGTGACGAAGCGCGCGAGGTCATCGATATGGCCGTCGGTGTCGTCGCCCTTGATGCCGTCGCCAAGCCACAGCACGTGCGTCACGCCGAGGTAGGTCATCAGATATTCCTCGATCGCGGCCTGGCTCAGATGCGGATTGCGATTCTTATTGAGCAGACATGCCTCGGTCGTGAGCAGGAGGCCCTCGCCATTGACCTCGATAGAGCCGCCTTCGAGCACCATGCCGGGCTCGACCACCTCGAAGCCGAAGCGCGCGCCGAGCTTGCGCGGGATCGCATCGTCGAGATCATAGGCGCCGTACTTCTGTCCCCACGAATTGAAAATCCAGTCGAGCGCGATTTGACCCGGACCATCACCTGAAAGTTTGTTGACGAAAATCGGGCCGTGATCGCGAATCCATGAATCGTTGGTCGGCTCGACGATGATCTCGACCCGCTTCATCAGCTCGGGATTGCTGACCGCAGTGCGAAGCAGCGCCTTGACCGGATCGATCTCATCCGCGCTTTTCACGAGCACGCAGATAGGTTCGAACTGAGCGATCGCGGCGGCCATCTTCGCGTAGGCGCGCTGGACCGGCTCGAACTTGCCGGGCCACGTATCGAGGTTGTGCGGCCACACCAAATAGGTCGTCAGATGCGGCTCCCACTCCGCCGGCATCCGGTAATTGCGCATGCGCGCATGTTGAGGATGAATCGCCACGTTCGATGAATTAGCTGCGGAAGCGCCGCGCGAGGTCATGATAGGCGTCGATGCGGCGATCGCGCAGGAACGGCCAGTTGCGCCGGATGCGCTCGATCTTGCCAAGGTCGCATTCGACGATCAGCGTATCCTCGGATTTGGCATCGGCCTGCGCGACGATCTCACCAAAGGGATCGGCGACGAACGAATTGCCCCAGAACTCGAGGTCGTCTTCGACGCCGACGCGATTGGTGACCGCCACATACACGCCGTTGGCGATCGCATGGCTGCGCTGAATGGTAATCCACGCCTCGAGCATCTTCTTGCGATCCTCGGGCATCTCGCCATGCCACCATCCGATCGCAGTCGGATAGAAGAGCACCTGCGCACCCGCCATCGCGGTCAGCCGCGCGGCCTCGGGGAACCATTGATCCCAGCAAACCAGCACGCCCATGCGCCCGCGCGTCGTCGGATGCGCGACGAAATCGAGGTCGCCGGGCGTGAAATAATACTTTTCGTAGTAGCGCGGATCATCGGGAATATGCATCTTGCGATACTTGCCCGCGATTTTCCCGTCCGCGTCGATGACGACTGCGGTGTTATGGTAGATGCCCTCGGTGCGTTTCTCGAACAGCGACGCGACGACGACAACCTTGCGCGCCGCCGCGACCTTGCATAGCTCCTCGCAGGTCGGCCCGGGGATCGGCTCAGCGAGATCGAAGCATGCGGTATCCTCGGTCTGGCAAAAATATCGCGAGCGGAACAGCTCCTGGGTGCAAATGACCTCGGCGCCACGGCGCGCGGCATCCTCGATACGCGCGATCGCCTTCTCCAGATTGAGTTTCGGCTCGGGCGCGCAGCTCATCTGAATGAGCCCTAGCACCAGCCGCTCCTTCTTCCGCTCCATCTTGTAATTGGTATCAGCGAGCCGGCCGAGGTGCTAGCTTGCTGGCTGAACCTCTAGCAATTGCGCTTGGACTGAGAGATCTTTCGTCAGCTAACCGTTGGCACACGATGAGCGACTACTCGCTGGTGATGGGCGATTGCTTTGAATGGATGGCGGCACGCGAGCCGAACTCCATTCACGCAATAGTCACGGACCCTCCATACGGTCTTAAAGAATACTCTGAGAAGGAAAAAGGAAAACTTCGCGCGGGCCAGGGGGGGGTATGGCGCATCCCACCCTCGTTTGACGGGTGCAAGCGCAGCCCGCTCCCCCGGTTTACGATTCTGCAGCAGAAAGAACGCGCCGCACTGCGGGATTTCTTCGGTGAATTTGCACGCCGTGCACTGCGAATTTTGACGCCCGGCGCGCACGTTTTCATCGCAACCAATCCGATCCTTTCGCATCTCGTCTACCTGCCCATGATTGAGGCCGGCTTCGAAAAGCGCGGTGAAATCATCCGGCTGGTGCAAACTCTTCGTGGTGGGGATCGTCCCAAGAATGCCCACCGAGAATTTCCGGAAATAACCGTGATGCCGCGCTCCGCGTGGGAGCCTTGGGGACTCTTTCGCAAACCGTGCGAAGGTCGAGTGCAGGACAACCTGCGCAAATGGAACACGGGCGGTTTGCGGCGCATTTCCGCCGATGATCCTTTTGCTGATGTCATCCGCTCGGCGCCCACTCGACCGGAAGAGCGCGAAATCGCGCCGCATCCTTCGCTCAAGCCGCAGAACCTTATGCGTCAGCTAGTACGAGCTTCGCTGCCGCTTCGCAAAGGAATCGTTCTTGATCCTTTCATGGGAGCCGGATCAACGATCGCTGCTGCAATTGCGTGCGGCTATGCCAGCATTGGTATTGAGAGCGATGCTCGTTACTTCGCACTGGCCAAAAAAGCCATTCCACAACTTGCTAACCTAAGCGCAAACGGCGCATTCTCCGAACGCAATGGCGCAGGTCAGACCAGCCTCTTTGCCCAAGAGCCTTCTGCCCATTCACGTCAGTAAAGCTGTCGAATACATCGAACGCGAAGCAACCGAGTTGGTTGATCTCTATTTCGAGCAAGCCAACGTCTTTAGTGGGATCATCGGGATTTTCGGAGCAAAAGCGCTCGCGTCTTTCAGTCCCTACAAAAGACACAAGCACCCGGACATGGCGCAACAAAGATTTCCGGATTTGTCGCTGAACGGGAAACTCAATCCGCCGACCTCAGAGGCTCTTGAGTCTAAAGGCAGCACTCGTCCATGGGCCATTCAGTCGCACTACGATCATCCGGGTTGGTACGTAGTCTGGCGCTACACTGTTGATTCCACCGAGACGATCAAACCGGGCAGTCCGGTCGTCATTTGGCGCGTCGATGTGGTTTATATCGAAAAAAGCGATTGGAAGTATGAAGGCAGTAAGGCGGGAGTAGCCGGCGGAGGAAGAACTCATACATTCGGACTGAAGCGACCGGCAGAAAAACTGGCTGGTGCATCCGCATACATCTTCCCGGGAGTGGCGTTCAAGCGCGGGAAGGTTGTGTTGGTCGAGCCGAATCAGTGAACTGACTTTGAAGCCTCGATCCAGGCGGCCTCTTCAACATCGGCAACTTCGAGTTCTGCGCGCTCCGCAAGGGGAAGCTTGAGTGCTTTCGGCCAAATCTGTTTCCGAGTCGCCATGAGTCTGACGTTACTAGCCGCGCAACTTCTGCGCGAGCAATCATCCACACCTTG
>Ga0335081_10006955_pt1 | contig 18048 bp, 12 predicted proteins | sample Lox_Sample_35_FD_206713 | JGI IMG/M metagenome (GOLD analysis project Ga0335081, IMG submission 206713) | Soil microbial communities from Loxahatchee National Wildlife Refuge, Florida, United States - Lox_Sample_3.5 | ecosystem: Environmental > Terrestrial > Soil > Wetlands | place: USA... | reverse complement strand
ACACCTCCCAATTGGCCTCATTGGGAAACGTTTACTGATTTGGCAATTGATTATGAGAATGAGAGAGTACATTTTCAATTGCTTCCAGGAATCCCGAAGGATCAACTGGATGCACTTGTCAATGCAGGGGCTGAGTGGGCACGGGCTGCAGGCATGCGTGAACCGGTTAAGTCCACTGAAGACGCGCCGGTGATCGGCTCATATCCCGCAGACCACTGATGCTCTAGCAGAGAAGATCACATGTAGTGTGGCTGTGAGACCATTCGGGGTTAATCGGGTACACGTTGGGAGTATGTGCAGTGAATCTTTGTTTCTCTATTAGGTACTTCACTAGAACTGGGTGGTTATCAGTCCTCATTGTGTTACTTTCCGTTCTTCCTCAACTCGCGAGTCCGCAGTCTGAGGATCAAGTCCATGTAACACCTCGAAACCAGGACCGATCGACTTCAATGGCGCACACCGCCAGCGGTAATCCTAAGCTACCGCTACAGGCTAAGGTGGTACGGACTGATGTAGACCTTGTACTCGCGCCAGTAATCGTAATGGACTCCCTGAATCGACCAGTAACGAATTTGGAAAAAGACAATTTCAAGATATATGAAGACGACAGAGAACAGGGTATCCGATTCTTCTCCAAAGAGGATGCTCCCATTTCTGTGGGCATGATCCTAGATTTCAGCAAGAGCATGACTAATAAGTTCGACGCCGAGCGTACTGCCTTGTCGGAGTTTTTTCAGAATGCGAACCCCGAAGATGACTATTTCGCAATCGCCTTCTCCGACCGGCCCATGCTGATTGCTGATTCTACGCAGTCCCTCACAGATCTACAGAATAAACTGGCAATGGCAGTGCCAGCCGGTAACACTGCACTGCTGGATGCAATCTACCTGGGAATTGACAAGCTGCATTCGGCCCGATACCAACGGCGAGCTCTGGTCATTATTTCTGATGGCGGTGACAACCACAGTTACTACAATACTAGAGAAATAAGAGAACTCGTCGAGGAGGCCGATGTCACCATGTATTCGATCGGTATTTTCGACAATATGCCCGTCCCAGTTTTCAAGACGATCGAGGAAAAACTTGGCAAACGTCTCTTGACCGACCTCACCGAATTGACTGGGGGCCGTACGATCGCCGCCGATAATCGTGACAAGATTCCTGAGATTGCCGCCACTATCAGCAGGGAACTGCGTGAGCAGTATGTTCTCGCGTACACATCAGATCGGCCTGTTCACGATGGAAGATGGAGGAAAATCAAAGTGCGGGTTCTGAGCGGCGATGGCAGGCCCTTGCACGTGCACTATAAAAAAGGATATATGGCGCCAGCTGAGTAAGGGGTGAAGCAAGGTCGCGCTTTGGATTCAGATGCAAGCATAGGCCGACTTTCAAGTCGGCCTATGCCTTTTGCGACTATTGACCAGGAGGAGAAACTGCCTTGGACTTTTTCTGCTTGCTGGGTGCGCCAGTTCGGTCTGTCGGCAAAGAGTTTTCGTCAACAACGGTAGTGTCCTTGACCGTAAAGTTTCCGCCCTCGGGAACAAAATAGAATCTCGCTGTGTTCCCATTATCGCGTGCTTCGCTTTCACGAGCTTCGATGCGGCCAGGATCAATCTGCTGCTTGGCTTCACCGCCGGTCAGATAGCTCTTGGCATTAGCTGCACGCAGAGAAGCCAGATCATTTACCTGCGCTGCTTCGTCTGGGTCAGCATAGCCAACAATGACTAGCTTTCCGTTCGGTTCGTGTTGCATGCGTAAAGCAACATCATCGAGAGCTGCTTTGCACTCATTGTCGACTCGTGCTAGTTTCCTATCATTCTTAAAGTCGCACGAACTGATCAATGTCTCGCTCGCGACTTCTGGCGGAGGAGGAGGCGCAGTCACACTGGCGGACGCCGTGCAACTTCCGCTAAAGCCATGAACATCGGTCACCCCTACGCTGATGTTGATTGGTCCGGGAGCGGCATTGCTGGTATCAAGCGTTGCGACCGTGGTGAATTCGCCTGGCTGACCTCCGGCGGAGGTCTGGCCTTCTTTGAGGGCTCCGGCACTGGCCGAGAAGTCACGCTTTGCAATGCGGCTGCCATCTGGGCTGCTGCCATGAACACTGACAGTAATCGGCTCACCCGGTTTTACACTTGTAGGGTTGACAGAGCAGCCGACCTGAGGATTCTGAGGCTGCTTCACGGTGAACGCCGAAGTACAAGTGGCCGTGCTATTCTGCTTTGCTTTTGGATCTACGACATTCGCGGTTATGGTGTAATTGCCGGGTGTTAGGCTTGCAGTATCAACAGTAGCTGATGTTCCTTGCCCAGTCGCGGGGCCGCTGGTACTGCTCCAGTTGTAGTTCAGAGCGTGCTTGGGGTTGAAATCAGATGGTTCCACAGAAGCAGTCACTGGACCATTCCACGGAAGCAATTCGGTTGGTGTTGCGGAGCAAGCTGCTTGCGGTGGCGGTGGAGTTGCTCCCCCAAAACGGAAGATAAGACCAGCTGAGTAGCGCAAATTGTTCTGCCATTTGGTGGGGTTTAGCACACCAAGCCCTATTACGTTGATGGCAGAAAAATGAGTAGGTAAATAGTCTACCTGTACAGGACGGAACCCGATTAGGCGGCTCAATCGTATGTCAATTCCGCCTCCTACCGCCATGGCCACGGCGTTCTGACTGCTGGCGAACTTGGTGCTGGGTACTCCGGGTGTCACGGTTACCCCAGTGACGGGAGGAAGCGGACTAGGCAGCAGTACATCCGGAACCGAGAAGCTTCTGGAATTGTGGGCTCCGCCTACCAGATACTCAAAGAACGGTGACACAACTCCAGCTTTGTTGACAAAGAATCGCGGCCCAAACATGTAAGTGAAAGCCGTTTGATCTGGCTGGAGAATGCCGCTGCTGCCAATCGAGAGTTTTCCATTGTGCACACCGCCTAGCTCCGCAGCTAAGCCGAAATGCTTATTAAGGTTGAACTGAAAGGAACCGACGCCCCCGTTTGCCGTGAAGGCGTTGACCTGGTTCGGCGGAGTTCCGCCATTAGCATTGAATCGTACGAATGAATAACCGCCGTAGACCTCCGCTTTGGGCACGTCTTGTGCGGTGACGTGGATCGCGAACAGGACTGCGCATGTGAACATTACGAAATGCCTTTTCATGTTTGGGATTCGCTCCTTCCACTGAGCCGCATCTTCTGAGATTCCCAGTCGATCTTTGTTGGTGTGGTCAATTAGGAGATCGTGTCCGGACGGTTCAGCTTCTCAGAAGGCATGCTATGAAGATGTACACCGGACTGAATACTGTCAAAAGTATCAGTAAATAGAAAGCCTTCGCGATGAACTAAATTTTTGTTGTGTGTGGGATATCGAGTAACACGCTGACAGATTTGCCAGTTCGCAGATCACTACACCTGGATAACAGTGGCATGGTAGCAATCAACGTCTCAACAATGGCAGGGTTGTTTCTCTAGTCCGTGGGCTAAAAACCGACGCTATTGATAGGGCAATCCTGAACCAAGTGGCGAATCATGTGAGCACGAGCGGTGTCAAGCAAAGTCGAGCTCGGCTGGTGATAGCAGATGACCACACACTTTTGGCTGAAGCCTGCAAGAACTTGCTTGAGCCCGAGTTTGAGGTGGTTGCCGTGGTCAATAATGGGCGCGATTTGATCGAGACTGTAAGAGACCTGCAGCCGGATGTTGCAATTTTGGATATCGCTATGCCTCAACTGAATGGCTTGGACGCTGCCGATCAGCTGAAACGCCTTGTTCCCTCGACTCGTGTTGTTTTTCTCACCATGAATATTGATCCCCAAGTTGCAGCGGAGGCATTTCGGCGAGGAGCTTCAGGGTATCTTGTCAAGAACTCCGCCGCCGCAGAACTAATGACCGCAGTTCGGCAAGTTTTAAGAGGGCAATCGTATTTGTCACCATTGATTACCGAAGATACTGTTAGATTTCTACTTCGAAGTGGCAAGAGCTACGATCAGGAAAAGCGAATTACCGCCCGCCAACGAGAGGTATTACAGCTGCTTGCTGAAGGCAAGTCGATGAAAGAAATTGCCAGCGCCCTCAAGCTGAAGCCCGGTACTGTAGCGTTTCACAAGTATCGGGTAATGGAGAGCTTGGGCCTGAGAACCAATTCCGAACTGCTGCATTACGCGATCAAGAATCATTTGGTTTCTTGAAGAGGCTGCCAGCTTCGCGTTTCGCTATCTTTTTCGTTTTAAGTTATGCGCGTAGGACGTGTTTCTTTATCGCATACCTTACCAGGTCTGCGTTGCTGCGAGTATGAAGAGTTTCCATGATGCGGTATTTGTGAAAGGCCACCGTACGGGTGGTCAGATTCAAGACACTGCCAACTTCTTTCATGGACTTTCCTTCCGCCAGGAGTTGCAGCACTTCTCGTTGCCGGTCGGTCAGTTGTTCACTTTCATCATCAGCCGCGTCGTTCCGGTTCAAGAGGAAATCGACTGTGTCTTTTGCGATCGAGGGAGAGAGATAGGATTTGCCCTTCAGAACTTCCTGGACCGCAGTGGTTAGTTCGGATGCAGCACCCGTCTTAAGCAAGTACGCGGAGGCGCCGCATCGAAATGCCTCTGCCGCCAAATCCGCGTCTTGATTCATGGTGAGATAGACCAATTTTACGGAAGGAAGCAGCTTTTTAACTTGCTGTCCGGCGTCGAGTCCATTCAGAAGGGGCATCCCTACGTCGACAATGACCACCTGTGGCTTAAAAACGGAGGCCAGGCGTACCAATGCACGCCCGTCCCCCACCGTCGCAACGACGTTATATTCCGGCTCGAGTAGTTTCTTGCAGGCCTCTGCTACGAGTGTATGGTCGTCCGCGACGATAATCTTTGGCTGGATCTGCATGGCTCTCCTACAACTTGGAACTCTTGGGCTGAGCTATTTTACGATGACTTCCATAGTACCGATGTAACTCACGAGAATCCACTGGGAAAATTACCAGTGGCCGAATGTTAATGCATGTCCAAACGCGACCTAAGGCACGCAAGCCATAAAAAATGTAATCACCACGATTTTTGCGGATTTCACAAACTACGAATACATTGGCTCGCATTCACCCCAGTGACGTAGGGGCATTTTAGCGCCTTTGCCAATTCTCAGGTGTTCTCATATTGTTAATGCGCGTTTTGGATTCCTTTCGTGATAAGTTGCCACCCCTTTAATTCTGACAGTGTACGAGGCCCGCTCTTGCCAACCAGATTTTCGGCAAATTTTCACCAATGATTCGGGAGTCCGTCATAACGTTACGGACCGCCCTCTCAATAGGCTCCTGGGACTTCGATGTCCGATTCGAGCAAGTGGGTTTGGTCTGGGGAAGCAAACGACTGTATTCCCCAAGCTGTCACTAATAACAGTTTCGAGGCACACGGAAGCTTGCGAAAATAACTGACAGGCCGGGGTCAAATTTACATTTTTATCGCTGCGAACGATTCGCAACATTTCACTTATCGGATCAGATCAGCCTCACAGGCCAACGCTAGTCCCGGCAAGGGTAGCGATTGCGAATCGTTTTAATCGGAGATCTTATGAGCTTGGGCAAGCGTAGCGTAGCAGAGTTTATCGGCACATTCTGGCTAGTATTTGGTGGTTGCGGCAGCGCCGTATTGGCCGCTGCATTCCCAGCATTGGGAATCGGTTTTTTGGGAGTTGCTTTGGCATTTGGACTTACCCTGCTAACAATGGCGTTTGCCATTGGTCACATTTCAGGCTGCCATCTGAATCCCGCAGTCTCTGTTGGGTTGCTTGCCGGTGGTCGCTTCCCAGCCTCTGATCTCCTTGCATACCTGGTAGCCCAAGTGATGGGATCCTGTGCAGCCGCGGGCGTTTTGTATGTGATCGCTAGCGGGAAACCGGGTTTTGATCTGTCCGCAGGATTTGCCTCCAATGGATACGGCGCCCATTCCCCAGGCGGTTACAGCCTCGCGGCATGCTTTGTTGCCGAGGTCGTACTGACGATGTTCTTTTTAATCATTATTCTTGGTTCGACGGACGCAAGAGCCCCACGAAACCTTGCCCCCATTGCCATCGGACTTGGATTAACACTGATTCATTTGGTCGGAATCCCAGTTACAAATACTTCGGTAAACCCGGCGCGCAGCACCGGCCCTGCACTCATAGTAGGTGGCTGGGCGCTCACTCAGTTGTGGCTTTTCTGGGTAGCGCCTCTCGTTGGAGGACTCATGGGAGGATACATTTATCGAGTTCTGTTCGCTGAACGAGTCATTTCCGAATCCAGTGAACGCGTTGGTCCCAGAGTAGAGCGCATGAAGGCGACCGGGCGCTAGTGGATGTACCAAGGGCGGGAACTGGAGGAATGCGGTTTTTGTCCTAATAGCAAACAGTGGCATTTTCGCCCCTAAGCATCGGTTAGGTTCTGGCCTAAGATGCTCTCGAAATCACCGCAGAACTCCAGTTTCACGTCCGCGCACAAAGGGCAGAGTGGACATTCAAAATGTACCGCTGCGTGGACGCTGATGAACGAAGAACAATGCGGACAATGCCAAAGGGTGGAATTCAACTCGGAACTACAACTGACCCAGTTTCTTATTCCCAACATGTCCAAAACCTTCCTGTTCCAGCGCCTACCTTTATCGCTGGGCGATAACTCCATCAAAAGAGGTTGTTCCTAATAGGTGGCCATGTACAACCTTGACCTGACGAAGTGGATAACCTACGTTGGGACCAGCTGACCAGCTTTGACCTCCGTCGTGGCTCTCGAAGATCACCCCGCTTGATAGAGTAGTAGCAAGCAGCCTTTTCGAAACATCGTCCATCGTTACCGAGCTGAGATCCTTTTCAGGTAAACCGTGCAACATATGCTTCCACGTCTTCGCGTCATCCGCACTAAAGAAAGCACCTTCCTTTGAGGCGACCAGTATTCCTACGCCAGCGATTATTTTCAAATCGCGTATGCTAGAAACCTTCGAAGATAAATTCGCAGTTTTCCATGTTGTGCCTTCATCCGTGGATACGACTATTTCGGTGCTAGTGGCTGCCACCACAAGTCGTCCGGCAGCTTTGACTGCAATCAGATCGCTCCTGCCCAGTACTGGTCCACCTTCCCAACTCCGGCCCTCGTCCGCGCTTTTGAAGAGTCCTGCTGAGCTTGCCACAAGCCAGCGATGAGAAGACAAATCTAAATCATTTATTCTCGCATCCATTAGCGAGGGTATCGCAGATCGCGGCTCTGGGTAGCCGTGATTCATTCTTCTGTTCAACGTGCGGTTCGTGGTCCCGGTTTTCGTGTGCGTAAGCAGTCTCCAGGAGTTATTGGCTTCATCCAAGATGAAGATCCCCCGGTTTGTTCCTGCGACAAGTTCCCCATTAAAAGCCTGGGCAAGGGCAAACACATCTCGTCCATCTAACCCTACGCTCGTTTGCTGCCAAACTCCTCCTTGATCGAGAGAGAAAACGCCGCCCCATTTACCGTCATTGGCGACAGCAGCAAATACCCTGCCTGGATCATTCATGTCGGGCAGGATCGCGGTTACATAGCGATGAGTGTACCCATGATTCGAAGGGAAAAAGCTTACGCCACCATCGTTGCTCATCATGACACCAGATCGGTCAGTCGCGAGGAGTAATCTGCGAGAGTTTCGCGGATCAATAAAGATGTCATTCACAACCAAATCAGAACTGGTCATTTGCTTCCAATTTTGCCCGGCATCACTGGTTTTCCAGAGCCCGTTGGTAGTACCTGCATAAACGACATTGGAGTTAGTCGGATCTTGCCGAAGAATTCGCGTGCGCCGCGCGGCAAAAGGGATCCCCTGCATTTTGTGGAACATTTCCCCCGCATTATCACTTTTGTAAATCCCCGAGCACGCGCTTGCATAAACTGTAAAGGAACGTTGTGGATCGACGAAAATCGAGAAGACGTCTGAGTCGTTGATCATGCCTTTGTTGATGTGCTGCCAGGACGCACCGCCATTTATAGTTTTCCAAGCTAAGTGCCAGGTCCCTGCATACAGGACGTTAGAATCCTTCGGATCGATGGCGATCGACTCAATGTTTTTTATTTCAGTGTTATCGGGAGGAGACATGAGCTCCCAATCGCCTCCAGCGTTATCGCTACGGAAAATGCCGTCGAGAGTGCCCGCGGCAAGGAAATTCGAATCGGAACCTGCCATCGCAAATGCGCGGACGGATTTTCCATGAAGGGCAGGCAGAATTGCCCAAGTCTTTCCACCATCGCTGGAGCGGAATACATCGCCTGACGTATGTTCTTTTACGCTCCACGCAGCAACAAACATGAGGGCGGGATTTTTCGGGTCAACAACCATGTGATCCAGAACATAATCATCTCCGCCCAAGTGGGCAAAGAGTGACCAGCTTTGCCCTTGATTCTCGGAGATGAACATGTTGCCACTGCTTGTGCCCAGGAAAATACGGTCTGGATTCTGAGCATCATAGGCCAGACTGCGAGCATCTCCCCCCTCCGGACCCAATAGCACCCATTTCTCCGCTCGCAACGGCGAACACAACAGAAGCCCTGACAAAAGCACAAGACAAGCGGTCACAGAAATGTTCAATGATTGCTTTTGCTGATAACCGTATACGGCCCGGCGAAGGTATTGTTGGATGCTGTATTTTGTACGTCCGGAGGTCCACATGTGACTTCCAACTGTCTCCTGCAGAAATCCTGCTGGTTAAGTCACTCCGAAGATTAACTGCGCAGTTGTAGTACACGTGAACAACAATAAGTTTGAGTACTGTTACTAATAACAGAGCTGCAAGTGAGAACGGTGCATCAATCGACGAACCGCTTCTGCAGCGGAAAGCTTTTCACGTAACCTGCCCGTAGGAGTGATTCGAGCGATTGTACCAGGAGTGAAAGACTCGAAGGCTGCCTCTTTTCGATGAAGCCGTCGACCAGACTTAATACGTGCCGTGAAACGTTTGTCGATCCGGAGAACATGAGGATAGGAATTCGAGGGGTCTTCAATCGGATTTACAGAGTTTTAGCAATCACATTTAATGCCTCCATACCATCACAACATGAGAAGACAGTGTATCGTTTCGCCTCGAGAGGCGATCCTAAGCAGTCGAGCAAAGGTCTATTGTCATCTAAATAAAATAATCTCTTCGCCGGTATCATCAATAGACCTTTTTTGCAGTAAACATCACTTTTGGGGTGGGTTCACACATCAGACAACCTAATTTCTGGAGGTCACGGGGAAAACTAGCAAAACACGCAGCGCAGAAGTTCGTTAGGTAGTGGTGTCCCAATTATGACTTAGACTTGCTTTTGCGGGGCTATATGTCATGAATCGCAAATGCTGTTAACGTTGACAGTTGAAGCGGAAAGACAAGAACAACAAAATCCCAGAGTTTATAGGAAAGTGGGGCTTCGGAACCCTAAAGACACCATTTGCCAGTAACGACGTTACCATGCGGAAGGCAATAGCGCTGATTATCATTTGCGGTCTAGCTACTGTTGGGAGTGGCCAGCCTGGATCCTCGAAATACCAGCCAGGTACGATCATGTCTGTCGCAAGGCACCAGTTCAGACCTGGCGAGAATGATACGTCGCGTGCTTACGACGTGTCCGTGAAAGCGGGCAATATAGTTTATGTAGTCTTATATGTCCAGCCACCCGGCACGATCAGTCCGGAATATCGTACGGGCCTTTCCGTGCTAGTCTTGGTGGGGCACGATACGATCAAATTCAATGACCAGTTGGGCCGCTCGCACGAATTACCTATATTGGCCCGGAAGACGATCTCCGATACAACAAAGGAATAATCCCACTCGACAGTACTGGATTAGTCGGTCGATAAGATCAATGGGCCGGGTCATGCCAACGCAACCAACCGGCCATATGTTCTTACGTTACTAATCTGGTTGGCTTTATGGTGGATGAAAAACTAAATCGTCTGATGCCGTTAGTGTTCTCCTGACAGACTTGACAGGTTTCAAGCTTCGGCAGAAGCCACAAACTTTTGGTGGAGCGAAAGCGGATACGTTTCTGGCACACTTGTCGGCTGCGGGTGCAATGTAGGTTGGTGCTCCAAATGATACTCAGACATGGAAAGCCGATCACGGATGAAGATTATGTGCGCCGGGCACTTGAGATTACGGTTCATGTTGCGCTGTTAATCTTGTTCACAACTACGTGTCTTCTAATCCTGCGACCTTTCATCCCTCTGATCGCGTGGGGAATCATCATCGCTATAGCTGCTTACCCCGGCTACCTGAAACTGCAGCACGTAATTGGTGGACGTAGCGTTCTTGCCGCTGTAATTTGCTCGACTTGCCTACTCGCTATTCTGATAGTACCGGTTGGGTTGTTGACGGGATCACTTATCGGGGGCACAGAGACTTTAGCTACTCACCTTAAGCAAGGAGCGCCAATCATTCCGCCGCCGCCTGCCCGCATGAAAACATGGCCGATCGTTGGCGCTCCCCTGGCGAACGCGTGGCAGTTGGCGTCAGAGAATCTAGCGGCCGCGTTGCGGACTTTTGCCCCTCAGATTAAGGCAGTCATGTCTGACTTACTACGGGCCTCAGCTGGAATCGGCTTGGCGGTGCTGCAATGGATCCTATCTATTCTGGTGGCTGGATTCCTGCTCGCAAAGACGAACAGCGCTGCGGCCCTCGGACACTCAGTGACAACTCGTTTTTTTGGCGAAAAAGGCACGGAAATCGAAGAATTGGCAGGTGCTACTATCCGTAGCGTCACGACCGGAATTCTCGGTGTTGCAGTGATCCAGTCTTTTCTTGCCGCGCTTGGCTTTTTTGTAGCTCGTTTACCAGGCGCGGGCCTATGGGGAGTGATGTTTCTTCTGGCGGCTGTGCTTCAGTTGGGCATAGTCGTACTGATTCCGGCAGTGATTTACATGTTTGCAATCGCCACCACCACCAAGGCTGTGCTGTTCTTGGGGTGGTGTCTGATCGTCGCGCTGATTGACAATGTACTTAAGCCGCTTCTGCTCGGACGGGGTGTTCCAGTTCCAATGGCAGTTGTATTCTTAGGGGCCATTGGTGGATTCATGATGATGGGTATTGTTGGCTTGTTCGTGGGTGCAATCGCTTTGTGCGTGGGATACACACTCTTTATTGCCTGGCTGGAGGGAGCCGTCGCACGTGCGCCGGACACCCACACTGAGACCGGCCTTTCGAGTCACACCACGGCGGCGGACTAGCATTATCTCACTGGCCATCAGGGTTTGGTTCCAGAGCGTCCAATCAGAGAGCGCTGCCCCGAACATTCCGTAGTTATGGGCAGGCGGCTAACAACTAGTTTGGCTGCAAGTGAAATTCAACAATGTACCCGTATACAGCTTCGATACTTATACCTGCATCCATAAGGGGCGCAACCCAGTTTTCCTGGAACTCTTGCGGATTGTCTTGATACTCTGTGAGTAGGCGGCTGATGTTTGCAAGCCTGTACAACTGTCTTGTTTCCTCGCACGACAACTTCGAGGCGATTTCCATACGCGTTTGGAGGGCTTTCCTGTTCATATGACTACTCGTTGAATTGATTTCGTATCGCCATTGCTATGAGTCGCACCGCACGTGGGACAGCCATGAGACGATGGACACAGAAAGGGCGAGCTTTGATGATAGCTGTTTAATTTCTTGAGTCGTTGCTGACGGGCAATGAAGGGAAAGTCCTACGAATGCCCCTCAGATGCGTTCTGCCAGTAGAGCTCGCAAGAGGCTGGATCCCGCTTAGATTTGTAGATGCAGTCTGTCAGCGCGCATAATACCCCGATCGACAGCGAACGCGAAGCGAGCGCGGGACCAGAACCTGCAGACGGTGGAATGCCCGCACCGTGGCACTCGGAAGCTTGTACGCGACAACATATTGACTTCTCAGCTCGCGCCGTATCTTACGAAATGGCTCATTCATGTCGTCGTCTTCTAAAACGTGAAAATACTGCCCTCCAGTTGCATCCGATAAAGTCTTGAGTATTGTTACCCCCTGCTTCGACTCTGTGCTGAAATTGTCGAGATTGACGTTCACTGAATAGATGGCAGTTTCAGCCTTGAGGGCGTCGCTAATGGCTTCGTCCATTGTCCTTCGACTCGTATTCTCTTCGCCATCACTAATAACGACCATAACGTGACGGGTGGCATTGTTCCCCGAGGCGAGCCAATCACTTGCTTCTGACACAGCGTCGTACAATGCCGTTTCGCCGTCGGCATGCAGGTCTTTTATGCGATGCGCAGTTTTCTCCCAGTCGTTGGCGACCGGAATTGCGGCTTGAACATTTTGATTGAATGTAAACACCATGACTGCATCGCGCGGCTTTACCACTTGTTTGAGGAATGATTTGATCGCACTCCGCTCGGCATTGAACCTATAAGCTATGGATGAGCTTACGTCCAGAACAATGGCGATGTTGAGCGGTAAATCGGTTTGCCGTTGAAAGAAGGTGAACTCGGTCTGCACCTCACCGTTGTCGAGAACCGTCAAATCGGATGGTCGCAGGCTATTTACAAACTTTCCCCAGTGGTTGGTGACGCTGAGAACAAGATTGACTTCATGAACGTTTACACTTAGTGTCTCGACCGATCGATTCATTTCAGGCAGTGCTCCTATCTGCGCAGGAGCTAACAGAGTTTGTGGCGGCACCTGACTTAAGAGAGGAAAGACCGTCGCGGTGATACAGAGGGCAATCCTAGACACATAATAGCCTACTCGCATACTTAGGAACTCGTATTTGTCGTTCAAGGTCGTGCGTAACTCTGTACGGTAGATATTAGGAAGTTTTGTGAATACTGATAAAAGTGTCAGGAGTTGGCGGTCCCGAGTCTGCGAGTGAAATTGTGTGCTTCGGCGCGGGTTCTGGATCAACTTACACTAACTGCAACGCACATCATTGTTCCTGAGGTCATCCCGATAGCTCACAGCGGCTGTAACTCTTACCAGTTTTCTGTGTTTCTTCCGGGTCCTATCATGCCAAATGGAGGTCAGTCAGGCTTCCGCGTGCCGATGTGAGTCCCCGCTGGTGAAAACAGGCGGAGTGTGGCAGCCAACGATATCGAACCGGAACACAACGCCTGATTCACCCTTGAGGCGCACTGCAACTGATCATTACCGTGCATGGCTCACACGGATTGGTCTATGCAGGATTACCTGCCGCAGGCAAACTGGAAAGGAACAAAGTTTATGCCGGTAACATCAACACGATTGTTTGTCATTGCCCTGATGTTCTCGTTGTTGGGAATCGCGATTACGACTGCGTCGTCGCAATCCTATATTTCCGGGGACGTAACTGGGACGATTACTGACCCGAGTGGCGCAGTAATTCCGGGCGCTACCGTCACTCTCAAGAGCAACGCAACCGGGGCCACACAAACTGCCACTACCAATCCATCCGGCCGTTATCGATTTTCGTTAGTGACTCCGGGTAGTTACACAGTGACATCGTCAGCAAAAGGACTGCAGGGTGCCTCACAACAAACCCAAGTCGCGGTCGGGCAGGCAAGTACGGTCGATATGCAGCTCGCGGTGACTGCCAGCGGAACCACAGTAGAGGTCACTGCGGAAAGCGGTGTTGTACAAACACAGAACGGAAACATTTCGACCACCTTCACCCCCGAGCAGATTCAGCTGACGCCCAATCCCGGAAATGATTTGACGTATATTGTGCAAACGGCTCCGGGCGCAGTGATGAACACACAGAGCGGCTATGGAAACTCCTCGTTGTATGGCCTACCTGCGACATCGAATCTATTTACCGTCAACGGAGAAAATGAAAACGATCCGTTCCTTAATCTCAACAACTCTGGTGCAACGAATATCTTGCTCGGCCAGAACGACATTCAGGAAGCTACTGTCGTCAATAATGGCTACTCCGGGCAATACGGGCAACTCGGCGGCGCAAATGTAAATTATGTTACCAAGTCAGGTTCCAACGCATTCCACGGTAATCTGATTTACTGGTGGAACGGATCGATTTTGAATGCTAATAACTGGTTCAATAATCACTCAGCTACGCGCGTCCCTTCGATAACGCCAACCAATGGGCAGCTTCGGTCGGGGGACCGATTAGGAAAGACAAAACCTTCTTCTTCGTTGATACGGAAGGCCTACGCCTGCTGATTCCAACCAGCACTTCCGTTAACGTGCCAAGCGCACCATTCGAAAGAGCAACATTGGCGAATATTGGGACCACAAACCCAGGGGAACTCGCCTTCTACAACAACATGTTCAACTTGTGGAGCAACGCCCCGGGAGTATCGCGGGCAGCAAACACGTTACCTCCGGGTATGGCAACTGACACTGGCGCCACCATAGGCAATGGCTGTGCGGGAGTCACCGCCGCGCAATACGCAGCTATTGGGATCGGTAATCCGTGCGCCCTGCAATTTTTCTCAACGGCAGGAAATGAGACGAACGAGTGGTTGCTGACCGCGAGGGTTGACGAGAATATTGGCGATAATGACCGCATGTTTATTCACTTCCGCACCGATCATGGACTGCAGGCGACCTACACTGACCCACTCAATTCGACATTCAATGCTCAGAGCGATCAGCCACAGTACGAAGGGCAGTTAAACGAAACACACACTTTTAGTGTCAACTCGGTAAACCAGTTCATCCTTTCCGGTTCCTGGTATAGCGCGATTTTCTCTCCAGCGAATCTAACTGCAGCAACGTCTCTGATGCCTTTCCAGCTCAACTTTTCGGGTAATGCTTTCTATCCACTCGGCTTCGATCTGGGAGTCTGGCCGCAAGGACGCAGGGTCACTCAATACCAGATCGTTGATGACTACTCCCTCGTCCATGGTGCCCACGACCTGAAGTTCGGCATCAATTGGCATCGTAACGACATCACGGATGCTGATATGGGTATCGGAACAATCGGACTTTCCCAGTCGGAAACCCAAGGAAACTTCTTCGGTGGCACGGGGGTCTCGTATACACAGAGCTACCCCAATCGCCTCACGAACCCGGTCAACGTGTATGGTCTGGGTCTGTACGCACAAGACGAATGGGCGGTGCGAAATAGTCTCAAAATCACTTTGGGATTGAGAGCTGAGCACAACTCGAATCCAACCTGCGACACGAACTGCTTCTCGCGTTTCGAAGACTCATTTCTCGCGATACCCCATACCATCGTTCAACCCTACAATCGGTCATTGGTTACAGGATTACATCAAGCCTTGGTTGACTACACGAATATTCGCTGGCAACCTCGGTTCGGGTTCGCCTGGACACCACGTGGGACTGGCCACAATACCGTCATTCGCGGTGGTATCGGGCTTTTCGCCGACACTTTTCCAGGGACGACCGCCGACCTTTTTATGAGGAATGCGCCACTGGATAACACCTTTACCGCTGGGCCGGGGCCTTTGTTTCCGGGCGCTCCTAATAGCCAGGCTTCAGCGGTTGCTGCTGCGAACACTTCCTTCTCTAGCGCTTATCGAGCAGGAGGTACACTGGCTAGCATCGTAGCTACAAATCCTCTGTTTTTACCTCCAAGCCTCTACACCCCGAACAAAATGATTCATTACCCCGAATATCAGGAATGGAACCTGGAGGTTCAGCAAGGCATTGGACAAAAGACTTCATTCTCGGTCGCGTACGTCGGCAATCATGGGATTTGGGAGCCATTCGTGAACGGTGGTCAGAACGCATACTGCAACTCACCTGCGAGCCCGCTGGCGTTTTTCTCTACCGCCTTGCCCTGTACAGGAGCGGCCGGTTCTGGATCTGCACTAGGGGTCACTACACGCAGCTACGCTGGGTTACCAACTCTTCCGGTAGACCAACGTTATGGAACCATCTACGAAGTCGAGAGCGCGGCTGTATCCAACTACAATGGCGTCACTGCCTCTGTAACGCGTCGGTTCTCGCAGATACAGCTACAGTTCAACTACACCTGGAGCCATGCCCTTGATGAAATCTCCAACGGAGGCTTTTTGCCATTTAACTTCGGAGCCGCTACTGGCGGTAATAACGTGAGTGTGCTTGGCCCCCAAAATCCTTTTAATCTGCGGCAATACAACTATGGCAATGCAGATTATGATTCCCGTCAATATGTCAGCGCGAACTATGTCTGGAATACGCCAAAGATCAACGGAATTATTGGTGTGCTGACATCCTGGACTGTCTCGGGAACAGTCTTCTACAGAACAGGATTGCCGTTCACTATCACAGACACATCGACGTTCGGTGTACTAAATGGCTTCAACTACAACAGCGTCAGCCCGCCGAATTCGCCGAACTTGTTTGCCAACTATCCAGCCGGAGTTGCGGTGAGTTGCTCGCGTAGCGCTACCACGACGCCCTGCTACAGCGCTGGCATGTTCTCCTCTGCGCTCACAGGCTTCGGAATCCAGCGAAGGAACCTTTTCTACGGTCCCAACTACTTCGACACAGATCTGACAGTCATGAAGAACTTCCATCTTCCGATCTCGGAAGCGAGCATGTTCAGTGTAGGTCTGCAGTTCTTTAATCTGTTCAATCACGCGAATTTCGATCAGCCAAATCAGAACCTTGGAAGCCCGACTTTTGGTTTGATTACCCATGCGATCGGCCCACCGACCAGCATGTTCGGATCGTTTCTGGGAGGCGATGCTTCGCCTCGCATTATTCAGATCAAGGGACAATTCTCCTTCTAAGGGTTGGCGTTTGAAGACTGGCTTGGGCGGTTGAGCTTTTTCTGCGGCCCGACGCTTTAACTATTCTGGGTGACTGTGGGGTGGTGAAAGTTTGACTTTGGCCAGACCCGCCACCCTGTATTACCGTAGGCCCCCAAGATATGATGTCGCCATATGAATTACCACCTTGTGGCTTAGCGTAGGTAGATGTCTAAGGAACCGGCATTTACGAGAGTCTGTTATCTCTTTAACATAAGCCGTAACTCCGAACTTACGCTATGCACATTGGGAGCTATTTCGGATTATCTTCCTGAATCAATGAAAGCCTACTCTGCAGTCCATTAGCGTCAAAGCTGAGAGTTCTCGCCTGATGGTACCTTCCCTGGATTGGTAGTCTTTCTCCATTAAATGAAAAATCTACCGCGCCGATATTCCCTGCCCTTACCATGATTTGACTGCGAGCTTTCACTAATTTCTGAGCCGGGGGCATTAGAGTTTGTGACAGCACACGGCGACCATCAGCGATGATAGATACCCAGGCATCCTCCCGCACATTGATCAAGAGCGTAAATGTACCAATTCCAGATTGGGATGTAGCCGGCAACCATGTAGCGGATGACAAAGGTGGGTGTGATTTTGGCTCTAGGCGATTGGTCAAGGGTTTGGATGATGATCCAGTACTCACATATGTTTCCACCTGTGGCCGAGTCGTGACTGTCGATGTCGGTGACGTCATCGAGGAAGATTGTGCTGTTTCGTTTGGAGGAGGCGCAGACTTTGCAGAGAACTCACGCGGCCACTCAATGTTTAAGCGTAGTTGCTGTTCCACGTTTGCAAAGCTGAAACCTACCACAACAAACATGGCCGCGAGCGCCCACCACGGCAATCGCAACGCCTGATCGTATCGTTGAAGATAAGATTCCGGCTTTGATAAAGTAACCTGCGAATCTGTGGCCTCAGCCCGGGCTACCAGGTAAGCAGCTATCGTGTCCTGTTCATTAATGCCGGTAAATTCGGCATATGCACGAACAAAGCCTTTGCCGATTATTCCTCCAGGCAACTCATCGAAATGCTCTGTTTCGAGGGCATGCAAGTAGTGGATCCGAATCTTGGTGAATTTCGAAATATCTTCCAGACTTATGCCGCGTCGCTGGCGTTCATACCGAAGCCGTTGGCCGAAAGACTCCATGTTTTTAAAGGTTTGGCGGCCAGAGTAGTGTTTTCCCAGTTGCGAATTGACAAGCGACCTCACACCACAAGAGCTGGGACTGTAAGCAATTTGGGTTCTGCCGCCCACCCCCTCGCACGAAGCATCACACTTGTGATCTCTGCCACAAAGTAGCAAAACTTACAGGTTTACAACTAGACGTGTGCAGCCGACGCCCGATAATGCGAGAAGATCCGCACATTGGAAATAACGCTTCGTATCGTTGCGTGGTGTCGACGACGGGTAGGCCTTGGTTACTTTTATACA
>Ga0335081_10006954_pt1 | contig 18051 bp, 16 predicted proteins | sample Lox_Sample_35_FD_206713 | JGI IMG/M metagenome (GOLD analysis project Ga0335081, IMG submission 206713) | Soil microbial communities from Loxahatchee National Wildlife Refuge, Florida, United States - Lox_Sample_3.5 | ecosystem: Environmental > Terrestrial > Soil > Wetlands | place: USA... | reverse complement strand
CCGATCTCGCCGACGGCTTCTTCTACGCACCTACAGTGGTCGCCGACCCGCCCCACGATTCTCCGATGGCGACCGAGGAGGTGTTCGGGCCCGCGCTCCCGATCTGGCGGGTAACCGACCTCGACGAGGCGATCGCGCGCGCCAACGCCTCTCCCTTTGGCCTCGGGTCCTCGGTCTGGACCCGGGACCTCGCGCGCGCGCGGGAAGCGTCGCAACGCATCGAGGCCGGCTACACCTGGGTCAACTCGCGCACCAAGGTCTACGACGAGCTCCCGTTTGGCGGCTGGAAGTCGAGCGGCTACGGCAAGGAACACGGCGAGGAGGCTTTCGACTACTACACCGAGTCGAAGTCGGTCGTACTCGGAGCCGGATGACCGAGGCGCCCCCCTGGGACCGGGCGACTCTGCCCTCGCCCGTCATACCGCTTGACCGCACGTTCGAGGGCTTCCTCGGACTCGAGTGGCTCGACCTGACGCTGACGAGCGCCCACGTCCGCTTCCAGGTCCGCGAGAACCTCAAGCAGCCGCTCGGACTGATGCACGGCGGCATCTACTCCGCGGTCGCTGAGACCGTGGCGTCGGTCGCCACCGTCAACAACGTCTGGCGCGACGGCTACGTCGGGGCAGGCCTCAGCAACTACGCGAGCTTCCTGCGTCCGATCACCGACGGGGTAGTCGATGTCACCGCGGTCCTGCGCGGCCACAACGACCGCGAGTGGACGTGGAGCCACGAGTTCCGCGACGCCCAAGAGAAGCTGTGCGCGCTCGTCGATGTGACGATCGCGGTCAGGCCGGCACCGCTGTGACGATCGCGGTCAGGCCGGCACCGCCCCCGGAGTGATCACCTCTGGCCCGGGCGCGTCGGCGTACAGCCGGGCGACGTCGGCGGCGCGACACTCGAGACACCGGCGCTGATTCAGGTAACCCTTGTCGGTGATCTCGCCGGCGTCGAGGCTCGGCGGCGTGTCGAGAAGCAGCAGCCGCTCGACGCGCGCTGCCGAACCCGAATCTCGGTTCAGCTCCGTGAGCGCTCGGGCCAGGTGTTCGCGAACAGCGGCCGCGTCGCCGGGCGCCTCGGCCTGGTTGACCCAGGCCAGCGCCGCCGCATACTCGGCGTCCTGCCCGGTGATCACGGCATCGCTGAGGATGCCGGCGGTGCTGAGCAGCCGCGTTCTCAGCGCTCCCGCGGCGACCCAGGTGCCGGTCAGCAGCTTGAAGTTCTCGGCGATCCGCCCGTCGAACATCAGCCCGCGCTCCGGATCGATGAGCGTGGCGGCGTCGCCAGAGCAGTAGTAGCCCTCGGCGTCGAACAGCTCCGCGGTGAGGTCGGGCCGGCGGAAGTACCCGGGGGTGACGTTCGGTCCGCTCACGCGGATCTCGAGCTTGTCGCCGACGGGGGCGAGCTTGACCGTGACCCCCGGGATCGGAACGCCGATGCAGCCGGTGGGGGAGTTCGGGAAGTGGGCGCTGGTGGCGGCCGGCGAGGTTTCGGTCGTACCCCAGCTCGAGGTCAGCGGCACGTCGTGGTCGGCGTACTTGCCGGCGAGCCCTCTGAGTCGTGCCGCGAGCGCGTCGGGCAGGGCCGCGGCCGCGTAGAACATGTACCGCAGGCGGCCGAAGAAGCGCTCCGCGAGCGCGGCGTCGTTCTCGAGCGCCGGGGCCAGCAACGCATAACCCGCGGGCACGTTGAAGTACAGCGTCGGCGGGACGGCGTTCAGTGCGGCGAGCGTCTTCGGGAACAGCGGCGGCGCCGGCCGGCCGTCGTCGATGTGGATCGTGCCGCCGTTGAACAGCGCGAGGTTGAGGTTGTGGTTGCCGCCGAACGTGTGGCTCCACGGCAGCCAGTCGACCAGCACCGGCGGCTCGTCGGCGAGGAACGGCCAGATCGCCTGCAGCATCGCCTGGTTCGAGCACAGCATCCGGTGGGTGTTGATGACCCCCTTCGGGGCGCCCGTCGATCCTGATGTGAATAGGAGCTTCGCGACCGTCTCGCCACCGGGATCCCCATCGAGCGGGCTCCGGTCGCCGCCCGGCAGCTCGTCGAGGTGCAGCGCACCCTCACGCTCGCCACGCGCCACGAGGGTTTTGGGGACTCGGCCGGCGAGCGCGTCGAGGGCGCCGGCGAACGGCCCGGCGTCATCGGCGAACACGAGTCCGGGTTCGGATAGCTCGGCGATCGCCCTGATCCGGGCGTGATCGGAGCTCATCAGCGAGTAGGCGACGCTGATCGGCATCACCGGCGTGCGCGCGGCGTACGCGCCCAGGCTGACGAGTAGATGCTCGAGCGAGTTACCCGAGAGGATCATCAGCGGCTTGTCGGGGCCGAGGCCGAGCTCGACGAACGCGCGCGCGAGCGCGTCGGATCGGTGTTTGGCTTCGTCGTAGGTGAGCGTGGCGTTCCCGTGGGCGGCGAGCAGCCGGTCGGGGTGTAGCTCCGCCCGCTTTCGCACTACCGCGGTGATCGAAGGCTCCGGATCTGGTACGGAGGCGCGCGAGCGCAGGATGATCGCGCCGTCCGTGCGGCGGTCGATCGCGATGTCGGGCGGTGCGAACGTCTCGCTCATGGGCGGTCCAGGAGGGTCGAGAGCACGATCAGCGTGCGCGTCCTGACGATATTCGGATCGCGCCGGAGCCGCTCGACGAGCCGCTCGAGGTGCTCGATGTTGTCCACGCGCACGCGGATGACCGCGTCGGCCTCGCCCGAGACGGTGAACGCGGAGACGATCTCGTTGACCGTCACGAGCGAGCGTCCGACATCGGCCGGCGAGGTCCGGTCGGCGCAGTAGATCTCGATCAGCGACTCGATCCCCTCGCCGAGCGCCCGCCAGTTGATCCGGGCGCCGTACCCGGTGATCACCCCGTCGCCTTCGAGGCGGTCGACGCGGCGCTTCACCGCGGTCGCGGACAGGCCCACGTCGGCGCCGATGTCCGCGAACGTCCGCTTCGCGCTTTCCCGCAACAACGCAACAATCTTGCGGTCTATGCCGTCCAAAGGGCGACTGAGTTGCATTCCAGTACCGATCGAGTGCGTGTGAGTTGCGTCGAGCCTATCACCGCGGGAAACTTTGTTCATGGCCGTCATCACTTCGGCGACGCAAGCGCGTTCCGGCCGGACGGCGCTTGAACTTGACGGCGCGTCGCTCACAGTGCGCGACGCCCTCGAGGTTTCCCGACGAACCCGCACGGTGCACTTGTCGGAGCATGCTGCCCGGGCCGTCAGCGCGAGCAAGCGGCTCAAGGATGAGCTGATCGCCAAGGAAATACCGATCTACGGGGTCACGACCGGTTTCGGCGACAGTGCGCACCGCCAGATCTCCCCTGGGAAGACGGCCCGGTTGCAGCAGAACATCCTGCGCTTCATGGGTGCGGGGACCGGCCCGATCGCGCCGCCCGAGGTCGCGCGCGTCACCATGCTGCTCCGCGCCAACTGTCTGTCGAAGGGCAACTCCGGCGTGCGCGTCGAGCTTGTCGAACGCCTGCTCGATCTGCTCAACCACGATGTCGTCCCGTTCATCCCCGAGCGCGGTTCGGTCGGGGCCAGCGGCGACCTGGCGCCGCTTTCGTATGTCGGGCGCGCGCTCGCCGGCGACGGGTTGGTCGCGTTCGACGGGGTCGAGCGCGAGGCGGCGGAGGTGCTCCACGAACTTGGCCTCGAGCCATTCTTGCTCGAGGCGAAAGAGGGACTCGCGCTCACCAACGGCACCTCGTTCATGAGCGCGTTCGCGTGCATGGCCGTCGGTGCCGCCTACGAGCTCGCGGACGTCGCCGATCTCGTCACCGCGATGGCCTCCGAGGCGCTGCTCGGCAACCGCGGCCACTTCAACGCCTTCCTGTTCGACGACGCCAAGCCGCATCCGGGCATGGTCACGAGCGCGCGCCACATCCGCGAGCTCCTCGCCGAGTCGCGCCTGGCCGCGGACAGCGACGAGCTGTTCGAGGGCGGTCTCGGCGGCGCGGAGTTTGTCGAGCTCGACCGCCAGGTGCAGGACAAGTACTCGATCCGCTGTGCCCCGCACGTCACCGGGGTGCTGCGCGATGTGCTCGACTGGGTCGAGCGCTGGCTCACGGTCGAGATCAACTCCTCCGATGACAACCCGCTGTTCAACGTCGCCGCCGGCCGCGTCGAGAGCGGCGGCAATTTCTACGGCGGCCACGTCGGGCAGGCCATGGACTCCTTGAAGGTCGCGCTGGCGAACCTGTGTGACCTGATCGACCGCCAGCTCGAGCTCGTCGTCGATGAGAAGTTCAACCGCGGCCTTACGCCCAACCTGATCCCGCCGTTCGAGGCCAGCCATCCCGAGGCCGGCCTGCACCACGGCTTCAAGGGACTTCAGATCTGCGCGTCGGCGATGACCGCCGAGGCGATGAAGCTTTGCAATCCAACCACGATCCACTCGCGCTCGACCGAGTGCCACAACCAGGACAAGGTCTCGATGGGGACGATCGCGGCGCGCGACGCTCGCTCGATCGTCGAGCTCGCCCAGAACGTCCTGGCGATCCACCTCCTGGCCTGCTGCCAGGCGCTCGAGCTCCGCGGCGTCGAGAAGTGCAGCCCGCGTACTCAGGAGGCCTTCCGTCTCGTGCGCGAGCACGTCCCGTTCCTCGACAGAGACCGTTACATGGACGTCGACATCGCGACGACTGTGGAGCTGATCCAGTCGGGCGCGGTATCGGCGCTGGTGGGTTAGACAACCTGGGGTAGGTGCTGCTCGGGGCCGGAGGCGCACAATCGCCTCCGGCCCCGCGCTCTATTCGGTGGGAGGGCGGGCCGAAGTCGCCGTGGGGCGCTGGGGGCTGGGGCTTGACTCAAGACTCGTGGGCAGCTGGCGGCTGGGGCTTAAGTCAAGCCTCGCGGGCAGCTGGGGCTGGGGCTTAACTCAACACTCGACGAGCCGCGTCGCTCGAGTGCGTGGAAGTGACCGTTATACGCACCCTGGCACGCATTCGGCGCCGGCGGCGCGTCGAGTGTTGACTTGTGACCCACCGCGCCGGCCGCGACCGTGAGGTCACCCGTCCGCGCGCCGGTAGCGGGCGAGAGCCTCCTGGCGGGCGCGGGCATGATCCACGATCGGCTCGGGGTAGTCGCCGCCGTCGTCGCGGAGCTCCGAGACGTACTGGCGGATGTACTCGCCGTCGGGATCGAAGCGGGCTTGCTGGCGCTCCGGGTTGAACATCCTCCGGAACGCCGGCTGCGGGTCGACTCCGACGGACGCGATCCACTGCCAGTTGCCGTTGTTGCTCGCCTCGTCGCCGTCGAGCAGCAGGCGCATGAACCAGCGTTCGCCCCAGCGCCAGTCGATCCCGAGATCTTTCGTGAGGAACGAGGCGACGACGAGCCGCGCCCGGTTGTGCATCCAGCCCTCGCGCTTCAGCTGGCGCATGCCGGCGTCGACGAGCGGGTAACCGGTCCGGCCCTCGCACCAGGCCTCGAAGCGCTTGTGGGCGCGGCTCCAGTCGATCGTGCCCCGGTAGCGGGCCTGGTACTCCGAGTGCGCGTTGTTCGGGAAATGGAGGAGCACGTGCGCGTAGAAGTCGCGCCAGCACAGCTGCCTCGTGAACGCCGCCGCGCTGTCGGCCCGGTGCTCGAGCTCGCGAGGCGAGAGGCAGCCGAAGTGAAGGTAGGGAGAGAGGCGCGAGGCTCCCGGCTCGGCGACCAGGTCGCGGGTTTCGTCGTATCGATCGACGCGCACGGACAGGAACGCTCTCATCGCTTCGCGGGCGTGACTTTCGCCCCCCGGCATCGGGTCCTCAACCTCCTGTCGCAGGCCGAGATCGTCGAGGTGCGGGAGCCTTCCAGCGTCGACGGCTTGGGGGAGGGGCGGGAGGGAGCGTGGCGCTCCGTTCATCTCGCGGCGCGGACGCCGCGCCCAAGCGCGATGAAACGGGGTGAACACCGTGTACGGGTCACCAGTCGTGGTGCTGATCCCGCCGAGGTCGTCGATCACGAATAGCCCTGGGTGTTCGTGGAACGGGATCTTCAGGGCGCGGCCGACCCGTGCGTCGCGGGCACGCGCGAACGGCCCGACGTCGGGGCTGACGTGGACCGCGGTGGCGTGCGTCTCACGTGCAAGGCGCGGGATCTCCCTCTCCGGCCGCCCGTGCCGGACGACCAACCGGCTGCCCCGCTTACGGAGCGAGCGGTCGAGGTCGGCCAGGCACTCGAGCATGAACTGCGTACGCGGGCCCGACGCGTGGCGTCCGTGCAGGAGGCGGTCGTCGAAGCAGAACACGGGTACGAGCGCGTCCGCGCCGGCGCGGGCGGCCTCGAGCGCGGGATGATCGTGGACCCGCAGGTCGCGGCGAAGCCACAGCAGCGTGGTCATCCGAGCAGCCGCGCCACGGCCGCGCGGCGGTAGTCGAAGATCCGAGCGAGGTCGCGTGCGACGAACGCCCTGTGTGCGAGCTCGCCGAGACGGCCCAGCGGGAGCGCGTAGTCGACGTGGTCGCGGACCAGCGTGGAGTCGCCGGAGGCCTCGAACTCGTGGCGGTGGCGCCAAACGCGATACGGCCCCCTGACCTGGACGTCGACGAACGTCCGTCCGGGCTCCCACAGCGCGATCCGTGATACCCAGCGGACGGGTAGTCGGTGAAGGCGCAGCTGGTACTCGATCACCGTTCCCGCGCGCATCGCGACCGGCTCGGCGGCGGTCAGACTGAACCCGAGCCACGGGGGTGTGATCAGCTCGAGGTTGCCGGCCTCGGCAAAGAAGCCGAACACCTCATCGAGCGGACGGGCCACGAGCTGTTCGCGATGCAGATGCTGAAACAAGTCGTTGACTATTATCTCAACATAGTGAATATCGACGACGTACTCGATCGGAGCATCGTCCTCGGGTACGGGCGGATCGGCATGCTGGCGCGGCAGCGCCTGCCGGGGTGGCCGGCGGATCCGCCGCGGATCGACGGTGCCGTCGTGCTCGTGACCGGGGCGGCGTCGGGGCTTGGCCTGGCGGCCGCGACTGGGTTCGCGCGGCGAGGCGCCACAGTCCACGCGCACGCGCGCGACGACGATCGCGCATCCGAGGCGGTGGACGCGATCCGCGCGCGTGTGTGCGAACGCCGACGTTCGTCCCGCCGCCTGCGACCTAGGGAGCCTCGCGGCTGTCAAATCGTTCGCCACGGCGTTCGCGGTGCGCGAGCCCCGGCTCGACGTGCTCGGTCAACAACGCGGGCGTGATGCCGAGTGAGCGAACGCGCTCGTCCGACGGGCACGAGTTGATGTTCGCGACCCGCGTGCTCGCGCCGCTCGCGCTGACCACGTTGCTCGCGGATCGGCTGGGCAGGGTCATCAATGTGAGCTCTGGCGGCATGTACGGCCAGTCACTTCCGGACGACGGGGACTGGGAGTCCGACCGCAGCCCGTGCAGCCCGAAGAAGCTGTACGCCCGGACCAAACGAGAGCAGGTCGTGATCAGTGAGTTGTCGGCTCGGCGGCTCGGGAGTCGTGGAGTTGTCGTGCACGCGATGCACCCGGGATGGGTTGACACCCCGGGCATTACCCGGGCGATGCCGACGTTCCGCACGCTGACCGTCCCGGCGCCGAGAGGGAAGACGACCGGCAGCGGTTGTGGGTCTACTGCGAATCCGCACTTGCCGATGCCGGGATCGACGCGTTATGACGCGGTGGCGTAGCGCACCATCCGGGTGCTGAGCTGAATCGCGGAGCGGAGCTCATGCTCGCGAGCGACCGGGGTCACATCGAGCCGGTCCCCAAGAGCCTCGACGACGTCGGGCACCGCGGCGGTAGCTAGCCGCAGGCAGACCTGCGCTGCGAGCCGCACTGCGGGCGCCTCAACCGTCCACACGGCCTCGAACAGGCGCTCCCCCGGAGCGTCGGGCGGCCGCTCCCATCCGGCGAGACACGCCCCGAAGCTTGGCGACTCGCAGACGATCGCCCACTCCCGGGCGACCGGATCGGAGGGCGCGATCGGCACCTCGACCGGTCCGCCCCTCGGCCGCCGTGTGCGCGCAAAGTCGGCGAGCACGACCGCGCGCTCGGCCGTGCGAGCCAACTCTTGCCAGCGACCCTCCGACGCGCGGTAGAAGCGCTCGCGCTCAAAGCAACCGAACAGCAGCGGCCGCTCGGCACGCGCCAGGGACTCGTCCTCGATCGCCCGCGACATCACGAGCATGGCGCGCTTGGAGACGATCTGAGGCTCGAGCTGCGGGTAGCGCGAGCGCAGCGACGCGAACACCGATAGCGCCTGCTCCTCGCCGGCATCGTGGGCGAGCTCGATCGCCGCCTGCAGCGAGAGCCCACGCTCGCGGCCGCGAACCACCGCACGAACTCGTGCGAGATCCAGCTCGGAATAGCGCCGGTGGCCGCTCGCCACTCTCCGCGGCTGCGGAAACCCGTGGCGGACCTCCCACATCCTCAACGTCGCCTCGCTAATCCCGCTCCGTGCGGACATCTCGCGCATCGTCAGGCCGGGCTCGGGGGCTGAGGACGGCACGGGCCTGGACCGTACCGCAGGGACGCGTTTCGAACAAGCTGTTTAGTTTTATCTCGACAAAGTGTGGTAGTTTGAAGACATGAACGCCGCCCGAGCCTCTGCCGGCTCAGTCATCGCCCTCCGCATTGCCTACGGCGCCGCGCTGATCGTCGCTCCGCGGCGACTCGCCCTGCGGTGGCTCGGTCCGGCCGCCGAGGACGCGCCGGTTCAGGTCGCCCTCCGGGCCCTCGGTGCAAGGGAGGTGCTGCTCCACGCCGGGGCGCTGTTCGCGGCGGCTCGTGGCGGGCCACTCCGGCCCTGGCTCGCAGCCAGCGCCGCCGGCGACCTGACCGACGTGATCGCGACCGCGATGGGCCGCCGCCGGCTGCCACCTTCATCCACCCCTGCCACGGTGGCGGTCGGCGGCGGCGCGGCGCTGATGAGCGTCGGGTTGGCAGTTGCGGTCGACTCATGAGGATCGCGATCGTCGGCGCCGGCATCTCCGGACTGGTCGCGGCGCACCTGCTCCAGCACCGGCACGAAGTCACGCTGTTCGAGGCGGCTGACTACGCCGGCGGCCATACCAACACCATCCGGGTCGACACGCCGAACGAGACCCATCACATCGATACCGGCTTCATCGTGTTCAACGACCGCAACTACGCGAACTTCGAACGGCTACTGAGCTCGCTGGGTGTGCCGTGGCAGCCGTCGACGATGAGCTTCAGCGTCAGTGACGGGATCGGGGACTTCGAGTATTCGGGGGCGTCGCCGAACGGCCTGTTCGCGAACCGCCGTCACCTACTCACGCCGTGGTTTCACCGGATGCTCGCGGACCTCGCGCGCTTCAACCGGGCGGCGCGCTCGCTGCTCCTAGACGAGCACCCCGGGCGCGGCCCGTCGCTCGGGGACTGGCTCGAGGACCTGCGCTTCTCGCGCGAGTTCATCGACAAGCTGATCGTGCCCCAGGCATCCGCGGTGTGGTCCGCCGATCCGCGCCAGATGTGGAGCTTCCCGGCCCGGTTCCTGGCCGAGTTCTTCGATAACCACGGGATGCTCGGCTTCCGCGGCCGCCCGCGCTGGCGGACGATCGTGGGCGGGTCGAAACGCTACGTAGACGCGTTGCTGGACCGGTTCGACGGGCGGCTTCGCCGCAACACGCCGGTCGCCGGGGTCAGGCGCGGCGGCGATCACGTGCTGGTGCGTCCGGTTGGCGGCGAGCCTCAGCGCTTCGACGAGGTCGTGCTGGCGACGCACTCGGATCAGGCGCTGGCGCTGCTCGAGGACGCCGCCGACCGCGAATGCGAGATCCTCGGCGCGATCCCTTACCAGCACAACGAGGCTGTGCTCCACACCGACGTGCGTCTGCTGCCGCGGCGCCGTCACGCCTGGGCGAGTTGGAACTACCACTGGCAACCCGAGCCGGCGGGCCGGGCGACCGTCACCTACCACATGAATCGTCTGCAGTCGCTGCGGGCCGAGCGCGAGTTCTGCGTGACGCTGAACCGCACCGAGGCGATCGACCCGGCCAAGGTGATCCGGAAGATCACCTACTCACACCCGGTGTACACCCCCGACGGTGTCAGTGCCCAGCGATGCTTTGAGGAGATCAGTGCGCGCCGGCACACCCACTTTGCCGGCGCCTACTGGGGCTGGGGCTTCCATGAGGACGGCGTGCGCAGTGCACTCCGCGTGGCCGAGCGGCTGGGCGGACGGCTGTGACCGGCACGGCGAGCTGCATCTACGAGGGGACGATCCGCCACCGGCGTGCCCAGCCGCGCCGGCAGTTCCGGCACCGGCTGGCACTGTTCCACATCGACCTCCACGAGCTGCCGGCGCTGGTCGGCGGCCGGTTCGTCGACCCGCACCCGGGTCTGCTGCGGTTCCGCCGTCGCGACTATCTCGGGCCGGCGTCGCTGCCGCTTGATCGGTCGGTTCGCGATGCGGTTGAAACGCATTCGGGCGCGCGTCCGAGCGGCCCGATCCGCGTCCTCACCCAGCTCCGTTCGTTCGGGCATTGCTTCAACCCGGTCAGCTTCTACTACTGCCTCGACGACGCGGGTGAGCAGGTCGAGTCCGTCGTCGCCGAGGTCACGAACACGCCATGGGGCGAGCGCCACGCCTACGTCCTCCCAGGCGGGACGGCGTACGTCGACAAGTCACTGCACGTCTCGCCGTTCATGGGGATGGAGCATCGGTACACCGTCCTCACCGACACGCCGGGGGAGCGTCTGGCCGTTCACATCGAGAGTCGCCGCGGCGAGGAGCTGACCTTCGACGCGACGCTCGCGCTCCGCCGCCGCGAGCTGACGCGCGCCTCGGCGGCACGCGTCGCCGCGCGGTATCCGTTAGCGAACGTCCGCGTGCTCGCCCTGATCTACGGTCATGCGCTCGGCCTGGCGCTGGCCGGCGCACGGGTGCACCCTCACCCGAAAGCGAGCGCGGCGTGATCGACGGCATGGCCCGCTGGATCCTGTCGCTGTTGCTCCGCCGCATCAGGACCGGAACGCTGACCGTGTTCGAGGACGGCCAGCGCCGGGCGTTCGGTTCGGGGCCGCCGGCCGCGACGATCATCGTCCGCTCGGCGAAGATGTGGCGGATGGCGCTCCGCGGAAGCCGCGGGCTCGCGGATGCTTACGCCGACGGCCTCTGGGATTCGCCCGACCTGACCGCGCTCGTTCGCCTGGCGGCGCGGAACGCGTCCGGCCTCGATCGTCTCCGCGCCCGGATCGCGCTGGTGCGCATACCCGTCCAGCGGGTTCGCGCGTATCTAAACCGCAGCACCCGCGCCCGCCGCCGGCGCGACATCGCTGCCCACTACGACCTCGGCAACGAGCTGTTCTCGCGCATGCTCGACCCGACGATGAGCTACTCGTGCGCGGTGTTCGACGACGTCGCGATGAGCCTCGAAGACGCCCAACTCGCCAAGCTCGAGATGATCTGCGACAAGCTCGAGCTCGGACCCGAGGACCATCTGCTCGAGATCGGCACCGGATGGGGAGGGCTGGCGATCCACGCCGCCGCCACCCGAGGCTGCCGAGTCACGACGACGACGATCTCGAGCGAGCAGCATTCGCATGCCGTCGACGCGGTACGCCGTGCCGGACTCGAGGAACGCGTGACCGTCCTGCTGAAGGACTATCGCGACCTGAGCGGCCGCTACGACAGGCTTGTCTCGATCGAGATGATCGAGGCCGTCGGCTGGCGCCACACCGGGACGTTTTTCGCCAAGTGCTCGGAGCTGCTCGCCGACGACGGCGCGATGCTCCTTCAAGCGATCACGATCGACGATCGGGCCTATGAGGTCGAGAAGGCCTCGAGGTCGTTCATTAACACCCACATCTTTCCCGGCGGATGCCTGCCCTCGCTCGAGCTGATCGCGCGGAACCTCGCGCGCCGCACCGACATGCAGACACTCCAGCTCGAGGATCTGACTCCCCACTACGTCGAGACGCTCCGGCGCTGGCGGAGCAATTTCGCCGAGAACGCCGGCGCCCTCGGCGAGCTCGGATACGACGAGCGCTTCCGCCGTCTGTGGACGCTGTATCTCGCGTACTGCGAGGCCGGTTTCGCCGAGCGGCGCATCTGCGACGTCCAGTTGCTGCTGGCAAAGCCACGCCACCGTCCGTCCGGACTCTGTAGATTTGCCGCGGGCCGCTTCACCGCGGAACGAACTACGGGGCAGGAGGGCGACTCATGGCGAAGCGACGTTTCCGTCCGGAGGACGCGTACCGGCTGAGGGCGGCCACCGAGCCTGACCTGTCTCCAGATGGCCGACGCATCGCGTTCGCCGCCACGGAGGCCGACGAAGAAAAGGACCGGTTGCGCTCTTCGATCTGGGTCGCTGCCGCCGACGGCTCCTCGCCCCCGCGCCGGTTCAGCGACGGACCGGCCGACAAGAGTCCGAGCTGGTCGCCAGATGGGCGTTGGCTGGCCTATATCTCGGTTCCGGACGGGGAGCCCGAGCACGCCCATGTGCGGCTGGCCCCGCTCGACGGTGGCGTGCCCGCGCGGCTCGGCGACTTGCCCGGCCCAGTCAGCCAGTTCGCTTGGTCGCCCGACTCGATGCGCCTCGTCGTCGTGTGCCGAGTAGGCGTCGCGGACCGCGTTGGCGCGAGCGGCCCGGCGCGGAATGCGCCGCGCGTGGTGCGGGGGCTGGCGGCGCGCCTCGACGGCGTCGGATGGCAGGACGGCCGCCGCCACCTGTTCGTCGTCGACGTCGAGGACGGCTCGGCCCGGCAGCTGACCCGCGGCGAGTACGACCACGCCGACCCGTCGTTCTCCCCGGACGGCGACACGATCGCGTTCGCCTCCGACCGGAACCGCCACCGCGACGACCGGCAGTTCCGCGGGGACGCCTGGGTCATGCCCGCGAGCGGCGGCCGGCCGCGGCGGCTCACGAACGGCAAGGGGCGCGTGGCCTTTCCCATCTTCTCTCCCGACGGGAGGACGATCGTGTTCGCCGGCCAGGAGACCGACGAGTGGAACGAAGACACCCGTGTGTTCGTCGCGCCCGTCGACGGAAGCGCCGCTCCCGAGCGAGTCGCCCCCGAGCTCGATCGTCCCACTGTGCTCTGGCCCGGGCTCCCGGCTCCATTCCGCTGGACCGGCGACCGCGAGCTGGTGATGGTCGTGGCCGACCACGGTTCGGCCACCTTGCACCGGGTACGGGTAGGCGAACGGCGAAGCCGCGAGCTCCTCGGCGGAGACATCATCATCGACGGCGTGGCTGCCCGGCCAGGACGGCGGACGGTCGCGTACACGGGCTCCTGGCCCAACCGGCCGAGCGAGGCGTACGTCACGACCACCGCCGGTGCCCAGCCTGCTCCCCTGACAGGTCTGAACGATGATCTTCTCGCCGAGGTCGACTTCGCGCCACTCGGCCGGACGACGATCGCGCGCCCCGACGGCATGGAGGTCGAGTACTTCACGCTGCTTCCGCCCGGTCGCGCGCCGGAGCGGCTGCCGCTCCACGTCGAGATCCACGGTGGCCCTCACGCCTCCTGGCCGTCCGGCCGTTGGCTCGCTCTGCACCAGGCGTTAGCGGCCGCCGGCTACGCCGTGGTTCTGCCCAATCCGCGTGGCAGCACGAGCTACGGCCAGGCTTTCGCGAGCGCCTGCACCGGGGACTGGGGAGGAAGCGATTGCGACGACATCCTGGCGTGCTGCGATGACCTGATCGAGCGGGGCGTGGTCGACGGCGCGCGTATGTTCGTGAGCGGCGGCTCGTACGGCGGGTTCATGGCGAGCTGGCTCGTCGGCCGGACCGATCGGTTCCGGGCCGCAACGGCGGTGGCGGCCGTCGTCGACCAGCGGAGCATGGCGCTGACGTCAGAGATCACGGATTTCGACGTGTTCAACATGGGCGGCACGCCGTGGTCGCGACCCGACGAATACGAGAAGCGCTCGCCGTTGACGTACCTGCCCGAGGTGAAGACACCCGTACTTGTCATCCACTGGGAAGGAGACCTCCGCGTCCCCATCGGGCAGGGCGAAGAGCTCTACACCGGTCTGCGGCTGCTCGGCAAGGAGGCCGAGTTCGTGCGCTATCCCGGCGGATTCCACATCCAGCGCACACCGTCCCAGGCGGTTGACATGTGCAAGCGGACGCTGGCCTGGAATCAGCAGTACGACGTCCGCCGGCGCGCGCCCGCGAAAAAGCGGACGCGCTCCTGACCTGGCCTTTAGACTCGATCGCACCGTGAGCGGAGCGGAGCGACTGAACGCGAGCACGCTGCTCGACAGCAACCTCGAGGCGGGCCGCGCCGGGGACACCGCGTATATGACCGCTGACGACACGGTGACCTACGGTGAGCTCGTCTCCCTGACGGCAGCGGTCGCGTCGTACCTCGTCGATCTCGACGTCCAGCGCGAGCAGCGCGTTCTGATGATCCTCGACGACTCGCCGGCGTTCCCGGCGACGTTCCTCGGGGCGATGCGGGTCGGCGCCGTCCCGGTCCCGGTCAATCCCATGGACCGGGTCGACAACTACCTGTACTACCTCGATGACAGCTACGCGCGCGTGTTGGTCGTCGAGGCGTCGCTGCTCGGGGCTCTCGAGGCGGAGCTCGAGTCGCGGCTCGGCCTCCACGTGCTCGTCGTGGACGGCGACCCGGGTCCGTTTGCGAGCTTCGACGCGGTCGCTCACGATCACGCCGGTTCGGGCGAGCTGCCCCCGCCGACGGACACCCATCGCGAGGACATGGCGTTCTGGCTCTACAGCTCGGGGTCGACCGGTCGTCCGAAGGGCGTCGTCCACGCCCACCGCGACATCGGCGTGACCGTCGACCAGTACGCCCGCAACGTCCTGCGGATCTCCGCCGACGACGTGTGTTACTCGACAACCAAGCTGTTCCACGCGTATGGGCTCGGCAACGGGTTGACGTTCCCGCTGTCAGTTGGTGCGTCCGCCGGATTGGTGAAGGGTCGCTCCGTCCCGGAGCGGATCTTCGACGCGGTGACGCGTTACCGGCCGACGCTGTTCTTCTCGGTGCCGGCGCTGTATGCGGCGATGGTCAAGGCGGCCGGTGCTGCGAACGTCGACTTCTCGAGCGTGCGGGCGTGCGTGTCAGCGGCCGAGGCACTGCCCGCGGCGGTGCTCGCGCGCTGGCAGGCCCTGACCGGCGTGCCGATCCTCGACGGCATCGGCTCGACGGAGATGCTCCACATCTACTGCTCGAACACGCTTTCCGATCTCGCGCCGGGAACGTCGGGGCGTCCGGTCCCGGGGTATGAGCTGAGGCTGGTCGACGAGCGCGGGCTCGATGTCGCGCCCGGCGAGCCGGGCGACCTGATGGTGCGCGGCGACAGCTGCGCCGCGTACTACTGGCACCAGCGCGACAAGACCCGCTTCTCGATGCGCGGTGACTGGTTCCACAGCGGCGATCGCTACATCGTCGACCCGGACGGCTACTACGTCTACCAGGGCCGCTCGGACGACATGATCAAGGTGGGCGGGCTGTGGGTGTCGCCGGCCGACGTCGAGGGGTGTTTGGTAAAGCATCCGGCGATCTCCGAGGCCGCCGTGATCGGCGTCCACATCGACGACGTCAGCCGGATCAAGGCGTTCGTGATCTGCACGTCCGGCCCGCCGGCGGACGCCGACGCTGTGGCCGACGAGCTGCGCACGTGGTGCAAGGACAATCTCCGCCGGTACGAGTACCCGCACGTGATCGAGTTCGTCGAGGACCTGCCGCGCACGCCGACCGGGAAGGTCCAGCGCTACAAGCTGCGCGAGGCCGAAGAGGTCCGGACGACGCTGGCGGGAACGTCTTCGATCACATAATGTATTCACGCGCGTATGGACCGCGACCGTCCCCGCATCCTCGTCACGTGCTGGCGGCGAACACTCCCGACGTATCTCGGCGAGCGGACGCTCCTCGACACGCTCGATCCTGCGTACGCGGCGCGGGTGTTCGACGCCGGCGGCCTGCCGTTGGTGGTGTCGCGCCCTCCCGGCAATGCGCTTGAACACCTACTCTCTCTGGCCGACGGGCTGTTGGTTACGGGCGGCGGCGACGTCGATCCGGCCTCGTACGGCGCCGCGCGCGAGAATGCCGACGAGCCGGATGGGGACGCCGACGACTGGGAGCTCGCGCTGATCGCCGCAGCCCGCGAGCGGTCGCTTCCGACGCTCGCGGTCTGTCGTGGCGCGCAGCTGTTGGCGGTCGCCCACGGCGGGCGGCTCGCGCAGCGGCTGTCGGCCGGCGATGGTCACCGCGAGCTCGAGGGTCTCGGCCCCGAGGCGATCTTGGCGGCCCGGCACGACGTCGAGCTCATTCCGGACTCTCGCGTGCGGCGGGCGCTTGGCGGCTCGGCCCGGATTGCGGTCAACACCATCCATCATCACGAGATCGCCGATCCCGGCGACCTCTTGGTGACCGCTACCGCGCCGAGCGGCGTGATCGAGGCGGTCGAACCGAGGTCGGATTGGCAGTGCGTTGGCGTCCAATGGCATCCCGAGAAGATGCACGAGCCTGAGCAGAGCGGCTTGTTCGCCCAGTTGGTCGGCGCGTGTCGCCCGCGCTCACAGGTGGTCGCGTGACGTTGCGCGGGTACACCGCGCCGCTCTCCCCTGACGGGCGCGCCGGAATCGTCCCGCCGCCACCGTGGCACTACTCGGGGGATTTCCTGATCGCCGAGTACCGCACCGACCCGAACGCGGTCGCAGCGCTGCTCCCGCCCGAGCTCGGACCGGCCGAGGACCCAGGCGCGGTCGCCGCGATCTTTGCCGACTGGCAGTCGTGCTCGGTCGACCTGCACGAGCTCGAGGACCCGATCCAGTCCCAGTACCGCGAGTTCTTCATCGTCGTGGGCGCGAAATTCAACGGCCGGCCGGTGAGCCGCTGCGTGTATATCTGGGTCGACAAGGACTTCGCGATGTACCGCGGGTGGATCCAGGGATTCCCCAAAAAGCTCGGCTCGATCCACATGACGCGGCTGTTCGCGGCCGGCAGGGCGACGCCACGACTCGAGCCGGGCGCGCGCTTCGGCGCCACCTGCACGGCCAACGACCGCCAGGTCGCGCGCATGGTGGTCACGCTCGAACATGTGAGCAAGACCGGCCCGACCGTCAATGACCCGCCGATGCACAACACGCGGCACTTCCCCGCCGCTGCCGGGGACCGGCCCGACGTGTTCGAGCTCGTTCGCGCCGGCGGGTATGACCGCGACGTGACCGAGGTCTGGGAGGGGAGCGCCGAGCTCCGCCTCTACGACGACACGCTCGAGGATCTGCAGGCGATCGCGCCGCGCGAGATGCTCCGCGGCTACCGCTTCTCCTTCGGCTACACCGTCGGCGGCGTCGAGGTCGTCGCCCAGCACCAACAGGAGGCACTAATGACATGAAACGAGTGCGGATAGAGCACGAAGGCCGGGCCATCGACGCCACGCTCGATGGCGACACGGTCACGGGCGACGGGACTGAAATCAAGATCAAAGAAGTCCAGCGTTGGCTGTCACCGGTCACACCCGGCAAGATCCTCGCCACCCACCTCACCTATCGCTCGCGCGCGGAGGAATACAAGATGGCTCGTATGCCGAGCGAGCCCTCATACTTCATGAAGCCGCCTTCTTCGGTTTCGGGCCATCTCGCGGTGGTGCGGCGGCCGCCGGGGTGCCGATTTTTGAATTACGAGGGTGAGGTCGCGGTCGTGATCGGGCGCCGCTGCCATCGGGTGGCGATTGATCAGGCGCTCGACTACGTGGGCGGCTACACCGTCGCCAACGACTGGGGCGTCCACGACTTCCGCCACGCCGACCGAGGCTCGATGCTTCGGGTCAAGGGGCAGGATGGGTTCTGTCCGCTCGGCCCGGTGATGGTCGACCCCGAGGACGTCGACCCCGACGATCTGACGCTCCGGACGTTCGTGAACGGGGAAGAGGTCCAGCACGGCCACACCGGCAGCGACCTGATGTTCTCTTTCGCCTACCAGATCGCCGATGTGGCACGGCTGATCACGCTCGAGCCCGGAGATGTGCTGCTCACTGGGACGCCGGCGCACTCGCGGCCGGTCGAGCCCGGCGACGTCGTTGCCGTCGAGGTCGAAGGGATCGGCCGACTCGAGAACACCGTCGCTCAGGACGAGGAGGCGCTCCCGGAGGTGGGCGAACAGCCGGCG
>Ga0335081_10006953_pt1 | contig 18051 bp, 16 predicted proteins | sample Lox_Sample_35_FD_206713 | JGI IMG/M metagenome (GOLD analysis project Ga0335081, IMG submission 206713) | Soil microbial communities from Loxahatchee National Wildlife Refuge, Florida, United States - Lox_Sample_3.5 | ecosystem: Environmental > Terrestrial > Soil > Wetlands | place: USA... | reverse complement strand
AAGCGGTGCGTCTGGTTCAGATCGCTGAGCGCGTATTCCAGCTTGCGGTTGTAGGGATCGATGGGGTAATCGGTGCCGTTGAACGTGCCGTTCGCGCCGTTCACCATGGCCCCATCGAAAGCCCTGCTGAGCGTGTAGTTGGCGGTGAACTCCAGGCCGTGCCGCATGGGCCGGCGGAAGCTGATCACCATCGAGTTGTACCAGGAGTTCACATCGCTGAAACCGGCGAAGACCTCACCGGTGTTGGTATCGATACGGCCGGTGTAGAAGGGCACCGTATACGTTTGGGCGGTGGCGCCGGTAGCGCCCAGGATGTCATAGCCCTTGGTGCTGGTGGAAGGGGCCAGGTTAGTGTCGATGAAGATGGGCAAGTGCAGGCCGCGGCTCACCACGTAAGCCACCGACCCGCTGATGCCGCCTGGCAACTGGCGTTCCAGTGTGACGTCGCCTTCATGCACCCGCGGATTCACCCAGTCGGGCGCCATGCCGCGCGTGGTCTGCGTGGCGGAGGGCGGATTGAAGGTGACTACCTGCGGCGTCAATGCGCCGGCGAAAGGAGCGGCGATGGGCGGACCCGGCGGCGTCCAGATGACGTTGGGAAACGTCAGCGCCGGGCAAGTGGTAGGCGTGCAGTTGAAAGTCTGCTGGATGACGCCGTTCTCCACGCGGGTGGCGTAGTAGGTGGTGTTGGTGGTCTTGCCGTAAAACAGGCCGTATCCGGTGCGCAGCACGGTGTTGGGAGTTACCTGCCAGGCAATTCCCAGGCGCGGTGCGAACTGATCTTTCGGCACATTTATGGTGGACGTGTACTCGGTGGTCAGCGGCGTGAGCGTGTTGGGCATGGGCGGCGCGGGAATGGTGAAAATGTCGTAGCGCAGGCCCATGTTGATGGTCAGCTTCGAGTTCGCTTTCCAACTGTCCTCGAAGAAACCGGCCACGTCGTTGTTGTGGAAGTCGTCCTTGCCCACGTGCGTGACGGGATCGTTCACCTGCACGAAGGTGCTGAAGTGCCTGCCCGTCAATCCGTCGCCGGTATTGATGCCATACACGTCCAGAACCCAGTTGTTGAACGAGCTCTGCGCATTGCCGCTGTTGTAGCTGTACTGGCCGGTGCCGTTGTAGAGGTTGATCATGACCTCGTGGATGAGGTTGAGATCGAACCCCGTCTTGAAAGTGTGGCGGCCATGCACCATGGAGAGCGTGTCGGCGATCTGCGTGCGGTGCTCGTCCGGCTCAGCCGTGCGCGGCAGCGCGTAGTTTTCGCCGTAGACACTGACGTTGGCGATGCTGATGTATGGTGCGGGCGCGTTGGAGCCGGCTACTTCCAGGTCGCGGCCCCACTGGAAGCGCAGGTTGTTCACCATGGTATTGGTGAGCGAGGAATCAAGGTTGGCCACGAAGATGCGCTCGTGGAACACGTAGTTGCCGTTCGCCTGCAAGGAGCTGTTGTTGTAGCTGGGAGAAGTCTGGTAGGCATTGGGCGCGCGGTAGTTCATGAAATCGAACGACGTGCCCAGGTGATTGCGCGGCGTGATCTGGTAATCCAGTTTGCCGAAGCCCACGTCCTGGTTGGTGGCGCGCGGGTAGGTGCCCAGCAACCCGGACAGGAACGCATTGGCGTTGGCGCATTGCGTCGCCGTCACCTGCGTGGGGCAGGTGAGCGCGTGCACGCTCGAGTTGTAGGTGCTGCTGGTATAGCTGATCGGGTTGACTTTGCGCGAGCCGTCATAGGTGACGAAGAAGAACAGCTTATCCTTTATAATAGGACCGCCCACGCTGGCGCCGAACTGCTGCCACTGATGGATAGGCTGGCTATAGACGCCCTGCGATTTGGGCAGCGGATCGAGCGCGTTCCAGGTGGGGTACCGGAGGTAATAGAACAGGTCGCCGTGCATATCGTTGGCGCCCGACTTGGTGACCGCGTTGACCACGCCGCCGGCCGCCTGGCCGAGTTCCGCCGAATATCCGGAGGCCGTAACCTGGTATTCACGGATGCTGTCCAGGCTGTAGACGTAAGCGCCGCTGATGGCGCGGCCGCGCGCTTCAGAAAACAGGGCCTGATTGTTGTTAGCGCCGTCCACAGTGTTGGAATTGTAAAGGCCGGAAATGCCGCGATAGGAGACCAGGCCGCTGGTGCCGTCGGTAGTGACGTTGGGGGTGAGTAACACGAAGGTGTCCCAGCGGCGGCCGGAAATAGGCAAATTATTAACCGCTGCCTGGCTGACCACCTGGGAAACTTCCGTCTTCTCGGGGTCTACCACCGGGGATTCGCCGGTGACCGTCACTTCGGCCTGGGTGGTTTGCACCGCCAGGTTAAGATCGATCGAAAGAGTCTGGCCCACCTGAAGCGTTAAGTCCTTGCGCAGAATGCTATTAAAGCCGGCTTTCGAAACTTCTACTTGATAGTGGCCGGGCTGCAGGAACGCCGCGTTGTAAATCCCGGCGTCGCTGGTTTCGGTTTTGCGCTCAATGCCTGTATCCGTGTTGCGGATAGTGACCGCGGCGCCCGGGACAACGGAGCCCGAGGGGTCGGTCACAGTGCCGTTAATCGTGGCAGATCCGGCAAGTTGGCAAAGCGCGGTTTTCGGTAAACCAATCGACATGGCCAGCAGGAAGACGAAGGCCGCTGGAAGCCCGTTCAGCAGGCTGAGTTTGCACATCAAAGAGTCACCCCAAACTTTGGATAGGCCAGCATAACATGAGCTCCTGTGGAAATGCGATTAAAATTCCGTTGCATCGCCCAGCCCCGTTATGATGTTTCCTTATGCCCTCCATCGCTCACGTCGAATCCCACTTTGAAGCTTCCGACACCGTTCGCGACCTGGTCATCGGCATGTCCGACGGCCTGACAGTTCCGTTCGCGTTGGCGGCTGGTCTTTCCGGCACGGTGGCCTCTACCACGATTGTGGTGGTCGCGGGCCTGGCGGAGATCGCCGCCGGCTCGATTGCCATGGGCTTGGGCGGCTACCTGGCCGCGCGCACCGACCGCGATCATTATGAATCCGAGCGCGCGCGCGAACATCGTGAAACGGTGGAGCTGCCGGAAAAAGAAACCGAAGAAGTGGCCGATGTTTTCCGCGGCTATGGCATGACGGAGGAAGAGATCGCGCCGGTGGTGCGCGCCATTAGCGCCGACCGGAAACGCTGGGTGGATTTCATGATGCGATTCGAACTGGGCTTCGAGGAGCCCGATCCCAAGCGCGCCCGCAACAGTGCCGCCACTATCGCCGCATCTTACATTGCCGGCGGCCTGGTGCCGCTGGCGCCTTACATCCTGATGCCGTCGCTGGACCGCGCGCTCGCCACCTCGATGGCGGTGACGCTGCTGGCGCTGTTCGTTTTCGGATATGTGAAGGGCCGGCTTACCGGTATTTCCCCGTGGCGCGGCGGCTTGCAAACGGTCGTGATCGGCGGCCTGGCATCGGCGGCGGCGTATACGCTGGCACGATTGATCAAACCGGCGTAGGCTGCGGGCGTAACTTTTGCGGTCCCGATGTCGAACCAATCAGCAGATGAAAGTTCTCGAAGCCAAACACCCGCGGGCCATCCGCTGGTTCCACTGGGTTAATTTTCCGCTACTGGCGCTCATGCTGTGGAGCGGTTTGCTGATCTACTGGGCCAATGACGTTTACCGCATCGGGTTGGGCGGTTTCACCCTGTTACACTTCTTTCCCAAATGGTTTTACGGGCTGTTTAACGCCGATCACCGCCTGGCCGAAGGCATGGCCTGGCACTTCTTTTTCATGTGGCTGTTCGCCATTAACGGCGCGGCCTATGTCATCTACACCGCCGTGTCGGGCGAATGGCGCTATCTGGTGCCCAACCGGAATTCGCTCCGCGAGGCCATTCAGGTCACGCTCTACGATCTGCACCTGAGCAAGCGCCATCCGCCGCGGCACAAATTCAACGGCGCGCAGCAGATCGCTTACACCTCCATCGTGCTCATGGGCGCCGGCTCGCTGGTTACCGGCCTGGCCATCTGGAAGCCCGTGCAGTTCGGCTGGATCACCGTCGCGCTGGGAGGCTACGGGGCCGTGCGGGTGGAACATTTTCTTCTGGCGTTGGGCTATTGCGCGTTCTTTCTGGTGCACATCGCGCAGGTGTGGCGGGCTGGCTGGAACAACCTGCGGTCCATGATCACGGGCTACGAAATCGTGACGGCCCAGGATCAAGTATGACGCCCGATCCGCAACGCGAAATCCGCAGCCGCACCCGCCGCAGCCTGATCACCGGCGCGGTAGCGGCCCTGGCCGGCGGCGCCGCCTGGGAGTGGCTGAGCACCCGGCGCGAAGATGACGGCATCCAGTGGCCGCTGCGCCTAGCGCTGCGCGCCAACGAACAACTCACGCGCGATTATTTCAAACCGGCGCGGCTCGCGCGCACGTTCCCGCCCGGCGCGGTGGAATCCGGCCGGGTGAATGGCGACATCGGAATTAAAGACCCCGTGCCCGCCGATTGGTCGCTCAAAGTCGCGGTAGCCTCCGACGATGGTAACCGCGAGTTCCAGCTTTCCCTCGCCGACATTCAAGCTCTTCCCAAGGTGGAGCAGATCACCGAATTGAAATGCATCGAAGGCTGGACCCGCGTCTTGCGGTGGGGCGGCGCGCGCTTCCGCGATTTCGTGGCCAGGCATGCGCCCGACCGCGTCGACTTCGACGAAGGCAACGACTACGTTGGTATGGAAACCCCCGATGCCAAATATTATGTGGGCCTGGAAATGGCTTCGGCCATGCACCCTCAGACGCTGCTGGCGTACGAAATGAATGGCAAGCCGCTCACCGGGCAGCACGGCGCCCCGCTCCGCCTGGTGATTCCGCTGAAGTATGGAATCAAGAATCTGAAGCGCATCGGGAAGATTTCCTTCGCCTTCACCCGCCCGCCGGATTTCTGGGGCGAGCAGGGCTACGACTGGTACGCCGGGTTTTGAGTAGCCCGCATCTTGCTCAGGACCCCAATCACCCACCCCACCGCCCCGCTCGCCGGAATCACTGCCGTGTGCCAGACCATAACGTGCGGAGCCTCGAAAATGGGGCAGTGCAGTTCCAGCATCAGGACGCCCGCGAGGCCGGCCAGCGCGCCGGTGGCGGCGCCGGCGGCCGCTGAATCCACGGCGAAGCCGCGGCGCAGCACGAGCCACGCCACCAGGCCGGCGGGCAAACCGTCCATCAGACCGGCTTTGAGACAGCCGATCCCCTGGTGAAGAAAACGCGCGGTGGAGTAATCGCGGAAAATCAGCGCGAAGATCGCCGGCAGCGCGGCGCAGATGAGCGCTATCAGGGGCAGCGGACGTAAGTGTTGGTGCGCCCCCGGGATCATGGCCGCGGTGGCGGCGGCGGCGGCCAGCCAGATCAAAATCGCCAACGCGGGAAAAATCAGGGCTGCCTGCCCGCCCGTAAGCCGGTGGATTGCATTGAAACCGATCTGCGACGCCCCGGCAAAAGCCATTACCCCCGCGATCGCGATCAACTGCGCCGCCAATAGCCGCGCCGACAGCGGCCGCACCGCCGCCAGGTTGGGCAGAATGCGGCGGGAGATTTTCTCCAGCAGCGCCTTGTCCACAGGCGGGCTGTCCGCCAGGGCGAAGTCGATTTCGCGATCCGTCATCCGCCTTCCTCCGCCAGCAGGCTGCGCAGCTTTTCGTAACCGCGGTGCGCTTTTTGTTTCACCGATCCCACGCTGGTGGATGTGGCGCGCGCCACTTCCTCCAGCGACATACCGCTCACCTTTAACATCACGATCACCTCGCGCTGGCTCTCCGGCAGTTCACGCAGTGCGGCTTCAACATCGGGACCTCCTGTGGCGGGCCGTGTGGCGCCGGCTCGCTCAGGCAATTCTTCCAACTGCTGTTCCCGCGCTTCCCGCCGCCGCGTGCGGCGGAAATGGTCCACGCGGATGTGCCGCGCAATGGCGTAGAGCCAGGGCAGCACGGGCTCGCCCGGCCGGTAAGTGTGACGCACCTGGTGGAGACGCAGCCAGGTTTCCTGCAACAGGTCGTCGGCGTGGCGGCCGCTGATGGCCTGTGCCAGAAAGAAGCGGTGCAGGGGCGGGCTAAGCCGTTCAATGAGCGCGGCCGCCGCCGTCCCGTCGCCATCCTGATAGCCGGCCATCAGAGATTCCAGTTCGCCATCGGAGTCCATGGGAGAGCGGTTCTCCCATCATAACCAGTTCGCCGGGACGGAACGGAAAGTTACGGGCGGGCGAAGGCGCAAGGCTACTGTAGCATTTCCGTCAGCACCCGCCCTACCGATCCACTCGGCGTCTCCACCGCCAGAATCGTGGCCAGGGTCGGGGCGATGTCGTTGGGGGCGATGTTGTCGTCGTACTCGCGGGCGCGGATGCCGGGGCCCATGAAGATGACCGGCACGTGCGTGTCGTAATCGAAAGTGGTGCCGTGGCTGGCGCCGCTTGCCGTAAAAATCCAGTAGGGTTCCAGCAGAACTTCCACGTCGGGGCTGCGGCGCACGTAGTAGCCGTTCATCACCCGCCGCCCCACGTGGTCGTCCAGCGCGGCTCCGCCCATCAGTTGCTCGCGGGTGTAGACGCGGAAGATGTGTGGCAGTTCCAGAGCCGCCGCCGCGGCGGTACGGTTCACTTCCGCACGGTCAAGTTTCTTCGAGGCAATCAAGTCGAGGTTTAGATAAATGGCGTATTCGGAGCTGTTGGTAATCCAGTTCCCGTCTCCGTATTTTTTTACCAGTGCGGTTTGGACGGCAGTCGAGATTTGGCCGGCGGGCTCGCGGCCGCCAGGCATACGCCGGGCGGCGTTCACTTCCGGTACGGGGGAAACGCCGTGGTCGGCGGTCAACACCACCAGTACGTTTTGTATGCCCACGGCCTTGTCCACGGCGTCGAACAGTTTCCCCAGTGCGCGGTCGGTGCGCAGGCACATTTCGTGGACCTCGGGCGCATCGGGGCCGACCTGGTGGCCCACATAATCGTTAGAGGAGAAGCTGACCGCCAGCAGGTCGGTGGCGTCGCGCCGGCCAAGCTGCTCGGCGTCCAGCGCGCGCTCGGCGAAGCGTTCCACCAGCTCGTTGCCGTACGGGCTGGCATCCACGTCGCTATAGAGCTTGCGCAGATCCTGCGTCATGGTGTGGTTGAGCCAGACGGCGCCGCGGTATTGATCCGCGGGACGGGCGCCGTCGAAGTCCTTCACCCAGCCGGGCAGGTCGGCGAAATAAAAAGTGCTGCTGACGAAGTTGCCGCTGGCGGTATCGAACCAGTAAGCTCCGTCCGCCATGTGTCCCACGGGAAGAATGGCCGCGCGGTCTTTCAGGGATATGCCGATGACGCGCGCTCTGCCGCCCGTCGCGATTTTCAGCTCGTCGCCTACCGTGTCTACCAGCATGCGCCTCGGAGACGCGCCGGTCCGATTTGGACCGCCGCCGACGAGTTGAGTCTGGGCGTCGGACACACTGGTGACGGGCTTTCCCTCCTGGCGGTCGTACCATGCGTTGTTGATGATGCCGCTGATAGCGGGTGTGGCGCCGGAAAGGAAGGTGCTATGCCCGATGGCGGTTACCGTCGGAAAATGCTCGTAGCGGGCGTTGGTGAACACCGCCCCGTGAGTCAGCAGCCGGTCGAATCCTGCGTGGTATTCGCCGCGGAATCGGGTCAGATAATCGTATCGAAACTGGTCGATGACAATCGCTAGCACCAGCTTTGGCTTCGGATGGCCGGCGCCGAACAGACCGGCAACCAGCAGGAAACAGGCCAAGAACTTTTTCATTAAACCTCAGGGTATCACGTGTCAAGTGCATGGACAGTCGGGCCCCGCTGTCTGTGTACACGATGTGGACAGCCGGCCGCGGCATGTTCCCCTAATGTTATGATTTGCGGAACTTTGCCGATCGGCCCGGGGTTTGCACACAGAGATCGCCGAGAGTGGGAGGCTCGGTCATGCCAGCGCAGAAGAAAGAGGTGGAACGGAGAAGGAAGGCCAGATTCCCGATTTGCCGGGAACTGCGCTACAAACTGATGGAGAACGAGTCCATCGTGGCTGAGGGCGAAGGCGAAACCATCAACATAGGCAGCGGGGGAGTGTCTTTTGTCGCGGGACGGCCCTTGAAGACGGGCACGTTTGTTGAACTTTCCATTAGTTGGCCCGCGATGCTGGAAGAGAACACACGCATGCGGCTGGTGGTGTTCGGCAGATTAGTCCGCAGCAACAACGAGACGGCGGTTTGCACGGTAGAGAAATACGAATTTCGCACGCAGGCGCGCAAGACGAGTGCGGAACCGCAATGGCGCCGCGACAGCATGTTCCAGCGCTGGGTGGACGACCTGCGCAAAGACATGTACAAGGAGCGGCGGGCACTGGCGTAGCTGCCCATTACGCATGGAGTGAGACGGCGTCTACTTGTCGGCGGCCGGTGTCGAGGGCCTGCTCTCGCTCTTGCTTTCCGTTTTCTTTTCGGACTTGGTTTCGGATTTCGACTCCTTCTTGGAATCCTTGGAATCCGATTTCCCGTTGCCCGACGGCGAATTGTGGTTGCGGCCGTAATCGGTGATGTACCAGCCGGTGCCCTTGAATTGCAGCGACGGCGCCGAGATCAGCCTCTCCACTTCGCCGCCGCACCCTTCGTGCACGGTCAAAGGCTCGTCGGCAAACTTCTGCCTCACCTCGAAAGTCTTTCCACACCGGTCGCACTTATATTCGTAAAGCGGCATATGATTGCAAGGAAAAGCCCAACTGAGCCATTCATTAATTATAGCTTACCGCCTAACATCCGGCGGATTTCGAGCGTCATATAAGCAGGATGACAAAGCGGGCTTGCATAATTGGAGCGATGGCGGCGGGGCTGGTTTTCACAGCCGTGCGCACCGTTCCGGCCTATGGCCGCCTGGCTTCGTCCGCCCGCACAGTGCGGCATTACCTGCGCGATTTCGATCGTTCGGCGAAGGACCTCTCGCCCGCGGAGCGCCTTCTGTTCAGCGTGCTGCTGGCCAGCCGGTAACGCCGGCGGTCTTGCCGCCGGCGAGCCGCACCGGCCGGCGCTACCCTAGCGGCAGCTTCACCGAAACCGCGGTACCCTGGCCTTCGGCGGTGTCCAGGCGGATCTCGCCGCCGTGCTCGTAAACGATCTGGCGGGTGTTGAACAGGCTCCAGTTGCCGCTGGAGATACGGCCGCCTTCCACCTTGAAGCTCGGCTCGAACACGGTCGCCGCCTGTTCCGCGGACATGCCGCGGCCGTTGTCGCGAAACGTGACTTCCACCGAGCCGTCCTGCCGGCGCGTGGCGATTTCTATGCGGCCGTCGCCATTCACGGCGCGCAGCGCATTGCTGAGCAGGGTGGAAAACACGGCGGTGAGCAGTTGCGGGCGGCAGTTGAGGGGCGGCATGGGCTTTTCCAGGTGGAAAGTCAGCTCGACATGTGCCTGCGCAATCTCGTGCTCGTGAAGCAGGGTGACATCGCTGAGCAGCTCGTTGAGGTCGGCCTGCTTCATCTCTGCTTCCTCCAGGTTGACGAAGCGGCGCAGCCGCAGCGTAACCTCTTCTATACGCGCGGCCGATTCGCGAATCGACCGGCACAGGCCGGCGCGCGCCTCCTCCAGCAGCTCGGGGTTCGGCGCCTTGCCCTCCCGCTGGCGGTCGGTAAGCACCAGCAGCGTTTCCACCGAACTGCGCAGCGCACCCACCGGCGAATTGATTTCGTGCGTCAGCGCCGCCGCCATTTTGCCGATCGAGATGGCGTTTTCCGCCAACTGCGCGCGCAATTGCGCTCCGGTGAGCGCTTCGGCGGCGCGCACCGCCTTCTGCGCCGCTTCGTATTCCGTGCGGCGGTGCTGATAGTTGGTAACGGAAATTCCAGTGGCGAGCAGCGTCAGCAGGAACAGGAAAACGTCGTGCGCGCCGGCATGCGGCAGGGCGGACGGAATTTTCCATACACCGTGCACCCAGGAGGATAGAATATACATCCCGGTCAGCGTCAAGCCGAGGACCAGCGTGTGCCACGGCAGCAGCGGGATGGTGGTGACGGCGGTGAGCGCCACCAATGTAATGCCGGCCAGTATGTAATCGTCCGAACTCCGGACATCGGCGGTGCCGCGCAAGCCGAACCACGCCAGCACCGCGGCCGCGAGCCACGCCGAAACTCCCGCCAACAGCCGCGCGTGGCGTTTGCTCCATGGAGTGCGGGCAACGGCGAGAGTCGCCAGGCCCGTGCCAATCATGGCGACCATATGCCACAAGCCGGCGGGCGCGAAAACTTCCGCCCGGCTCACCGTCACGCGCCCCAGTTGCAGCAGCAGCGGCGCGCCGATCTCCACTGCGGCCAACATTTCCAGGCCGGGATGGCTGATGCGCGCCAGATACTGGCGAAATTGCTCGTCGCACTCGATGCACGGCAGCAGGCGTTCGTAAATAAGGCGCAAATTCATCGTCGAATTGGTGTCCCAATTGCACAGAGCAAGCCGGACGCCATGAGACATTTGCGCCAATTGAAGCGCCAGATGTTCGATATCAGACCAGGCGAGCACATGCGCACCTGGTCGATGTTCGGTTATTTACTGTGTGTTTTGTTTGCTTACTACATCGTCAAGCCCGTTTCGCGGGCCATGTTTCTCACCCGGTTCGATATCGACAAGCTGCCCGGCCTGTACATCCTCATCGCCGTCTTCGGTGGCTTCCTCGCGTATCTCTACAGCAAGCTGGCAACCAAGACGTCGCTGCGCACGGCGGTTCTCTGGGCCACGGTGTTCTGGGTGGCGTCGCTGGTGGCGATGTGGTGGCTCATCGGTATGCGCCTGGCGTGGATGATCTACGTGCTCAACATCTGGGTGAGCCTGTTCAGCATCATTTCGGTTTCGCAGGGCTGGCTGGTCGCGAGCAACCTGTTCGATACGCGCGAGGCCAAGCGCCTCTACCCGCTGCTGGGCATGGGGATGGTACTGGGCGCGGCTTTCGGCGGCGAATTCACCAATCGCACTGCGGTGGTGGTAGGAACCAAGAACCTGCTGCTGGCCAGCGCCGCCATGGTATCGCTGGCGTATGCGTGCTTCCTGCTGGCCGCGCAAGGTTCGGCAACCAATCTCGCGGTAGCGTCCGCCGGACACAAAGAAGAGACCGATTTCTCCTTCGGCGGAATGTTGCGCGACATTGCCCGCATCCGCCACCTGCAAATCATCGTCGCCATGATGGTGGTGATGTACCTGGTGGATACGCTGGTGGAATACCAGTTCCAGGCGATGGCCCGCACCGGTTACCGCGGCGACCAGTTGACGGCGTTTTTCGGGCAGTTTTATGGCATCTATTTGAACGGCATCGAATTCATCTTCCAGTTGTTCGTCACTTCGCTGGTGGTGCGCTGGCTGGGCGTGGGCGGCACGCTGCACATCGCGCCGGCGCTAATCGGCCTTTCCTCGGTGGCCACCATTGCGGCGCCCGGCGTGACCTCCGCCTCCGCTGTGCGGCTCACCGAGGCTTCCACGCGCTACACCCTGAACAAGACCGGCATGGAACTGCTGTATATGCCGCTGCCGCTGGAGCTGCGCAACCGCATCAAGGCGTTTATCGATATCAGTGTCGACCGGCTGTCGCGCGGCCTGGCGGGCGTGCTGCTGGTGGTGCTCACCACTACCAGCCTGCACATGGGGGTGAAGGGGATCGCATTCGTAGTGGTGGGGTTATGCTTTCCGTGGATGGTGCTCTCGCACCTGGCGCGGCGCGAATATGTGGCCACCGTCCGGCGCAAGCTGGAATCGCGGCACCTTGACCTGGAAAGCACGCGCGTGGCGGTGAGCGGCGCGGAAACCATTCGCCTGCTCGAAACCGCCGCCGCGGGCGGGAATCCGCGCCAGGCCACTTACGCTTTGCGCCTGCTGGCGGACGCACCCGGTTACGATGTGCGGCCGCTGCTCCAAAAGCTGGCGCATAGCGCTCAACCGGCGGTGCGTGAAAAAGTTTACGAAGTGGCCGCCGCTCTTCGCTATGACGCGCTGCTGGAACAGGCCTTGCGCGAACTGCGGGCGCAGGGCGGCCCGGAGGCGGCCGCCGCTTACGTGCTGGCGCTGGCGCCCGATCGCGCGCGCCTGGCGGCGGAGCTGTTGGATGACGCCAATCCGAAGCTGGCGATGGCGGCCATGGAAGCGCTGCGCCAGGATCCGGCGCTGGCTGAAGATCTGATCGGCAACGAGTGGCTGGAACAGATGGCGGCGTCCGGCGACCCGGCCCGTCGGCGCCTCGCGGCGGCCGCCCTGGGAGTGCGAGGCGACGGCGGGACCGAGCTGCTGAACCGCCTGATGGAAGACCTTGACGTGGAGACGGCGCGCGCCGCCTGCCGCTCCGCGGGCGCGCTGCGCAACCGCGCTTACCTGTTCCGCCTGATGCAAGCTCTGGGCAACGTGCGGCTGCGCGGCGATGCCATGCAGGCGCTGAGCGGTTTTGGGCCGGCGATCTGCGGATTTCTTTCCGACTGCCTGCTGGACGGCAGCGTGCCCATGCGGGTGCGCCGTGAAATTCCGCGCGTGCTCAAGAACATCGTCGACCAGCGCTCGGTGGATGTGCTGCTCGCGGCCATCGATCACGAAGACATTTCCATTCGCTCGGCGGTGCTGAAGGCGCTCAACCGTCTGCGCGAGGCCAATCCGCATCTGAATTTTGCCGAGGCCTTCGTCAACCAGCAGATCTTGCGCGAGGCGCGCTATTATTACCAGCTCAACGCCGCGCTGGCGCCTTTCCGCGATGTTGCCGGAAATGCCGCCACGCGCCTGTTGGTGCGCACCATCGAGGAGCGGCTGCGTGCAACGCTGGAGCGGCTGTTCCGCCTGCTGGGCCTGCGCTATCCACCCAAGCCGATCTACTCCGCGTACCTGGCGGTGCAGCGGCGCAGCCACGAAGAGGCGACCGCGGCCATCGAATTTCTGGATAACGTGCTGGCGCGCGATCTGAAGCGCGTGCTGCTGCCCCTGCTGGAAGCGCCGGAGAATGTGCTGGAGCACGGCCGCGAGTTGTACGGCCTGGAAATTCCCACGGCCGAGGGGGCCATCCGCGATCTGCTGCACAGCCGCGACCCGTGGCTGGTGGCCTGCTCGATGGCGGCGGCAGCCGAGATGCGCCTGCGTGGCCTGGCGCCAGAGATTGCGCGCGCCGCCACCGAGGCGGAAGCCGACGTCTCCGAAGTGGCCCGTTCGGCCGAGGCCGCGCTGGCGGCTTGAGAAATTATGCGCGTCAAGGCTCATCAAGAATTGTGGGGCAGGATGGAATCCTGCGGCGGGTTGGTAACCCGCCAGCCGGCCCCGGTTGCCAACCGGGGCGCAGGTTGTCAACCTGCCCCACAGGCGGGACTCAGACATGGCTGAACTGAACATCGTGGAAAAGGTGATCTCGCTCGAAGCAGTGGAGCTGCTGTCGAGCCTCACGCCTGAACAACTGGCGCGCATCGCTTCCATTGCGCAGGAGGTCCGCTTCCCGCCCGGCAAGACGATTCTGGAAGCGGGCAAGCCGCTCGACGCCTTGTACGTAATTGTGGAAGGCGCGGTGGAGCTCAGCCGCGGCGGCGCGCCCCTCACCACCGCGCGCGAAAACGAAGTGCTGGGCGCGTGGGCGCTCTTTGAAGAAGACGATCCGTTGCCGGTGACCGCCCGCACCCTGGAAGACACGCGCCTGCTGCGCATCGCGCGCGACGATTTTTACGACCTGCTGGCGGACAACAGCGAGATCACTTCGGCAATTTTCTCGACGCTCGTCAAGCGCTTCCGCAAACTGGTGGAGCAATGAGCTCTCCCGCCGCCGAGCTGCACCAGATGGCCGCCGTCGGCCGCCTGCTGGCCGGCATCGTGCACGAGATTAATACGCCGCTCGGGTCTATTTTTTCCAACAACGAAGTGATGCTGCGCTCGCTCGATATGATCGGCCCGCTGCTGGCGGAGGGAACGCCCGAAGCGCTCGCCCGGGCGGGAAAGCTGGTGGCCACCTGCCAGAGCCTGGGAGCGGTGGACCGCATTGCCTGCGAGCGCATCCGCGCGGTGATTCGCGGCCTGAAGACCCTTTCGCGCGTGGACGGCGCCGAGCCGCGCCGCGTGGATTTGAACCTGCATCTGATGGATACGCTCAAGCTGGCGCAGGCCGAGTTCCGCGGCCGCATCGCCGTGGAGACCGATCTGGGCGAGTTGCCGGAAGTGGAGTGCTATCCGCAAATGCTCAACCAGGTGTTTCTCAATCTGCTGGTGAACGCGGGGCAGGCGATCGAAGGCGAGGGCCGCATCGCTGTCCGCACGCGCCTGGAAGGCGACACCGTACACATTTCGATTGCCGACAGCGGCCGCGGCATGACGCCCGAGGCGCAGGCGCGCGCCTTCGAACCCGGCTTTACCACCAAGCCGGTGGGCGAAGGCACCGGCCTCGGCCTGCCCATTTCGCGCGAAATCGTGGAGGAGAAGCACTGCGGTTCCATCGATTTCGAAAGCCGCCCCGGCGCGGGAACGACATTTCATATCCGCATTCCGGTGCAGCAGAAAAGGAGCGCGCCATGAGTCCGAATGGAGCCCAACCCTCGATCATGATCGTGGACGACGAAGAGATGGTGATTGCCAGCATCAAGGCTTTCCTGCAACTGGAAACCGAGTACGCGGTGCACGGCTTCACCGACCCGGAAGAGGCCGCGCGCTTCGCCGAAGGCCAACCGGTGGACGTGGCCGTCTCCGATTACCTCATGCCGAAGATGAACGGCATCCAGTTGCTGGCGCGCATCAAGGAAAAGCAGCCGGAGGCCAGCCGCGTACTCCTCACCGGCCATGCCGATAAACAGAGCGCCATTCAGGCGATCAACCAGGTGTCGCTGTTTCAGTACCTGGAGAAGCCGTGGGACAACGAGCAACTGCTGCTGGTGATTCAGAGCGGCGCCGAGCGCGCCCGCCTCTTCCGCGAACTGCGGACGAAAGTCGAACAGCTCGATTCCGCCAATTCGAGCTTGAAAGACGTGCAGAAGCGGCTGCTGGAAGCGTTTCTCTAAGGCAAGAAAGAGCCGCGCAAGCGCCTACCCGATTCGTGATAGCGAAGCGCCCGTTCGGCGAGGGAACGGAGCTTCCCATCCTTGGAGTCGGCCTCGATTTGGGCGTCCCAAACCTCGGCGTCGAAGCTTCGAAACCAGTCTCGAAACGCCTTTAGCTCTTCCAAGCTGAGGTTCTTCACCTGGCCTTCGATGTTCTCAACACGGCTCATACCAAGCTCCACCATTCGATTATACCGGACCGCCCGCGCCCGGAATTGCACTTGGTATGGCGCGCTGTTACCTTATGGCTTCATTTCGTCAAGTCCATGGAGGAACGGTGATTACCGACTCGCGCAAAGTGCTCGTTCCGGCAGGTGTGGTTGGTTGTCTGGTGGTAGTGGCTCTTCAGTTGGCGCTGTCCGTACGGGAGGAGTCGCAAACCTGGGATGAGGGCGATCATATCTTCGCCGGGTACATGTCCTGGAAGCACGCCGATTTCGGATTGAATCCCGAGCATCCACCGCTGGTAAAACTTCTGGCGACCGTCCCGCTGCTCGGGATGCCGCTGAAGGTCCCGGTGGTCCGGAACCGGTATTTCAAGAACGAAGCATTTCTGGACGGCCGCGATTTTGTGTTCGGCAATGATGCCGACAAAATTCTATTCCGCTCCCGCATGGCGGCGGCGTCATTGACGATTCTGTTGGGGCTGGTTGTGTTCGCCGCCACGAACGAAATGTTCGGCGGTGCCGCCGCGTTCATCGCCATGGCGCTGCTGGTGTTCGAACCCAACCTGCTGGCGCACGGCGCCACCGTCACCACCGATATGGGTGTCTCGCTCGGTATTTTTGCGGCGGTGTACGCGTTCTATCGCTATCGAAGGCGTCCATCGGCGGTCCGGTTGTTAGTAGCCGGCGTTGCGGCGGGATTCTCACTCGCTGTCAAGCATACGGGTCTGCTTGTATTTCCAATTCTGTTCCTGCTCGCCTTCTGCGAGTGGGCGGCGGAGCGGGAATTAAGGTCCGCACGAAACGCGCTGCGGCATACCGGCGCGCTGATGGTGCTCGGGCTGATTGCCGTGCTGGTGCTGTGGTCGGCGTATGGGTTTCGCTATGCGGCGCGCCCTCCGGGACTCGAGCTCAATCCGCCACTATCCACCTTCGCGGGCGAGGTGAAGCCGCACGAAGCGACTGCTATTCTCACTCTGGCGCGGTGGCGGCTTCTGCCGGAATCCTATCTCTTCGGACTGGCCGACGTGCGGCATGTTGCCGACGAGAGCCAGAGTTACCTCTTCGGCAAAGTGTATCCGCACGGCGTCTGGTTTTACTTCCCCGCGGCGTTTCTTATCAAATCGACACTGGGTTTTCTCGGGCTGCTGATTCTGGCTGCCGCCGCCATCGCCACGCGGCGCCTCAAGCGCCCACGGGAAGTCTTGTTCCTGACGATCCCGCCGGCGCTCTTTCTGCTGGTATCGATGTTTTCCGGCCTGAACATCGGCCTGCGCCATATTCTGCCGATCTATGCTTTCCTGATTGCGTTGATAGGCGGTGGAGTCGAGGTGTGGTTGCGTGGCCACCGGCGCTGGATCTACGCGGTTGCAGGCTTGCTGATGCTACACGCCATCTCCTCGCTGCGGTGCTATCCGGTCTACCTGGCGTACGCGAATGAAGCCTGGGGAGGACCGGAGAATACGTATCGGTTGCTGACGGATTCGAACACGGATTGGGGCCAGCAGCTCAAGGGCGCGAGCAGGTATCTCAAAGCGCGCGGGGTAAGCCAGTGCTGGTTTGCGTACTTCGCGCAAACTGCGGCGGATCCCGCCTACTATGGCATTCCGTGTAAGCCGCTGCCGACGATCTCGTCCTTGTGGCTGGGCGAATTAAGCGATGTGCCGCGCCTGATCGACGGCCCCGTGTTGATCAGCATGGGTACACTGTCGGGTTACGAAACGGGGCCGGGCGCGCTAAACCCATACGATCACTTTCAGAGGCTCCAGCCATCGGCGCGGATCGACCATGGAATTTTCGTTTACGACGGCCGATTCGAAGTGCCGCTGGCCTCGGCTCTTCCCCACGTCTACAAAGCCTGGCGCCTGCTGCGGGAAAAGCAGCCTGAGAAAGCTCTTGTGGAAGCGCAGGCCGCGGCGGCAACAGAGCCGGGCGCAGTCCGATGCCAGCTCGCACTTGGGGACGCGCTGCGGGCGAGCGGCCAAGCCGCGGAAGCCCGCGCGGCCTATGAAAGGGCATTGGCAATCGCGAAAACTGTTGAGCCGGAATTTCAGGTTGGGTGGGCGAAACGGCTGGAGAAAAATTTGGCGGCACAATAGGAGCGTGCTAGATTGTTCTCGGCAGAACGATGACTAACCGGCGCAATCTGCTCAAAGGCCTCGCGGCTTTGACCGCCGCGACACAAACCGACGCACAACCGCCAAAGGAAACGGACCGCGAATACTCTCTTCGCCTGCTGGCGCGCCTCGCCGAACCGGTCCTCACCAACCTGGCGCGTGGCACGCTGCGGAGCAACATGCCGGTGGAATGCGTGGCGGGTCACGAAGCGGACCGGCGCAAGTATTCGCACCTGGAAGCGCTCGCCCGGCTGCTGGCGGGGATCGCTCCCTGGCTCGAAGCGCAGCTCGAACCCGGCGCCGAGCGCGATTCACAGCAGCGCTTCGCCGGTCTGGCGGTAGACGCCATCCGCTCCGCCACCGACCCGCATTCGCCTGACTTTCTCAATTTTTCGGAAGGCGGACAGCCGCTGGTGGATTGCGGTTTCCTCTCGCAGGCCGTGCTGCGCGCTCCCAACCAGCTTTGGAAGAAACTGGATGCCGGCACGCAGCGCAACCTGGCCGCGGCGCTGGCTTCTTCGCGCGCCATCGCTCCGGGCTATAACAATTGGCTATTGTTCAGCGCCATGGTGGAAACCGCTCTGGCCCTGATGGGCGAGCGCTGGGACGCCATGCGCATCGACTATGCCATTCGCAAGCACCAGGACTGGTATGTGGGCGACGGGGCCTATGGCGACGGGCCGCAATTCCACTGGGATTACTACAACAGCTTCGTGATTCAACCGATGCTGCTGGACACGCTGCGCGGCATCGCGCCCCATAGCCGACGCTGGAGCGGTT
>Ga0335081_10006951_pt1 | contig 18051 bp, 20 predicted proteins | sample Lox_Sample_35_FD_206713 | JGI IMG/M metagenome (GOLD analysis project Ga0335081, IMG submission 206713) | Soil microbial communities from Loxahatchee National Wildlife Refuge, Florida, United States - Lox_Sample_3.5 | ecosystem: Environmental > Terrestrial > Soil > Wetlands | place: USA... | reverse complement strand
ACTGGAGCACCGTGGCCGTGTCCGCGCTCGCGGCCAGGGGCGCGACCCTGCAGGCCATCGCCTGCCCCGGCGCCACGGACTGCTGGGCCGTCGGCGGCAACGCGGCGGGCGGGCACGCGGTCATCGAGCACTGGGCCGGCCGAGCGTGGGCGCCGGCCCCGGCCCCGGCCGGGCGCGGCAGCCAGCTCAACGCGATCGCCTGCGCGTCAGCCGCCGCCTGCTGGGCCGCCGGCGGCACGCAGGCCCGGTCCGGCGCGACCGCCGACCTGCTGGAGCAGTGGAACGGGGCTCAGTGGAGCGTCATGACGGCGCTGCCCGGCGGCCTGCAGCCGCAGCAGTTCTCCTGCCCGGTCGCTGGTTACTGCCTGGCGCTGGGCCTGCGTGGCGGCGTGCCCGGGGCGGCCAGCTACTCCGGCGGCCGCTGGACCGCCGCCACGCCGCCGCCCGTGCCGCCCGGCCAGCCCGCGCGGGCGGTCCCGTCGCTGTTCGGCTGCGCGGGCCCGGCCCTGTGCCTGGCCGCGTTCCCCGGCTCCCAGCTCGTCACCGAGGTCTGGAACGGCCGCGCCTGGGCCCCCGTGACCAGCGCGATGCTGACCTACCCGGTCGGCCTGACCTGCTCGGGCGGCCGGGGTTGCTGGCTGCTCGGCATGACCCGCAAGTACCGGCCTCTGGCGCTGCGCTGGCAGGGGCAGACCTGGGCCGCCGTGACCGGGCCCGCCGCCCGGCACCAGGGCTACCTGACCGCCCTGGCCTGCGGAGATGGCTGCTGGGCGGTGGGCGGCACGGGCGGCACCCGGCGCAACGGCGTGCCGTACACGAACCCGCTGATCCAGTCGCCGGGCTGACCGGCCCGGCGCGGGCGGAATGTGCCGGCCCAGCCCCCCGGGCCGGCCGGCCTGGCGGGGGGCGGAGCGTGCCAGGCGGATTACCAGCCGTTCATCTGCGCCCGCGCTTCGTACAGCAGGACCGCGGCACTGACCGCGACGTTGAGCGAGTCCGCCGCGCCGAGCATGGGGATGCCGACGCGGCGCAAGCCGGCCGCCTGCCACGGCGGCGAGATCCCGTAACGCTCGCTGCCGACGACCAGGGCCGTCCGCCCGCGGTAGTCGGCGCCGCGGTAGTTCTCGCTGTCGTCGGTGTCGGCCAGGTACACCGTGAACGCGTGCCGGCCCAGCCAGGCGATGGCGTCGTCCACCGCGTCGAACTCGACCGCGGGGACCCTGATGCTCATCCCCTGGCTGCTGCGGAGCACCTTGGGGTGGGTCAGCCGGGTCCGGCGGTTGGTCAGCACCAGGCAGTCAGCCGCGCATGCGTCGGCGGTGCGGATGAGCGTGCCCAGGTTGCCCGGGATCTCGATCCCGTCGATCACCAGGATCAGGGCCTGGGGCCCGAACGCGAACGCCTCGGGGTCGGTGTCGGGCAACCGGGCGATCGAGATCAGGCCGTCCGGGTTGGGGCGCTCGGCCAGGTAGGCCAGCGTCTTCTCGGAGATCCGGTAGGCGCGGCGCGCCCGCCCGGCGAGCTGGGCGCTGCGGGTCCTGGCCTCGTCGGAGTAGGCGGCTTCCGGGCACCACAGGAACGTGTCGATGGCCACGCCGGCCTGCAAGACCACGTTGTTCTCGAACAGGCCCTCGGCCACGAACGCGCGCCGCGGGATCCCGGTCCGGTTGCGCTGGATGTCCCTGACCAGCTCGGCCGCGGGATGCCTGCGCCCCACCTGCTGCAGTTCCGCCATGGACGGCATCATCTCGCCCGCCCCGGCCTAGCCACCCCCAGGGCCTTTCCGTCGCGCCGGCGGCGGGCGTTCATTTCGACGCGTCCGGCGCCGCTCCGTAGCATTGGTGCCATGGCTACCCCGTCGGCGCTCACGTCGCCGCCCACGATCGAGCAGGTCACCCAGGCGCTGGCCGGCGTCAGTGACCCCGAGATCCACCGGCCCATCACCGAACTCGGCATGGTCAAGAACGTCGACGTCGGTCCCGACGGCACCGTCCGGGTCGACGTCTGGCTGACCGTGTCCGGCTGCCCGCTGCGCGACACCATCACCAGGGATGTCACGGCTGCGGTTAGCAAGCTCGGCGGGGTGACCCGGGTCCGGGTCGAGCTGGACGTGATGAGCGAGGAGCAGCGGCACGAGCTGCAGACCCGGCTGCGCGGCGGGCAGCCTCAGCGCGAGATCCCGTTCGCCAGGGCCGACTCGCTGACCAAGGTGTACGCGGTGGCGAGCGGCAAGGGCGGCGTCGGCAAGTCGTCGGTGACCGTGAACCTGGCCGTGGCCCTGGCCGCGGCGGGCAAGAAGGTCGGGCTGCTCGATGCCGACATCTACGGCCATTCGGTGCCGCGGATGCTCGGCGTGACCGGGCTGCCGACTCAGGTCGAGCAGATGATCATGCCGCCGTCGGCGCACGGCGTGAGCGCCATCTCCAGCGGGATGATGAAGCGCGGCAACGAGCCGCTGCCGATGCGCGGGCCGATCCTGCACCGGCTGCTCGAGCAGTTCCTGGCCGATGTCTGGTGGGGCGACCTGGACGTGCTGCTGATGGACCTGCCGCCGGGTACCGGCGACATCGCGATCTCCTCGGCGCACCTGATCCCGGGCTCGGAACTGATCGTGGTCACCACCCCGCAGCTCGCCTCGGCCGAGGTGGCCGAGCGGGCGGGCTCCCTGGCGCTGAAGCTGCACCAGCGCGTGGTCGGCGTGATCGAGAACATGTCCTACCTGCCCTGCCCGCACTGCGGCGAGCGGGTGGATGTGTTCGGCTCCGGCGGCGGCGAGGCCGTGGCGGACGTGCTGACCCGGATGACCGGGGTGCCGGTCCCCGTGCTCGGTCAGGTCCCGCTGGATGTAAGGCTGCGCGAGTCCGGCGATGCCGGCACCCCGCTGGTGCTCTCCCACCCCGACTCGCCCGCGGCGCGGGAACTCATGAAGATCGCCGAGGGCCTGGCGGGCCGGTCCCGTGGCCTGGCCGGGCGGCCGCTCGGCCTCAGCCCGGTCTGACGCGCCCGCGCCGGGTCCCGCGCTTGCCGGTCAGGTGGCTTCGGAGTCGTAGGGCGGGGATTCGCCCGGTGACAGCCGGGAGGCGGGCTGCGGTACCGGGATTGTCCCGTTCGCGCCGTTAGCGCCGTTGGCGCCGTTCGCGCCGTCGGCGTCGAATTCATCCCAGAGGTGCTTGCGCACGAAATTCTTCGGGTGCAGGTCGGCGATGTCGAAATCGCGGAACTCCGGGCCGAGCCCCTCCTGCAGGTCGGCCTTGGCATGCTCGGCGATCCGGCGCAGATCCCGCAGGGCGCGCCCGGCCTGGGCAGCGATCTTCGGCAGCTGGTCCGGGCCGAAGACGACGAGCGCGATCACGGCGAGCACCAGGAGCTTGGTGAAGGACAGGTCGAACACGTGAACGCTCCAGCATCGTCGACGGCTCGCGCTGGGCCCGGGGGCGGGTCCGCTGTTTCCAATGTAGACCGTTCGGACGCCCGCCATGAAGCGCGGCCGGGTCGGAGGCGGGGCCCGGCGCTCGCCCGGCGGCCCATCCGGCCCCGCAGACCCCGCAGACCCCGTCGGAGCCTGGCCCCGATGGCCCCTCTGACCACTTTAGCCCTATTGGCCCCTCCGGCCCCGCCAGCGTCCCGCGCCTGGTCATGATCCGTTACGACGGGCTTCTGCCAGTCATAGCGACTGAGAGAAGTCCGCCGTAACGGATCAAGGCGCCTTGAGCGCCGTCAGGGGTGGCGGTCGCCGCGCCCGTAGCGGCCCCGGTCGGTGCACGCAGTGTGATCATCCGGGCCGTGCGGAGCGCTAAGGACTCGGCCGAGCCCACGGTAAGGGTGACCGTGTGGGCGATGCCGCCGCGCAGGAACGTGATCGTGACCCGGGAGCCGGGCGGGTGGGACCGAACCGCGTCCAGCAGCGCGGTGGCGCTGCCGATCGGCAGGCCGGCGAACCGGACGATCACGTCGCCGGGGCGCAGGCCCGCCAGGGCCGCGGGCCCGCCCGGAGTGACCGACGGGGCCCGGCCGGCGCGCGCCGGCGCGATCTGCGCGCCGGTCCCGCCGAAGGCGGTGTTGATGAGCGCGCCGATGACCGAGTGGGCGGCCCGGCCGGTCCTGACCAGTTCGGTCACCACCACCCGGGCCTGGTTGATCGGGATCGCGAACCCGAGGCCGATGCTGCCGCCCTGAACCCCGGTCAACGGGTCGCCGCCGAGCGTGTCGATCGCCGCGTTCACGCCGATCACCTGGCCCGCGGCGTTCACCAGTGGGCCGCCCGAGTTGCCGGGATTGATCGGCGCGTCGGTCTGGATCGCGTCGTAGAACACCTGCGGGCCGCTGCCGCTGGCGCTGACGCCCGGCTGCACCGGCCGGTCCACCGCGCTGACGATGCCACTGGTCACGGTGCCGGAGAGGCCGAGCGGCGATCCGAAGGCGAGGACCGGGTCCCCGACCTCCACGGCGGCGGAGTTGCCCAGGGGCAGCGCCGGGAGGTGCCCGGGCTGCTGCAGCCTGAGCACGGCGAGGTCCGAATAGGGGTCGGCGCCGACCAGGCGCGCGGGATCGGCCTGGCCGTTGTTGAACACGACCAGCAGCCCGGCGTGCCGCACCTGGCCGTCCAGCGTGACCACGTGGTTGTCGGTAACGATGTAGCCGCCGCTGATGATGAACCCAGAGCCGGTGCCCTCGGCGCCATCAACCTTGATCATGACCACGCCGGGCAGCACCCGGGCCGCAATGCCGGCGGCCGAGTCCGAAGGCCGGCGGGTCTCCGCCGGGGGCACCGGGCCCAGGTTGTAGCTGGCCTGCGCGCCGGCCGCGGCCCGGGAGCCGATGTAGCCGCCGACTAGGCCGCCGCCCAGTGCCGCCAGCAGGGCGGTGATGAGGGCGACGGTCAGCAGCCTGGATCCGGCCGTGCGGCGTGACCAGGGCCGGGGCCCGGGATCTGGCCGCGCGGCCGGATCGACGGACTCGACCGGCCCGGCGGCGGGCTGGGCCGGGCCGGCTGATCTGGCCGGCTGGGCGGGCCCGGCGGGTTGTGACAGCTGTGACGGGCAGCTCAGGTCGTACCAACCGGACAAATCGGGTTGGCCCCCGCGCCCAGCCCCATCCGACATCGCACGCCTCCCCCGAGGCGGCCTGGGAGTCGGCATGAGAGCCCATAACCGCCATCGCAGGCATATTTCCCCAGCGCAAGGCGCGATAGGCCTGTTCGGCGCGGCGGGTTCGGCGGGCGGCGGCGGCGGGCGGCCAGCCATTTCTGCAGGGTCTGCCCAGAGCCCGGCAGGTTCAGCGCAGCGGGTTCAGCCAGGAGACGAGCCGGTGGAACCCGCGGGCCATCCGCTGCCAGAACCCCACCCGCGCGGTGCCCGGCATCGCCGTCACTACCTGGCCGACCGTGGCCATCGGCGCGTCCGCGATCATGGTGTAGACGAAGCCGCTGGCCGACCAGGCAAAGCTGCGCTGGTCCGGGTCAACCGAGTAGACGGTCTGCCCGCCCACCGTGAGGCGGCGCCAGCCGGCCGCCGGCCGGGCCAGCTCTCCGCGCTGCACGAACAGCGACACCACATCCAGGCCGTCGGAATATGACAGGTTGATCACCGGGCCGGACCGGGCCGACGTCTCCGTCGCCGCGAACAGCATCAGGTTGCCGGGCAGCCGGGCGGGCGCCGGCCACCCCTGGACCCGCAGCGCCGCGAGCCTGGCCTGGTCGAGCTGGGCGGTCCAGGGCGCGGCCGCGGGAGCGGGCATGCCGTCGAGCCCGCGCCCGCCCAGTTCCAGGGAGACGAATGTGTCCTCGCTGATCATGCCCGCGCCGTCAGCGAAGATCTCCCGGCGCAGCGGCAGCCTGGTCGCGGCGTCCAGCCAGAACCGCGCGGCCAGGCCGCCGCCGGGCCGCCGGACCTCGACCACCAGCGCCGCGCGGTCATCCGCCGACCCGCGTCCCGCGTAGACGACCTGGTAGTTGGACTGCAGCAGGGTCAGCAGCCGGTCGGACATGCCCAGGATCCCATCCGGGTCCTGGTCGACCGCGGGCGCCGACTGGGCCCCGCCGGCGGTGCCAGGGGTCGCGCCGACGGCTCCGGGTGGCGGGGGGCCGGGCGCCTGCACCAGCGTGACACCGCCCGGCTGGTGCCACACCTCGACCACCGACGCGCTGGTCTCGCCCGGTCCCCACCACAGCAGCACCTGCTCGCCGCTGTACGAGGTGCCCTGGCAGGCCGCCGCCGCCTCCTGCAGCAGCCGCAGGCCGGCGCCGACCTGGGCGCTGGTCGGCGGGCTCACCAGCTGGAGCCGGCCGCTGCCGAGGTCTGGGTGCTTGATGACGGTGGCCCCGGGCTGAACATCGGCCAGGGCCAGCCCGGTCATGCTCGACCCCAGCAGGCCGAGGATCGCGGCTAGGCCGACGATCCGCCAACTGGGTGCAATCCGACCAATCACGGCGTCGGCGATGAGAAGCTCGCGGCAGGCCGGGAGGGGCGGGGCGGCGTGGGGGTAAACCGGGTCGACGTCGCGGGGACGACGCCGGTCATCAGGTCGTGCTGCATCACGTACGTGTCGACGGCAGGCGTCACCCGCGGCTCGGGCGGCTGCGCGCCGCCGCCGGCCAGGAACGCCGCGGCCCCGACGCCGACCAGGACTGCCGCCGCGGCGCCCGCGGTGACGTACCAGGCGGGCCGCAGTTCGCGGGCGGTGGCCGAGGCGAACGAACCGGCGCCGGCCAGCCGCGGCCAGGGCCCGGAGGCCGGCTCGCCGGGGCCGCCGGGCCGCGCCAGCCCCATCAGGCGGCGGGTCAAGGCCGCGTCGGCCGCCTCCTCGCCGAGCGCGTTCATCCGCCGCTTCAGGGTGCGCAGCGCGACGGCCTCGCCGCGGCATCCCTCGCACCGGGCCAGGTGCACTAGCACCCGGTCGCGCTCTAGGCCGTCGAGTTCCCCGTCGATCAGCGCAGACAGGCGCTGCCCGAGATGGCTCATGACTGGCCTCCCGGCGCGAGCCGGACCCCGAGCGGGGCGCGCGGGCCCGGGACCGGGGTCGCGCCGAGGTGCCTCGGGCGGCGGTGCTCGAGCGCCGCGCGCAGTTGCGCCCGGCCCCGGTGGATCCTGCTTCTGACGGTGCCCAGCTTGATCCCTAGGGCGGCGGCTATCTCCTCGTAGGACAGGCCCTCGATGTCACAGAGAATCACCGCGGCCCGGTACTCGGGCGCCAGCGCCTTCAGCGCGTCCTGGATGTCACTGTCCAGGTGGCGGTCGTCGAACGCATCCGCCGGGGACCGGCCGCCATCCCCGAGCCGCGCGGCGGTCTCGTCACCGAGCCCCTCGAACCGGATCCGCTGCTTGCGCCGCGCCAGGTCCAGGAACAGGTTGGTGGTGATCCGGTGGAGCCAGCCCTCGAACGTCCCCGGCGTGTAGCCGGACAGCGAACGGAAGACCCGCACGAAGACCTCCTGGGTGAGGTCCTCGGCGTCGTGGGTGTTGCCGGTCAGGCGGTAGGCCAGGCGGTATACCCGGGCCGAGTGGTCCCGGACCACGTCATCCCAGCTCGGCGGCGTCCACTCAGCGGCCTGCAGCGGCTGGCCCTCGTCCACGGGCATCCCCCTTCCACTGCTCCCAACCATTGTGCAACGCCGGCGGACCGCCCTGACTTCCCTGGCGTAACGTCAACGGCCCGGACCCCCTGTCCGTTCCCGAAGTAACGCCCGGTAACGCTAGGCTGCCGCACGAGAGTCAGCTCGCCCTGGGAGGCTGCCACCGTGAGCACGCAGGTCACCCTGGCCTTTGTCGACGCCTTCCTGCCCGAAGACGAGCCGCTGCTCGAGGCCAGGCGGAACGCCGCCGAGGTGGGCGGGGCGGACCCGGTCGGGCCCGCCACCGGCGCGACCCTCCGCTTCGTGGCGTCGGCGGTCGGGGCCAGGTCGGTCGTGGAGATCGGCACCGGCTGCGGCACGTCGGGCCTGTGGCTGCTGCGCGGCATGCGCCCCGGAGGGGTCCTGACCAGCGTCGATGTCGAGCCCGACCATCAGCGGCTGGCCCGCGGCGTGTTCCTCGGGGCCGGGTTCCCGGCCGGCCGCTACCGGCTGATCAGCGGCTGGGCCCTCGAGGTCCTGCCGCGGCTCGCCGACGGCGCCTACGACCTGGTGTTCTGCGACGCCGATCCGCACGAGTATCCCGACTATCTGGCCGCGGCGATGCGGCTGCTGCGGCCGGGCGGCGTGCTGATCTTCGACAACGCGCTCGGGCAGGACCGGGTCGCCGATCCGGCCTGCGACGACCCGGACGTGGTCGTCATGCGGGAACTCTGCGAGCAGGTGCGGATGGATGAGCACCTCGTGCCGTTGCTGCTGCCAGTGGGCGACGGCCTGCTCGCCGCGGTCAAGCGGCCCGAGTGATGAACGGTCCCGTTCGGTGGTTCGGATAGGTCCGGGCAGATCCTGGTGCTGCCGGTTAACACGCGGGCAGCAGGCTAGCCCCGGCGGCGATCGGCGATGCCTCAGCCGACGGCCGACTTGAGCGCTTCGCCCAGCGCAACCGCCTCATCTGGCGACAATTCGACGACCAGCCGCCCCCCGCCCTCAAGCGGGACGCGCATCACGATGCCGCGCCCCTCCTTGGTGACTTCGAGCGGACCGTCGCCCGTCCGCGGCTTCATCGCCGCCATCCGCCATCCCCTTTCCTACCTGGGGGCCGCAGAAACCCCGCCGGGGCCTACGGCGCCTACTCCGGTGCCTGGCGGGACCGGCCAGCCACAACGATGTCGATCAGTACCTCTATTATCCAGAGTTCCGGCCCGCAGTGCTAACGATCAGCCTTCCCACCCCTTACCCGGAGCCTGCCGCGCGACGCAGCCCGGCCCTCGCGGGCAGAGGCGGCCCGGCCCTCGCCGCCGCCGCCGGGCCCTCGCCGCCGCCGCCGGGCCCTCGCCGCCGCCGCCCTCGCCGCCGCCGCCGCCCTCGCCGCCGCCGCCCGGCCTCGCCGCCGCCGCCCGGCCTCGCCGCCGCCGCCCGGCCTCGCCGCCGCCGCCCGGCCTCGCCGCCGCCGCCCGGCCGGGCCGGGCGCGCCCGATGACGTGGTGTCCGCGGCGCGCAGCCGCCTGGTGCACGAGTGGCGGAAGTTGCTGTTCCGGGACCCGGGCTGCCCGCCGACCTGCTGCCTGGTCAGTGGACTGGCCGGCCGGGGGCCGAGGTGTTCGGTGCCGAGCCGGCCCGGCTGCGGCCGGCCGCGTCCCGGTTCGCGGACGGCTGCCTGCGGCCGCCGGGACCGCCGCGCCCGCCCCGACCGCAGGCCAGCGACCTGCCTGAGCCGGTAGCTCAGGCGCCGACGTCGGCGGTGTCCGCGGCGCGCAGCTCCTCGTGCGCCCACACGATCTGCTCGGCCACATCGACCAGGTCGGCCAGGGCCAGCCGCTGGTACTTCCCGTCCGCCGCCCGGAACGAGGCCGTGCCGGAATGGCACCAGACGGTCAGGTCACGGCTGACCGACAGCACCGAGATGCCGGCGGCCGACTCGTCGGCCCGGACCATGCGGCCGCCCAGTCCCCGGCTGGCCAGCATCGCCTCGAGCTCGTTGACCGCCTGCCACGGGCTCAACTCGGTCCGGGCGAACCGGGCCACGTCGCAGCCGGGCGGTACCCGCAGCGCGAACCAGACGGCCTTGCCCGCGACCTTCCAGCTGCCGAGCCGGCCCCGGGTGAGATGCGCGCCCCACTCGCCGGCCGACAGCCCGTCGACGACCTGCAGGCCGCGGCCGTTCACGCCCTCCTTGGACCGCACCTTCACGTCCGGGAGGCTGCCCCGGTTCCAGCCCGGCTGGGAGTCGAAGACCTTGCACACCAGCTCGCAGCGCGCGCCGCAGCCTCTCAGGTACAGCCACAGCTCGGGAAAGCCGCTTACCGGCCGCTGGCTGGTGCCGCCGAACTCCACGTTTCCCTGGGCGTGCAGGGTGTTGGCCGCCAGTTCGCTGGCCATCGTGACGCCATCGTGCACCAGGTCGGCCGGCAGCCCGATGCCCGCGACCGCCTCCCGGAACATGCTCCGCGCGGCGCCCGCGCAGGTGGGATCGAGCGGCAGCGGCCGCGCGAAGCAGCCGCCGGCGCTGATGCTCGCCTCGGCCAGCGATCCCTCGGCGCCGAATGCCTCAGCCAGCGGCGCAGCCATGAAGCCATGATCACCGGCGGAATGGCCGGCTGCGCCGCGGCGGTCCGGCCCGCCCTCGGCGGGCGACGGTGGCATGCTCCTCCCGCCTTTCGGACTCAGACATCTGTGAAACACAGATTATGAGTCGGGTACGACACTACGCAATGGTAACGCCCGAAAAAGCCGGGGCCATTGACCTGTACCAGCTTGCACGCTAGCGCGCAGATAGTGACGGAAGCGTGGCCTTGGGGCAACAAGGAACGGACAACAGGTTGTAGTCAGGGGCGGATCAGGCCGGTAACGTCGCAGTCGCGGCGTCCCCGGACCCTGGCCCCGCGGCCAGGCCCCTGGCCGCCGGGCCTCGAGACAGGCTCAGTTCATGAAGAATCCCCCGGGGGGAGAGCCCGGGGGATTCTTCACGTGCGGGGATCGTGCTCAGTTCTCACCAGCGGCGAGGTCATACCGGCCCGCCCTCAGGTCGGCCAGGAACGCGGCGAACGCCGGCCTGCTGACCACGTGGGCGCCGCCCTCGGGGCGCTTGCTATCCCTGATGCCGATCACGCCGGGCAGATTGGCGGCGATCTCCACGCAACCGCCGTTGGCCGTGCTGCGGCTGGCCTTTCGCCAGATCGCTCGAGACAGGTCGGACATGGTTCACTCCAGTTGTTCGGCTAGGTACCTGAGGTACTGGGTCGTATCGGCGGGCTCGAGCGCCGAGTCCCGGGACCGGCTGAAGCCCTCCACGTAGATCATCACCTCGTCGTGCCTGCTCACCTCCTGGATCGCGGTGTCGGTTTCCAGGTAGACCACGCTCGGCTCGTCGCCGGCGAAGTCGAAGATGTTGATCATGGACCACATGCCGCGGTGCGGCCCGTCGGCGAAGCGCTGGATGCGGAGGTCGACGTTCGGGCGGCGGCTCAGCTCCACGAGGTGCTCGATCTGCTCACGCCGTTCCGCCTTGCTCCCCCACCGGTACATCAGCGCCGCCTCGGTGATGACCGCGGTCAGGTTGGGCGCGGTGCCGTTGGTGCGGTCCAGGACCTGCTGCCGCCGCAGCCGGGCCTCGATCACCTTCTCCCGCACGGCCGGGGGTATCGAGGCGACCCTGGTCAGCGCCTCGGTGTAGTCGCGGGTCTGCAGCAGGCCGGGCAGGACCAGCGGCATGCAGACCCGGATCCGGACGGCGTCGTTCTCGAACCCGGGGAACTCGTTCTCGAACACCTCCGAGTAGTCCCGCCACCAGGGCCGCGCCCGGGCCCGCATGGCGAGTTCCTCGAGCTCGTCCCGTACGCGGTCGTCGACGCCGTAGACGCGCAGCAGGTCCCTGATGTCGCTCATCTCGGGACGCTTCCAGTGGTTGGCCTCGAACCGGCCAACCTTGCCCCGGCCCCAGTCGAGCAGGTCGCACACGTGGTTGGCGGTATGCCCGGAGGCACGCCGGAGTTCGGTGAGACGGCGGGACAGCCGCCGCTTGGCGACGGTCGCCCCGTAGGCGTCGTCGCTCATCGGCGATTGCCTCCTTGACAGGACGTCTCTTTGAGCATAGTCCTACTTAACTTGTGAATCACAAACGATGTCATCATCGGCTGGGCGTCGGTTACGTATCGTTTGGGTATCGGCCGTGCCATCTGACGGGAAAGGCCGGGAATTGGCCGGCCCGCGGCCGGGAATGGCCGTCACCACTGCGAATGGCGGGGCTGACGGAACCAACGGGACTTGTGTGACTGGCGGCGGGCCTGTCCTGGCGGGACCGGGCCTGCCCTGGCATCGGCGGGATCCCGGCCTCAGCCGTCCGCGTCGTCGAACTCGCCGGCCCGCACGCCGTCGAGGAAGCACTCCCACTCGTTCCGGTCGTAGACCAGCACCCGGCCGTCCGGATCGCCGGCCACGCGCATCAGCACCCACTGCGGGCCGGCGCCGACGAAGGCGACCTCGACCGCGCCGTCGGCGGTGCCGGAACGCTGCCAGTCCAGTGTGCCGACATCGATGCCGAGCGCCGCGACGGTCGGCTTGGCCCTGGTCTCAGTCATCTCGCCTCCGGAACGTAGGGAAGGGCAGCGTACTGCGCGGGGCGCCGGGCGACCCCACAGTAGAGCGCGCGGGACCCGTCGCTGTCCGCGGCCTCCGGGTCCTCGGCACCCCACAGGCCCACGTAGGTGAGCCCGGGACCGGCGCCCTCGTAGGGGGCCACCAGTTCCAGCCCGTCGAAGAACCGCTCGACCTCGGCCCGGGAGCGCAGGTAGGCGTGCTCGGTGGCGTTCGCGTAGGTGTCCAGGCCGGCCCGGACCGACCGCGGCGGGAGGTTCTCGTAGGTGCCGTGGGACAGGGCGAGGTAGCTGCCGGGCGCCACCGCGGCCATGTACCGGGCCACCAGGCCCCACGGATCCCGCTCATCGGCGACGAAGTGCACCACCGCGGTCATCAGCACCCCGGCCGGCTCGGCGAAGTCGATCAGCCCGCGCAGCCCCGGATGCCCGAGCAGCCCGGCCGGGTCGCGCAGGTCGGCGGTGATCACCACGGTGGTCCCGTCCCCGGCCAGCAGCCTTCCCGCGTGCGCGGCCACCATCGGGTCGTTGTCCGCGTAGACCACGCGGGCGCCCGGGACCGCCCGGCGCACGGCCTCGTGGGTGTTGTTCTGGGTGGGCAGCCCGGAACCGATGTCGATGAACTGCCGGATCCCCTGCTCGGCGATCCACACCGCCGCCCGCCCGTGAAAGCCGCGGTTGGCCCACATGGCGTCGGCCACGTCCGGGTCCACGGCCCGCAGCCGCTCGGCCGCCTCCCGGTCCACCGGGAAGTTGTTCGTGCCGCCCAGGAAGTAGTCATACAGCCGGGCCGGGCTCGGCCGGGTGAGATCCACGCCTTCGGGCTCGCCGGACGGGATGTCTCGGGGCTCGCTCACATCGCCTCCGTGGCCCCCCGTGCCTAGTCTGGCATGTTATGCCCGGTCCATGAAGATAGGATGAAAAAGCCCGGCCGTCCGTTTCCTGCTAGTTCGTCACTAGCGTCACGGTGCTGCGGTCACGAACCGCAGGCACCGCGCCGGTAGCAGTCCGCGAGGTGATCGTCCACCACGCCGCAGGCCTGCAAGGTGGCGTACGCGGTCACCGGGCCGGTGAACGAGAACCCGTGCCGCCTGAGCTCCTTGGCGAGCGCCTTCGACGCGGGGGTCGACGCGGGCACGTCGGCCAGCGTCCGCGGGGCGCGATCCTGGCCGCCGGCAAAGGTCCAGACCAGCTTGGCCAGCCCGCCGGGCAGGTCGAGCGCGGCGCGCGCATTGCCGATGACCGCCTCGATCTTGGCCCGGTTGCGGACGATGCCCGGGTCGGCGAGCAGCCGCTGCACGTCATCCGGGCCGAACGCGGCCACCGCCGCGATGTCGAATCCCGCGAACGCGGCGCGGAAGCCCTCGCGCTTGCGCAGGATCGTCAGCCAGGACAGCCCGGACTGAAATGCCTCCAGGCTGAGCCGCTCGAACAGCCCCGCGTCGTCGCGCACCGGCCGGCCCCACTCGTCGTCGTGATAGGCGAGGTACTCGGGGGTGCTCAGGCTCCACGGGCAGCGCAGCAGGCCGTCGGGCCCGGCCTGCGCCCCGGCCGCGGTCACGTGCTCTCCCCGGGGCCGCTCGCGGGCGGCTCGCGGTGCTCCGGCAAACCGGCCGGGCGGGGCCGCTCCCACGCCGACCAGGACGGCTTGTCGTCCGCGGGGCGGGCATGGCTGCCCCCGCCGCGCCGCAGCGGCACCGGCGGCAGCGGCACGGCCGGCGCCGCGGGGGGCTGGCCAGGCGGCGAGCCGGGAGCGGTGAGGTCCGCTTCCTGGGCCGGCTCCGTGACCCGGCCGGAGGCCAGCGTCGCGGCTGACTGCAGGTCGGCCAGCTGGCGGCGCAGCGTGGCGATCTCCACGTCCCGCTCGGTAACGGTCCGCGCGACCATGTTCAGCGCCTCGTCGGTGGCCCGCATGTCGTAGCCCCACAAGGCCGCGGGCGGGCGGAGCAGCGCGACGTCCGCGGCGGTCACGATCTCGGTGTCCAGCGGCCGGAGGTCGGCCGTGAACGGCGCCATCTCCCCGCCGCGGCCGATCGCGACGACGACCACCCCGCCGACGATGACGGCGGTCGCGACGAGCAGCACGACGGGCAGCAGCACGGACACACAAGAATCGTGCCATGCCCGGCCCCGGGTTGGCGCGCCCGGAAGGCGCCGATCATGTCGCCGGGCCGCTCGGCCCGTCCCGGCCGTGGGCGTCCCTGATGATCCGGACCACCTCGGCGGGATCGTCGGCGATCCGGAACAGGTCGGGGTCGGCGGCCGATACCTTGCCCTGGGCGAGCAGTGTGCCGTGAATCCAGGAGATCAGGCCGGACCAGTACTCGCGGTCGACCAGGACGATCGGGAATTTCGTGATCTTTCCGGTCTGGACCAGCGTGAGCGCCTCGAACAGCTCGTCCAGCGTGCCGAACCCGCCCGGCAGCACCACAAAGGCCTGCGAGTACTTGATGAACACGGTCTTGCGGACGAAGAAGTACCTGAACTCCAGGCCGATGTCGACGTAGTCGTTGAGGCCCTGCTCCAGCGGGAGCTCGATGCCCAGGCCGACCGACACGCCGCCCGCGCTCACCGCTCCCTTGTTGGCCGCCTCCATGATCCCGGGACCGCCCCCGGTGATCACCGCGTAGCCGGCCGCGGCCAGGCCCGCGCCGATCTGCTCCGCGCGGTCGTAGTCGGGGCTGTCCCGATCCGTTCGCGCCGACCCGAACACGGTGACCGCCGGGCCGAGCTCGGACAGCAGCCCGAAGCCCTCGACGAACTCCGCCTGGATCCGCAGCACGCGCCACGGGTCGGTGTGCACCCAGTCGCTGGGGCCGCGCCGGTCGAGCAGCCGCTGGTCGGTGGTGGTCTTCGGGATGTGCTTGCCCCGCAGCGTCGCTGGCCCCTGACGGCGCTGGCGGCGGTGCGGCTCCAGGTAGGCGCTCACGATCCCATAACGTAGCCCCTGGTGAGGCGAGGCCGCCGGCCCGCGGCGGCGCGCCCGGCGAGGACCGGAGCGTGCAGGCTCCGGCCTGAAGCAGGGCGGGCGGCCGGCCGCAGCAGGTAACTTCGGTGATGTGCCGACGAATCGCCTCAGGCGCCGCGGATTCTCGGGCGTGACCGTGCTCATCGTCGTGCTCGCGGTCCTGGGCGTTTACGTGGCGTTCCGCAGCGTGGCGCCGCTGCTGCGCGGCAGCAGCTGCACCGCCGCGGGCGACGGGGAGGACATCTCGCTGGACACCGCCCAGGCCGGCATCGCGGCCACGATCGCCGGGGTCGCGCAGCGGGACGCGCTGCCGCCCCGGGCGGTGACGATCGCGTACGCGGCCGCGCTGCAGGAATCGAAGCTGCAGGACCTGACCTACGGGGACCGCGACTCGGTCGGGGTGTTCCAGCAGCGGCCGTCGCAGGGCTGGGGGAAGCGCAGCAATCTGGAGAATCCGGAGTTCGCGACGTCGAAGTTCTTTGGCGCCCTGGCCAAAGTGCCAGGATACCGGCGGATACCGGTATATCAGGCCGCGCAGGATGTGCAGCATAGCGCCGACGGTTTCGCTTACCAGCAGTATCAGCCGCTGGCCGAGCACATGACCGCGGCGTTCACCGGGCAGGACCCGCACGCGGTCTGGTGCTGGTACTCGCCGGGAATCCGCGGCACGGCCCGCGTGGCCGCCGCCCGGGTGGAACTGGCCGCGACCTTCGGCCCCCAGACCACCCGCGCCACCGCCGATCCCGGGCTGATCGTGCTGGCCGGCGGGGTCCGCCAGGGCTGGGCGATGGCAGCCTGGCTGGTGTCGCACGCCCAGCAGTACCAGATAGATGATGTGAGCTACGCGGGCTACCAATGGACCGCGGCTAACGGCACACGAGGATGGTCCCGCACAGTTTCACCGGCTCCGCCGGGAACCGTCGAGGTTGGCTGATAGCCTGCGATCCGTGGGGACGGATAAGGAGTGAGCAAGTGACGTACATCATCACCGAGTCCTGCGTTGATTTGTTGGACAAGACATGCATCGAGGAGTGCCCCGTAGATTGCATCTACGAGGGTGAGCGGATGCTGTACATCCACCCGGACGAATGCGTCGACTGTGGTGCCTGCGAGCCGGTCTGCCCGGTCGAGGCGATCTACTACGAGGACGACGTGCCCGCCCAGTGGAAGGACTACTACCGGGTCAACGTCGACTTCTTCGAGGACATCGGGTCGCCGGGCGGCGCGTCGAAGGTCGGCAAGATCCACAAGGATCACCCGCTGGTGGCAGCGCTGCCACCGCAGCCGCACTGATCCCGGCCGCTGGCCGGGGAGGTCGGGTGCCGACGCTCGCCGCCCGGCTGCCCCGGTTCCCGTGGGACGCGCTCGGGCCCTACAAGGCCAGGGCCCTGGCTCATCCCGGCGGCATCGTCGACCTCTCGGTCGGCACTCCGGTTGATTCTGTTCCTGCCGTAGCGCGCGAGGCGCTCGCGGCTGCCTCGGATGCGCCCGGCTATCCGGCCACCGCGGGCACTCCCGCGCTACGCCAGGCCGCGGCCGGCTGGCTGGCCCGCCGGCACCACGTCACCGTCGACCCCGACGCGGTGCTGCCGGTCATCGGGACCAAGGAACTGATCGCGGGCCTGCCGGCGCAGCTCGGCTGCGGCCCGGGTGACGTGGTGGTCCACCCCGAACTCGCCTACCCGACCTACGACATCGGCGCGCGGCTGGCCGGGGCCACGCCGGTGCCCGCGGACGGCCTGGTCTCGCTCGGCCCGCAGCGGGTGCGGCTGTGCTGGCTGAACTCGCCGTCGAACCCGACCGGGCGGGTGCTGCCCGCCGGGCACCTGCGCAAGGTCGTGCAATGGGCACGCGAGCGCGGCACCGTGCTCGCCTCGGACGAGTGCTACATCGAGCTGGGCTGGGAGGATCAGCCGGTCTCGGTGCTGGACCCGGAGGTGTCCGGCGGGTCGCACGCGGGCCTGCTCGCGGTGCACTCCCTGTCCAAGCGGTCAACCATGGCCGGCTACCGGGCCGGGTTCGTCACCGGTGACCCCGAACTCATCGCCGGGCTGCTCGAGATCCGCAAGCACGCCGGCCTGATCGTGCCCGGGCCGGTGCAGGCGGCGATGACGGCCGCGCTCGGCGACGACGGCCACGCCGACGCCCAGAAGGCCAGGTACAGGGCGCGGCGGGACGTGCTCCGCCCGGCCCTGGAGGCGGCGGGCTGGGCCGTGGAGCACTCGCGGGCCGGCCTGTACCTGTGGGCCGCGCATCCCGGCCGTGACGACTGGGCGTCCGTGGCGGCGCTGGCCGAGGCCGGCATCCTGGTCGCGCCCGGCTCCTTCTACGGCCCGTCCGGCGCCGGGCACATCCGGGTGGCGCTCACCGTCACCGACGAGCGCGCCGAGGCGGCAGCCGCGCGGCTGGCCATGCTGGCCTGACTCGTAGGCTGGTCGGGTGCTGAGGCTCTACGACACGCGGACCAGGCAGGCCCGGCCGATCGGCCGCGGCGGCCTGCTGCGCGCGTACTCCTGCGGTCCCGGCGGGCCCGGCCGCGCGCACCTGGGCGACCTGCGCTCGGGCCTGCTCGCCGACCTGATCCGGCGCAGCGCCGAGCACCGGCACCACCTCACGGTCGTGGCCTGCGAGGGCATCGCCGACCTGGCCGGCGCCGGCCCGGACGCGGACGCGGACCAGGCGGCGTACCAGGCGGACCGCGCCGCGCTGAACCTGCGCCCGGCCGAGCACTCGCCCCGCGCGTCGCAAGAGATCGCCCTCATCACCGGCATGATCTCCCGGCTGATCGAGGCCGGGTCCGCGCAGGTGGCCGCCGGCGGCTCGGTGTATTTCGACGCGCGCTCCGCCGCCGGGTACGGCGAGCTATCCGGGGACCGCCCCCCGGGCGCGCGGCCGGGCGACTGGGCCCTCTGGGAGGCCGCCCC
>Ga0335081_10006950_pt1 | contig 18053 bp, 14 predicted proteins | sample Lox_Sample_35_FD_206713 | JGI IMG/M metagenome (GOLD analysis project Ga0335081, IMG submission 206713) | Soil microbial communities from Loxahatchee National Wildlife Refuge, Florida, United States - Lox_Sample_3.5 | ecosystem: Environmental > Terrestrial > Soil > Wetlands | place: USA... | reverse complement strand
CGTCATCGACTCTGAAACAAACCCCGCCGATCTTCTGATCGTCCGGTACAGGATACCCGCTTGCGGTGGATTGCCCATATGCACTGTCCAATGCAAAACCGCCCACCATAGATCCCCATATAGCCCATGCGAGCAACAGAAATAAGTTCTTACTCCGTACCAGTCTCATTGACACGATTTATCTCCTCAATGCGTTTCCAAGATGTCAACACAGTCCTTGATAAGCTCTCCAAAACCCAGCCAACAACTTCATCATTTTCGGCTCCCTAACTTTCCCGCACCAGACCGTAAAATCGCATCGCTCTAACCAAATTCCATTAATTATATCGGTTCAATCGTTCATAGTCAAGTACGTCCCCGGGCCAAATCTTCCAGCATTTCAAGATATGCTTTCCCCTGATTCTCCCAACTATATCGATTGGAAAACTTCTTAACATTAGAGGAAATCGAGGCTCTAAGGTCACAGTTAATGACAAGTTCTTCCAGTTTCTTTCGTAAATCATCTTCATCGTCAGCATCATAATACTGTACCATAGCGTCATCAAAATACCGTTCGATTATAGGAAGGCGAGGAACTATGGCTGGAATTCCCAGCGCAGCTAATTCGAGAAGCTTGGTCGGCATTGCCAAATCAGCATAATATTTCCTGTTAACCAAGGGCACCACGCCGATATCGGATTGCTCTACCTCTCTCTTTATGTCTTCGATGGGAAGCATCCCATGCAGAAATACTATTGGCGAAAGTCTACTACTCCGCACCATAGTATTCAGGGTCTCAAAGTCGGGGCCGTCGCCAAAAACATCAAATCGAATTTTTCTTCCGTTTGCGGACAACCTGCTGATCGCCCTAATGACCGATGAAATATTGTACCATGGTGCCACGATACCGTGATAACTGATGAGGGTCAAGTCAGGACGGAGATGCCCTCCGCGTCCAACAGGTCTGAACAAAGCATCGTCTGCCACATTCATTACAATGGTAATATTTTTCCTCCCGGTTCGAGATTCGATAACTTCCTTTACGGGATCGCTGACTGTCATGACCTTATTTGAAAGTGCAATGCTGATTTTCTCCAGCCATTTTGTGACCCAAACTACCATGCTTCCTTCTTCAAGCCCCCACCTGTTCATGAATAACTCAGGTACTATTTCGTGCATATCCAGAACGATCTTTACACCCAAAAGCTTGGGGAAAAAACCTGCGAAGACAATGTAGTCAGGGGGATTATGGAACTGCAGTACTTCATACCTGTTGCGAATGCATCGAACGGCCAATATGAACGAAGCGTAGGAAATGAACATAAAGTATTCCAACAGGTAGATAAGAACGGGAGCGCCTCGATGTCTTCTTACACCTAACCTCGTCACGTTTACTCCGCCAACGTTTTCTCTCTTTATCTCACTCTTATTCCGGAGACAAAGAACGTCGACGGCGACACCATTCCGAACAAGCAATTCCGATTCCCTCTTGACCCTCGCGTCGCTCGGATAATAAGAGTGCACGACCATACACATTCTTTTGGGAAGATTTTTCTCGTTCATCTCATGTTCTCTAAACAGGAAATTTCTCCAACTGCGTTGTATCAAAAGATCTTGGATTCACTGTTGCAAATGATATACTTAAAATGTTCCATTAGTTTCGCATCGACAATGACATTTTCCGGGTGGAACAACAAAACGACGTCGCGTGTTCTAGCTTCATTTACAAGCCACTCGATGGTAAAACTCTTCGTATCCCGCCAGTGTGGTTCCAGCCAGAACGCCGAAGGGAAAAATAGAATCGAGTCTCCGTAATGTCGCGGCAAGATCGTTGGATCCTCTAAGTTCCCCATGAAGATCTTCATACCGGATTTTTCAGCCCAGGATAAATACTTCTCCGGCTCATAAGGAGCATAATGGTGCAGGCCATACTTATGCACCCCGGAGCCGTGTTTGGAGAAGGTACTCACCTTGCAACCCAAATGCCATTCCAGCAAGCGCAACTCGTTTTGAAAATTCTCAAAAGATCTGGAGTTCTCGAGATGCAGGCCTGCCACGTGTCCGCCAGCCTCAATCAATCTCATCACCGCACCGGAGGGAAGCGTACATCTCCTGAAAAACACATAGGATCTCAGGCCGGAATCGTTGAGAAGATTTAGGATTAATTCGAGGTCGTGCAGATATCCTAATTGTCTCACGGCGGGGAAATAGAAATCTGAGCCGATCCGGCTCATAACGTGACTGCTCAGACTGCGTCTGCCGTAAGGCCTGTCCACATCGATTCTCAGGATCAGAGACATACGGTCTCTCTCCGATGCAATTGGGACAAGTTTGCAGACAAGAGGATTTTTTTCACATTGCGCCTTTTAGTCGTGGGTTCTTTCTTGCTCTCAGCTTTTCAAACACTTTCCACACACTGCCAAGAAACGCAGGTGAGAACATCTCCACAGATGTGTAAGTCTTCTCTATCCCGCCGAATCCTTTCTTGAAATGAGCTATCGACGGAGTGTTAGTGCCACCCAGGTCATACCAGTGTATACCGGAGGCTTTCGCCCACTTTATCACCTGCCACTGCAGAACATTATTTGGCCGCAGCCTGTTGAATTGGGCATCCGAAACTCCATCCCAGTACAGACATGTTTCGGCATACTTCAGCAGGACTGCCGCCGCGATCATTGCACCCTCATACTTCACTGAGAAGAGAGCGTAGTATTCCTTTGGGAAAGAGGAAAAGAAACTTTCCATCAACGTGCTCGATGTGGACTGGTCCATTCCCTGAAGAGTGTAAAGTCTGCTGCGGAGACCAAGGTATTGGTTCACCGATTTGTCATCGATGTCGAATGAAACTTCGAGTCCGTTCTTTTCTCCCTGCCTTAGCTGGTTTCTTGTCTTGCCATCCATCTTCTTCAGGATCGTGTCGAGATCTTCGCTCAGATCTATAACTGAGGTCATACGCGTCTTCACTCGAAAATGATTATGAGTGACGACGGTGTCGGGAAGGAAGAAGGACAGCGTCAGCGTCGCCATTCTCACTCCTTGTGCCGAACAATACTGCGCGAATGCGGAAACGCAGGCCTCGGGGTTTCTCTTACATGCGATGCCCATGTACGGAGTAAGAGCATGGCGAAGGGGCGAACCTGCCATCGAGAATCCAAATTTCTTCCACATTACCACCGGTGTCATTCCTATCAGCTCAGTGCCTTCATGCAAAAGGACACCACGGATTGTCGCACCGCTGAAATATGATGACACATAAAGGCGAAGCCAATCGGATAATTGAAACACATTCCAGCCAGGCATAGTCTTCAGTAGTTCATCCCATTTCGAGTCAATTTCTACTGTCGATGATGAATACATCTATGAAACCTGCTCTTGACTCAATTGTGAATGCTCACAGCGCTCGCCAATCGTTAACTCGTGGAAGAGATCGTCGATGTGTATGTCGCAGGGTGATTGAAACCATGGCATGCAAGGAGTCTCGTATTTGTAAAGGGGGTAATAGTCTGAGTTCATAATATTGAGATCCATCTTAACAGAAACTAAGTGCCTTGATTCATGGGCTGTTGCCTTGCCGCCCGAAACGGTTCAGCTGTATACTGCAAGTAGTCTTTTTTCCATTTCCTCCCAGTTATAGTATCTCTCGAAAGCTGCCCGGGCATTCTTGCCCAGGCGCACTGCTTCTTCAGGATTCTCGATCAAGAAAGTGACGCCAGCTGCTATTTTAGCCGGGTCGGTTGGATCGACAAGAACGCCGCAGTCGGCGCGAGAAACTATCTCAGCTATGTTCGGGAAATTACAGGCAACGGTAGGTATGCCCGCTGCCATATAGTCGAACAGCTTGTTCGGGAGTCCCATGATATTGTTCATCGACACCGGCTGCAACAACAGAATACCGATGGAGCTCGCTCTCAATATTTTCGGCAGCTCTTCAAATCTTATCCAGGAACAAATCTCAAAATAATCCTCCATCCGGTTAGCCGACATAAAACTTCGCATCCATTCCAGATCTTTAGGCGGAACTCTTCCGATCGTAAGAAAATGGACATTCGCTATCTTGTCTCTCACAATCCTCGCGGCTTCGAGATATTTGTCCAGTCCTCTGGTCGCGATATCGAGGTTTCCCTCATGGACAATTGTGACAGTTCCGGAGTTGAGAACGCCTTTCTCCCTTCGGGGGAAGAGCTCTGTCGGTGCGCAGACAAGTATTTCGGTTATATTTGTACATCCGTAACGCGCGAATCTGTCTGCCAGATCCTTTCTCACTACGATCACATTGTGCGGCACCTTCGCAAGCATCCTCTCCAATGCAAAGATGCACATCCCTACAAGTTTCCTGATGAGAGGACTTTTGACCTTGACCGGGATGCTGGTCGCGTGCTCCTCGTGAACGTCATAAACGATCTTGCCGCGTGTAAATATTCGGAGAAACATGCCCGCCAAGAGAAGCTCCGGTTCATGGAAATGATATGCTCCCGCCCTCAGCTCGAACGCCTTCACTGTCAACTGAAGAGTGGTAACAAGTCTTCCAAGATACTTCCTTCTTTTGAACCCGAAGACCTGTATCCCGTCGCAGATAAATTGTTTTTTGTCCGCCGGTGCAAGCAATACAACCCTCTTCCCTGCCTTGACAAGACTCTTTGCTTCCTTCTGAAAAATCCTGTCGTCATCAAAATCATGATAAGAGGTTATCATGCAGACGTCGATGTCGGAATTGCGGCTCATCTCTCAATCATGCTTTTGGTATTACGCGCCTTCCGATTTCTGAGTATGAGGGACGCGAGAGCTCTGGCCATCCAGGCTTGTGCCCAACGAAAGTATGCAATCTTCACGGTGTGCATCGGATATTTCCTGTAGTAGAAAAATCCCTCCTTGTCCTGCATGTGATCAATTGTCCATCTCGCTGTGCGCTCAGATTTCTCCAGTCCATGACCGTCAAACGAGGCCAACTCGGAAAAGCAAAGGATACCTTCCGCACAACTGTGTATGTCCACCGGATATTTGCGGCCTACTCTGAAATATGGAACCAACGAACTATCGAAGAGATTCCGTTCGAAATACCGAAGACCTCGTTCGATTCGTTGAGGGATCTCAACATCCGGCCGCACCTTATGAATTTCAAAGAGAGAACGGAGAACAAAGCCGGTGTGATAAGGGTCGATTCGACCGACAGGGTATGCGTAGTACCACGAGCCGTCATCGTTTTGCTGGTTCATGACAAATCGAACAGCTTTTCCGGCGAGAGATACATCGACCGCGGAGTCAGCTGCCGCCGTCTTGAAAATCGCGGCAGCAACAAGGAGGCTTGCATTGTGACAAACCTCCTGATCATAAGGAGTATAGCTAAAGCTGACCTCATCGCGACTGAACACCGTCAACCTAAGATACTCTTTGAAAAATCCGCATGCCTTTGCGCAGGTATCGAGATATTTTCGGTCATTAGAAACTCGATACGCCGAAAGAAGTGCATCAATGACGTGGGCGGTAACAACTCCGGAAGGAGTGTAAGCTGGAAGAAACGAGTCCGCCTGCCAATTAAATGGATATCCCCAGCACGGATACCTGTATCCTGGCGAAGCGTTTTCGACCAGCCAATCGGCGGCATACAAGGACATCGCGCGGTAATTGTCGTCTCCAGTCACGGCAAAATAATCGAGGTAAGCCTGTGCGAGGAGAGCCACGGCCTTAGGATTTCGCTTAGGATGTGTTCGAGTAATTGATCTCAAAAATCCCGGCGCGGTGTCGAGCAGCAAGATAGAGAAAATGCGGCCTGGTTTCGTCTTCAACAGCGGCCTGAAAAGCCGGCTATCCATGATGTCATAATGGTCGATGCCCTGCCACTCTTGCGCCTCAATCCAGGAAAAAAGGCGGAGAAGAGAACTCTCCAAATAATCTAAGACGCTCACCCTTCTGTCAATTTCTCCCTCGAAGAAGCTAGTTGGTCCCGTACGATGAGACTCGTTCTAGCCGACTCAAACAATTCATCGAAAGGAATCGGCGGAGCGCCGCCGTTTTTCATATAAGCGGCGAACTCTTTGAGCTCTTCGAGATACCCCTTCTGCACTTTTCCGGAGCCTTCCTTGCTGACTTTATCACCGAATACCGTTAGAGTCTTGAAATCTTCAAGCAGCATCACCCTTCCGTCCACATAGGCCTCAACGCGCTCTTTCTCCATCTTCGATGAACCCAGCGTGCTGTAGAACAGGGTCGCGATTGACCCATCGCGGAATTCAAGCGAAGTCACGACGTTCTCGTCATATAGAGTGTCGGAAAGTTTTACGGCTTTGCTGTCGACTCGCGAGATCGGACTGCCGACAAGATAGAGCAGTAAGTCGAACATGTGACACGCTTCTCCAACTATCCTCCCGCCGCCTTCTTCGGAGAGCGTCCAATGCGTGGGCGGGATGTAGCCTGCATTCACCCGATAGCCGATCATCTTCGGGCCCGCCGAATCGCTGAGTACGCGCTTCATTTGTAATGAGAGCGGCGAGAACCTGCGGTTATAGCCAACCATGAACGGTACGCCCGAGGCACGGACAACTTTCTCAACATCCCGTAATTCGTCAAGCGTGAGTGCGATCGGTTTTTCCAGCAAGACTCCCTTTCCGGCTTTTGCCGCTTTGACCGCCATTTGAGCATGCAAATTATGTCTGGTGGCGATGATCACGATGTCCACTTCGCGATCGTCGATGACGTCGTCAAAACTGCTGGAGCCATAATCAGCACCGAATTCTCTTGCAAGCGAATCGGCTTTGTATCCTTCCCTGTTGACAACGGCTCGGAGATGGAAGTCCCTCGACAACCTTGATATGTTAGGCAGATGCGTTGCGCGGGCAAAACTGCCGGCGCCCACTATTGCGACCCGTAGTGGACCTCTCCTCCTCGAAGAAGCGAGATGCTTCGTCGTCTTCCAACCGCGCTGAAAGCTTGCATCATCTTCAGAATATTTGAAGAGAACTGCCATGCGGTCGTTGCTGCGGGACAAAGACTCGTATGCTCTTGCGGCTTCTGCAACCGGAACAACTTCCGTCACCATCGGACCGAATTGCACTCTTTTGTCCGACAACATCCGGACATACTCTTCCATATTTCTGTTTTCGGTCCACCGCACATACGCATACGGGTAATCGATTCCCACACTCTCGTACTGATCGTCGTAACGTCCCGGGCCGTAGGAACAGGAGATCAGAAAATCAGCCTCCTTATCATAAAACGGTTTTCGACGCAGGTTCATTCCGACTGCACCGACCACTACTACTTTCCCTTTCTTTCTAACCATCTCCATGGCAGAATTCACGACGTCGCTCGAACCGCTTGCGGCGGTTATAATTACACTGTCGGCACCTTGCCCCTTCGTCAACAGACCGACTTTCCGGCTGATGTCGGCAGAACCGGGTGAGAAGCCGAAATCGGCACCGAGGCGCTTTGCAAGATGAAGTCTCCATTCGTTTGGATCAACCGCTATTACGTGACACCCTGCGTTCTTGAGAAGTTGGCAGGTAATCTGACCGATCAGCCCGACTCCAACCACAACGACCGTCTCACCGAGCTGGACACATGCCCGCCGAACTCCCTGCATCGCTATAGCGCCAACGGTGGCCGAAGCCGCGTCGGACAAAGAGCAATCCGGAGGCACCTTCACACAGAGATGCTTTGTAACGCAAAGAACCTCGGCGTGATACGCATCCCCTCCACACGCCACGCGATCTCCGGCTGCGAACCCCTTCACGCCGCTTCCTACTTCGAGAACGATTCCGGCACAGCTGTATCCCAGCGGCTTCGGCATGTTCAGGACGCTCCTTACGCTCGTCAGGACTCCGAGGACACCTTCATCGCGCATCCGCTGTATCATCTTTCTAGCCTTGTCGGGTTGTCGGCGGGCCTTATTGATTAACGACTCCCCCGACATTTCAATTCCGGACAGCTCCGTCCCGGTGCTGACCAGCGAATACTTTACCTGAACGAGGACACATCCAGGATGTACGGTCGGGGCGGGCACCTCTTCTACAAAAATCTTGCCCTTACGGGCTAATACTTGCTTCATCTATCATTCCTTTCAACAGTCCCGAGATGAATTCTTGAATCCGCATACCGATTGACACCATCACCGAGCAGAAGGCCGGGCATCACCGAATTTGGGAGGAGTGTCATCTATCTTATTTCCCAAATTGGGGTATCGTTACGACATCCCTGGTGACTACCATGCTCCCTTCGGGATTCCAAATGAAATTACTTCTTGCGGAGACCCATCCTACAAGTATCCAGAAGGGGAAGGCAACATCGTAGGAAGTGTCAATGTATTTCGTCAGAGAAATGAGAAAGTAATTGAGTCCGATGAAGAACGCGGCGAAGGCGACAATTCGCACGTCAATTCGCGGGTCAGACTTTCTCACACGATTGACGGTGATCAGAAGAACAATCTCCGTCGCTAACCAAAGAGCTCCGCCCAGAAACCCCATGTTCCCTATGAAATGAGCGGGGTTGCTGTCAAACCCCGTTAAATAGCGACTTGTACCGAATATCGAAGCGGTCCTCTCACCCACGCCGAAGCCGTATCCGTAAGGATTTGCAATAAAGGATTGTATCATGAAATACCAGCCGCCGATGTGGCCAGCCCTATCCGAAAGATCCAGGGCATTTCCCACTGCCATGACAAAAGCGTCTTGCACAGTTTGGACAGTCGCCACGACGACCACCCCTATCCCCAGTATACCGAATGCCAAAAATGGTTTCTTTAGGCGAACCGCAACTACTCCCAGACCTATCAGCAACATAGTGGCTGCGGCGGCTCGCGCGCCGGTCAGTAAGAGAATAATCATACATACGATAGATAAGTAAAGATACTTTCTCCTCCGAGAGAAATAAAAGAAGCAAAGAAATGAACAACTCGCAAATACCAGATAATTTCCCAGATCGAGATAACTTCCGTTGAGATCCCAAATACGTAAGTAAAATCCCCCTCCCCATGTTTGCTCGAGGCCCTGCAGCGAAAGCACATCATTACCATATTCCGCTGAAAACGTATGATTCATTCGATAGAGGTCCGCAATATTCGAAAATGCATAGTCAAAAACTGCTAGGTTGAGGACACTCACAATAGCTGAAACCAGAGCTATGAAAGAAATGAACTTCACAAGCCGAATCATTTCGTCGGGAGATATGGAAGAGTAACGCCCGATCCAGTAAGCGATGCACACGTAGATGTAGATTCTATATTCATTAAGCTTCGCAACATTTGGAACCTGCGCTGGGGAGAAACGGAGTAAATAGATCGTACAAACCAACCAGAGCGAGAGCACCAGCCAGTCTAACAGGTTGAAACCACGATTCTCGAATCTTCTTGCGCATAGAGCCGCCAGAAAAACGAGAATTAGGATCAATCCTTCCTTTAAGAATTTCATGGCATCGACATATTGCGACGGTAAGCCAACAGCCAGCAATAGTCCCAAAATGAAGCAGTAAAACACCAGGAACACGACGAGGACCCGGATCCATTTACCTATTTGCTTTGGCATTTACCTTAGATTCCCAATCGCCATTTATACCTCATGACGCTTCTGAACTTAACATAACGCCTCCAATCTATCTCGAGCTGGAACTGCAATGAGCCCTCACAAATGTCGAAGCACATCTTCCACTCCTATCGAATTCAAACATCTGTATTCATACGGACAGTTTCTTACCATCCAGTCTCCGTCCATTTTGTAACATGGGCTGCATTCGAAGTCCTTTCTGACAATCCGGTGGCGGTCCCCAAGCGGCGCAAACTTTGTATAATCCGTGGGCCCGAAAATCGCGACGACCGGTGTGCCGACGGCGGCAGCGAGATGCATGAGGCCGCTGTCGTTGCAAATTAAAAGATCGGATTCCGCAACAATTGCTCCGTCCTCCAGGAAGGATGTCTCACCTGCGAGTATATGCGGCATGACGCTCATTTGTCGTGCCATGGCAAGACTCAGCTCCCTCTCTTCCCGGGATCCCAATAGTATTACAAGATCGTGATCGCGAATCAGATGTTCGCACACTTTTGCATATTTTTCAACGCTCCACCTCTTCCACCACTGGCTGGAACTGCTGCCAACATGCATGCACACCACCCTCTTGAAAACCTCTCCGTTCTTCAAACTTTCAATCCTCTTCTTGCCAAAACGCCTGAGTCCCTCATCTAAGTTGAGGTGCGGCACGCGATCGACGAGTTTCCTATCCAGGCCAAGCGCGTAAGCTATCTCGAGGTTCATATCAACCTCGTGCTGGTTCTCCCTGATTGCCACCTTCACATTATATATAAAATCAAATCGACTCTGCCAGCCGGGGCTGCTTACGTGTCCAGCTCTCAGCTTCACACCTGAGAGAACAGTCAGTGCCGCCAGAAAACTTCTGTTGGCGTTGATGTTTCCCACCAACAAATCGTACTTTTTAGCTCTAATTTTCCTCGCTGTCCTGAGTATCTTCACCGGGCCGCCGTTTCTCGGGTGTACCATGTAATCATCGAACAGGTGCTCGTTCTCAGCGATGAAATTGACTCCCGTCCTACCATCATGGAGAAGAGTGAATCGAGCTTCAGGATAAAGCAGCCTCAGAGCCCTTATTGTTGGAGTGAAAAGGATGAAATTCCCGAGACCAAAATAGCCATACACAAGGACTTTACGGATGCCGACATTCTTTCTCGCAAATGTCCCTCTCCCAAATAATTTCAGCATCATCCATAGAAGAAAACGGTAACAATTGATGATATTTCTTTCAAAAAATTTTATCACGTGTTGACCTGCTCCTCAACTGCCAGCGTTAGACTGAATGGTCAACGGGACTAACTTCGACATTCATCATTTGTAACGGGTTTTGTAAACACCCCCGTAGCAACTCCCTTAACGAGCAAACGGAGACGCCTCAAAGAAAACTCTTTAAAGAAAAGTGCGAGAATCTCATAGCCATATACCTTTATAACACCCCTGAGCCTGTTATGTTTCTTATGGAGTCTGTAAGTGTACATTACATTCCTCGCCGCATAAAAAATCCGATCGCCCTTCGTATAGTTCGGAACTGTAATTTTCAGGCCGGCAAATCTAAGGTCAAAATGGGGAGCGTCGGGATGATACAGTTTCGCGGTTCTGATGTAGTAACCTTTGAAATCGTGATCACGCGCTCTCTTGCAATATTCCGTATCGTCAAAGGAAATAAAAAAGCCCTTAAGTGGAAAGCCAATTTCCGCTACGATCCTTCTTGGCATCAATAGCCCGTTAAAAGCAAACGTGAGAGATTCGACCCGGTGTCCGACTTCAGCATACACTTTCTTAAGTGCAGTGAGGGGGACCCCATCGCGCGTAAATCTAATAGGACCACCATACTCACGGGGAGAAAGATTCTCTAGTAATTCTGCAAGACATGTTTCTTGCGGAAGACAATCGTCATCCATTATCCAAAGCCGATCAAAACCCATGTTATAAGCTCGTTTGACGCCTTCGTAGAATCCGCCAGAACTTCCGGCATTAGTGGATAGCCGGACATAGTGAAGTGCTACGTCCTTCCCTCCATTTGCAAGGGCGCGGACGGTTCGGTTCACTCCAGGCTCCTGCCCGCCATCAGTCGGAACATTTTCAAGAAACCCAAGATCTTTCAACATCTCTGGAGTTCTGTCGATAGAAGCATTATCAATAATAACTATCCCCTGAACTGGTCTATTCTGAGCAAGAATGCCCTCTAAGCATTCCTTCAAAAGCAGTTTGCGGTTGTACGTAACTACAACAGCGGCAATAGTTTCAGACTTTGATTCCACAAATCTCCTTTTCAAAGACGGCAAGGGCACGCGCCACGATCTGGTCCATGTTGTAATACTTGTAATCCGCCAGCCTTCCGACAAAATAGACAGTCCCGTTAAGCCTTCCCGCCCCATCAATATACTTATTATAAAGCTCCGCATTTTCTTCGCGTGGGATTGGGTAATAAGGCTCGTTAAGCCCGTTCAGGTGAGCCTGCGGATACTCAAATGCTACAGAGGTTAGATGCGACTCTTGCCCTGTCAGGTGTTTAAACTCTGTCGTTCTTGTATAGTCATTCTCGTTAGGGTAATTGACCTGCGCAACCTCCTGGTAATACTCCGCTTGAAACGTCTTCATCTCGAATCTCAAGCTTCTGTATGGCAGTTCGCCATGGACGTAATCAAAGAAGTAATCTATCGGCCCTGTGTATATCATCCGGTCGAATTTCAAATCCTCGATGACCGACTTATAGTCCGTGTTCAGGAGGACATGGATGCGGTGATCGTCGATCATTCTCCTGAACATGCTCGTGTACCCTTTGAGCGGCATTCCCTGGTAGACATCCTGGAAATACCTGTCGTCTCTCCCGACCAGAACCGGAACACGCGCGGTAACGGACGGATCGAGCTCTTCCGGTTTCAGCCCCCACTGCTTTGTCGTATATCCATAAAATATTTTTTCATAAACATAATCTGCAAGCTGGCACAGCTCCCCGGAAGCTGCTTCTCTCATCCGGAGTATCGGGATCTTCTTGTCATATCCGAAGTTTTCCAGGAGAAGCCGTTCGAGCTCTTCGGCACGCTTGGGTGGAAAGAGCATGTAAAGGGAGTTGAGATTGAATGGAACGGGTACCTTCAATCCGTCGACAGCCGCAAGAACTTTGTGCTCGTACGGCCGCCACTCTGTAAATTTGCTCAGGTAGTCCCAGACTTTTTTCGAGTTAGTGTGAAAGATATGAGGCCCATATTTATGGACAAGTATCCCGTGCTCATCATAATAATCGTAGGCATTTCCGGCAATATGGTCGCGACGCTCAACTACGAGCACATTCTTGCCAAGCTGGCTCGCCAGCCGCTCCGCAAGCACGCAGCCGCTATAACCTGCTCCCACAATTAGGTAATCGAACATGTCACAGTCTCTGAAAAAGTGGCTCCGTTTATTATTTCTGATTTGGAATTTTTAAAATGCCGACCCTACCATCATATCCGACCTGAACAAACCCCTGCTCAGTTAATTTCTCAAAAATTGACTTCACTTCGGCCCAAGTTGATGTCACATCGTCCATGACGATAAGCCCCTCTGGCTTCAGAAGGTGAATACAACCAGTTATTTCACGACTCAGATATGAACCATCGTGGTTACCATCAATAGTCAAAAAGTCAAACTTTCCTGTCATCCCGAGTTTTTTCAATGCTTCCAATTGTCTTGTGCAGCTTACTTCTTTATGATAGTTCTTCAACGGGTCATAATGCGTTCCATAAAGAGAGCCGTCATTGCTTACGTTTTTCTCGAGCGAGTATCCAGTAAGTATCACACTGTTCCCCTCAAGGCCGAAGTAAGCAAGTAGAGCAACCACTTTGCCCAATGGATTGATGATTCCCCTATGGGGTATGTTTGGATCTATGGAGACCATGATTGAGTCTTTGTGTAAAGCAACGACTAACTTTGTAAAGTATGCCAAAGAAACCCCAACGAAATTGCCGATGTGAAGCCCGTTTATGGGATTCCCCTGTGGCAACCTCGATAGCAAAGATGCGACATAAGAGAGGGACTCCTTTGGCATACTTCCGTAGAGTACTTGCGATTTCTCACAGCCCAAGCTCACCAAATAGTCAATGGCACCATCGTAGTCGAAGTCGACAGCCTTTTTCCCTTCTTCCAGACGGCTAGCTGATTTGAGACGCTCTATTCGAAGAGATAACTCCCTCTTGCCCTTAATAAGTTTTATGGTTCTAACTGCGCTGTGTGGAATAAACCACCCCGCCGCAAATTTTAGAAGCTTCATGTCTTTCGTTACTCCATCTTATGAAACAACTGTACGAATAGCTGTAAACTGGTTCATGAATTTGCGAAATGCAAACAATCCAATAGTTATGATGCCCACCAAAAGAATTGTTGAAATAAGTAAACTCGGTAACACAACAGTTACACATAGCACCAATGAGTACAGTACTGCCGCACGGAGGGCCCAGAAGCCAGAACTCGCCACGATCCTCCGAGCGTATATGTAGAGCATGGTGAATACCACTACTTCAGCGGCGATGGTCGCTGCTGCTGCCCCAAACATCCCGTACTGCGGAATCAGGAGAAAATTAAGTAAGGTATTCGTAAGTGCTCCCAGAGAGACTGCAATTAGATGCCGCTTTTGCCTGCCCGTGGCATAGAGTAGTGGCGCAGTAACTGTCTCATTATAAACAAAGCTCATAGTGAAAATCAGTACCCTCAAAACATTACTTGACAATCCGAAATGCGATCCAAACGCTAACCTAATAACCAGACCCGATAGATCGAAAACACCTATTGTCACCACGGCGCTGACCAGAAGCATCATATCCATAGATGTCTCTACCATCAATCTAAGCTTTTCGCGATTGCTTTCCCATAACCTTGAAAGGGTGGGGAAAATTGATTGGTTCACCGCTGATTGAAATAGAGCAACCAAATATATTATCTTGTATGCGGCCGTATAGAGACCGACCTCTTCTTTTGATCTCATAAACCCCAACATCACCGTATCCATGTTATAGTAAACAGAGATCATGAGAGCCGACAAACCAACCGGCCAGGATTGAAGCAGCAAGTGCTTTAGTGCCTTGAAATCAATTAGAATTCGGACGCGCCCAATGCGTTTCAAATAATAGCGGAATAGCCAGGCGGTATTGAGAAAGTTGGAAAAAACCGGGATGCCAGCAGCGATCCAGACATCAGCCAGATTGTGAACGAGTAGAAATACCCCGATAAGAGTCAGGACAGAGGAACCAAAAACCCGAGTAGCCACAAAGCCCATTTTTTCAACCCCTATGAAGACAAAATCAAGGTTAAAAGGAATAGTGAAGACACTGAGTCCTGAAATGAACAGGACCACCTTGACTAGAATTGGTTCCTTTAGCAAAGCCACAACTACACAGTAAACAGTGAATCCCAAACCGCAAGTCATCGAACGATAGGAAATCACCGAACCGACTACCGATTCCATGTTTGACCGATCCTTCGCTATTTCCCGGCTTCCCACAGTTTGGGTCCCGAAATCAACCATGATGCTGAAGTAGCCAACAAAGGCAGCCGCGAACCCTAGCATGCCAAGCCCTGCTGTTGAAATCACGCGGGCAAGGTACATCATGGTGAATACGCTTACTCCCCTTGTGGCGATCTGCGCCCATGATAGTGAGAAGATATTTAGGAAGATCCGTCGAACAGTAGACAAAATTGAAAGTTGCTCGCTTCTAGTGACCATTTATATCGATGACAATTGCCAGGGCAATGTTTTGTGCCAATGCTTATGCATCTCCAAGGAGAGTTTAAGGGGAAACACTAGGCTCGTGACTACCAGTCCAATCGTAAGGGGCACAATGGAACAATGAAAGACTCTTCTTGTATGTACAGAAAAGAAAACTCCTGTTGTTGCAATAACCTCTACAACAAAAATGAGTATAGCGGTCAGCCAGAGTTTCTTGATCAACATTAGAAGCTGCTAAAAGCAGGAATTAGTTCAACGCGGATTTTATTTCAATGATGAAGAGTGACAAAACTTTTTCACGATGCTGTAGTTGGAAGTGCCGGGGAATGGCGTGTTGAACACAAAGGCAATACCTGCATCCTGGGTGGCCGTCGTCAACGCATCCAGAAGGTAAGATGGAGTTGCTTTCCTTCCCGACCACGAAGAATGCGGGGTGAAGTAAATACAGGGGATCACGAGCGCTTTCGGAAACGCATTCCAGAAATCGTTAATATCAATCGGGAGAGTAGTTGCTGAGATGCCGTAAGTCGAATCCAACTGCGCGTTATCCTGGTATCCCCAGAGGACCGCTTCCACGTACGGGCTGTATGCAGCGACGTTGAACTTCTTCAAGTTCTCATGATAGACGACTACACCGAAAGCGAGACCATGGTTCTCCTGCTTCAGTGCTGCGAAGATATCTTTCGTGTAGGCCGGCGTAAAAAAGTTCAGATTGTGGTCGAAGTCGTCTATCATCCAGAGCGTGAGATTAGGATGGCTCTTGGAGATTGCGCCAATTTCCTTTGCCCATCTCACATAATCGAGTCCGAATGGCGGATATAACTGGGATCCATTGGGCTCATTTGGAAAAGTCGGAGCTTCAGTCGGCGGGTCCAAATACGCCCATACCTCAATTCCAGCTTTTGCCGCGAGATCGCAAAACTCCGGGAGCGAATCCAATTCCTGCCTCGGATGGTGGTCAATTTGATATGCGAAGCAGTTAACCCCTAAGTCGGTGAGCCTTGAGATCATTTCTTTCAAGTCGGGTCTTCCACTCTCATCGTATTTCATCCCGGCGGTGGCCGCAACTAATCTTTTCCCGGAAGGAAAAATACTCTTGTTTTGCAGGAGCTTGCTCACATTCAGGGCATTTTGTCGGCGCATGGAGTTCAAATCGGAAATCTGTCTTAGGGCAACCGTTCTTGAGAGATTGCCAACCTTCAAGCTCAGATTACCGTCCCCGTCCGGGTGTATCTGCAGTATCTTGAGACTGTCCCCCTGATTCAACGCCACCTGGGTCGCAAGAAGATTTTCTCCCGCAGTCCCGGTACAGTCTACCGGAATAGTGATGCTCGTTTCCGGCGGCACATTTGAGGTCAATTGAACATCGATCAGCGCGTTGCTGTCATAGTAGAGAATACCGTCATAATAAAAGCTCCCTTTCTGACGCAAACCAAAGGAGATGTTAAAGGGGAGCCGGATCCCCGGCGGGAGCATGAGACTTCTCACCGCGGTTTCTTTCGGTGTTTCTTGTGCCACCTGGATATCGTCCATGAAATACTGGCCTGAGCTATTCAAAACCCCGAAGAAAATAGAACCGATTCTTTCTTTAAATGCCAAATCGTTGATTGGTAAAACGGCAGTCACGGGGCTATTGGCCGGAACTGAAAACTCGTAGCTCCGGGTCTCCTCACGCCTCGATGTCCCCGGTTTGCTCATCGAATTCAGTTGTACCGTGACGCGCACCTCCGAGCTAAGATCGTAAGGCAGTGCGACCATTCTAATGACGAGAGAACTGAATCCGGACCAGTCCGACAATGCCGGATAGACATAGAACCCTGGCGGATGCTCCGGGTCAATGTTCGAATTGGTCACGTCGAGTTCTGCGGCCTGTTTGCCGGAGATTACAAAATATGTCGAAGTCAATTGCAGCTGACAACTCCTTTGGGTGTATACTCTGAACCCCGATGTGTTCGGCGCTTCAAAATCTTCAACCGTCTTTGCAACTAACAGAGTTTGGGCATAAAGATCTGGGAGGCATGTCAGAACAGAGCAGCAATAGATAAACATCACCGTGAAATATTTCAGATGAGACTCCATAACACTTCGACATTCACAAGATTGGCAGCGATTTCCGCTGAAAAAGATATTGCGCCTGGTGCGTTCGCCGCCCTCCTCCAGTTCATAATAGATCCATGTTCTGCATTTATCCACGGCAATCTCGGCGCGAAGACAAGCGACCCAGAAAGGAGAAGATTCCCGAATTCTTTCTTAGGAAAAGGTGTCATTTGCTTTTCTGCCGATCACTCAGGCGAGTTTCGACATTGCATTATGAATTCATCTCTCGGATAGTTAGAATCGGTTCGCGTCAGACTAAGGGATTTCTTAATCGAAGATGTCCGTCTATCGTCTTTTCCAGTCCTTGGCGGAAACCGATCTTCGGTTCATAGCACAATACTTTTTCGATCAAAGTAATATCTGCAAGGGAATTTCTTACATCTCCCGCACGCGGAGGCTGGTAGATCGGAGTCAAGTTCTTGCCAATAATCGAGTTGAGTTCTTTCACTAATTGGTTCAGCGTCGTTCTAGCAGAGCATCCAACATTCAAAACGGGACCCGGCCTGCAGTCGATGGTACCCGCTAGGATATTGGCATCCACGACATTCCTGACGTAGACGAAATCCCGGCTCTGTTCGCCATCTCCATAGATTGTCGGATTTCTATCCGAAAGCAGCGCGGATATGAATCTTGAAATCACTCCGGAGTATTCGGAAGAGGGGTCCTGCCTTTCTCCGAAGACATTGAAATAACGAAGACACACGGTGTGCAGTCCAAACAAGCTCGAAAATACTTTGCAGTAATATTCTCCCGTGAGCTTCGAGACA
>Ga0335081_10006949_pt1 | contig 18054 bp, 17 predicted proteins | sample Lox_Sample_35_FD_206713 | JGI IMG/M metagenome (GOLD analysis project Ga0335081, IMG submission 206713) | Soil microbial communities from Loxahatchee National Wildlife Refuge, Florida, United States - Lox_Sample_3.5 | ecosystem: Environmental > Terrestrial > Soil > Wetlands | place: USA... | reverse complement strand
TGGCCGTCCGATTCGGGAGTGTGGTCACCCTATTGAAGTTGACGCCCAGCGAGAAAAGATATCGCCACTACAGGGAAAACTGCCTCCAGTTTCGAAACGAAAAGTGCGGAAAGTGCATTGCGAGATGTCCCACCGGCGCCATTACGGAAAAAGGACATGACAAGGACAAGTGTTTCGAGTATATCCGCTCCGAGCTTCTCCGGGCGAAGTCGCTGGAATACGGGTTGCAAAACCCTCCTCCTTCGTGTGGCCTGTGTCAAACGCGTGTTCCCTGTGAATTTGAAATCCCGAGGCCAAACCTGATCGCTTAGGATTCGGGGAGGCCGAAAGGTTAGGGATGAGAAGACTATCGGCTTTTCTTTTTTGTGTCGCTCTCTTCTGCGGGCCTTCGCACGCGATGGCCCAACAGCACTCTGCTTCTACCCAAATCTATTTCTTCTATACCGAGGATTGTCAGTCCTGTCAGGTCATTCTCAACAGCTATCTTCCAACACTGAAGACGATGGTCCCGGGGCTCGAAGTCAAGACATTCGATGTGAGCCAACCGGCCTATTATGAGGCGCTCACGAAATTGGAGAAAAGGTTTGGCCCCACAGGAAATGAGCTCCCGATCGTCTTCATTGGTGACCAGATGCTCTCCGGAGAGATGGCGATCATGGAAAAATTGAATCCCCTCCTCCTGGAGGCTCAGGCCAAAGGGGGCGTTTCCCCTCCCCCGATTGAATTGAGTGAGGAGCCAACCCTGACTCGTGACTCGGAAAAAGTGCCGATCGCCAAAGACGATTCACGAACCACGGTGGACCTTGTTTATTTTTACCAGAAGGGATGCCCAAAATGCGACCGCGCAAACGCCCTCCTCAAGTACATGGCGAAGAAATATCCCCGGTTGAATATCAAAGAGATCGACCTGAGTACGCTGGACGGAAAGCGCCTGAACGAAACTCTGTCCAACCGGCTCCATCTCCCGACAGAGAAACGCCTGATTGCGCCAAGTCTTTTTATCAGAGAAGATTATCTTCCTCCGGGCGAGATCATAGAGTCCAGGGTCGAGGCGCTGATCCAAAAGTATAGAGAGAAGGGTGCCAGTGAAAGTAAACCCGCATCAACGATGCCGACCCCATCGCTCTCACCAACACCGGAAGAGACCAAAAGAGCCGAAGACTCCATTGTAGAACGCTTTAAATCCTTTGGAGTCCTGGCCATCCTTTTGGCAGGCTCGATTGAGGGAATGAATCCATGTGCCTTAGCCACTCTGGTCTTCTTCGTTTCCTATCTTACCATGGTTGGCAGAAAACAAAGGGAGATCCTCTGGGTAGGGCTGGGGTTCTCAGGAATGGGATTCGTTACCCATTTATTCCTCGGTCTTGGAATTCTAAGTTTCATCAGGCATCTTTCGTTTTTGCCTCTCTTCTCACAAATCGTTTATTTAATCACCTTTATATTCGCCCTTCTCCTTGGAATCTTTAGCCTTTATGATTACATCCAGCTGAAAAAGGGACGCCCTTCCAAGATGAAACTTCAAGTTCCGGATTTTCTCAAAAAGAGGATCCATCAGATCATTCGCGTAAGAAGTGGTGAGTTGGAGGCGAATCAGGAAAGCACGTCTATCCGCTTCTTGCTTGCTGCTGTCGTCATTGGTTTCATTGTCACCCTTCTGCAATCTACTTGCACCAGTCAGGTCTATCTCCCTACAATCCTTTTCGTTACGAATATCCCTTCCCTAAGAGGGAGTGCTGTTTTCTACCTCATTTTGTACAATCTCGTTTATATCCTTCCATTGTTGGTCATCTTTGGGATCGTCTACTGGGGAGTCACTTCGGAACAGCTTTCCTTTTTCCTCCAAAAGAGGGCATCGACCATTAAGCTCCTCACTTCTGCTTTCTTTTTCGCCCTGGCAGGGATATTGATTTTGAGTCTGATATGAGTCATAAAGAGGCTATTGGAATCCTTACAATGAATCGTATGCTTTCTTGTCTTGCCGATCTTGAGAGGACCCGGGCGATGGCGCGGAGAGATCGGACTAAGATAAATCGTCTTAACATCATGAAAGGAGTGGGCTGAGATGGATAACACGGTCGAGGAGCAATCCACTGAACCTAAGAAAGGAAAGATGAATCGGAAAACTATGATCTACGCCGCCGCCGCGATCGTTATCGTGGCCGGAGCGGTCCTTTTTTACTTTTTCTATCTCCAAAACCCCGGTCGCCAGGTTCTTGCCAAGGTGAACGACGAGACAATTACGGTCAAACAATTCAACAAGGAGGTTGCCAAGGTGGAACCCCCTTTAATCAGGGATATGTTTCGCGAAGATCCTGGTAAGCTTCTCGATAGGATGATCGTCAAGGCACTCCTCTTACAAGAGGCAAAGAAACAGGGGGTATCGGCCCCGGTCCAAACGTATAAGGATGCCGCCCAGAAGCCTCTTTTACCCGATGAATCGATCATTGTCGCGTTTATCGGCAAAAAGTTTTCCTCCCCGCCGGAGGTGAAACGCGAGGAGGTTGAGGGATTCTACAAAACGTATAAAGACCGAATGGGAGAGAAACCCCTCAAAGAGGTCGCTCCGGCAATTGAGCAGTATATCAGGGAAGCAAAGCGACAAGATGCCTTGGAGCAGTATCTGGTGGAGCTTCGAAAAACTGCCAAGGTTGACATCAACCAAGAACGGTTACAAAAGATGGCTGCCAAGCCGCCCGAGATGAATACGGAGGAGGATTTCAAGAAGGCCCTGACGAGCGGAAAGCCGGTCTTGGTTGATTTTGGAGCAAATTCGTGCCTTCCCTGCCGCCAGTTGAGGCCTGTTCTCAAGGAAGTCGGCACGGAATATTCGGAAAAGGCAAGAGTCCTGGTCATTGATGCTTACAAGAACCAGAATCTTGCTCAGGAGTATAAGGTTTTCATGCTTCCAACTTTGGTCTTCTTCGATTCAAAGGGAAAAGAGGCCTTCAGAAACGTCGGCCTCATGGAAAAGGAGAAGATCGTAGGAAAACTAAAAGAGATCGGAATGGGAACCTGATCCCATTGCGGAATGCGGATTGCGGAATACTCGCACCGATCTTGGCTTCTGAAATTTAAACCGGCCCCGCCGCCGCAATGTGCGGCCAAAGTCCCATCTGCTCAAGCGCTTTTCGAACGGGCTCCCGCGAGGGCTCAGGCGTCCCTATCCAGAAGGCCTGCACCACCGCCCGCGTGCTCACGCCTCCGTTGGTCCCGGATTCACCTCCTGCTTCTTGTGCCGTGATTTGGGCGGCGCCGTGAACGATCTTCAACCGTGCGATTTGCGCTAACGGGAGTGGCACAAAGGCCATCAGGCTCTCCAAAACCGCGGCGGCTTCGGGACTCAGGCGAACGCCGCTCACATCTGGTAAAACATTCTCCGTAAGCGTCTGACGATTGATAACGGCCTCGATGAAAGCATCAAACTTCTTAAGAATCGCTTGATGCCTCTCTTTGTTCACTCGAACCACCTTTTCAGCCCATCGCTTGCAGTAGCCGCATTCGTCACACGAGCTGTGATAGCAATCGTGGGTCTTGAAATGCTCGGCGAAACCATCCAGCGCCTGGTTGTCTATTTGTATCACGTCCGAGAAAGAATAACCGAAGATGTCAGCCATCTCGAGCATCAGGTCGATGTTCACAAGATCAGGCCGGATGAGGTACTCCAAATTGGGCGGGTTATAGGCGTTCTGCCGGGGCAGTGTCAGCAGCTCGACAAGGTTTCCGTCGAACCGGCGCTGCTCGTACGCCCGGACGACCTGCATGAGGGTCTCCGTGTTTCGGAATCGTTCGAGCAATTTCAGCGAATCGATCCCTATCTCGTCGTAATCGCCCACATCCTCCGGCCGGACCCAACGGGCCTTGATGAGTTCATCAGGCTTCCCCAATTTCATTCTCTGGCAGTAAACCTGGCAATGGTCGAGAACAAAGCCGCCGCTGACGTGGCCCCCCTGGGCCGAGTGGGACATCATGTTGATATGGTTCGTATCGAGATAACACAGGTAGAGACAGGAGGGATTGGCGATGACCTCGAGTTTGCAGCGAAGGGCCCGCCGCATCGAACGGAGCGCGGCAAAATCGCGCGTCGCAGACTCGGCCAGAATGATCCCGTCCGCGCCAAGGTCTTCCCAGTACTTGGCCCGCTTGACGTTGGCCACGCGCGCCCAGCTTGAAACCACCACCCTAAAATCGGGAAAATGTCGCTTGATCCAGACGAGCAGCATGGGTAGCGTGACCGTCACCATTTCGGCACCCGTCCTGGCCACCCATTCGATATGGTCGAACAGATTACGGTTTCCCTCGCGAGTCATTTCGAGGTTGTCCTGGCAGGCGCCGTTGAGAAGATAGTTGAAATGGAAGCCGCGCTTGCGAGCTTCGGCGATGAACTCTTTCGCCGGTTCACGTGCGACCTTCGGCGCCAGAAAAGAACCCCTACCCCCGCCAAACGGGTCGTCAGTAATCTGACCAAAGAGCGCGTCCACATGAGAAGATTCTCTGCTTAGCCGCTCCAAAAGTTCAGGATCCCAATTACAGGCAACTGAATACTTCATGCGACAAACCTCCTTCTTTTTGTCCCCCCCTTCTGTCTCTCATTTTCGTTTTTTCATCCTAACCTTAAAATCCTTCTTTTTCAAATTTCTCCGGACCCCTGCCCTCCCCCATTATTTTCTGTGAGCCCTCAGGTTGGGAGCTTTACACAAAAACCTTTTCTCTGGCGACACACAGAGGGGCGGGTTGGAGAAGCTTTAGAGCGGCCACCTTTTAGCGGTATCGGCATTGAGTCCGAAAGCCTTACCAAACCTTCATTCATGATACCGACGAGGGTTTCCCGTCCTATTCAATGATCGCCGCATTCTAAAGGTTTGAGAACCTGCCCCACTGCGTCGATGACTTTCTTGTAATCTTCTTGTCCATGGAAGAAAAATTGGGACGCCAAGGAAGACGATGATCGGATTGACAATTCCCATGGCTAACGATATGTTGGTCTTATAGTCTCGTCGTCGTATCGTTTTATTGTCACTCAAAAGTACCAAATAAGAAGACACCATGAACCTGTGCCAAAAACATACGAGGAGTCCAAGGAGGTAAATGATGGAACTGAAGACGGAGCAATTGGAGATCCCGGAAGGGTGTAACGTCATTTTTGGCCAGACGCATTTTATCAAGACGTTGGAAGACCTTTACGAGATCTTGGTGGGTTCGGTTCCGGGCGCCAAATTCGGAATCGGATTCTGCGAGGCCTCGGGTGATTGTCTCGTCCGGTTGGAGGGAAACGATGAAGCCTTGAAAGAAGTGGCCAAAAAGAATGCCCTAAAGGTGGGAGCAGGGCATACCTTTGTCGTCGTCTTGAAGGACGCTTTCCCCATCAATATCCTCAACGCCGTCAAGATGTGCCAGGAGGTCTGTACGATTTTCTGCGCTACGGCAAATCCGGTAGAAGTGATCCTCGCCCAGTCAGAACAGGGAAGAGGCGTTCTCGGTGTCATCGATGGTTTCTCTCCCAAAGGCGTCGAAAAAGAAGACGGCGTCACTTGGAGGAAAAACCTGTTGAGAAAATTTAAGTATAAACTGTAGCGAGCCGGGAAGAAATCCTTGTGACGGAAAACGAGGTCATCCTGCATTTCCACCGACGGCCCAATGCCCTCCTGAGCATTGCACTCGCCCTTTATGGAATTTCATCAGATTCCAAGAGGAGCGACCGGGTGCCGAAAATCAGGGCGGTGTGGGAAAATGTAGAAATAGACCCCGATCATCTTAAGGATTTTGGAGAAGTCTGCGGCCTGCCTCCTCACGGTGAGTTTCTCTATCCTCTGTATCCCCTGACGCTCATTTATCCCCTTGTCCTCAGGGTCCTCGGTCATAAGAAGGCACCCTTAAGCGTATTCCGCATGTTAAATACGAGGTTACAGGTCACTTCTCATCGCCGAATCGGAGTGCATGAACCTCTCCGGGTCGTCTCTGAAACCGGGCCCCTGCGGATTGTCCCAAAAGGGCTTGAATTGGAATTGACCTCCACGGTTCAGGCCGATCATGAAACCGTGTGGGAATCCCTACACACGTTTCACTATCGCGGGAGATTCGGAGAAGGGCATCCCTCCTCTCTTGACCGGCCGGAGCTCCCGTCCCTTTCGGAGCCTAAGACATTGGCCTCCTGGTATCTTCCGGATGGTATCGGGTTTCGTTTCGCGAGGATCTCAGAGGATGCCAACGGGATTCACTACAGCAGTTCGTACGCGAGGCTACATGGTTTTAGAAGGGATTTTGCTCAACCGCTGTTAATCCTATCAAAAAGCCTGAGTTGCTTTTCGGATTTCGATCCATCCGGATTCCGTCTGGTGGCATTGTTCAAAGGACCTGTCTATTACAAGAGCAAGGTCTCTCTCAAGGGCGTATCGAGCGGGGAGGGAATTCGATTCGACATTTATTGCGAGGATAACCCAAGACCTTCTCTCTCTTGTCAACTTTCAAGATAACACCACGCTCTTTTTCGTCATTCCTTCGGAGGCGGGAATCCGGGTGGACATTTTGGAAAAGCTGCCTCCTGGGATAGCCGCTGTAGTTTTTCCCGTTCTTGATACGGGGCGGTGAAATTTCTTTATTGGATTTTGGGGTGTTGATTAGCTTCCGTCTTTTACCAGGCACTCCAAAGCAGTGATATACTCCTCCGTCATGCAAGTGGGGATACGATGCTTCTTTAAACATTCAAAACATTTGCTCGGTTCATAAAGAGGGGTGCTCACATACTTCTCTCCGCCGTCCGGAAAGAGCGTGACGACCATACCCCGGCCCATCTCTGTTGCTTTCTGTAAAGCCCCCCACATGGCCGCCCCGGAGCTGATCCCACAAAAGATTCCCTCTCGGATGGTAAGCACCCTGGCCATCTCAAAGGCGTCTTCGTCCTTCACGTTGATCTTTTCATCCAAGCGGCTTGGATCGTAGATCTCGGGCACATACTGGGAGCTGAGGTTTTTCAGCCCCTGGATGCTCGAGTTTGGGTACGGCTCCACGCCAACAATCTTGATCTCGGGATTATGCTCTTTCAATCGTTTGGAAACGCCCATGAGGGTCCCGGTGGTTCCTATCCCACCGATAAATAGATTGACCTTTCCTTTGGTGGCCCTCCAGATCTCCTCGCCCGTCGTCTCGTAATGGGCAAGCACATTGTACTTATTCTCAAACTGGAGAGGCATGTAATATTTGGCATCTTTCGCCATCTCCTTGGCCAGGTCGATGGCTCCGTCCATTCCTCTTGCCCCTTCGCTCAAAATGATCTTTGCTCCAAAAGCCGTGAGGATCTTCCTTCTCTCGATGCTCATGGTCTCCGGCATCACCAACTCTAACCGATATCCTTTGACTGCGCAGACCATGGCCAGAGCAATGCCCGTATTTCCGCTGGTAGGCTCGATGACGATCTTATCCTTCGTCAGGAGGCCCTCCTTCTCCCCGTATTCGATCATGTACTTTGCAATCCGGTCTTTCACAGACCCGGCTGGATTATATCGCTCCAACTTCGCGTAGACCTTTACCTTCTTGTTGGGGACAATATGATTGATCCTCACCAACGGGGTATCCCCCACTAAATCGACCATATTCTTGCCCACACGATACATCGCCATTCATACCTCCCCATTATTCAAGTAACGTGAATCGTGATTCGTGAATGGCGAATCGTGTCTTGAAAAGTCAAATCTCTGTCGAATCACGAATCACCAGCACCCGTCACGTGACCAAAGTTTAGAGCACACTCAGTATTTCGGCTCCGTCATCCGTGATGGCAATGGTATGCTCGAAATGGGCGGAACGCTTTCCATCCGCCGTCACGACGGTCCAGCCATCGGAGAGAACCCTGACCTCGTAGGTTCCTTCATTGACCATAGGCTCCAGAGCGAAGACCATGCCCTTCCCGAGTCTCGGCCCCTGGTGGGGCATGCCGAAATTTGGAATCTGCGGTTCCTCGTGGAGTTCTCTTCCGATCCCATGTCCTACGAAATCCCTGACGACGGAAAATCCATGAGATTCCACCCAGCTCTGAATGGCGTAGGAGATATCAAAAAGTCGATTTCCCACTTTCGCTTTTTCAATGCCACTATAGAGGGCTTTCTCCGTCACGTCGAGAAGTCTTTTGGCTTCCGGATCTACCTCCCCCACAGGAAAGGTGATGGCTGCATCTCCGAAATAGCCGAGATAATTGACCCCCGCATCCAGGCTCACAATATCGCCCTCTTTCAGTCGGCGTTGACCTGGGATGCCGTGAACGACTTCATCATTAATGGAAATACAAAGGGTTGCGGGAAATCCTCTATAACCCTTAAAGGCAGGATGGGCTCCTCTTGAAAGGATATGTTCTTCAGCCACCTGATCCAATTCCTTTGTGGTGATCCCGGGCTCAATCAGACCTCTCAACTTTTCAAAGACCTCTGCTACGATGACATTGGATTTCTTTAATTGCTCGATCTCCCGTTGGGATCTTATGATCACCATAGCACTAATATGCATTTGAACCATGTAATTGTCAACCTTTCGACCCCCTGATTCAGACATTGGACTTTTTCGCTCTCTCGTCTGAGGTCTATTGTCCGAATCACATATTTAACGATCCATTATTTATTGACTTTTCAACAAGTTTCAGTAATAGTGTGTCTTGGATTTGTTGAGGCGTTTCAGATGATCCCAAGATATACCCGACCGGAAATGGGAAAAATTTGGACGGACCAGAGGAAGCTTGAAACCTGGCTTCAGATTGAACTCCTCGTCTGTGAGGCTCTTTCTCAGCTGGGTGAGATCCCGGCAGAGGCTGTCCGGGAAATCAAGGAAAAAGCCTCCTTCGATGCCCGGCGTATCGATGAAATAGAAAAGGTGACGAAACACGATGTCCTCGCCTTCCTGACCAATGTGGGCGAGTCGATCGGTCCTCTTTCGAGATATCTCCATTACGGTCTCACTTCTTCAGACATCCTCGACACCTCTTTGGCCATGCTCTTAAAGGAAGCTTCTGCGCTCATCCTGCAGGACATGCACAAGCTATTAGAGGTATTAAGGAAAAAGGCCTTCCAGTATAAGGAAACGCTGATGATTGGCCGGTCCCACGGCATCCATGCCGAGCCCATCACCTTCGGCCTCAAAATGACCCTCTGGTATGACGAGATGAAAAGAAATTTTGTCCGCATGGAAAGGGCCAAAGAGGCGGCGAGCGTGGGAAAGATCTCGGGAGCAGTGGGAACGTTTGCCCATATTCCGCCTTCCGTAGAGGAGTTTGTCTGCGGCCGATTGGGACTCAAACCCGCGCCTATCTCGACACAGATCGTTCAGAGGGATCACCATGCTGAATTCTTTACCACCTTGGCCGTCATCGCTTCCTCGATCGAAAAATTTTCCGTAGAGCTTCGGCACCTCCAGCGCACGGAGGTCCTGGAGGCCGAGGAATTCTTTTCCAAGGGGCAGAAGGGTTCCTCTGCCATGCCCCACAAGAGGAATCCCATCTCCTCGGAAAATCTCTCCGGTCTGGCGCGGCTGGTGCGATCTTACAGCCTCGCGGCCTTGGAAAACGTTCCTCTCTGGCACGAGCGTGACATCAGCCACTCTTCCGTGGAAAGGGTGATCGCTCCGGATGGCACGATCTTGATCGATTATATGCTCAACCGGTTCAGCTCCCTCATCGAGAATCTTATCGTCTATCCGGAGAATATGAAGGCGAATCTGGAGAAGATGGGGGGCCTTATTTTTTCCGAATCGATCCTTCTCGCCCTGACCCGAAAGGGCCTCTCGAGGGAAGAGGCCTACGGGGTGGTTCAGAGGAATGCGATGAGGGTCTGGGAAAAAGGCGAGGATTTCAAGACGCTCCTTTCACGGGACGAGACCATTAAGCGCCTCATGACCGAAAAGGAGCTGGACACCCTGCTCGACGTCAGGGCACATCTGAGACACGTCGACGATATCTTCCAAAGAGTATTTGGAGAGACATAAGATGAAGAAGGATCAAAAATCTACCCCCGACTTGAGAGATCTTCTCGGAATCAAAGAGCCTTCAGACCGAGGGGGGAAAAAACCCATCTTTAAAAAGGCCCACTTTACGATCTGGTATTTCGTCATCGCCTTTCTCATCATCCTGCTCATCCAGAATTACATCAGCTCCCGAAAGGATGAGGATGTCATCACCTACAGCGAATTCAAGCAGTCCCTCCGGTCCGACAAAATCAAGGACCTGGCCATCACTCCCGAATTGATCACGGGCAGAAGGGAGACCGACAAGGGTCTAAGAAAATTTCAGACGGTGCGGGTGGAAGATCCGGACCTGGTGAAGGAGTTGGAGGCCCGCCATGTGAAGTTCGAGGGGAAGGTCGAAAGCAAATGGCTGACCAACATCGTCTCGTGGATTATCCCCCTCGTTTTCTTCTTCATCCTGTGGCGGATCCTCTTTTCCCGGATCGGAGCCGAGACCAGCGTCATGTCCTTCGGAAAGAGCCGGGCGAAGATCTATGCCGAGAAGGAGAAGAAGATCACGTTCGCCGATGTGGCGGGGATTGACGAAGCCAAGGACGAATTGAAAGAGGTGGTGGAGTTTCTCAAGAGTCCTGGAAAGTTTCAGCGTCTCGGCGGGAAGATCCCGAAAGGAGTTCTCCTGGTGGGGATGCCCGGAACGGGAAAGACGCTGCTCGCCCGGGCTGTGGCCGGCGAGGCGAACGTTCCCTTTTTCTCCATCAGCGGTTCCGACTTTGTGGAGATGTTTGTCGGCGTGGGAGCGGCGAGGGTCAGGGATCTCTTCGGTCAAGCCCAAAACCATGCCCCCTGTATCATCTTTATCGATGAACTCGATGCTCTCGGAAAGGCCCGCGGGGTCAATCCGATGGGAAGACACGACGAACAAGAACAGACCCTCAACCAGCTTCTGGCGGAGATGGACGGCTTTGATCCCAATACAGGGGTGATCATCATGGCCGCGACCAACCGTCCTGAGATTCTGGACCCCGCCCTTCTCCGGCCGGGAAGGTTCGACCGTCATGTGGTGGTCGACCGGCCCGATATCGTCGGTCGGGAGGAGATTCTGAAGATCCATGCCCGCAACGTCAAATTATCCCCGGACGCCGACTTGAAGGTCATCGCCTCAAGAACCCCTGGGTTCGTGGGCGCGGACCTTGCCAATATCGTGAATGAGGCCGCCCTGCTGGCCGCCCGGAAGAACAAAGAGGCCGTGGAAATGGCCGATATTGAGGAGGCTATTGACCGTGTGGTGGCCGGCCTGGAGAAGAAGAACCGGCTGATGTCGAAGAAGGAAAAGGAGATCGTCGCCTTTCATGAATCCGGCCATGCCATTGTGGCCACCCTGGTACCGAATGCCGACCCAGTTCGACGCATCTCCATCATCCCAAGAGGGATCTCCGCCTTGGGCTACACGCTTCAACTGCCTACGGAGGATCGTTACCTCATGACTCGAAGCGAGCTCCTCGACCGCCTGGCGGTCCTGCTGGGTGGACGGGTCGCTGAGGAAATCGTTTTTGGAGAGATCTCGACCGGTGCCCATAACGATCTTCAGCGGGCGACGGACATCGCCACCAGCATGGTCAAAGAATTCGGGATGAGCCAAAAATTGGGCTACGTCACCTTTGAAAAAGAAAAGCAGCCGCTTTTTCTCCCCACGTCCCTTTTCCCCTCCAGGGAATACAGCGAAGATACGGCCAAACAGATCGACGAGGAAGTGAAGAAGATTGTGGACGAAACATATCTCAGGGTCAGGGAGTTACTGACAGCCAAGAAGGATAAGCTGGGTGATCTTGCTCGTCTTCTACTCGAGAAAGAGGTGGTGGAGGAGGCGGATCTGAAAAAGATTCTTGAATCACCCACCGCCAGCGCATGACAAAAAAAATCTTAAAACATCTCCGGGCAAAGATGTTTGCGGGAATCCTGGTCGCCCTTCCCCTCGGGATCACCTTTCTCGTCCTGAAGTTTGTCTTCAACACCCTGGACAGCATCCTCGGCCCCCTGATCCCCGACATCAACGTCTTCCTTTTCCGTCACCCCTTCCATCTCCCTTATGTGGGGCTCATCAGCTTTCTGCTCTTGCTCTATCTCGTCGGATTGATCACCACCAACGTCCTGGGCCGCAAATTGATCGGCTGGGGGGACAGCCTCTTCACCGCGATCCCGGTGGTCAAAAATATTTACACCTCCTCCAAACAGCTGACCGACGCCTTCTCCGCTACACGAAAGGGCTCCTTCCGCCAGGCCGTTTTTGTCGAATTCCCGCAGCAAGGAAATTATGCGCTCGGATTTGTGACGAACGAGTTGACGGATCTCGAACGCCAGACAAAGGTGACTGTCTTCGTCCCCACCGCCTTTGTCCCGCCCCAGGGTTTTCTTCTCTTTCTCCCCAAAGAAAAGATACTCCCCGCCCAGTTGACCATCGAAGAAGCGATCAAGGCCATCATGTCCGTGGGGATCGTCACCCCTCACACGCTCTCGGTTCCCTTGTCCGGCTCGAAATCTAATAAGGAATAGGTTGAAAATTTTAGAGGGATGAAGTATCTTAGTCCAAAAATTGAAGGAGGTTGTTAACTATGGAGGCTATCACGCTACTGATCGCAGTAGTCGCGCTCATCCTCGCGATCCTCGCCTATCAGCGCACCGGAGGGACCGCAGAGCTGAGGAGGCAGATCGAGGGCGCCGCTTCTTCTCCCGATTTGAAGAAACAGATAGATGCCTTGCTGGCGATGACGGATTCCCTGAGAGAGAAGACGGCCGATGCGCTCGACCGTTTGGAAAAGGCCATCCGGAAAACAGAAAAAAACGAATAGGCCCAAAGGGATGATTCAATGTCAAATGTCCAGGTTCAAATTCCAAATCAATGACAAATGGCAAAATTACCCACGATTATCCTCCCCCTTGATGGGGGAGGATCGAGGTGGGGGTGAACAGCATACATTTCCCCCTCACCCTTACCCTCTCCCACCGGGGGAGAGGGGATAATTGGGTTATTTTCAACGCAATACTTGAAATTAAAGTTTTGACATTCATTTGAACGTTGGAATTTGACCTTTGACATTTTCAGTAAGCCAAGATTGAGGCCGCAGTGGATAAGCCCCTACAGATTCTCTTCGTGACTCCGGAGGCGGTCCCTTTTGCCAAGACAGGAGGGCTGGCGGATGTGGCGGGAGCCCTTCCCAAATCCCTCCGGGGCCTGGGATGCGAGATCAAGCTGATCATGCCTTATTACCGGATGGTGAAAGACTCCGGCCTTCCCCATCAGTATCTGGGCGACGAGATCGAGATCTCCCTCGGCGACGAGAAGCTTAAAGCGGAGATTTATCAGGGCCGTCTGAACCAGGACATCCCGGTTTATTTCATCGGCCGCGAAGAGTTCTTTGACAGGTCCCACCTCTACAGCACGTCCAAGGGCGATTACTTCGACAACGCGGAGCGCTTCATCTTCTTCTCCAAGGCCGTCCTCCTCTTTTGTCGGCATATGGGGTTCTCCCCCGACATCATCCACCATCATGAATGGCAGACCGGATTGGTCCCGGCCTATCTCAAATCGGTCTACCGGAAAGATCCTCTCTATTCGCGCACGGCGACGGTGTTCACCATTCACAACATTGCCTATCAAGGGTTGTTCAAGAAGGAGAAATTCTGGCTCACCGACCTCCCTCCCGAAATGTACAACCCGGAAGGGATCGAATTCTGGGAGAGGATCAACTTCATGAAGGCAGGAATCGTTTATGCCGATGTGATCAACACGGTGAGCAGGAAATACAGCGAAGAGATCCAGACCAAGGAATACGGATATGGGCTGGAGGGTATCTTGAGAAAAAGAAGGAGTAGCCTTTACGGAATCGTTAACGGCGTGGACTATGAGGACTGGGACCCCGCTCGTGACTCTCGCATCATCGCCCGTTACGATTTGAAAAATCTCACCGGCAAGAAGGAGTGCAAGAAGGACCTCCTCAAGGAATTCCATCTCCCTTCTTCCCTTGTGAAGGCTCCTCTTTTCGGAATGATCTCCCGGTTGGCCGACCAGAAGGGGTTCGACCTGCTGATGGAAATTTTGGACGAACTTTTCAGCCTCGACATCGGATTCGTTCTTCTCGGCACGGGGGAGCAGAAATATCACGACCTCTTCACTCAGGTCGCTAAGAGGTATCCTCAAAAGGCTGGGATACGGATGGCGTACGATGACCGGCTGGCCCATAAAATCGAAGCCGGGGCAGATTTCTTCCTCATGCCGTCCAAATATGAGCCGTGCGGCCTCAATCAGATCTACAGCCTGAAATACGGGACGATCCCCATTGTGCGTGCGACCGGGGGGTTGGACGACACCATCACCCATTACGATCCCGCCTCAAGAAAAGGAAACGGGTTTAAGTTCGTCCGCTACGAGGCCAAAGAGTTCCTGGACACGATCAAGGAAGCCATCGGTTTTTATTCCCAGCCGGAGCATTGGAAACAGCTTCTGCGGAATGCCATGATAGCGGACTTCTCCTGGAAAAGATCGGCTGAAGCTTATATTCAACTCTACCGGAAAGCCTTGGAGGAGAAAACGAGGTCCCTATGAAGAATCAAAGAGTTCATCTCTTGATCGAAGGAATCCTCACCATCGTGGCTCTATTTCCTCCGGGCTTCCTCTCTGCCAAACCGTTTCCCTTAATTAATTTTGACCACCCGAGGCTGATTGAAACACGAGAATTATTTAATCTGATCGACCATCCTTCCATTCGTATCGTTGACATGAGGACACAACTCTCCGATTATCTCAAAGGCCATATCCCGGGCGCGGTCTACCTCCATTTCGAAGATCTCCAGGTTCCGGATAAGGGCGTCCCCGACCAGGCCCCTGACCGGATCTGTCTGGAAAGATTATTGGGAGATAATTTGGGCATTTCCAATCCCATGGAAATCATCCTCTACTCGGAAAAATCAAACCCGAATGCGACGCTCCTCGCATGGACCCTGGACTTCTTAGGCCACAAAAAAGTGGCGGTCCTGAACGGGGGCTGGGAGAAATGGGTTTCAGAGAGACATCCCATTACACAAGCCTATCCCTCTCTTATGCCGAATAAATTTTTTGGGAAAGCGATTCGTGAGACCGCCGCCGAGAAAAAATGGATTAAAGACCATCTCTCTGCGAAGAATGTGGCGATCGTGGACGCCCGCCATCCAAGACAGTACAGCGGCGAAGAAGGAGACGAGATCCGAAGGGGCCATATCCCCGGAGCCAAGAATATATTTTGGGAGACAACCCTGGAGGGAGATGAGGTGAGGGTTTGGAAGAAGAAAGAGGACTTGGAAAGACTCTTTGCCGAATCTGGCGTGACGCGTGACAAACAGATCGTCGTCTATTGCAACAGAGGAATGGAGGCGAGTCACCTCTACTTCACCCTGAAACACGTTCTTGGGTTTCCGCATGTCTTTTTGTACAGAGGCTCCTGGGTCGAGTGGTCCGCGGATAAGAGCATGCCGATCAAAATCGGCATGGATCCTTGAAATGGAATTTCTCAAAAACTCCAAAATTTATCATTAAAAGAACCCTCTCAATTTTTGAAAAAGAAAATGGTGGCAGAAGGATCCTGAAATGCTTGAGACCTAACGCCCCACTGGAGACCCTAAGGAGTTGACCAGCCGAAAGGAATCGTGTGGAGCAGAAACCTTCTGCTAATCCTATTTGCCCAAGGTGCAAGTCAAACAAGAACGTCATCCCAATAATCTACGGGGTACCAGAAGAACAACGCGATAAACACATAAGTGAGGGCTTCTTCCGACTTGCTCAAGCCATGCTCAAGGTAATGACCCGGAAGTACGGAATGGGTCAGTATTACTGTCGGAGCTGTCGATTTGAGTGGTAGGAAGCAAGTGACTCCTTTCGTGTCTCCCTCATAATGAGTAACATAGACTGATATTTGCTTTATGAAAACTTGAGAGGAGGAAGACCATGGGCAATCCCACCGTGCTTGATAAAACGTTTCATATCATCATGAAGCGTATGGTAGAAACCGGCCAGGCGCCCTTTTACACGGAGCTTGCCGCCGCACTCGGTCTTTCTGTGGAAGAGGGCCGCAAGACCCTGCACGACCTTTTCTCCTCGGGAATCCCCGGATGGCTATACCCTCGAACAGATCTCATCGTCTCATTCGCGCCCTTTAACAACCTTCCCACCCAATACCGGATCGCCATCGATGGCCAGCAGAAATGGTTCGGCCAGTGAGCCTTTGAATCGCTGGCGGTCTGCTGGCTATTCCCGGGCAAGACGCTGACATTGGAATTCCCCTGCCTGGATTGCGGAAAGCCTCTCCGTGTGGTCATCCGTGACGGGAAGGTTCTGAATGAGGAAGCTTTAGGATACACGGCCTATGTGGCCGTGCCGTTCTGGAAATGGTTCGAAGACCCGGGCTATGCCTGAAGCACCATGAATCTCTTCCGGTCGGAAGAGCACATCCGTAACTGGAAATCCTTTGTTGAAGGCACCGACGAGGGCATCCTGTCACTGTCCGATCTGCTTAAGCTGTTCTCCGGATCTTACTTCAGGCGGCGCCTGGATGAGGACTACGTTTCCCATATGCGCGAATATGCCCGCGAGATGGTCCAGGCCATGAAAGAAATTGGCAAAACCGGCCCATTCTGGAAAAAGCCAAAAACCTAATTCGGCCTTGTACTGGGCCAAATAGTCGACGTCCACATTCCAGTCAATAATCGTTGATGGTTCGGTCTCCCTTCCTTTTTCGTTTCGGAAATCACCAAATTATAGCTCATCTTTACGCGACCGAGGAGCTATCTTGGGAACTTGCCATTTTTTACCCTTGCGATGAGGTTCGTCAGTAAATGATCAGTCCATGACCATTAAGAAATCTTAAATTAATTTTAATCCTTCTGTAATACTCCTCTTGGTAGGTTAGTTGTTGAGACAACAGCAGCTTTATAATAGCTCTTGGGATTTCTTTCATTCTATCTGGTTTCAAGAAAAGTATTAAGTAAGAAAGACGGGTTTATCGCATAAAAAGAATCTAAAGAAAGGAGGAAACTATGCTCATTTATGTTTGGAATTTAGCCCCCACGGTGTCAGAAGACATTTTTTGTCAGACTTTTGAAGTCTTCGGTCAGGTCAGCTTTGCGATAATCTCTTCGTCAAACCCTAAGGGCAGAGATAATGGCCCATTACGAAGATTTGCGCTTGTAGAAATGCCTGACCGGGTTGAGGCGCAAGCGGCAATTAAAAATCTTAACGGCAAGGCTTTCCTGGGCCGGCAGATGATTCTCTATGGATCATTTGAAAATTGATTAGAGAATTAACTTATAAAACTGCGGCTGAGAGAGAATAAAGGGAGAAACCGCCATGAAAACAGAAGATGGGGAGACAGTAAAAAGTCTCTTAAATGGCAATTACTATAAGGTTAAAAGAATTGTGAAAAACATGGCTGTCCTTCAATCGGAAGATGGCCAGACCCAAATTTTAACAGAGGTTGAGAATTTAAACTTATTTTATAAGAAAAAGGAGAGTATTATAAAGTTCTGATATTTCTGATAACCACGAACCGTGAAAGGAGAATCGCGTATGCGTTACAAGAACATCCTCATGTTAATACCTTTGTGCCTGGCCGTTGGATTTCTCAGTTGTTCTAAGGAAGAAAAGAAGGCGGAAGCACCTAAACAAGAGCAAATCGAAAAGAATTTAGTCCCACCGAAGGTCGAGATCAAGGGGAAGGTTTTTCTTGCGGAAGTCAGTGACCTTAAAGTTGCTATGACTGTAGACACAACTTCTAAAGAGATCGCTGAGACGCCGAGCCTCAAGGGGAATATTAAGATAACCAACATATCCAAAGATATTCTGGATATCCAAGGGGTCACTTTAGAGTACTTGGATGAAGCGGGGAAACCTATTGCTTTTAGTTCAGGAGAAAAAGTATCGAAGGCTTCTCCGTTTTGGAAGACTCTTAGACCTGAAGAAGTTACCGAAGGGACTTTGGACGCCACGATCCCCAGGAAGGCCGTAAAGGATAAGGCCCTTGGAAAGATAGAAATCAACCTCGTTTATGTTCCTTCTCCTCTTAAACGGGAGACCATGACACTGCCTGAGAA
>Ga0335081_10006948_pt1 | contig 18054 bp, 12 predicted proteins | sample Lox_Sample_35_FD_206713 | JGI IMG/M metagenome (GOLD analysis project Ga0335081, IMG submission 206713) | Soil microbial communities from Loxahatchee National Wildlife Refuge, Florida, United States - Lox_Sample_3.5 | ecosystem: Environmental > Terrestrial > Soil > Wetlands | place: USA... | reverse complement strand
TGGCCGGTGAAGAGGACCAGCCCCATGTTGCGCCGGCCCGCGGCGCCGGCGCCCGCCGCGATCACCAGCGGGATCACGCCGAAACACATGGCGGCGGTGGTCATGAGGATCGGGCGCAGGCGCACCGCGGCCGCTTCCTCGATCGCGGCGAGCTTGCCGTGACCGGCGCGCTGCAGCTCGTTGGCGAACTGCACGATCAGGATGCCGTGCTTGCTGACGAGTCCCAGCAGTGTCACGAGTCCCACCTGGGTGTAGATGTTGAGCGAGATGCCGAGCACGCCGAGATTGATGAAGATCAGCGCGCCGAACAGCGCCATCGGCACCGAGACCAGGATCACCGCCGGGTCGCGGAAGCTCTCGAACTGCGCGGCGAGTGCCAGGTAGACGATGACCAGCGCGAACAGCAGCGTAAACACGAAGCTGCCCGAGCCGAGCATAAATTGGCGCGACTCACCCGAGTAGTCAGCGTTGTAGCCGCTGCCCGCGACGCTCTTCAGAGTATCGCGCAGGAACTTGAGCGCGTCCGCCTCGCCAACCCCGGCGACGCCGCCGATGGTGGTGGCGTTGAGCTGCTGGAAGTGGCCGATTGTCTCCGGAACGACGGAAGTCTTCAGGCTCGCGATGGTGCGCGCCGGGATCAGCGAGCCATCGCCTGAGTGCAGGTAGTAGTCGAGCACCTGGTCGGGATTGAGCCGATCGACCTGCAGCACCTGGGGGATCACCTTGTAGGAGCGTCCGGCGATCGAGAAGTAGTTGACGTAGCCGCCGCCGAGCGCCGCAGCCAGCGCGCCGCCGACGCTCTGCTCCGTGAGGCCCAGATCGCTCACCATGTCGCGGTCGACACTGACGGTCTGCTGCGGCTTGTCGAGCTTGAGGTCCGAGTCGATGTAATAGAACTTGCCGCTGGCGCGCGCCTTGTCGAGCACTGCGGTCGCGACCTCGTTCAGGTTCTCGATCGGCTCGGTCGTCGTGATGACGAACTGGATCGGAAATCCCTGCGAGCCGGGCAATGCCGGGAACTGGAACGCCGCGACCCGCGCGCCCGGGATCTTGTTCCACTCGTTCTGCAGCAGCATCTGCAGCTCGCTGGCGCTGCGGTGCCTCTGGTCCCAGGTCTTGAACAGCACGCCGCCGAAGCCCTGGTTCACCGTCGGCGCACCGGTCAGCTGGAACATCTGCTGGTATTCCGGCAGCTTCTTCGAGATCTCGAACTCGGCGTCCGAGTAGGTCTGCATCTGCGTGAGCGTGGCATCCGGCGGCCCGATGGTCGCCTCGAGAACGACGCCCTGGTCCTCCTGCGGCGCGAGCTCGGACCTCGAGGTCATGAACAGCAGCCCGACGCACGGCAGGATGAGCGCGCCGAACACCACCAGGGCCTGCCAGGTCGTGAGCCAGCCGGAGAGGGTGCGCGAGTAGCCGTCGCGCAGGCGGTTGAAGGTGCGGTCGAGGAAGTGGGTAAAGCGGCCTTCCTCCTGCTCGCTGCGGAATACCTTGGCGCACATCATCGGCGAGAGGGTGAGCGCGATGACCGCCGACACCGTCACGGCCCCGGCGAGCGTGAAGGCGAACTGCGTGAATAGCGCGCCGGTGAGCCCACCCTGCAGTCCGATGGGAATGTAAGCTGCGATCAGCACGATGGTCATGGCGATGATGGGCCCGCCGAGCTCGCGTGCTGCCTGCAGCGCCGATTGCAGCGGCGTTTTGCCTTCCTTCAGGTGCCGGTCGACGTTCTCGACCACGATGATGGCGTCATCGACCACCAGCCCGATGGCCAGCACCAGCGCGAGCAGCGTCAGCAGATTGATGGAGTAGCCGAGCGCCTGCATGATGAAAAAGGAACCGATCAGCGACAGCGGCATGGCGACCACCGGTATCACCACCGCCCGCGGGCTGCCGAGGAACAGGAAGATCACCACCGTGACTATGATCAGCGCCTGCACCAGCGTCTTGATGACTTCCTTGATGGAGCTGGTGATGAAGATCGTGGAGTCGTAGGCGAGCTTCTGTGTCACGCCGGTCGGCAGCTGCGCGGCGATGTCCGGCAGGGTGTTGCGCACCCGCGCCGCCACGTCCAGCAGGTTGGCGCGCGGCGCCACCTTGATGCCGAAGAACACCGAGCGCTGACCACTGAAGGCGACGTTGAAGTCGTAGTTCTCGGCTCCCAGCACCACGTTGGCGACGTCCTCGAGGCGCACCAGAGCGCCGTGCGATCGCTTGATCACCAGTTGGCGGAACTCAGCCAGCGACTGCACGTCGGTGTTGGTCTTGAGATCGACGCTTACCATCTGGCCCTTGGTCGAGCCGACGCCGGCGAGGTAGTTGTTCGAGCCGAGCGCGGCGTACACGTCGTCGGCGGAGATGCCGCGCGCCGCCATCCGCCGCGGGTCGAGCCAGGCGCGCAGCGCGAAGGTGCGCCCGCCGAGGAGCTCCGCGGTCTGCACGCCGTCGATCGAGTCGAGCTTCGGCTTCACCACGCGCAGCAGGTAATCGGTGGTGTTGTTGGGCGGGATGGTATCGCTGAAATACCCCAGATACATGGCGTCGATCTGCTGCCCGATCTGCACCGTGATCACTGGCTGCTGCGCCTGTGGCGGCAGCTGGTTGCGCACCGAGTTGACCTGAGTATTGATCTCGGTCATGGCGCGGTTGGAGTCATAGTTGAGCCGCAGCGTCGCGGTGATGATCGACGCCCCGGCGATGCTGTTGGACGACAGATAGTCGATGCCCTGCGCCTGGGAGATGGCGGCCTCGAGCGGCTGGGTGATGAAGCCGGCGATCGTCTGTGCGTCGGCGCCGTAGTAGGTGGTGCTGATCGTGACGACGGCGTTCTCGGTCTGCGGATACTGGCTGACCGGCAGCTGGAACACCGCGCGCGCGCCCAGCACCAGGATCAGCAGGCTGACTACGACCGACAGGACCGGCCGCTCGATGAACAGATCCGTGAACTTCATGGGTTTGTCCCTTAGTGCTCCTGCGGCGTCGGATGCGCGTCGTCCGCCGGCTTGGCGAGCGTGCTGACCTCGAGCGGGGTGCCGTTCTTCAGCTTCAGCTGTCCGCTGGTGACGACTTCGTCGCCTTCCTTGATGCCCTTGAGCACGGCGATCTGATCGCCGCGCGTCGGGCCTGTGGTGACGAAGGTCTGCTGGGCGGTGAGCTTGCCCTTGTTGTCCTTGGTGGCGAGGAACACCGTTGAGCCGTAGGGGTTGAAGGTGATCGCGGTCTGCGGCAGCGTCAGGTAGTGCTGCCTGGTGCCCGACAGCACCGCGACACGCACGAACATGCCGGGCAGGAGCTTGCGCTCAGTGTTCGGCACCGTCGCTTCCGCCTGGAAGTTGCGGCTCGCGGAGTCGACCAGGGGGTCAGCTGCGGTAATCTTGCCGGTGAAGCTCTCGCCGGGGAACGCATCGAGGCTCAAGCGCACCTCGAGTCCCGGGCGCACCTGCGCCAGGTCTTCCTGGGGCAGACGGAAGTCGACATACACCTGGTCGAGCTCCTGCAGCGTCACCACCTTGTCGCCGGTATTGAGATACTGGCCCGGGTTGACGGTGGTGATGCCGAGCCGCCCGTCGAAGGGCGCCCGGATGATCTTCTTTTCGACGAGCGCAGCCTGGGCGGCGGCCTGGGCACGCTTGTTCTTGAGGTCGGCGGCATCGGCGTCGAGCTGCGCCTGGCTGATCGCCTGCGCCTCGAACTGTATCTTGTCGCGTGCATAGACGGTGGCGGCGAGGTCGGCGGCCGCTTCGAGCGAGTGGAGCGTGGCGACGTCGGCGTCCGCGTTGAGCCGCACCAGCACCTGGCCGCGCTTGACCTGCTCACCGGAGCGGAACTCCAGGCTGCGCACCAGTCCCGTTACCTCGGTGGTGACGTCGACCCCGCGCACCGCGCGCACGCTCCCCACGGCACTGATCTCGGGCTGCCAGTCGGAGGCGCCCGCCACCGTGGTGGTGACGGTCTGGGCCGGCGCGGCGTTCTTCTTGGCTGCCGCGATGTAACCCATGATCTGCCAGGCCTTGATGCCGGCGATCAGCACGATCAGCACCACTACCGCGACGATCGCGATGATCACGCGTCGTTTCAACGGGGGCTTCGTCTCGTACTGGGTGGTTGGGACCTGACTCACTGGCCGTTCTCCTTCCCGTTGCCCTGCCGGTTCCACCATCCGCCGCCGAGCGCCTGGAAGAGCGCAGCGGTGTCGGCGTAGCGACCCGCCTCGGCCTGCACGCGGCTCTGCCGCGCCTGCAGGTACACGCGCTCGGCATTCAGCAGCTGCAGGTAGCTGACGCCGCCCACCTTGTATTGGAGTTTGGTCATGTTGAGAGTGTCCTGGGCGTCGGTCTCGGTGATCAGGTCTGCCTGCAGCGTGCGGGCATCGGCCTCGAGCGCGCGCAGCGTATCGGCCACGTCCTGCAGCGCCGACAGTACCGCCTGGCGATACACGGCCGTGGCGCGCTCGAGGTCGGCGCGTGCCGCACGTCGCGCGTAATAGAGCTCGCCGCCGTGAAACAGCGGCTGCAGCAGCGAGCCGCCGACGTTCCAGGCCGCGGAGCCGCTCTTGAACAGGTCGCTCGCCTGCACCGTCTCCGAGCCGATCGATCCGGTGAGGTTGAGCTGCGGATACATGTTGGCGGTTGCGACCCCCAGCTGGGCGGTCGACTCATGCAGCAAGGCCTCGGCCGCCTGCACATCGGGGCGCTGGCGCACCAGCTTCGACGGCACGCTGAGCGGCAGCTCGGCGGGCAGCGTCAGCTGATCGATAGTGAAGTCGGGAAGGGTGGCGTCGTCGGGAGTGCGGCCGACGAGCACCGCCAGCCGATGCTGCGCCTGGGCGAGCTGTTTCTCCAGCGCCGGCAGCTGCGCTTCGTTCTCCGCGACCTGGGTCTGCTGTGCCAGGACGTCGGAACGCGAGGCGGCGCCGGCGTCGAACTGCCGCTGCACCACTTTCAGCTGCTCGCGCTCGCTGGCGATGATGTCGGTGAGCGCCGCGGTCTGCGCATGGAGCGAGGCGATGTTGACGGCGGTGGTGACCACGTTGTCGGCGAGCGTCAGCTCGGCCGCCTCGAATTCCCAGCGCTGATACTCGGTCTGGGCACGCAGCGCCTCGAGCTGGCGGCGCGATGCGCCGAACAGGTCGATCTTGTAGCTGACGTTGAGCGAGGCATCGAACACATTGAAGATGAACGACGGAATCTGCGGAGCGCCGATCACCGCACCCGGCTCCTTCTGCCGCTCGGCGAATGCCTGCGCATCGAGCTTGGGCAGGAGCAGTGCGCCGCGCTGCGACCGGTAAGTCTCCGCCGCCGTCAGCAGCGTCGCCCGGGCCACCTGCAGCGTCGGGCTGTCGGTGAGGGCTTCGCGCACGAGGCTGTCGAGGGCGCCGGAGTGAAACAGCGTCCACCAGTCGGCGGGGATGTCGCGCCCGGTGCTGAAGGTCTGGGCGACGCCGCTCGCACCCGGTGCCGATACCGTGCGCTGCGGCTCGGGTGCGCGCGTGTAGTGCTCGGTGGCGGGCGCGGCCGGCCGATGGAAATCGGGTCCCACGGCGCAGGCCGCCACCGCCGCGCCGCACAGCAGGGCGACGCCCAGCCGGTGTGCTTGCATCATCATTGAGTACTCCCGCATTGCTCGGCGGCCCGCAACAGTGCCTTGGCGAGACGCGCGCGCTCACCACGGGTGTAGGGCGAGAGGTGCAGCAGCTCCGCGAGCAGCAGACCCTGCACGGCGAGCAACACCAGCGCGGCGCGCTCGAAGCCCCCGGGGAGCTTGGCGAATTCATCGAGGAGCCTGCGGTACTGCGCGCGGCAGGGCGCCATGTGCCCGGGACTGTCGGCCGAGGCGGCCACCATGGCGGCGCCGACCGCGGGGCGCTCGGGGTGCAGCTCGAGCAGCACCCGCACGCGCTCGCGCAGCACATCGGCGCGCGAGGCCTTGGTCCTGCGGGCGCGGCGCGCGAGGCGCTTCGCCACTTCGGCATCCACCTCCGCGAAGTGCCGCGTCAGCATGCCCTCGAGCAGCGCCTCCTTGGTGGGGAAGTGATACAACAAGCCGCCCTTGCTGACACCGGCGGACTTTGCCACGGCATCCAGGGTCAGGTGCGTTGCGCCCGACTCGACCACCACTCGTTCTGCCGCATCGAGCAGCCGCTCGCGCGCCGGGCGCACGGGAATAGGTTGGCGGAAGTACATACAGTGACGAGCGGAGCGCGCAGCTGTACGCGCTCGATCCCTCAGGCTTCTGACAAGGCGTCAGACCCTACCGTCCGGACGGTCCACAGGCCATCCCCCGATCGGGATAGGTTGGAGGGCGCCGTTGGCGCGGGTCGGCTCAGCTCAGCTCAGAGCTTCTTGACTACCACGCGTCCCGTCGAGTCGACGAACACGTGATAGCGATTACCGTCCTGGCAGCTCGCGGTGTAATCACTGTCGCCGTTGCGCGTTGCCGAGATCACCTTGGTGCACGGCAGGCCCTGCAGCACGATGGTCGCGGTGAGGTCCTTGAAGGCGGGGTCTTCGGCTGCGGGCAGGGACGCCGAGCCAAGGCCCATGGCGGCCGCGCAGACGGTCAGAAGAAATGCAGGTTGGCGCATGGATACTCCGCTACGTCAGGTCAGATCTGGGCGAACTTTACCGGATCGACGAGCACCGCCCAGATCGCGTCCCGGGACGCCGATACGGCCGTGGCGAGCTGCGCATCGCCGTCCTGCAGAAGACTGACGACCTTGAGCAAAAGGAGCTCGAAGTGTTGGCGCAGCTGCGGCAGGTCGGGCGGCGTTTGCCCGCGGTGAAATGCTCTGAACTGAGCGAGGAGATCGTCGACCTGGTTCTTGAGGGACAGCTTGGTGAACAAGCCGATCGCGTGGGTGTCTCGCAGCCGCTGCTCGAGAGAGGTCAGATCGAGCGCAGGCTGTGCGGGCGCTACAGGCGCTGCAGCGGCCTGGGAAGGTTGCGAGGCTCCGCCAGCCGCCGGCGTCGCGGCGGCGGGCTTGTCCGCACCCCTGGCTGCCGCTGCGGCTGTGGGTGCACGGCCGCCCGGCGCGCTCGGCCGAGGAGCGGGCTCGTTGGCAGCCGGGGCTGCGGGCGCAGGTGTCGCCGGTGGCCGCGGTGCTGCCTGCGCCATTTGAGCAGGCTGGATATTCGTGGGCGCGGGTGCCGCGGGCTCTGTGCCGGATCCGGAGGCTGGGGACGTGCCGGCGGCGCCTGATGGGGTCTCCGCGGCAGGCGATGAGGGTGCTGGCGGCGCTGTCGTGACCGGCGGCCGGGTAACCGGGCGTTGCTGCATACAGCCGGCCGCGAAGGCGAGGAGTGCGCAGGCGGCGAGCGATTTCCTGAGCATCATGACCTTCCGACGATCGCGTCCCCGAAGGGTTCCCCGCCCGACTATACCGCTGGCTGCGGCGACGGGCGCGGGGCCCAGTCTTATTGACCGCGGGCGTGCTGGCTGAAGAATTTCCAGATGATCTGGTTGGCATCCAGCGCCTGGCTGACCCGACCGATGATCGCCCGGCCGAGGTACGGCTCGCCCCGCGGCCAGCTGTGCCCCCCGCCGCGGATCTCGTAGAGACGCACCTCGCTGGCGTCGGCGCAGCGGGCGCTACGCGGCGTGGCCGAGGTGCCGTCCGGCGGGTCGGCCTCGAGGACCGGCTGCGGCTCGAGCGCGCCGCAATGATCGAGCGCCAGCCAGCGGGCCGCGCTGGCCTCGGCCGAGAGCACCGTGCCGCGCGTCATCCACAGCACGCGGATGAGGCCGCCTTTCCACGGCATGATGGGATCGTCGACCCCGTTCATGATGAGGAGCGGCATGGCGCGTGCCGGATGGCAGGCTGCGTCGAGCTCGACCGCCATGTTGGCGGCGACCGGAGCTGCGGCGGCGAACACGTCGGCCGCATCGCAGGCGAGGCGGTACGACATCATGCCGCCGTTGGAGATGCCGGTCACATACACTCGTGCGCGATCGATCGGATGAAGCGATGCGAGCTGTCCGGGGAGGGTGCGGAGAAATCCGACATCATCGACGGCGGCGTCCGCGGCCGAGCGGTTCGCGCCGCGGCCGTCGTTCCAGCCATGATCGATGCCGTCGGGATAGACGACGATGACGCCGTCGCGGTCCGCGATGCGGTTGAAACCGCGCCGCGTGAGCCACTCCATGCCCCCGCCGGTTCCGCCGCCGCCGTGCAGCACCAGGACGATCGGCAGTGGCTCGGTGTGCCGGGGCGGCACGTAGATCCGCAGCGTGCGCTTGCGGCCTTCATACAGCAGCGAGTAGCACGCCGCTTCGTGACTCGTGTTTTTGCGCCGCGCCGCCAGGCAGTCGTCCGGCTGAATCGGCGCCGCAAGCAGCGGCGCCGCGGCGGCGAACGCGAGCGCCAGAGCGGCAAACATGGCGGCGGCCGTACGCACCGATGCTCCCGCGGCGTCCGCTACTGCGGCGCCGGTCCTTCGCTGACGCGCACCAGGTCGCCGGGGCGGATCCACTTGCGGAACGCGGCCTGCACCTCCGGCGCCTGCAGCTCGATGTAGCGGCGCGCGGCGACGCTTGGCTCATCGAGCGGCAGCCCGAGGTCGCGCCGCCCGAGGAGACCGTGGGCAATCTCCGTCACTCCGGCTTCGCTCAAGGGGAGCTGGCGCAGCAGGCACGCCTTGACGCGCGTCAGCTCGTCGTTCCCGACCGGCGTCTCCTGCATCGCCGTCAGCTCGCGCGCCACCATGTCGGCGGCTTTGCCGACGTTCTGCGGATCGCTCGCGTAGTCCACCAGGTAGACGCTGCGCGTACGGCCGGCCTGCAGGAATGACCCGACGCCGTACACGAGGCCGGCGTTCTTGCGCAGATCGACGCTGAGGCGCGTGGAGTAGAAGCTGCCGCCGAGCACGGCATTGCCGAGCTCGAGCGGGTAGTAGTCCGGATCGGTGCGCGTGAGGGCGAGATTTTCCGCCAGCACGACGCGGTCCTGAACGCGGCTCACGTTGGGCACGCTGATGACGTCCGGCCGGTTGGGCGGCGCCGCGGGCAGTTCGGTGGGGGGCGGCAGTCCGATCGCGCTCCAGCCACCGAAGTAGCGTGCCACTGCCGCCGCGGCGCTCTCGGGTGTGACCTTGCCGATGATCACGATCGTGGCGAGATCGGGACGGAAGGCCCGCTGGTAGTAGGCGCGCACCTTGTCCGCATCGAGCGAGCGCACCGATTCGGGGGTCGATATGCGCAGGCTCGGGTCACTGCCCGGGAACAGCGCGGCGCGCAGCGAGTGCTGCGCGAGAAACCCGGGGCTGACGTTGCGCGCCGCCACTCCCTGGGCCACCTGGGCGCGCACCACCTCGAGCGCCGCGGCGGGGAGCGCCGGGTGCAGCTCGTTGTCGGCGAGCAGCTCGAGCGCGCGATCGAAGTGCTCGGCGAGCGACTGCACGGAGAAATCGGCGCCCGCCTGCTCACGCGCGCCGATGCCGTCGAGCGCGCGCTGGAAGGCCAGCCGGTCGAGCTGCTCGCTGCCGTAGGCGAACAGCCGCTCGAGCACCGCGCTGACGCCTTCTTCGCCCGCGGGTTCCTCGGTCTCGGGTCGATTGCGGATGTGGCCGAGCACGGTGACGGTGTCGCTCACGTCCTCGGGCTGCACGATGAGGGTGAGGCCGTTCGGCAGCGTGCTCACCACCGGATGCAGCGTCGAGGCCGGGACGCTGAGGCGCTCGAGGGCCTTGGACGCCCAGGCGGGGAGCGCGGTGGCATGCGCCTCGCCGAGCGAGATCGCCTCGTGGCCGCCGAAGCCGCTGCCGCCGGGAACGGGCCGTCCCGAGCCGCGGGGCTTCAGCACGCCGGTCACCGCGTGCCCGAGGTCGAGGTACTTCGCCGCCACGCGGTTGACGTCCGCGACCGTCACCCGCTCGATGCGCTCGAGGTCGTCGTCCGGCGATTCCAGGCCGAAGATGCCGACCGCATCCGACCAGACCGCCGCGAGCTCGCCGATCGAATTGCGCTGCAGCTGCGCATCGCTGCGCTCCTGGAGCTTCGCCGCCTCGACGAGCTCCGCGGGCACCCCGGTCCGCGCCACGCGTGCGAGGATCGCGCGCACCTCGCGCTCGAGCGCCTGGGCGTCGCTTCCCGCGGTGAAGGACACCACGGCGTAAGCGAGTCCGGCCGCCGGCAGCGGTTCGAGCGCGAACTCGGCCGCCACCGCCTTGCCCTGCGGCACCAGCCCGTAGAGATCGAAGCGGCGGCTGCTGAGCACGTCCGACAGCACTTCGAGGGCCGCGAAATCCGCGTCCCTCGGCCCCGGGGTGCGCAGCGCGATCATCAGCGTGCCGCTCGGCCGATCGGTGTCGACACTGAAAGACGTCGGCACCACCGCCCGCGGCCGCACGGCCGGGCGGGCCGGGAGAGCCTTGCGCGGGATGTCGCCGAACAGGCTGCGCACCTCACCGAGCGCCGCCTGCGGCTCGACGTTGCCGGCGATCACCAGGATGGCGTTGTTCGGCGCGTACCAGCTGCGGTGAAACGTCTGCAGCATGGCCGCCGTCGTCTTGTCGAACGACGGCCGCGTGCCGAGCGCGTCGTGCGCGTAGGGAGTGCCGGCAAACAGTCGCGCGCGCAGCTTCGAGTACAGCACGTAGCCCGGCTCGGAGAGATCCTGCGCGACCTCCTGCTCGATGGCGCCGCGTTCCTGGCTCCATTCGTGCGCCGTGTTGAGCGCGCCGCGCATGCGCAGCGCCTCGATGTGCAGCGCCACGTCGAGGTCCTCGGCCGGCACGGTGAACAGGTACTGCGTGAGGTCTTCGCGCGTGTCGGCGTTGAAATCGCCGCCGAGCACGCTGCCGATGTCGGCGAGCTGGTCGGCGGTGAGGCCGGGGCTGCCGCGGAACATCATGTGCTCCTCGGCGTGCGCCGTTCCTGGAAAGCCGGGCGGCGCCTCGTCCGAGCCGACCAGATAGTTGACCGAGGTCGTGACCACCGGCGCGAGGGTATTGCGCACCACGATGACGCGCAGGCCGTTATCGAGCGTGGCGCGCAGCACGCCGTCCGGGCTTTCCGCGCCAGGTGCGGGCGTCGCGCCCGCCACGGCGAGCGCGGCCGTCAGAAGGGTCAGCACACGGGCCGGGAGTGGCCGGCGCAACGGGCTCATCTGCCGCATGGCGCAGACTCTTTGGTTTTCAGGGGGTGGGCAGTATATGCGACGCAGGCGCGCGCTGCGTGCCCTGCGGGCCGGCGTCGGGCAGCGCATGCCATCTTCTGCCACAAAGCATCCGCGTTGCGTGTGCCTTTGCGTCACCGCGACGGCCGGCGCGCGCGCTGAACTATCTCTCGTGCCGGAATCACCGGCATCAAACGAAACGAGAGGATGCAGTCATGAGCATGCGCAAACAGCACACGGCGATCGCGCTGGCCGTCGCCGCCTGCCTCGGAGGTCTGCCCGCGTGGGCCTGCGCCGATGCAGCGCCGGACAAGGGCAAGGCGGAGGACATCGGCATCGTCAGCGGGCTCGCGATCGGCGCCGCGGCCGGCGGACCCATCGGGGCGATGGTGGGCGCCGCGGCCGGCGGCCTGCTCGGGGACCGCTGGCACCGCGAGAAGCAGAGCGCCGCCGAGCTGAGCGCCGACCTCGGCAGGAGCGAAGCGGAGCGCTCGCGCCTGACGGCGAGCGTCTCGGAGCTCAACGGCTCGCTCGAGCAGTCGCGCTCGCGCGGCGCGCAGCTCGAGCAGACGGTCGCCGCGGCGGACGAGGTCGGCATGAACCTCAGCTTCCGCACCGACGATACCGCCATCCGGGTCGAGGATCTGCCGCCGCTGCTGAAGCTCGGGGCGCTGGCGGCCGCCATGCCGGACGCGAAGCTCCGGGTCGCGGGCTACGCCGATCCGCGCGGCGCAGCCGACTACAACGAGGCGCTCTCGGAGCGTCGCGCCGAGGCGGTGGCCGCCGCTCTCGAGCGCGCCGGGCTCTCCCGCGAGCGGCTGATCGTCGAGGCCCACGGGAGCGGCGAGTCGACCAGCACCGCGGGTGATCTCGACGCCTACGCGCTCGATCGCCGGGTCGTGGTGCGGCTCGAGCGCGGCGCTTCGGCCACGGCGCAGACGGTGGCGAGCGCCGGGACGGTCCCCGCGGTGGTGCGCCGGTGAGCCGCCCGGCGAGCTTCGGTCTGGAGGCCGCGCCGCGGACCGTGCCGTCCGCGGCGCGCCTTCGCGCTAGAATTTCCTGGGCCCAGTTTCTGAGTAACGCGCTCATGAGCAATTCGATCGTGCGCCTCGATTCCCCGCTCGATCCCGAGGTGTCCGAGCCTCCCGCCGAGCGGCTCATCGCCGGCTCCCCGCAGCTCGCGGTCCGCAACTACTACACCGATCCGACGCAGCAGTTCTTCGCCGGCCGCTGGGCGGCGACGCGCGGCAAATGGCGCGTGCGTTACACGGAGAACGAGCTGTGCGTCATGACCGCCGGGCGGGTGGTGATCGAGAGCGTTGCGGGCGAGCGCTCGAGCTTCGGCCCGGGCGACGCCTTCCTGGTACCCGCGGGCTTCACCGGCACCTGGGAGGTGCTGGAGGACTGCGCCAAGATCTACGCGATCTTCGAGGCGCACACCTGACATAACACCACACCCCGTTGAATCCCGTCGCAGATTCGCGACGGCCGCCTTCACGGTGCGCCTGTGCGGTGAAACCCTAGGCTTTGCTTGTGCCGGCGCGTGCCGGCCTGCGGAGGTGTCAGGTGGAAACGGTGACCGTCATCGCGTCGCGCCATAGCGGCCTGTCGGAAATGGAAATGCTGATCGGCAGCGCAGTCGTCATCGCGCTGCTCGCGTGGAGTGTGCTGTCGCGGATGCGCCGCGGCCGTCAGCCGCACGCTTAAGCACGCCGCGGCTCAACTGACGTCCGACCGCCGGTCCGGGCGGTCGCGGCCCGGCAGTACGGGCCGCAGTCCCTCACTGCGCGCGCAGCACCTCTTGCAGCGTGCCGAAGATCTGCTGGATCTGCGCCCGCTCGATGATGAGCGGCGGCGACAGGGCGATGATGTCGCCCGTGAAGCGCACCAGCAGCCCGCGCTCGAAACACTTCAGGAATACGTCGTAGCCACGCGCTCCCGGCTTGCCGGCGAGCGGCGCGAGCTCTATGGCACAGATCAGCCCGTAGTTGCGCACGTCGAGGACGTGCGGCAGCCCATCGAGGCTGTGCGCGGCCTCCTGCCAGTCGGGGGACAGCGAGCGGACGCGCGTCAGCAGCCCCTCGCGCTGGTAGATGCCGAGGGTGGCGAGGCCGGCGGCGCACGCCACCGGATGAGCCGAATAGGTGTAGCCGTGGAACAGCTCGATGCCGTCCGGGCCCTGCATGAAGGCGTCATAGATGGGCTTGCTCACCAGCACCGCCCCCATCGGCACGCAGCCGTTGGTGAGTCCCTTGGCGAGCGTGATCAGATCGGGGGTCACGCCGAATTCCTCGGCGGCGAACGGTGAGCCGGTGCGGCCGAAGCCGGTAATCACCTCGTCGAATATGAGCAGGATCCCGTGCCGGTCGCAGATCTCGCGCAGCCGCTTCAGGTACCCCTTCGGCGGCAGCAGCACGCCGCCGGAGCAGGCGATCGGCTCGACGATCACCGCCGCGATGTTCGAGGCATCGTGCAGCGCCACGATCCGCTCGAGCTCGTCGGCGAGCTGCGCGCCGTTCTCCGGCAGCCCCTTCGAGAAGGCGTTCTTCGCGAGGTCGTGAGTGTGCGGCAGGTGGTCGACGCCCGGGAGCAGCGCGGTCGACCACATCTTGCGGTTCGGCGCGATGCCGCCCACCGAGATACCGCCGAAGCCGACGCCGTGGTAGCCGCGCTCGCGGCCGATGAGCCGGGTCCGCGTGCTGTCGCCGCGCACGCGGTGGTAAGCGAGCGCGATCTTGAGCGCCGTATCGACCGACTCCGAGCCCGAGTTGGTGAAGAACACGTGATCGAGCCCCCTGGGGGCGATCTTCACCAGCTCGTTCGCGAGGCGGAATGCAGGTCCGTGCCCCATCTGGAAGGGCGGTGCGTAATCCATGGTCTCGAGCTGCGCACCAACCGCCTCGGCGATCTCGCGCCGTGCGTGTCCGGCGTTGACGCACCACAGGCCCGCGACCCCATCGAGGATCTCGCGGCCGTCCTCGGTCCAGTAGCGCATGCCGCTCGAGCGCGCGAGCAGCCGGGGCCTCGCCTTGAACTGGCGGTTGGCCGTGAAGGGCAGCCATAAGGCTTCGAGATCGTTGCGCTCGAGGGCTTCGCGCGGGAGTGCCATAGCGGGTGCTCGGTAGCGGTGGATCGGGGTGGCGAATGATAAATAAAGTGGACAGGGCAAGCCATCAGGACGATATTGCCGCCCTTCTTGTCTAAGATCTTAAACATATGAACATCGACGTTGGAGCCAGGCTGCGCAGTGTCCGCACTACCTTCGGCCTCTCGCAGCGCGAGCTCGCGCGGCGGGCCGGAGTCACCAACGGCCTCATCTCCCTCATCGAGCAGAACCGGGTGAGCCCCTCGGTGAGCTCGCTGAAGAAGGTGCTCGATGGCGTGCCGATGTCGCTCGCGGAGTTCTTCACCCTCGATCTGAGCGCCGCCCCGCAGGCCTTCTTCGGCACCGGGGATCTCGTCGAGATCGGCAACGAAGAGGTGTCGCTGCGGCTCGTGGCGGCGCAGCGCACCGGACGGCAGCTGACGGTACTGCACGAGCGCTATGCTCCGGGAGCTGCGACCGGCGAGGAGATGCTGGCGCACCGCGGCGAGGAGGCCGGTGTCGTGATCCGCGGGCGCATCGAGCTCACGGTCGGCGGCGCGACGCGCGTGCTGGCGCCCGGGGAGGCTTATTATTTCGCCAGCCAGCTGCCGCATCGTTTCCGCAACGTCGGGCGCGAGGCGTGTGAGATCATCAGCGCCTGCACCCCGCCGATTTTCTGAAGGACGTCGTCCCATGAACGCACAGCCCGCCCCGGTTTCCTGGCACGAGCGCGCCCGTGCGCTCAGCTTCCGCACCCAGGCCTTCATCGACGGCCGCTACGTCGACGCCGCCTCGGGCGCCACCTTCGAGTGCATCAACCCCGCCACCGGCAAGCTGCTCGCGCGCGTCGCCTCCGGCGAGCAGGAGGACATCAACCGCGCGGTAGCTGCGGCGCGCAGCGCATTTCGCCGCGGCGTGTGGGTGAGCCTGCGCCCCGCCAAGCGCAAGCGGATCCTGCTGCAGTTCGCCGAGCTGATCAGCAAGCACGCCGAGGAGCTCGCGCTCCTCGAGACGCTCGACATGGGCAAGCCGATCACCAACAGCTTCAAGGGCGATGTGCCGGGCGCGGCGGCCTGCGTCCGCTGGTATGCCGAGGCTCTCGACAAGGTATACGACGAGGTTGCGCCCACGGGCCCGGGCGCGCTCGCCTTCGTGACCCGCGAGCCGCTCGGCGTGGTCGGCGCAATCGTGCCGTGGAATTACCCGCTGCTCATGGCGGCGTGGAAGTTCGCACCGATCCTGGCATGCGGCAACTCGCTGGTGCTGAAGCCCTCCGAGAAGTCGCCGCTCACCGCCCTCAGAGTCGCGGAGCTCGCGGTCGAGGCGGGCGTCCCGCCCGGGGTATTCAACGTGGTACCGGGCCTCGGCCAGACCGCCGGCAAGGCTCTCGCTCTGCATATGGACGTCGACTGCATCGCCTTCACCGGCTCCACCGCGACCGGCAAGCAGGTCATGCAATACGCGGGTCAGTCGAATCTGAAGCGCGTGTCGCTCGAATGCGGCGGCAAGTCCCCCAACATCGTGCTGGGCGACTGCCCGGATCTCGACAAGGCGGCGACCGCGGCGGCGCATGCCATCTTCGACAACCAGGGCGAGGTATGCTCGGCCGGCTCACGGCTGCTGCTGCAGGAGAGCATCAAGGACGCAGTGCTCGAGAAGGTTCAGGCCATGGCGCGCACCATGCAGCCCGGCGATCCGCTCGACGCCGCCACGCAGATGGGCGCCATCGTCGATGAGATTCAGATGAAGCGCGTGCTCGGCTACATCGACGCCGGGCGCAGCGCCGGCGCCAGCATCCGCTTCGGCGGCCGCCGGGTGCGCGAGGACAGCGGTGGCTACTTCATCGAGCCGACCGTATTCGAAGGCGTCAAGCCGGGCATGTCGATCGCGCGCGAGGAGATCTTCGGTCCGGTGCTCTCGGCGATCACCTTCAAGACCGTGGACGAAGCCCTCGAGATCGCCAACGACGTGATCTATGGTCTGGTGTCCGCGATCTGGACGCGCGACGTCACTACCGCCCACCGCGTGGCGCGCGCACTGCGCGCCGGGACGGTGTACATCAACTGCTACGACGCCGACGACATGACCGTGCCCTTCGGCGGCTTCAAGCAATCCGGGATCGGCCGCGACAAATCGCTGCACGCGCTGGAGAAGTACACCGAGCTGAAGACCACGTGGCTCGATCTCTCCTGAGCGTACCGCGCGCGCGGCCGTGAGCGCGGCGCCGCTGCGCCTGCTCGCCAGCGCGCCGCGCGGGCTGGCGGATCTCCTGACGCGCGAGCTCATCGCCTGCGGTGCGCGCGAGGTGCGCGAGCGCTCGACCGGCGTCGCCTTCACCGGCACGCTCGAGGGCGCGTACCGGGCATGCCTGTGGTCGCGGCTCGCCAACCGCGTGTTCCTCGAGGTCGCGCAGTTCGAGGCGCGCGACGTAGCGGAGTTCGACGCGGCCGTGCGCCGCATCGACTGGACGGCACACCTCGGGCCCGGGGCGACACTCGCCTGCGATTTCACCGGGCGCCACCCCGCGCTCACGCACACCCACTTCGGGGCGTTGAAGCTCAAGGACGGTATCGTGGACGCGCTGCGCGCCGCCACCGGCGCGCGCCCCGATGTCTCGATCGCGCGCCCGGGCGTGCGCGTGCATGCGCACGCGAACGGCAGCCGCGTCACCGTGGCCATCGACCTGTCGGGCGAGAGCCTGCATCGCCGCGGCTATCGCGGCGGCGCGGGGGAGGCGCCGCTGAAAGAGAACGTCGCCGCCGGGGTGCTGCTGCGTGCGGGTTGGGACACGCTCGTACGGGCTCCAGCGCCCGGGGACACCCTGCCGCGACCCGCGGAATTCCTCGATCCCTTGTGCGGCTCGGGAACTCTGGTGATCGAAGCGGCGCTGATTGCGCTCGATCGCGCACCCGGCCTGACGCGCGACTACTTCGGTTTCCTCGGCTGGCGCGGCCACGATCGGCCGTTGTGGGAGCGGCTGCTCGCCGAGGCGCGCGAGCGCGCCGCCGCCGGGGAGGCGGCGGACGTGATACTGCGCGGCCGCGATCGCGCCCCGGAGGCCATCGCCGCGGCGCGCGCCAACGCCGCGCGCGCCGGGGTCGCCGGGAAAGTGCGGCTCGAGACCGGTCCTTTGAGCGAGGCGGCGCCGCTCGCGGACCGCGGTGCCGAGCGTGCCGGACTCCTCTGCACCAATCCGCCCTATGGAGTACGGCTCGAGGATCAGGAGGCGGCGCGTGCCGTGCACCGCGAGCTCGGCGAGGTGCTGCGCGAGCGCTTCACCGGATGGACCGCCGCGGTGCTGACCGGCGCGCCGGCGCTCGGTATGGAGCTGGGGCTCCGCGCCTTCCGCACGCACACCCTGTGGAACGGCGCGATCGAGTGCCGCCTGCTGCGCATCAGGGTCGGCGCCGACAGTGCGCGCACGCCCGGGACGCTCGGCAAGGGCCTGGCGCACCTCAAGGACACGGCCGGCGCGCAGATGTTCGGCAATCGCCTGGCGAAGAACCAGAAGCGCCTGCGCAGCTGGGCGCAGCGCTTCGGCGTCAGCTGCTACCGCCTGTACGACGCCGACATGCCGGAATACGCATTCGCGATCGACCTCTACCGCACGCTCGAGCCCGAGGAGGACTGGCTGTACGTGCAGGAGTACGCCGCGCCCGCCGAGATCGAGGCCGACGCGGTGCGGCGCCGCCGGGGCGAGGTGCTCGCCTCGCTCCCCGGGGTCACGGGCGTGCCGCCGGAGCGCATCCGCGTGCGCACCCGGCGCCGCACGCCCCGCGGCGAGCAGTACCAGAAGGTGAGCGAGCGGGAGAGCTTTCACGTCGTGGGCGAGGGCGGCCTCAGGTTCCGGGTCAACTTC
>Ga0335081_10006947_pt1 | contig 18054 bp, 16 predicted proteins | sample Lox_Sample_35_FD_206713 | JGI IMG/M metagenome (GOLD analysis project Ga0335081, IMG submission 206713) | Soil microbial communities from Loxahatchee National Wildlife Refuge, Florida, United States - Lox_Sample_3.5 | ecosystem: Environmental > Terrestrial > Soil > Wetlands | place: USA... | reverse complement strand
GGCCGCACGCAGGAAATGGCTCGTGCTGGCGGTGGTCGTCGCCGCACAGTTCATGGTCGTCCTGGACGTCGCGATCGTCAACGTCGCACTGCCGTCGATCCGGACCGACCTTCACTTCTCGCAGGAAAGCCTGCAGTGGGTGATCACCGCCTACGCGATCTTCTTCGGGGGCGTCCTGCTCCTCGGAGGGAGGCTCGCCGACCTGCTCGGCCGGAGACGGCTGTTCATGATCGGCCTTGCGATCTTCACCGTCAGCTCGCTGCTCGACGGGCTCGCCTGGTCCGAGGGGTCGCTGATCGCGTTCCGCTCGATCCAGGGGCTCGGCGCGGCGCTGCTGTCGCCGGCCGCACTGTCGATCCTGACGACGACCTTCCGCGAAGGGCGCGAGCGCAACCTCGCCCTTGGCGTGTGGGGGGCGGCGTCGGGGAGCGGCGGCGCCGCCGGTGTGCTGCTCGGAGGCGCGCTCACGAGTGCCCTCAGCTGGTCCTGGATCTTCTTCATCAACGTTCCGGTCGGGATCGCCGTGATGGCGGTCAGCCCGCTGCTCCTCCGGGAGAGCAGGGCGGATCTGGAGCACCGCAACTTCGACGTCGCCGGGGCGGCGACGATCACGAGCGGCCTGATGCTGCTGGTCTATGCGATGACCCGTGCCGCGCAGCACGGATGGGCGACGACCGAGACGATCGGTCTCCTGATCGCGTCGGGAGCGCTGATCGCGTCGTTCTTCGTGGTCGAGCTTCGCTCGAAGGCGCCGTTGCTGCCGCTGCGGATCTTCCGGCTGCGGACACTGGCCGCGTCCAACGTGGCAGGGCTGCTGATGGGCGGCGCGATCTTCTCGCAATTCTTCCTGCTGACGCTGTACATGCAGGAGGTCCTGCACTACTCGGCGATCCGGACCGGCGTCGCCTACATCGGCCTCACGGTGACGATCGTCGCGTTCTCGGGCGCTGCGCAGGCGCTCGTGACACGGCTCGGCGTCAGGCGTGTCCTGCCGTTCGGGCTCACGCTGTCGGCGGTCGCGCTGATCCTGTTCGCCCGGCTTCCGGTGCACGGCCACTACTGGCGTGACCTGTTCCCGGCGTTCATCATCAGCGCCGTCGGGCTCGCCTTCGCCTTCGTGCCGATGTCGATCGGAGCGCTGACCGGCGTCGACCAGTCGGACGCCGGCGTCGCGTCAGGCCTCATCAACACGACCCAGCAGGTGGGCGGCGCCGTCGGTGTGGCGCTCGCGACGACGATCGCGACGACGTACACCACGCACTTCGTCCACGACCACGCCGGGTCGAGCGCCTTCGGCGGGACGGCCCTGACGCACGGCTTCAGCGTCGCGTTCTACGTGCTGGCCGCACTGGCCGCCGTCGGCGCAGTGCTCTCGGCCGTGATGCTCGAGTCGAAGCCGGCAACGCCTGAAGGGGTGGTCGCCACCGACAAGCTCGAGCTCGAGGCCGCGGCGTGACGCTCGTCGAACGCACGCGGGCGGACATCCGCCTGCAGCTCACCGGTCTCGTCCACGTTCGTGCACTCCTCGATCTCCGCGGCGCCTCGCCCGCGGAGATCGAGGCGCACGGCGCGGAGATCGAGCGGCTTCGCGCTCGCCTGTCCGAGCTCGAGGCCGTCGCGGCCTGACGCAAATCCGATCGCGTCTGCACCTCGTACCCCCCGCATCACGATCCAACGAGCGAAAGGGAGTACGAGGATGATCACTCGCATCGCGACCCGCGTCTTGCCGCTCGCGTTGCTTGCCGCGATCGGCGCGGGAATGGCGGTCGCCGCGACGGCCGTGCACGTCGGGACGGTGAACAAGGGTGCCACGAAGTACGGCACCGTCCTGGTGAGCTCGAACGGGCGGACGCTCTACCACTTCACGGTGGAGAAGCACGGCAAGATCGCGTGCACCGGCGCCTGTGCCAAGGCCTGGCCGCCGCTGACGATCGCGAAGGGCTCGAAACCGACCGCAGGCACCGGCGTGAAGCAGGCGAAGCTCGGGACGATCAAGCGGCCCGACGGCTCGATCCAGGTGACCTACGACGGCTACGCCCTGTACCGCTACGGCGACGACACGAAGAAGGGCGAGGCCGAGGGCCAGGGCGAGGAGCACGTCTGGTTCACGATCGCGCCGTCCGGTGCGCTCGTGAAGACCGCCGCGACGGCTCCGGCGAGCACGACGACCGCGACGACTACGTCATCGGGCGGCGGGAGCCCTCCGCCGGCCACCACCAGCCGCTACGGCTACTGAACGGAGCCGACGACGAGCACCCTTCCACTGCTCGCGCAGCGGGAGGGTGCTCGTGCGACGATCGCGTCGTGCCTGGCGAGCTGGCCCCGTCGACGACCGTCGGCCCCGTCCACCTGACCGTCTCGGATCTCGAGCGGTCGCTGGGCTACTACGGGACGGCGATCGGGCTCGACGTCCTGGACCGGGGAGGCGGCACCGCATCGCTCGGAGCCGGCGGCCGCGAGCTGGTCGTGCTCGTCGAAGAGCCCGGAGCGTCACCGGCGCCCGGACGTACCGGCCTCTACCACTTCGCGCTGCTCGTCCCCGGCCGCGGCGGTCTCGCCCGCTGGCTCGCCCACGCGATCCGCGACCGGGTGCCGCTGGCCGGGCTGTCAGATCACTTCGTCAGCGAGGCGATCTACCTCAGCGACCCCGACCGGCACGGGATCGAGATCTACGCCGACCGGCCGCGCGAGGGCTGGGAGGGGGACGTCGCGACGCGGCTCACCACGCTGCCGCTCGACGTCGACAGCCTGCTCGGCGAGCTCGACGACCCGGCGAGCGCGCCGTTCGACGGTCTCGAGGCGGGGACGAGGATGGGCCACGTCCACCTGAAGGTCGCGTCGATCCCCGAGACCCTGGCGTTCTACCGCGACATCCTCGGCTTCGACCTGATGGCGCAGCTCGGAGGCCAGGCGGCGTTCCTCTCGGCGGGCGGCTACCACCACCACATCGGGGCGAACACGTGGGAGAGCGCGCGCGGCGCTCCCCCGCCGCCCGGCGCCGCAGCGCTCAGGCACGCCACGATCGTGCTGCCCGACTCCGGCGAGCGCGACCGCGCCGTCGGGCGGCTCGAGCACGCACGCGTCGGGATCGGTGAACGCGACGGTCAGCCGTCGGTGTCCGACCCCTCGGGCAACGCACTCGTTCTGGCTGTGTCATAAGATCGCTCGAAAGTCGTAAGATCGCCCGAGACGTTCGCTCCATCGACTGCTGGGGGTTGCCGTGGCCCAGGTGACGTTCGATCGCGTGAGCAAGATCTACCCCGACGGCACGCGTGCCGTCAACGAGGTTTCGCTCGACATCCGTGACGGCGAGTTCATGGTCCTCGTCGGGCCGTCCGGCTGCGGCAAGACGACGGCGCTGCGGATGGTGGCCGGACTCGAGGACATCTCCGAGGGCCTGCTCCGCATCGGCGAGCGCGTCGTCAACCACGTGCCCTCGCGCGACCGCGACATCGCGATGGTCTTCCAGAGCTATGCGCTCTACCCGCACCTCTCGGTGTTCGAGAACATCGCGTTCGGCCTCCGTCTCCGCAAGGGGATGTCGAAGGACGAGATCAACAACAGGGTGAACAGGGCTGCCGAGGTCCTCGGTCTCGAGGAGCTCCTGAAGCGCAAGCCGCGGGCGCTCTCGGGCGGCCAGCGCCAGCGCGTCGCCATGGGCCGCGCGATCGTGCGCGAGCCGCAGGCGTTCCTGATGGACGAGCCTCTGTCGAACCTCGATGCCAAGCTGCGGGTGCAGACCCGTGCCGAGATCGCGAAGCTGCAGAGCGATCTCGGTGTCACGACCATCTACGTGACGCACGACCAGATCGAGGCGATGACGATGGGCACCCGCGTCGCCGTGATGCGGAAGGGCGAGCTGCAGCAGGTCGACGAGCCGCAGACCCTCTACGACCGGCCGGTCAACCTCTTCGTCGGCGGCTTCATCGGCAGCCCGGCGATGAACATGCTCGAGGCGACGATCGTCAAGAACGGCTCCTACCAGGCCGTGATCGGCGACCAGCAGATCTCGCTCGGAGAAGAGACGTTGTCGCAGCGGCCCGACCTGAAGCGGTTCGCCGACAAGCCCGTGATTCTCGGCATCCGCCCCGAGGACCTCGAGGACGCCGAGCTCGTGCCCGATGCGCCGGCCGACGACGTCCTCAACGGCCGGCTCGAGCTGCGCGAGGCGCTCGGTTCCGAGATCATCGCGCACTTTGCGATCACCGGCAGCCACGCGAAGACCGATGAGACGCGCGAGCTCGCGCGCGACGTGGGCGCCGGAGACGACGACGACGGCGGAGTGCTGGCCGTCGGCGAGGACGAAGCCGTGGTCGTCGGCCGGTTCGGTGCCCGCTCACGGGTGCGCAAGGGCGACGCGATCCGTGCGGTCGTCGACACGCGCGCACTCCACTTCTTCGATCCTGAAACAGGCCTCGGAATCTACGACGAACCCCCCGGGAAAGGAGCACAAGCGTGAAAGCACATCGTTTCGCGCTCACGACGTTCGGCGTCGCGGCGGTTCTCGCGCTGGTCGTCCTCGTCGGCACGAGCACGGCGTTCGGCCGGCAGGATGCACGGCCGACGGCGGCGCAGGCGGTATCGGGCAGCATCACGTTCGACGGGATCTGGACGGGTGCCGAGGCGACGCACTTCGCCAACGTGATCAAGGTCTTCAACAAGACCTACCCGAACGTGAAGGTCAACTACAAACCGGTCGGCGACAACCTTCCGACCGTGCTCGCGACCGCGATTGCCGGCGGCCGGCCCCCGGACATGGCCGACGTCGCACAGCCCGGCCTGATCCAGCAGTTCGTCGACAAGGGCTCGCTGAAGCCGATCACGTATGCGAAGAGCACCTTGAGCAAGAACTTCGCGCCCGCGTGGCTGAAGCTCGGCACGTACAACGGCAAGCTGTACGGCGTCGTCTTCAAGGCGAGCAACAAATCGCTCGTCTGGTACAACGTCCACGCCTTCAAGACGGCCGGCGTGGGCCCGGCGAAGACGTGGCCGGCGTTCATGAAGCTCGCCTCGACGGTGAAGGCGTCCGGAACGCCGCCGTTCTCGATCGGCGGCGCCGACGGGTGGACGCTCACCGACCTGTTCGAGAACATCTACCTCCGGCAGGCGGGGCTTGCGAAGTACGAGTCGTTGAGCGCCCACAAGACGAAGTGGACCGACCCGACGGTCACCGCAGCGCTCAAGACGATGGCGCAGGTGCTCCAGAGCGCGAACATGGCCGGGGGCACGTCGGGCGCGGTTCAGACCGACTTCCCGACCTCGGTGAACAACGTCTTCCAGAACCCGCCGAAGGCGGCGATGGTGATGGAGGGCGACTTCGTTCCGGGCACGGCCACCGTCAAGGCCGCGGCCGGCACCGACTACAACGTGTTCCCGTTCCCGTCGATCAACGGCTCCGGGCCGGCGGTCGAGGTGGCGGGTGACACGATCGTCACGTTCCGGACCAACCCGGCGATCCAGGCGTTCGAGACGTTCCTCGCGACGCCGCAGGCAGCTGCCGCATACGCGAAGTACGGTGGCTTCGCGACCGGGAACCACAACGTTCCGGCGAGCGTGTATCCGGACAAGATCTCCCGGTCGAACGCCGCGGCCGTGTCGTCGGCGACCAGCATCGTCTTCGACATGTCCGACGAGCAGCCGGGATCGTTCGGTGCCACGGTCGGCCAGGGCGAGTGGGGGCTGTTCCAGGACTTCCTGCGCAATCCGTCCGACGTGCAGGGAATCCAGAAGAAGCTCGAGTCGGCCGCGGCTGCGGCCTACAAGAAGGGCAAGTAAGGCCGAAGTGACCACGAGCGCAGGCATCACGGTGGAGTCGCCGCCCCCGGCGGCTCCACCGTCGGCCTCCGAGCCGGGACGCTCTCGCCGCTACGGCGTCGGGACGCTGTTCCTGCTGCCTGCGTTCGTGATCCTCGGCGTCTGGATCGCCTACCCCACCGTCTACACGATCTTCCGGAGCTTCTTCAGCGCGTCCGGGGGTCATTTCGTCTGGTTCGACAACTACAAGACGCTGTTCACGACGTCGTCGCTGACGACGGCGATCAAGAACAACCTGATCTGGGTGCTGGTCGTGCCGGCCTTCGTGACGTCGATCGGCCTCGTGTTCGCGGTGCTGATCGAGAAGATCTCGTGGGCGCTCGCATTCAAGACGGCCGTGTTCCTGCCGATGGCGATCTCCGCGTTCGCGACGGGCGTGACGTGGCGGATCATGTACGTCCAGGATCCGAACCTCGGGGCGGTCAACGCGCTCGGCCGGGTGTTCGTCGACGCCGTCACGCCTCCCGGAGTGCTGCAGGACGCGCTGCCGTCGACGCCGCAGCTGACGGGCTCGGCGCAGACGGGCATGAAACTCTCCACGCCGCTGCACCCGGGGAGCGGCGAGGCGTTGCTCGGGCTCACCGGCATCCCGCCGGACGGCATGCCCGCCGGCTCGACGCAGGCGATCACGCCGAAGCCGGGCCCGGCGCAGATCACCGGGACCGTGTGGCGGGACTTCAAGCCCGGCGGCGGCAAGCCCGGCGTCGTCGAGAAGGGCGAGCTCGGCATTCCCGGCGTGACCGTCCAGCTCGTGAACAGCGACGGCCACGTCGTCCAGACGCAGCCCTCGGCCGACAACGGGAGCTTCGTCTTCAAGGGCGTGACGCCGGGGACCTATACGACCGGGATCTCGGCCGGGACGTTCGCGAAGCCGTGGGCCGGCTTCGCGTGGCTGGGCACCAAGCTGATCACGCCGTCGCTGATCATCGCGTACATCTGGATCTGGGCCGGCTTCGCGATGGTGGTGATTGCCGCAGGCCTGGCAGCGATGCCTCGAGACGTGCTCGAGGCCGCGCGCACGGACGGCGGGACGGAGTGGCAGGTGTTCAGGAGGGTGACGGTTCCGCTGCTCTGGCCGGTGCTCACCGTCGTGCTGGTGACGATGATCATCAACGTCCTCAAGGTCTTCGACCTCGTGATCACCCTCGCGCCGGGCTCGTCGCAGGACGCCGCGAACGTGATCGCGCTCGCGATGTGGCGCACGTCCTTCGGCGGGATCAACGACTTCGGCGTCGGCTCGGCGATCGCCGTGTTCCTCTTCCTGCTGGTGATCCCGATCCTGCTGCTCAACATCCGCAACTTCCGGAGAGAGAACTGATGGCATCAGCCGAAGCAGTCGACGCGCCCGTCACCCTGTCGCACCACGATTCCTTCGCCGCGAAGGCGCTACGCGTGCTCGCGAGACTCCCCGTGCAGATCGCCCTGATCGTGCTCGGCCTGCTCTGGCTGATCCCGACCCTCGGGCTGTTCCTCACGTCGATCCTGCCGGCGCAGGCGTTCACGGTGAAGGGCTGGTGGCAGATCTTCAGCAAGCCGAGCCTCGCCACCTGGGAGAACTACCGGATGGTGCTGCACAACCATGCGATCACTCACTCCCTCTGGACGACACTCGAGATCGCGGTCGGCAACACGGTTCTCGTCGTGCTGATCGGCTCGCTCGCGGGGTATGCGCTCGCGTGGCTCGACTTCCCGGCGCGGGACTGGATCTTCCTGTTCGTGATCGCGCTGATGGTCGTGCCGCTGCAGATGGCGCTGATCCCCATGTTCAACCTCTACAACCACCTGAGCCTGTACGACACGGTGCTCGGGATCATCTTGTTCCATACGGCCTTCGGCCTCCCGTTCGCGATCTTCCTGCTGCGCAACTTCTTCGTCGGGATCCCGCGTGACATCTTCGAGTCGGCGCGCATCGACGGCGCCTCCGAGGCGCGCATCTTCTTCCGGCTCGTCCTGCCGCTCGGCTTGCCGGCGATCGCGTCCCTGGCGATCTTCCAGTTCCTGTGGACGTGGAACGACCTGATCGTCGCGCTCACCTTCGGCCAGACGGTGCAGCCGATCACGGTGGCGATTTTCAGCAACCTTCGGCAGTTCGGGGCGAACATCGACCTGATCGCGCCGGCGTCGTTCATCTCGCTGCTCGTTCCGCTGGTGGTGTTCTTCGCGTTCCAGCGGTACTTCGTCCAGGGCCTGCTGGCGGGCTCGGTCAAGTGAGCCGGGCGGGGGCAGCCCCGTCGCAGACGGCTGAGCGCGCCGCGATCGTCGGCAGCGGCCTGACGGCCCTCGCCGCGTTTGCGACCTTGCGGCACGGTGGGCTCGCGCACGAGGAGATCGTCGTCTTCGGGACCGACGCCGATCCGACCGAGCAGTGGAGCCGCCAGGCGGCGGCGATCCGGCAGCGGCAGATGCGCTCCGAGTCCGACGGCCATCTCGCCCCGGCCGACTTCCCGGGGCTCGCGCTGCGCGCGGCCTGGCGGCGGCGCTCGCTCCGGCCGCTGCTCGAGACGGCGTCGCGCGGCTACCACCCACGCGTCGACGACTTCCTCGCGCACGCGGCCGAGGTCCGCGCGCGCAGCGGCTTCGACACGAGCTTCCGACGGCGCCGCATCGCACGGATCGAGGCGGTCGACGGTGGGTTCGTGCTCGACGGCGACGGGCCGTTCGCGCACGTCTTCCTGGCGACGGGCCACCCCGGGCGGGCGCTGCCGGACGAGCTGGCCGGTGACCCGCGCGTCGTGCACGCCTACGAGCCGCACGACTACGCCTCGCACGTCGCGATCGTCGGCGCGGGGATGGCCGCCGCGGCCGAATGGCAGAACGCGCTCGCCGCCGGCTCCTCGGTCGTGTCGGTCCGCCGGCGCGAGCCGGTGCGACAGGCGCTGAACGTCCCCCGTCCGCTCTTCTCGCGCCGCGGTCTCGCCGCTTACCATCGCTCGCCGCGCGAGCAGCACGCGGCGACGCTGCGCAGGCTTTCGGCGCCATCCTTCCCGCCCGACGAGCGCTTCGACGCGCTGATCGCGTCCGCGGCGGCGGAAGGCCGCTTCCACGTCGCCGCCCAGCTGAACGGTGCGGAGCAGGTGATCGCGGCTACCGGCTTTCGCCGCGGCTACCGCCACGACGCGCTGCTCGCGGGGCTCGTCGACCGCCACGAGCTCGACGTCCACGACCGGTGGCTCGTCCTTGCGCCGGACTCGACCGTTCCCGGGCTGACCGACGAGCGCCGCACGCTCTCGGTCGGCGGTGTCGCCGGCCAGTGGGCGTTCCCCGCGGCCGACACGATCGCGGGAGCGAAGTACGCGGCCCGCCGCTTCCTGGAGCGCGTGTGTCGTACACGCTGAAAGGGCGCATCGAGTCGCGTCTCGTCTCGGCGCTGCCGGCGCTGATCGTCGCGTTCGCGATCCATCGCTGGTGGGCGGTCTACCTCGTGGCGATCATGCTTGCGGTCGGCGCTGCGCTCGACGCAACGGTCTACGACCGTCTGATCTCGTATCAGCCTGCGTGGCTCGCCGTGCCGCTCGGCGCCCTCGAGCTCGCGCTGCTCTACGGGATCATGCGCGCGATCCCGATTCACGCGCCGCTCGACGCAGCGCTCGCGCTGTTCGCGCTCGCGTGGCTCTCCGCGCAGCTGTTCGCCCACGCCGCGCTGCCGCGCCTGCAGCTCACGTATGCCGAGGCGGGCGGCGAGCTCGGACGCTCCGGCGTGCTCGCGGCGGTGCTCGTCCCCGTGCTGGTGTTCATCGGCGTCGGCGGCGCGTACGCCACGAGGGCGCCGATGATCCACCTGCACGGTGTCGTGCGTGGCCCGATCGTCGTCGACCGGGCCGAGACCCTCGTGGGCGGAACGGTCCGCGGCGGCATCGTCATCCGCTCGAGCCACGTGACGCTGCGCCACGTGACGACGGTCGGCGGCGTGAACGGGATCGACGTCGAGAACGCAACGCACGTCATGCTCGACCACGTGCGCGTCCTCCGCGCGGAGACCGATGGGATCCACGTCCGCAACTCGGGCGTGATGGTCGAGCACTGCATGGTCGCCGATCCGGCGGGGCCCTGGGTGCAGGGGATCGACATCTCGTACTCGATCGGGCGTCCGACCAGCATGGTCTCGGGCTGCACGGTCGCGGGCGTGCGGGAGGGGATCGTCACGCACTCGGCCGAGGTCAACGTCATGGACAACCACGTGCTCGACACCACGCTCCGCGGGATCGTTCTCGGGGAGATGTCGATGGACATGGCGAGCGGTAACGACGTCGAGAGCGCGCAAGGCGTCGGGATTCTCTGTCTCGACCACTCGATGTGCCAGATCGACCACAACGTCGTCGCGGGCACGAAGGTCGACCCGAGCGGAGACCCGGCGCGCGCGGGCGTCGCGATCGAGGCGCAGTACTACGCCCAGGCGGCCGTCGGACACAACACGGTCATCGCGAGCCCGGGCGGCACGAAGCAGTACTCCAGCTCGACGATCACGCGCTGACGATCGGGCTTGCGGTTCGACTACCTCTCTCCGTTCATCCAGTTCCTGCGCGAGGGGGCGCGGCCGGCAGGGCTGGGCAGCCGAGGAGGCGAAGAGCCGGATCGTCGGTGCGGTGCTGAACGGGATCGCACCCGACCGGTCCGCCGACCAATGACGCCTGCCGCCTCCGCTCGGGATGGTCGAGGCGTCGGGGATGATGCTGCCGCTGTGGGAGGACGTCCTGCCGAACGTGACGGACGAAGAGCCGGCGAGCGCGGCGCGGCGCGTCGCGTCCGCGATGTGACGTGACCGAGGCAGTCCTCGCACGCCGGCTGGGCACGGCCGATGCCGTGATCATCGGGCTCGGGGCGATGATCGGCGCCGGGGTGTTCTCCGCCTTCGGGCCCGCCGCGAAGGCTGCCGGCAGCGGCCTGCTGCTCGGCCTTGGGATCGCGGCGTGCGTGGCGTTCTGCAACGCGGTCGCTTCGGCGCAGCTTGCGGTGCAGTACCCGACCTCGGGCGGGACGTACGTCTACGGTCGCGAACGGCTGTCGGACTGGTGGGGCTTCGTCGCCGGGTTCGGCTTCGTCGTCGGCAAGACCGCGTCGTGCGCGGCGATGGCGCTCACGTTCGCGGCGTACGCCGTCCCCGGGCCGGCGTGGGTGCAGCGGCTCGCGGCGGCCCTGGCGGTGATCGCGCTGACGACCGCGAACTACCACGGCATCTCGCGGACGGCCGGCCTCGCCCGGCTGCTCGTCGCAGGCTCGATCGTCGCCCTGCTCGTGGTCGTCGCCACGATCGCGGCGAGCGGCGAGGCCGACGCAGGCCGGATCGGCAGCATCTCGTCGCTGGGCGGCCACGGGCTGTACGGCCTCCTTCAGGCAGCCGGCCTGCTCTTCTTCGCCTTTGCCGGCTACGCGCGCATCGCGACGCTCGGCGAGGAGGTCAGGGATCCGGCGCAGACGATCCCCCGCGCGATCCCGCTCGCGCTCGCGATCGTCGTCGTCCTCTACCTCGTCGTCGCCGTCGCGGCGCTCGCCGCCGTCGGGCCCGACGCCCTCGCGGCGAGCACCGCGCCGCTCGCGACCGCGGTCGACGCGGTCGGCTCGGCCTGGGCGCTGCCGGTCGTCCGGGCGGGTGCGGCGATCGCGAGCCTCGGTGCGCTGCTCGCGCTGATCGCCGGGATCGGCCGGACTGCGCTCGCGATGGCGCGGAACGGCGACCTGCCGCGCTGGCTCGGCTCCGTCCACCCGCGCCACCGCGTCCCGGATCACGCAGAGCTCGCGGTCGCTGCGGTCGTCACCGTCCTCGTGCTCAGCACCGACCTGCGCGGAGCGATCGGATTCTCGTCGTTCGGCGTGCTTCTCTATTACGCCGTCGCGAACGCCGCCGCGTACACGCAGGCGCCCGAGTACCGTCGCTGGCCGCGCGCGCTGAACGTCGCCGGCCTCGTCGCGTGTGTCGTCCTGGTCGTCTCGCTACCGGCCGGCGCCGTCGTCGCCGGCCTGGCCGTGCTCGCGGTCGGGATCGCCGGCCGCGCCGTCGCCCTGCGCCGGCGCGGGGCTTCGTAGGCGGAGCCTCGCGATGCCGAACGGGCAGATCGCGATCGTCCCGAGAGCCGCGATCACGATCGCAGCCGCCTGGGGTGACGTGAGCGTGTGGTGGTCGAGCCCGAGCGTGGCGACTGCGGCCGGCACTCCGAGCTGAGCGGTCGCCGCGAGCCCGGCGGCGAGCGGCTGCCTGGTGATGGCCGCGCCGAGCTCGTGCACGACGACGGTGGCGAGCAGCAGCAGGACCGTCAGCTCGAGGATCGACGGCTTCTCGACGACCGCGCGCAGGTCGAGCTGCGCTCCGAGCACGACGAAGAACAGCGGCACGAAGAATCCTGCCGCGATCCCCGTGACCTGGGTCGACAGGCGCTTGGGGCCGCCCGTCAGCGCGACGAGCAGACCGACCGAGAAGCCCGCGATCAAGACGCTCGTGCCGCTGCGCACCGCGAGCCACGACAGCGTGAAGAGAATCAGCAGTGCGATGCGCAGGTCGAGCGCCCAGGCCCGCGCATGCGAGGCGTGGCGCAGCCGGCGGACGACGTCCAGGTGCCGGATCGCACGCGCGGCGAGGAACAGGAGGACGACGCCTCCGATCACGGCCAGGCCACCGAGCGCCGCATGGAGCGCCTTACTCGGCTGGATCACGAGCGGAAGCGCGACGATCGCGGCCACGTCGGCAATCCCGACCTGAGCCATCACGACGAGCGCGTGCCGGTCGGTGAGCAGCTTCTGCTCCTCGAGTGCCGGCAGCAGGATCGCTGCCAGCGCGACGACGACCGCCGCCACCAGCCCGCGGCGGACACCGCGCGAGATCCCCGGCTGGCGGATCGGCACGTGCATGCCGGCGCCGAACATCAGCATCGCGAAGCCGACCGCCGCGAAGAACGCGAGCCCGGGCGTGGCCGGGTCGAGCCAGCCGAAGCCGGTGTTGCCGATCACCACACCCGCAGCGAGCTCTCCGACGACGACCGGGACGAAGCCGCTCCGTCCCGCCGCGAGCAGCGGCCCTCCGAGCCCGGCGGCGACGACGAGCGCGAGCACGCCGAAGGTCACCGTGCGAGCCTATTCCTCTGAGCGGCGATATCGGCTCAACCCAGGGGTCGATCCCGAATCGTTCCGGCCGCCGACGACGCGGCGATCGCGGCCGGTTACGAATCGTGCATCGACAAGGAGGCACGAACGTGAACCGTCCATCCACACGCACGTTGGCCGTCGCAGCGCTGGTGGGCGCAATGGCCGCCGATCTCGCCGAGACGCTCATCGACCCGGCGAACAGCGGGAACGCAACGAGGATCTACGAAGCCGCGCTCGGCCAGCACGGGAGGATGGTGCTCTGCGCGGGGCTGCTGCTCGCGTCGTCGGTGCTGATCGTGCCGGGAGTGAACGGGATCGTCGGCTCGCCCGGCGGCGGGGCCAGGCGGCTCGGAAGGGCCGCCCGCGCGTTCGCCCTGCTCGGCGCGATCGGCCACGGCGCTCTGGCCGGCGTCTACCTGATGTGGGCGTCGATTCCCGGCGACGGCGCGACCCGCGCCCAGCTGATCGAGGTGATCGAGCGCCTGAACGACTCGCCGTCGCTCGCGATGATCTTCCCGCTCTTCATCGCATTCCCGGTCGCACTGCTGGCGACGTTCGGGGCAGCGGTCAGGGCCGGCCGGGCGGCGAGGTGGGTGCTCGGCGCTGCGGCCGCGGCGCTCGCCCTGGCGATCGTCCACCCCGTTTCGGACCGCTTCGCAACCTCGGCCGCGCTGCTGTTCCTGATCGCCGCCGCCGCCGGCGTCGCAGCCGGACGCGGGCGCTCCGCGGCGAGGACCGGGCTCAGCCCGCTGCCAGCAGCTTCCTGACCCCGCGCGCGATCACGACGTCCTCGCGCGCAGGAACGACCTGGACGAGCACGGCCGAGCCTCCCGACGAGCAGGCCGCCTCCCCGGCGGCCTGCTCGTTCGCCTCGTCGTCGAGATCGACGCCCAGGAACGCGAGCCGGCCGCAGATCGTCGCGCGGAGCCGCGACGAGTGCTCGCCGATGCCGCCCGTGAACGCGATCCCGTCCAGTCCGCCGAGCGCGGCCGCCATCGCGGCGACCGCCTGAGCGACGCGGTATGCGTACACGTCGAGCGCGAGGGCCGCCTGCGGCGAGGGGTCCCGCTCGAGCGCTGCGACGTCCCCCGTTCCGGCGAGCCCCGTCAGCCCCGACTCGTGCTCGAGTGCGTGATCGAGGTCGGCGGCGGTCGTTCCCTCCCGCAGCAGATAGAGCAGCGAGCCCGGGTCGACCGGGCCGGGGCGCGTCGCTCCCGGCACGCCCTCGAGGGGCGTGAATCCCATCGTCGTGTCCACCGACCTGCCGTGCAGGACGGCGGTCACCGACGAGCCGCCGCCCAGGTGGCAGACGACGAGCCTCGGCACGGCCATGCGCTCGGCCGCCCACTGGACGGACAGGCCGTGGAACCCGAAGCGGCGAATGCCGCGTTCGCGATAGCGCGCCGGGAGGAGATAGGTGCGCGCGACCTCCGGCAGCGTGCGGTGGAACGCCGTGTCGAAGACGGCGACGTGGGGGACACCGGGAAGCGCGCGCCTCGCGGCGGCGATCGCGGCGATCGCGGGTGCGTTGTGGAGCGGCGCGAGCGGCACGAGCCGCTCGAGCTCCTCCACGGCCGCGTCGTCGATGAGCGTCGGCTCCCACAGCCGCTCACCGCCGTGCACGACCCGGTGGCCGACCGCGCCCACCGGCGGCGCGGAGTCCAGCGACGGGACGGCCGCCGACTCCTCGTCCTCCGCGACCGCGGCGAGCTTGAGGCTCGTCGAACCGGCGTTGACGACGAGGACGGAGCCGCGCATCGCATGGAATCTAAGCCTCTCGGGCGTCCGTACATCGCCGCACACGGTTCAGTAGCGCGTCCGATGCCCGGCGGGGCGGCGCCCGGCACGGTTTCGTCATGTCGGATGACTCGCTGACGGAGCGCGAACAGGCGACTGCAGTCCTCATTGCCTACGGGCACACGAACCGCGATGTCGCACAGGCGCTCCACGTCTCGGTTCGCACCGCCGAGGCCGAGCGGGCCCGGGTCATGCGCAAGCTCGGCATCGAGCGGCGCGCGGAGCTCGTGCGCTGGGCGCTCGAGCACGGCCTTCTGCGCTGACCGCCTGCGGAAAACCCGTAGCCGGTTCCGTGGCGCCCACGATGGCCCATTCGCCGCCCCAGACGACAGTGGGCGCAACAAGCAACCAGGTCGAACACGCGGAGACGAGCTCGGCCCCCATGGAAGGAGAGGAAGATGCGCAAGGTCTTCGAAATCGGCGGACTCGTCGCCGCAGCCGTCCTGATCGTCTTCGGCGTCGTCGCGATCGTGATGGGCGTCAACGGCCGGAACACGGTCTCGTCCGAGCTCAAGCAGCAGCAGATCGTCGGAACGCCGGACATGACGCCGAGCGGGATCAAGGCGGAGGCGCAGAAGGCGGGGCTGAAGAACATCAGCTATCCGACCTGCACCGTCGCGAACCAGGCCGTGAACAGCGGTGCACGGGCCCGGTGCTTCGCTCAGTACATGCGCATCCACGCGCTCGAGGCAACCGGTGGCTACGTCTACTCGCAGATGGGGATCTACACGGCGAAGCCGGATGCCCCGAAGGCCCAGCTGATGCCGGGCGGCGGCACTGACAACACGCAGTACGCCGCAGTCGATCCGAAGACGAACCAGCCGGTCCAGAATGCCGCGCGCAACGTGTGGGTGACCGAGACCGCGCTGACGACGGCGCTCAACACGGCATACATGGCCGATCAGCTCGCGCTCTTCGGGATCGTCGTCGGAGTGGCGCTGCTGCTCAGCGGGTTCGGCTTCGGGATCCTGGCGATCGGCGGTGCGCTCAGGAACCCGGACAGCGTGGTCGCCGGGATCACGAGCCCCAAGACCACAGGGCCTGCGAAGCCGGTGCCCACGACGTAACTCTCGCAGCGATTCGCACGAGCAAGTGAAGAGGGCCGCGCAGGCGGCCCTCTTCACGTGCTGACGGTCCGGTTACCGATGACTTCGGGCGCCGGTCCATGTCTAGGGTGTTGAGTCATGAGCGAACTGGGAACCGTCGACCGCGTGGACCCGGACGTGCTGGCCGCCGACGAGCGGATCGCGCACACCGGCGGTCTCGCGAGGTTCGCGAACGCGTGCGCGCGCCGTCCTGGACGGGTGATCGGAAGCTGGATCGCGATCTTCGTCGTGCTGATCGGTCTCAACGCCGCGTTCCACGGCAAGCTGATCAACGACTTCAAGATCCCCGGCTCGGACACGCAGAAGGCGACCGACCTGATCAACGCGAAGTTCGGCGGCCAGAAGGGCGCCGCGCTGCGGGTCGTGCTCGCCGCGCCGGAGGGCGAGCGGCTCGACACCGCCGAGCGCTCGCAGGCGATCGGCAAGATGCTCGCCGCATCGCACGGCTCCCAGCGCGCCCTTGCCGAGGACCCGAAGGACGTGGCGGCGGTCACGAGCCCGCTCACGTCGGCGGGCGCGAAGCAGCTCTCGGACGACGGCCAGATCGCCTACTTCGACGTGCAGTTCGACCGCACCGCGTTCGAGCTGCCGCGCTCGGGGATCGTCGCGCTCGAGGATCAGCTGCGCGCGATCGGGGAGCCGGCCGGCCTCCAGGTGGAGTTCACCGGCGAGGCGGAGAACGCACCGCCGACGCAGGGGATCAGCGACATCATCGGGCTGCTCGCCGCGTTCATCATCCTGATGGTCCTGTTCAGGGCGCTCGTGCCGACCGTGATCCCGCTGCTGTTCGCGATCGTGGCCGTGCTGGGGGCGTTCCTGCTGCTGTTCCTCGCGGCGCGGCTGACGCACTTCAACACGATCACCGAGATCCTCGTTCCGATGATCGGCCTCGGAGTCGGCATCGACTACACGCTGTTCATCGTCACACGCTTCCGACAGTTCCTGCACGACGGCCTGTCGCCGCAGGAGGCGGCCGCCGCCGCCGGTGCGACCGCCGGCCGAGCGGTGATCTTCGCCGGCGTCACGGTGGCGATCTCGATTACCGGGCTGGCGTTGATCGGGCTCGACTTCATCACGAAGCTCGGGATCGGGAGCGCGCTCGGCGTGCTCACCGCCGTACTGCTCGCGAATTCGCTGCTGCCGGCCGTGCTCGCGCTGATCGGGCGCCGCATCGACAGCGGGCGGCTCGGCATGCGGCCGGTCGACGAGTCGCGCGAGGGGCAGGCAAAGACGCCGATCGCCGGCTGGGGCCGCTTCGTCTCGCGCAACGCGAAGGTGGTCCTGCCGGTCGTGCTCGTGGTCCTGCTCCTGCTCGCCTCGCCGGTGCTCGCAGTCCGACTCGGGCTCGCCGACGCCGGCACCGCACCGAAGGACCAGACCACACGCAAGGCCTACGACCTGCTCACGCAGGGCTTCGGGCCGGGCTTCACCGAGCCGATTCCGGTGGTCGTCGACCTGCGCTCCGACCACACCGCCGCGAAGCGGCTCGAGACAGCTCTGCGCGACGTGCCCGGGATCGCGCAGGTCAATGCACCGATCTACAACGCGAAAACCCCGGAGAAGGCGTCGGTCGCGATCGTCAACACGTACGGCAAGTACAAGCCACAGGACGCGCAGACCGACCAGCTCGTCTCGACGCTTCGCCACCACGTGATCCCGCAGACGCTGCAGGGCTCTCCCGCGCGTGCGTACGTCTCGGGATCGAACGCCGCCTTCACCGACATCGGCGACCGCATCTTCTCCCACGCGCCGTGGTTCCTGCTCTACATCATCGGCATCACCTTCCTCGTGCTCGCGATGGCGTTCCGCTCCGCCGTGATCGCCATCAAGGCGGCCCTCACGACGCTGCTGTCGGCGCTCGTCGGCTTCGGCGTGCTGACGCTGGTGGTGCAGCTCGGGCACGGCATGGGGTTCATCGGGCTCGACCGCACCGGTCCGATCGAGAGCTTCGTGCCGCCGATCGCGTTCGCGATCCTGTTCGGGCTGTCGATGGACTACGAGGTGTTCCTGATGAGCCGCATCCGCGAGGAGCGCGTGCACGGCGAGAACACCGTCGACGCGGTGAAGGACGGCGTCGCGGGCGTCGGCCGCGTGATCGCGGCGGCCGCGCTGATCATGTCGTCGGTGTTCTTCTCGTTCCTGCTCAGCCCCGACCGGGTCTCGAAGGAGTTCGGGCTGCTGCTCGGTGTCGCGATCCTGACGGACGCGTTCCTGATGCGGCTGACGCTCGTGCCGGCGCTGCTGACCATCCTGCGCGGCCGGT